>Ga0126335_1000464_pt1 | contig 19497 bp, 11 predicted proteins | sample OlaspJWI45metaG_FD_108409 | JGI IMG/M metagenome (GOLD analysis project Ga0126335, IMG submission 108409) | Marine gutless worms symbiont microbial communities from Oahu, Hawaii - Olavius sp. 1 OAHU.JWI-45 metaG | ecosystem: Host-associated > Annelida > Digestive system > Unclassified | place... | reverse complement strand
TGCAATATTACAGTTACCTTGGCCAGGTTGCCTGCTCAGACAGTGCAGAAGACCACTGCCGTACAATCTCTGTGGCTCTCAACATTCGTCCGAACTGGGAATGGAAACATCCATGCGGCAGACCAAGAGACACCTCTTGAATTACTATAAACCACTGTGCAGTTTCTCAAATCTATATCAGCTAACTTCTTCCATTTTAGCTTTGGTTAAGATTAAAACCCTCCACTCCATACTTAGTAGTGCATCCTATATTAAATCCTTCATTTTTAGGCTGCATCAAATGCATGGGTTGCAGACTATTGTTACTGATGTGTCTCCGTCAGTCTGTCACAAATGCACTGAATGACTCTGCACGGTGAAGCCACCTTTGAGATTCTGCTTCGCTATGCAGGGTCATTCGGTGCAGATTTTGCCAAATCACTTTGGCCTCTTGTTCTAAATAACTATACCAGTAATCTACAAAGGTACAATACTAAGAAAATTATGTGTTAATTACCATCTTCATCAGTCTGAATAGTAAACTCTGTATAAGGACCTTCGCCAGCTTCAGTAAAAGCACTCAGTCTGACTGTGTAGAAAGTGTGTGGCTCCAAACCGGTAATGTTTATTGTCTGAAACAATCAATCCACCTCCACCAGCATTTTATACCAAAATAAAAAAACTCCAATATGCAATAATAACTGAATTTCACTATTACACTACTGTTGCATACAATAATACAGTAATATAGTTTTTCAGCATCATGACCTTTTGTTGATTAATGTAAAAAATTATGTAAAAAAAAGCCAACACTAGAAGACATCTTTTCTTTCCTTTACATTACACATTACAAACAATTAGCAGCTTTATTGATACAGATATAATCTAAACAAGGTATTGTCCATTATGGGACGTGACGACAGCTGGCCTGCCACGGTGCCCAGTGTGGTGCCGACTGGTGACTGTTCCCACAGATACATTCACTACATTCACAAGGCCAATCGGCCCACTAATGTCTGAATGGGTGAAGTGCCAACCCAGTAACACCCAAAACAGCAGAACCGTACTTCCGATCGCAAATCTGATGGCAGATTCTGAATTGGGAAGTCTAAGTTCCTATTCACGTGTCATAGGAAGTAACCATAAGTCTATCTTGCTTAGTTTTGGAGATATTCGCGCGTGACAGACAAGACAGACGGACAATGCAGACAACTACTATACCTGCCCCCCACATTGTGGCAGGCCAGCTACAAATAGTCTTGTGACTGTTGCTATGACCCGCAAGATAAGCAAACACACCTCTTCTGTTGGGTCGTCTATTGTCCGCTTCAATGTTTCATCAAACTCGTGACTTTTGTAGCTCAAAACATAACCACCTAATATGCCATTCCAACTCTCTGCAGGTGGGGGCTTCAGGTCAAAGCTGATAAAACGTGCATGTGCAGACACCAATGTACTGTTGACAAATGGCTCTTGGTCTGGAACTGTAACAATTATAGCACATCGAAATATTTACAGTTGTTATCATAGTACAAAATTCTCAAAGTAAACAATTTAAACAAAGATATGATTAACTGTACTACTGTTTATAAGGTCAACTCATCCCCAAGTGAAGACCTTCCCAAGGGTGAGGCGTAGGGTTAGTATTGGGCAAGGGTTACAGTTAGGACTAGAAAATGTGGCAATTAAGATGTATTGCCACTTATAGCCGCCGGCTCAGGTGCCCCAAATCATACGACATCCTACATGGCAGCATGCTATCATGGCAGCAACACGACGCTCTAATTGATGACAATCATTCGTAGTGACTGAATTCATGTAAGCAGGCATCAACAACTACTGCCTCGACAGCAGACGGTGAAGCTAAACTCACTGATATGCCATAATATTACTTGCTTAACTTGTGATAGATCTCATTTTTATGTCATGAGCTTGACCTTTGACCTTCAACGTCTGTAATGAATCGGTCGTCAAGTGACCAAACCATAGAACTTTCTTTAGGCCTCCGTGGCCTCATCTGATTACTGATGATGGACTGGAGTGAAAGAGGGAACATTAACACAGCTGCTCTAGTTACTATAGTACAGTGCAATACTCTCATTGCACGATGTTATAGGCAGCTATTAGGTTCAGTAGATTGGGTTTTTGTCACACTGGGACCCTTATGCTGTGATTAGCCTAGGGGCGGCTGCCTACAGTTAGCCTAGTTCATACTGTAACACAGTGGAGTGGTTCTGGTGGGATTGAAGTCTATCGCAGTGACCAACTGGCTTCCTTCAGTGCTTTGACGCTGTTTGTTAGGTCATCTGGCCTGTAAAAATTGTCCCCAAAATGACCTATAAAATGTCGAGTGGGACGTTAAACCTCTGCTCACTCACTCACTCACTTCTTTAGGCCATAATCACCATTCCAAAATCAAAAGACAGCTCACGTGACTTAGGTTATGCCGCTATGACCTAGTTTTGCACTCAATGACATTACTCCCTAGAGGCAGTGTGTGCACCAAATTTGAAGTCTGTAGCTATAGTCATTGCCGAAATATAGAAGAATGCCAAAATTTTAAAGTAAGTCAATGTGACCTGAATTATGTCAAATTTTGACCTACTTTTCTACTGGTTATTCTCTACGCCTTACAATCTGTCTACAAGCTGAATTAAAAGCCTGAAGTCTCTAGCTTTAGCCACTCCAAAGATATTGGGGTCCTTATATTAAAAATATGGGCATCGTCTGCCATCTTGGATTCGATCCTAAGTGGATTTTTACAATTCCGCCTCTTTCACAGAGCCACAGAGTACCATCTTGTGAAATGTGAACGCAATCTGTCCACTTGCAGCTGAGTTACAGGGATGTAACCATTTTTCCAATTGTTGCACTTTAGGGGCCCCATTTGGGCAAATGGATCTCACAGTTAGGGGGCTCTAGCTGCACAAGTTCTGCAACATATGAGAGCCCAGACATCAGTGCCATACATTATTGTTTTAGATTTTTGTCTGTTTTTAAATCACTATGCTCGGAAGGGGAGTGGGGTCAAAAACGGTGCAAAAATTCTTGCTTTTTGACCTCCTGTAAAAAACGGGAGGCTGGTGGAGCGGTCTGTAAGAATTATCCGTGCCACACCTTGGTTCTACGCACTGGTATACGGTATACTTTTTACCCGTGGACGATCGGTAGTTTCGTACATTAAATGCGGTTGTATAAAAAGTAACAAGCTAGAACTGTGGCACACATGAGGCCGTGCGAAGCGAGCACCCGTCCGGCGAAGGGGGTTCTGTGGGGGGAGCGGATGTTTATGTTGAAAGAGCAGCATATGTGCATCAAGCATGTGACGAGGTGGGGGATGTTCGTGAATTGAAGGTTTCTGCTGGGGAGAAATTATGGTGGTTGGTTTTTACGGGGAGGGGGGCTTTTGTCAGAGTGTCTACAGCAGTTGAACAATGTCCAAGCCACCCTCATATCTGTCATGCTGCAAAATTGGAACAAAATCAGACAGTTAGTGGCCGAGTTATAGCGATTTAACTTATTGGACTTGACTGCCATCCGCCATATTGGACATTCGAGGCAATGGGGACCCCATTTTCTATGCACACACCAAATTGAGTGAAGATATCTTGATCGTCGGCGGAGATATGCCCCCAAATAAAATTCGAAAAAATGCCACCTGGTGGCAGAATTCTACTACCGGTTCCACCTTTGACGCCAGCTGTCCTTTGGGGACCTTTGTATGTGTCACCATGTAAAATTTCAAACAAATCGGACAATCGACGGCCGGGTTAAGGCAATTTAACTATCTTGGATATTCGAGGCAGGCGTACATGGACCATTCCACACATTGCGGAACCCCATTTTCTACAAACACACCAAATTTGGAGAAGATATCTTGATCGGCGGCAGAGATATGCCCCCAAAATGGAATTCAAATTCAAAAATTCGCCCCCTATTGGCGGGTTCTACTTCCAGTTCCAACTTTGATGCCAGCCATCCTTCGGGGACCATCATATGTGTTACCATGCCAAATTGGGCAATCTGCAGCTGAGTTATAGCAGTTTTACCATTTTATCTTTGGGGTGCATTTTCGGGCCCCCTTTGTATCAATGTTTCTTAGAGTTGGGGGACCCACCCAGAAAGGTTGGTAGAGTGAGTTACTCCCAGCATTGGTCCTTAACAAGTCTTTTTCAAATTTCCCCAAAAGTCCCCCAGTTTGAAATGGAGGTGTTCCGAAGAAGATTGGTGTCAAAATTTGGCACTTCTTGCCATTCTGTAAAAATAGGGGAGGGGTGGGAAAAATTTTGTCCACTTTTTGATGAGTTCAGCCAGGGCCCCTACTTATTCCACAAAAAACGGGCATCCCTCAAGCTGTTCTCACACTAAGTGCGGGTGTCAAAAACGCAAGCAAGACAGTAAAATTACTTGCTTCACATGGCCTAATAAATAAACCATCAGGGGTAAAACATATAGACTCCGGCAACTTAAGTTGAAAAAGATGAACCGTCGGTAAAATATATAGCCTTCGGCAACTTTGCTGCCGGTGTCTAAATTAGGGTTAAATTTAGGTTTTGGGGGCCAAGTTGACAGTAAACCTGGTTTGTATGCAATATTTGTCTATTTTGCATACCATCCATATCAGTAGTGATCCAGTCCGAATGTAGCACAGTTTCATTGTGCACTACTAGCTGGAACTGATATTTTGTGTACGGCTGTAACTGAGTAACAAGGGTCCACACATCATTGGCTGCAGAAATCTGACTATCAATCCACTTAGCAGATTCATTATTCCTGCAGCAAGCAAACAATGCAACTACCAAACAAACAGAATCAGCAAAATACTTTATATAAACATCATAAGAAATATCTGTGCCATAATTAGACCAAAAATAAACATTAATTCAGTGCAAAGGCATATAAAAATGTTAAAAACTGGCAATGTCTATTCATGTGACAATGATGCCAACTCAATCAGCATATCATGTAATGAATAAATTACCAGAATTTTAAGTTAAAGCAATCTCCTACTGTGCATTACAGTAAATGAAAGGTAGAGCTGCATGAAATACACATCCACTACACTCTTTATTTCAGGCGATATTAAATACTATTTTCACTGTTCACAGCAGTGAATGTACCAAAAATCCAAACTTTTCAATCACTAGGCAGGCACAGTACTGAACTAAGCCAATATTATGCCACTGAATACAGAATAAGCTACGCTTAAACCTAACCACAACTGTTCACCTAATATCCATCATAGACACAATTCTGTCAATACCGCAGTCATTATAAACACTCTATGCATGCAGACTATTTATCTATGCAGATAACCATATGTACACTGTTAAAAATTGCAAATAATTTAATACTACCTAAATTGAATTTTATAAGCTGAAATATTCTGCTGCAAAATGTCGCTGGAGTTAGTATTGTACAGAGTATCATTGGCCAAAGAAATGTTGACTGTGGAAGAATTCACAACAGCAACATGTAGATCGTCTGCATACACAAATACATGCATATTTCTAAAGTTACTGTTCTCAAATTACAACATTTTATTACAGTACCAAACAATGTGGCATCAAAGTTTGCACTAATAATAAACACTAAGCAAGTGAATGCTCCATAATTATCAGAGATGCATAACATAGTAATTACCGTACACTTTATGAGGATAACACTTGTGACTTCATCATATTCTAGAGTACAGTACCTTTCCAACAACTCTTGTCCTTACAAACAAACCTACGATTTAATGACGTTTGTACAGAAACCTAGCAATCATAAAACCAATAAAACATCAAAATACTTACACAATGACGCATACTGGCATGATATACGGCAACACCCCATGAAAATGAAAACAAGTGTGGACTAAGTAAGTTCACAAACGCTGCATCGAACCCCCTGGCCATGGGGCATAGGGACCCCAATCTAATACAATGTTTCTTGGATCTGGAAGTCTCTACCCTAGCAGGATATGGATCCACAGTCCATCTGCATGACAAACAGAAAGACAAATGCCGAAATCATCCACCATATCTGATAAATTCGATGCTGCCTAGACAGGAAATTGTAACAATCAATATGCGCCGACATGCAATATCCACATTTTTGACATGCTAATTTCAATAACTCTAAGCACTCAGTGCATTCGATGTATCCTTCAGCTACCTTTTCTGAACAACAGACTTCTAGTTGTGCAATATACAGCCTTTGCATGTTACATCGGGACCATATTATACAGATGATACATGTGCAACAGATGACCATTGGGTACCGACCGTTGACACTAACATAAGTAAACCAGAATAGTTTACCTCTAACGGACAGAGTTATTGAGAGAACACCAAACAGCCAAGCTGTGATGAACATCAGCTGAGATCTTCTAATAACAGCCGCCATTTCAAAGCCCAAAAATCAATGCCATTACGTCTTGAGTGAGAACCGACAACGGCAGACGGACGGCAGCGCCCACAAATCATACAAAAAGTCAATTAGGAACTAATTCCGTTACATTTAACCCATGTATAAAACTACGGCGGCAGTGTCAATAAATGCAATCGTTCGATGATGAAAAATAACCTACTTTATAACAACAAAATGCTAATGAGCACAACCTAATTCCTCAAGGCCTTCACTGTATAGAATATTTAACTATTTGGAATTAAATTTTGCGCTGTGTCAAGTTCGGCAACAACCAAAACCAGAGCTTTGTGAATGAAGTCTGGCAGTCGGTAGCAGAAAATCGAAATTAAAATCTTTGTCAGCGGAAACAGGGACCCTTCGCGTCCTAAGTATAATTTAACAGAGTTTCCGTGGTCCTAACCTGTTCTCATTATTCGATGAGCCATGATCCGAACCAACCGAATTCACCGACGCCAGCAATGTCACCGTTTATATACGCTGCCATCATGACTGGAGCCGAGTCGGTAACCGAAAACCGAAACCGATATCGCGATATTTTAAAAAACCGAAACCGACACCGACGTCGGCATTGAAAAAACCGCGCCGTTATAGTTACGCAAAGTTCGGGACGTTTTTTTGGGCCACCCGGCAATCGTTGATGCTTGCACTGTTAATGCATTTAAAGCAAGCTTAGATAAGTTTTGGCAGCACCAATTAGTGAAGTTTGATTTTACGGCCGATTTGACTGGTACCGGAAACCGATCAGAAGTAGTTATCAAGTAATATTGTTAGTTTATGATAATATATAATAATGATGCGGACTTAAGAGGTCAGACACCTGCATCCGTAATTCTCTGTTGAGTTGAGTTACTTTTTACTTATTTTGCATGATCAAATCATCCATATTCATGAATTTTGAAACGTGTGCGCTTGTTTACAAATTTTTGTTGTGTAATATGTCACAAAAAGGTGTGTACCTTTGAACATCTTATGATTAGTAAGATAACTCGCGGTCCCCGTAGCTGATAATATACGCAGCTGTTCATTACGGACACGACGGTCGTGTCTCCTGCATAGGTGTGCGGCCACTTCGGTCCTTGGCCACTTCGGTCCAGGGGCCCGATTAAATCAAATCAAATGAAGTTTTCACGAAGGCGCAGGCCATAGCCTCTATGCCCTCCAAACTACATAAAACATATTTTGTACAAATTGTACATTATTAATCAAAATTATTAATGAAACTTCTATTTCCTATTCCGGTCATTTCAGCCTTGTAGTTATGAAGATCTTTATTGCTCCAGAACTTGTCTAGCTTATTCTTAAAGGAGTCAGTAGTACTAGCAGAGATGACAGATTCTGGCAAACTGTTCTAAGTATTTATTATTCGTGTACAGAAGAAATATTTCCTTAAATCATAATGACACCTATGGTTGACAAGTTTTAAATGATGCCCCTGGTTGTACAATCTTGATGTTTTTCAAACTGAAAATAACATTAGTGTCATATTTGCCTTGTTATATTTTAAAAACTTTATATCACCTCTTAAATGTCTGAATTTCAGTGTTGGCAGTTTCAGTTGCAGAATCCTTTCTTTGTACGTTAAATACTCAACAGTTAAGGCCAACTTAGTTGCTCTCATCTGGACTTTTTCTAGATCTTTTATTAGACTTTGTCTAGGTTTAGATTATGCCCCCTGGTTCTACAATCTATTAACAAAGAAACTTAGGACAAAGGACACAGTTCAGCTTACGCAGAATTTAGAACAGACATGCAATTAACAAAAAATCCTAAGACAAACTTACTTCAAAACTTTGGACAAAGTTACGCCAACTGCAAAATTTGGGACAGTGTTCTAGGTAATTTTCGAGGTGATTTTGGACAATATCAGACATGTGAACAAAGTTATGTTTTGTTTATAGCATGTTCTAGACTTCCAAAAATTCCAGCTCTAATAAAAGATAACAGTTTTATACCAAATGCAATGCTTAACAGCAAGTAATTCTGGCAGAACAATATAAATGGCAAATTAGAATATGACATGTGAATAGTGTCGACTATAACTTGCAAAACATAACTAAATAAAATATTTGCAACATAATTTTAACATTTGCACAACTTACATTTGTAAACATTAAATGGAAAATTTGAATCAAATGAGTTTCATTGTTGGATAGCCATTTTGTATATGAAATCTACAGAAAAACTTAGGAATTTCGAGGACAGCATTCATCACTACTGTTTAGCAAGGTCAGAGAAAATGGTGGGAGGCTGGCTAAGTCAACAGCATGTGAAACATTCTGCTGTTGAATTAAGTTTTGGCTAGTGCCATGTGCATACTCGGCCAAAGCAATGCTGAAGATCAGCACTAGTCACTTTTCTTGTTGAACACTTTCATGTGTTGTGGTAGACTGGCATCTCCTCTTTATACTTTGGAGGAGGGGGAAATGATTATTGCATTCAGTAAGATATACTAGAGCTGATTGTAAATGTGATCTTTATAGCATATCTGTTATTTGTATTCCGTAGATTGCTTTTAGTTACTCTGTTCGTTACTGTTTTGTAGTGTTTCTGCTAAAATGTGCCATACAAACGTACGCATGGGGCAAGAAAGGAAGTAACAGTGAAGTGGCACAGTTGATGAAGAATGCTGATGTTGGCTTTTCTATAGATGAAAACACAACATATGCAGAGGTGATTCTCTGCTGTATCTGCTGGTACTTGTTTGAAATTTTGAAACTAGTCAGTGCAGAGATAAATTTGGTTTTATTTTTTTAAATTAATGAGTTTGTATTAACAGTCAGAAACTGTTTCACCAGAAATATTATGGTATTGAAGTGAGTCATGCATGCTTCACTGTGCATGAGCACATGGCTATGTCGATGACACATTGTTAACCTCATCAGGCAATGGAGTCAGTCTCGCCAGCTGGAGTTGAGGCAGTAGTTGTTGATGCTTGCTAAGATGAATTCCGTCATTCAATTGTCATCAGTTAGGGACGTTATTGGGCACTCCAGGTCGGAGGCTGTAAGTGGAAATACATCTTGATTGACACATTTTCTAGTTGTTACGTCTGGTGAGCAATGTATTTTATTTGGTGCCATCACATGATACAGACTTTGATTGCTCTGGCATGAGAATGAATGTGCACCCAGTTCAGGCTAGTGTGTCACGTGTTCAACAATTTATGCTTTGTATGTCGTGCAGCTGTGGATGGGGACGCATCCTAAAGGCCCGTCGTTGATTTCATCTTCTGGTGAATCTTTGGCAAAATGGATCGAAGATCATAACGATTCACTCGGTGACCAAATGAAGCTTTACAATCAACTGCCATATCTGTTCAAAGTTCTGTCAGTGAACATTGCGTTGTCAATTCAGGTGCACCCAGATAAAGTATGTGAATTTTTTGCAGTCGTAAGTGACTTGTAGATCAGACAGTCAAACAACATATTGTCGTTGAATTTGTACAGTTGTTTGTAATATTTCTGTGTATAGTACAAGTGAATTACAAATTAAAAATTAAATTGTCTGAGGGGAGCACAAACCTCTGTGTGGCCGTTTTTCCTGCCATGACCTTCACCTTGGCCCTGTAACCTTGAAACTGGATCGGGACACTGATATTCTCAAGGCATATCTCCACAGCTTAAATAAGTACAAAAATAGCGCTCATGGTCAAGGTCAGATGTCACCAACTAACCACAGCTAGCGTTTGTCATGGGACATATTCCTACCAAGTTACATCAATTTCTGACCAGTAGTTTTCAAGAGTTTGTGCGGACAGACACACAGATGTGCCACCAAAAACAGTACCTGCTTGCAGCATGCGCGCAGGTAAATACATGAGCTTGACAGAATCTGCTACTGTTTGTCAGTTCGATATTGAGATTTGAGATGTTGCATATTTGTGATATGAATGAGTAAGTAGAGGTTAACATCCTACTCAACAATAATTAATGGATCTTTTCAGACATGTTATATTTCAGTGAGATGATATGAATTGTGTGTGTTTGTGAGCTTCGTTGAAATTTTCATTGGTTATGGCGTATGGTATGTGTAATTACAGTGACATTTGAGGCATGTATTTCTAACTGCTGTAGCTGTGCCCAATTAAATACTTGACTGGTGTTTATTTTTGTGTATATGCTAATGTCGATTTTTGTCTATTTGTATATATTTAGCAATGAGTGTGCTGTTGTGCTTGTTCAGGCAGTTGCTGAGAAATTACATGCAGCAAATCCGGCCACTTATGGTGACGACAATCATAAACCAGAGCTGGCAATTGCTCTCACACCGTTCGAAGCACTATGTGGATTTAGACCAAAGCACGAAATTATTAAATTTCTCGATGGTCAGATATTTTTATTCTCTTGTTTTTAGCTGTGTTTTGTATTCAGCGGGTATCAATTGTGGTCAGCATTAGATCAGATTTCAGACGTCGGTATTTTAAGATGTAAAAATTTGGAAAGACTGAAATAAAATGGCAGTGCATTCCAGACTGTAGGATCTGAGAATTTGGGTTATACCTTATTTTTACTAATTTTGATTAATTAGTTCACTCTTCAGCAGATCACTTTCGAATAAGAGAAAATCATAATTTCATATTGGTGTTACTGAAATTAGTTAAATTAGTTTTTTGTTCAAATTGTTTCATTGCATTTGATGGACCTCAGCTATGTGTGGGAATGCTTTACTACATTTGTTTAAGTCAGACAAATGTTTCCATATACTTTTTAGACATAGTTGAGCTGCGTCACATCGTTGGTGATGAGTTGATTGGAAAGCTTGTCAAGAGCACTGGCAATGAATCAGATCAACGTGCCATGCGAGACTGTTTCACTGCACTCATGACGTGTCCCAATGACGTTGTACAACAGCAGCTGACAGCACTGATTGAACGCAGTTGTGGGTGACTTCAGATGTTTAAACAAGTTTGATTATATGATGCGAAGGAACATTTTGTGGAGTTAAATTTGTCACTAGTCAGAATGATACATTTTTAGGCTGCATCGAATGCATGAGATGCAGACTATTGTTACCGATGTTCGCTGTGTCTGTCTGTCCCCCCTCTGTCACGCAGCTTATCTTGGCTTAACTGTGTAAAAATAGCTGAACAGATCAAGGTGCTGTTTAGGGTGAACACTCCTGGGGGCCCATGGAACGTTGTATTAAACATGGGTCCTGATCCCCCCACAAAGAGGGGGAGGGGGCCTACTATTAAATTTTGGGGCCCCCTTATATCTCCAGAATGGCTGAAGCTAGATACCTGAAATTTTGCGTGCATACACCGAGTGGGCCAAGAAACCGGCACCTTATATTGAGCCAATTATTGTATTTTAACATTAAGTTAGAAGTAAAATTCATTAAATGTGTCTGTCGAAGTAAGGGATGAATTAAAAACGTATTTGTAAAGTACTTTCAGTCGAGAATTGGGTTGTCAGCTCTGTTGAAGGTCAGTGCAAGAGGCACAAGAAAAACGCGATTGAACTGGTGTGCAACAGTCGCAGACTGCCAGATCAGAACAAAATGACAGGCGTGTGACTGAGCTAATATGCAGTTACGAAGGCAACATAGGGTCTAGCAGAAGTCGAAGAGAAATGATAAACCTGACAGTGATATCTGTCAGCTCTGGCTGCTGCGAGAAGCTGTCATGGACACAAACACGTCATCGCTGCCATTGTGTCAAGATGCTTCTGGGTCCTTCGATAATATCACAAAATTTCTGTCTAAAATTTTGATATATTTATCAGGTTTCTTTTTGTGTAGAAAGAAACAACGATTGGCATTATGTATTGCATATACAGCTAAACATGTATGCATGTAGTATGACAGCATAATCTGAGGTGCAGGTTTTTTATGTCCTACTCTGTAGAGGGGTTGGGGCCCTGATGAAAACTATGCAAAATTAGGCCATAGGGGGTCGGGGCGGGATCACGTGACCCATTTCTGAATTTTGGAACCCCTCTCATATCTCCGGAATGGCTGAAGCTAGAGATTGAAATTTTGCATATTTTTTTCGTATATTCGAAATGGCTGAAGCTACAGAATTGAAATTTAGTGTGCCTATAGATGACCTTAACGAAAAACTATGCAATAGTATGTCAACTCAGTCTTGCATCCCTTCGGGGTCGCTAAAGGCGGGAAAGTCACCTGTACCGGGTGGTAGGTAACACTGTGTGATCCCATATGGTATGTGATTTCCCGTAGCGGTGAGGTGAAGTTCACAAACTGCTATATCCTGTTTACTTTACTTTATATGCGGGTCCGTGTCTGGGTCATGTGACCTACTTTTAACTTCTGTGATCCTCTACATATCTTAGGAACAGCTGTAGTTATAGAGTCCAGTGCATGCAGTGTGTGCGGTGCTTTCGATGCAGCCTTTGCCAAATTACTTTGGCCTCTTGTTGGATTCTAACTTATGTTCTTTTAATACCTTCTGTTTGTGTTTAACCAACAACTTTCTTCTGGTTCTGATAACAGATGTGGTCTGATCACAGGATCACTTGGAGTTTTATCTTTATTTTGTCGGCTTTGGGTTCGTTCTCTGATTTGCAGGAGGCACTGCCAGGCATCTGATTGTTAACAGTTCGTTTCATATTCCAAGTGAGTATTGACAGTGCCAGGCATCTGATTGTTACCAGTTCATTTCATATTCCAAGTGAGTATTGACAGTGCCAGGCATCTGACAGTTAACAATTCGTTTCATATTCCAAGTGAGTATTGACAGTCAGTTGTTTCATGTTTGCAGCTAAAGCTACTGACTATGTATCGTCAATCGTACTGCGCCTACACAATCAGTTTCCTGGAGATGTTGGCTGCTTCTGTGTATACTTCCTGAATCTCATGAGCTTACAGCCCGGTCAAGCTATTTTTCTCCATGCCAATATACCACATGCTTACCTCTCAGGAGGTGAGTTTTGTAAATGATGTTATAGAATAGTTTGTATGTGAAAATACTGAATGCAATAAGTTGTTGGGCTTGTTTGCTCATTGAACTAACTTAAGTGGATTTCCATTTGTTTTCGAGATTGAGTGCATGTTTCATTTCACTAGTATTTGTTTGCATGGTTTTGTGAGTATTTGTGTTTTTAACTGTCACATGTTGTCTGTGTTTGTGGGCTTTAAAATGCCAGTGTTTCGGGTTGTTGCTTTTTTGGCATTTGATGTATATCTTTTTCTTATATTTTTGGTGTATTATTGACATTTCTTTAGCTAGGTCAGCTTGTCTTGATTTAACTAGCTTTCGATCTAGTATTTGATTGAGTAGGTGATTTATGTTTATATTTAATATTTATATTTTAATTAATGAATCTTTTGATGTGATTTTTGTTGAGACTGTCTGGAATGCATGGCCTGTTCGGACAACGTGGTTCGAGCTGGTCTGACTCCCAAGTTCAAAGATGTGGAAACGCTTTGTGACATCCTTGACTATCACTGTCGCCTTGCCACTGATAACATTTTTCCCAACAAACCACATCCAGCGGACAGTTTCGTCACCCTTTACGACCCACCAGTTCCAGAGTTCACTGTTGCACAAATATCGGTTTGCCAAATTTGCTATTATTTGCTTTTGTTTGTCATTAATAAGTTTGTTAAGTGGCATTGGAAAAAATCAATGGACAACTTGCAAATTGACTTTTTTGGAAAAGTGGCCATTGAACTGGTGTATTTGTGTGTATAATCTATATTTAGCTCAGCGCTGTGACATGTTTTTATGTAGAGAAGCATAGTGTGGATGGTTTACAGTAAACTCATCCCCAAGTCAGCTCGACCCAAAGCTGATCTAACCCTGGTCCTAACCCTAACTGTAACCCTTGCCCTAATGCTGACGTTAACACTAACCTAACCAATACCATAATGGGTTCTCTTATAAGTTGACTTGGGGACAGCAATACGGGGCTATATTTGTGTGTTGCTCCGTCAGTTTGTCCATTCGTCTGTCGTGCAGTAGTGTTGGCAGCCGGCTACTGCATGCGGGCATTGGCCATCGGCACATTTAAAACCAGGTGCAGCTATAAGCACCAGTCTGAACCGTCTTTAATGAGTTTGTTAATCAGCTTTAGATAGTGATCAATGTTGCAGCCATGTAATTGAATCTGATATGGAACTGACTGTTGTGTCGGTGTATGTGTGTGTTTAGTTGCCGGTAGGTACCAAGCAGTACACCGTTGCGGCTCTGAATGGAGCAAGTATCATCATCGTGCTGAGTGGGACAGCAAAGGCCATCAATTGCTCATTGAATGGTGAAAGTCTGGACCTGAAGCGTGGTTCGGTAGTTTTCATGTCAGCGGCTGAGTCCCTCGAGCTTAGTGTCCAGTCATGTGATAGTGGACTGGTCATGTATAGGGCTTTCTCTACTTTAGGTAAGGAAGTGTAGTTTTTGGAATGAAATATTTTGTTGAAAAAATAATATTGGGAATGTGATGGCGCCATGATACGGCCTTGTTGGACCTCTGAAGATGTAGGGAATGAGGCTGTGCAACTCCTGCCAACTGACGCATGACTTTGTTTCAGTATGCAGGTCTTTGATCAGACTCATTAGGAATGGCAGCACATGCTTCACCTTATATAATTACTGATGACGGCTGTGATTAGCCTAGAGGTGGTTGCCTACAGTTCATATTGTAATACGGTGGAGTGGTTCTGGTGGGCCTGAAGCCTATCTCAGTAGCCAACTAGCTTCCTTCAGTGCTTTGACGCTGTTGACCTGTAAAAATTGTCCCCGTAGTGACCTGTGGAGTGTCGAATGAGATGTTAAGGCTCTAATCACTCACTCACTTACCCTTACTCTGTATAAAGAGCTCACCATTTTAATGCATGGAAAGTATTATCGCATCATTATATACCATACTGGAATTGCAGATGTTTTTGCATGAGGGGCAGACTGTTGCGATTGATGATCCCTGTGTCTGTCTAGTTGTTGTGTGGGTAAGCTGAGCAAAAAGTGACTGAATGGATCAACATCCTGTTTGGAGTGGAGACTTCCAGAAACAATGGGTCACTTTGTATTTTGTTAATACCAAAGTTCAAAACCAAAGCTTAATTCCTGCATCGAAATCCGGTTTAAAAACAAAACTTTCCTCAAATTGTCTTCAGTTTAGAACTTTGTTTTTGACTAAGGTTTTAAACCGAGCATAACGTAGCGCGTCACACTCTGGGTTGCAGTCGATATACTACTACATTCGATCATCTGCGTCTTTTCCAAACGTGCGGTACGTCGATCGCTCTTGCCAGAAATACATCTTTCAGGACAAATCGACAAATGTTCGGTTCTCGGTGATAATTTGCACTTTTTTGCATGACATTTATTTATCAACAACGTAGCACTAGCAACAATCAATCAAAATCATTTTTATTTGTTCACAGTTTTGGTTTGTTGACATCATATTTCACATTGAAAGTGGCTTTGATTTAAAATCAAATGGGACTTTTTTTATCTAAATGCACTCAAAACGTAAGGTTTAAAACCAAATTCGACCGGTTTAACTCTGGTTTTATTCCGGTGTTAACTTTAGTTTCAATCCAGAGTTAACACCGAAATTCGGTTTAAAAGCGAAGTTGTGAGTCACTTTTATGCATGGATTAACTTCGGTTTCAACCTTGAATTTTGGTTAAACTTTGGTATTAGATGGAAGTCCCCATATCCCCACAGTGAGGGGAAGGGGTTCAATATAGCCTTTGCCAAAATTACTTTGGCCACATGTTGAAGTGGTGCAGTTTTTTTGACTCACCTTGTATTGCATTCACAAACTGTCCCACTTTATATGTGTTCATTTCCAAGCTGTTAAACTAAATCCTGACTTCACAAGCTTCTTACTTAACCTTTCTGTTCTGGAATTTTGTTATACAGGGTTACTATTCCAATAATTTAGTTTTCTTTTAGCCTGCATTCCATTTGAAATTAGCATATACATGACATTGTTTACAGTTTTTTCTTAGTTTTTATTGTGTACATACAATTTTGGGCACAACATATAGTATAGTACGTGTCTATATATTCAGGATCTAACGTGCTTTGATTCACTATTGTTGTAATTATCACTGTATTAATTGTAGAGATTAATTATTTGATTAATAATTAAAAACTTGTGAAGTGTTAATGTCAAGATGTGCAGCATATCGTCAGTAAAACCACATGTGCATTGTGCATAGGTGTATGAAAATGACTGTTTTGGTGTAATAAGCTATATTATTTATTTATTTAGGGTTTTCTTTCACAATAATTGTAAGTTATAATGCCTAAAAGAGTTCGTACTGTAATTGAATGTTTGACAGCATTGTAACCCACTGTTTGATGTGAAATTAATTCTGCTCCAGCAGTCGCCAGCTGCTGATTTTTGTGATATTTAGGATGAACCAGTGAACATTGTTGAATGATAAAAATTGCCATGAAAGTTGTTGTGTATGTGTGCTTGAAAGGGTGAATGGCAAATATTGTGATTGTTATTTTGTGCTTAATTAACTGGTGATTTTTGTGATGAATTGGTAAACGTCGATACACTTTTAGGCTGCGTCGAATGCACGCAATGAATGAGATGCAGCCTATTGTTGCTCGTGTGTGTGTTGTCTGTCTGTCAGTCTGTCTGTCATGCAGCTCGGCTTCACTGTGCAAAAGTGGCTGAACGGGTCAAGATGCTGTGTGGAATGAACACTCCTGGGGGCCCATGGAACACTGTGTTAGACGTGGTTCCTGATCCCCGCAGAGATGGGTTGGGGTACCCCATTTATATTTTGGGACCCCCCTCATATTTCCAGCATGGCTGAAGCTAGAGACTTGTAATTTGGCGTGCAGATATACGGTTGCAGATCCTATATAAAACTACGCACAGTAGGTTAATCGGGGGTCCTGGGCGGGGTCATTTGACCTATTTTTAAATTCTGCGACCGGCTACATACTTCAGGAACGGCTACAACTAGAGTACTGCATGCAGTGTGTGCGGTGCATTCGATGCAGCCTTTGCCAAATTACTTTGGCCTCTTGTTGTCAGTTTATGTTGCTTTTTCACGTTTAGTTTTTTGTTTGTTGTGATGTTTTGAAATAATGACTAAAAATTTTCTTTTAGTGTGTTATCAGCACAAGAATATTTCATGTTACTTATAGGAATATCAGATTTGTTGGCTGTCTCTGTCATGTTAGTGAGCCATGTCTAAACAGTTTGAAGTATTGAAATATGGTTTGCACCACACTACACACTGACACTTGAGGACTGTTGTGGTATTAAGTATGACCTTATGGTACCCTAGTCTGAACCCAGTGATTACCTTATTACAAGTTGCAAGTGGTGTCTTGTCTCACTTCAAAACAATATGAACTCGGCTATCGTAGAGATGGTACCCCATCCCAGGCACAAAACAGTAGTGTGACAATATGGTGGCCTAGTCTGAACTGAGTAGCGGGACATTTTGGTACCAATTATGTATAACCCATTAGAAAACCTAAACTTTGGGCGCTAGCCCGGAGAGCGGAGCTCGTTAGAAATGGCTCTTCGCTCAAACCACACTTATTTCAGATTTCTAACATTGAAAAAGAAGCATTTGACTAGTATTATTATAAGAACAAAGATTTACATACGATTTATGTACAATAATTCGAGAAATTAAGAGAAAAAATTACAAACGACCTTGGTGGGACTTGAACCCACAGTTGTTGGCTCTGTACGCATTCGGCCATAAAGGCAAACGTTATTTTTTGCAAACATTACTTTTTAAATACCACAGCTACTCGCGGATGTTGTTATTATTACCATTTACAAATTTCACATTATAGAACAATACATTCAATTTGTCTACTATTTACCTGTCGATTCAGCTTAACAAACAATTTGCTGTTTTGCCGGTTACCGTTGTTCGTGAGTTTATGATGTCTAAGTCATGTACAGAGGCGCCCTCTGGTGATTGGAATTGAAGTGAAGCTAATTTATAATTAAAGATACTGACGGAAAACAAAGATTTAGATGCGATAGAGACGTGTTGTGCATATATTTTAAAGCTACAACACTTCTGAACTATTGTTGGCATTAAACTTCAATCAACGGTGTTTATTTTAATGTTTACGGAAAACACCTGTTAGACATGTTTTTTGTAATGACCACCGTAGGCCTACTCAAGAAAATTTTCTTTATCGCTTTAAACTGATTACATTACTACTTCTGTGACAGCGAAAACGAGACTTTCGTAACATTTGATAGGAAATTTCGTGACAGTACTTCCGTGACGAGCAAAAATACAGACTAGTCAGCAGCTGCGACAGCCAATTCAATACGCACACGCGCGCGATCTTACTATGGGCTACGCCCGTAGGCCTTCGGCCTACCGAGATTTGCGCAGTATTAAATTTAGACAGGGTAATTATGACGTTGCGCTTTGGATTCACGGTCGCATGATATAACATCCTACTACTGGGTTTATACTAGGATACCATAACGTTAGGTTTTGGTAAGGTACCATAGCATCACGCTATTAAATTCCAACAAGGGTACCATAGCGTCTCACGCTCGATTCTTTGTTGGTACCGTAACGTCTCACTACTAGGTTCAGACTAGGCCACCATAATGCTGTACTACCATAAAAATCTACGGTGTTTGTGTCTAGGATGTGATCGGGATTGACCAAAAAGACGCACCATCTCTGCCATAGCTGAGCTTGTTTTTTTTGTTTTGCCGTCAGTCAAGACGCAGCTTGCTATAAGTCAGTCACTTCAGTGTAATACGACTTATTCATCAGCCCACACTATGCAAAGTATTTGTTTTAAACAGACAGAATGTTGTAATAATTCTGTTATCCCACATCTGCCTTCCCTGCCTGCTTTCCAACTCTCCCGGTCTCCCCCTCCCAGTAGGCGTTCACTTACTCCGCCCTCACACATTTCTGTCTTCGATTTTCTTCTAAAAGAATCATTGTGTCGTGCTCAATCTACCATGAAAATTTGGCCTCGATTGCGCTAGAGCTGGGTCGGTATCGGTTTTTAAGTCGGTATCGGTTTTCGTTTTTTTGGTTGGTTTTTTCACAAGTCGGACTCGGTTTCGGTATCGGTTTTTCAAAATATCGCGGTATCGGTTTCGGTTTTTCCGCATGAACCTACAATTGCTTATCGAATAACACCATCGCTGACACCCTACGCCCTCCCCTTTC
>Ga0126335_1000463_pt1 | contig 19500 bp, 14 predicted proteins | sample OlaspJWI45metaG_FD_108409 | JGI IMG/M metagenome (GOLD analysis project Ga0126335, IMG submission 108409) | Marine gutless worms symbiont microbial communities from Oahu, Hawaii - Olavius sp. 1 OAHU.JWI-45 metaG | ecosystem: Host-associated > Annelida > Digestive system > Unclassified | place... | reverse complement strand
GTTTTCCGAATGTATTAATTTCATTTTATCCTTTGATTGTATTGTTTTATATTGTATGCATGTATGTCGTTGTACTGATGTTACCTACTTACCGGCATGTAAGTGGCTTCCGCCCTTTGCCGCTGATGTTTAAATAAATAAATAAATCAAATCGAACTGCTAAAATACAGTAGCCTTGCAACAGAAAACGTCCCAAACAATGAACTGAATGTAAGAGAAATTGTTCGTGCACAAAGTGTATGTGGGGGACAGGGCTACCACAAATGCGCCTGCAGAGGCCCTTGACTAGTAAAAAGATATTTGATTTCATGCATGCCTACATTGTAACAGTGCATGCCATAACCATAGGAGCTGTGACGATGTGGACAAGTGATATTTACATACAGTTAGTCACAAGTTGTTTGCTTGTCCGGTTACAATAATGACTTAATGCTGCGTGTGTGTTGTATTGTCAAAAAGTTGCTTAATTTTATTGTATTAGTCTGCAATGTATGCTGTCTTATGAATGACCAAGTTTGCTGACGTGATGGTGTCACTGCGCTTTTATAATGCTCTGGCAGTCGTATAGGCTATTGTCGCCGAGTGTGTTCTATTTGCTGGGGCTGTTTTGACATTTTGTATTGCTGGTCTAATTGTGTTGCACTGTGTTTTATATGATTACAATACAGTTATGTTGCTCTTAACATGTGTTGTACCAGCGTTACATGTCACTGATTTTACTGTTAACACGGCTATCTGGTGTTCATTTCAGTTCGTGAACTAAGCAAATTTTTAGTTGACAAATTCACGAAATAGGCAGGCAGTTTGCCCAGTTCACGAACTGAACAACGAGACTGCCAAGTTCACGAAATGGGCAGTTTCACAGATTGGGGGTAACACATATATTGCGTTTTCTGACTATAGGCACGCAGACGCACAACAAGCAAGGTCGCTTGCACTGATGCTATGCTAATACCGAAGTTTATTCGCACAAAATGCAATACTGCATAAGACAGAACAGAATACAAAAGACTAGACTAATGTTACACCAGCTCAGATGTCTGAATACCGTAAACGAACATCACATACCAAATTGCTTTACGGTCAATTACATTCTGGAACTTGGCTGCAAGATGCTCTTTCCAGTAAAACACATATACGGTCTAAGACTTTTAGCTGTCTGCTTCTACTTGCAACCTGAACCACAATGCACTTGAGACGACCTCCCAAAACGCTCAGAGTAGCGTTCATCGTTTCAGCTCGCTGGGCGCGAAGAAATAAAAAAGATATCACCGTGTCACCCACGCAAATCCTTTCACGCGACGCATGCAATCTTAGATCTGACTTATCTGTCACTAGAAGATCCACAGATGACTGCACGATGTAGGTGTGATCCGTCGTATCAACGGTTTAATCTACTTGTCTGGTTAAGGACAGACAACCAACAACCATCGGCAATCTGTTTATAAAGAGTTGCGTATGCAATTATTTTTTCAGATCAGTTGAGCCGATACGCACAGTATAAACCGTTCAAAGTTGTCTGTGTCTGTCTGTCTGTAAACCAGGGTGGCACACATATAGTAACCGCTAAACATGAGACTTGTAGTTTTTTTATGCGCCGACCTAGTGATTAACCATGATAACAAACCAGAAACCAGGTCGACCTGAAAAATTAACTGTTTTTAAGGTTATCCCATTTTTATACACGTCAGGTATAGGCATTTCAATATATTGGCATTTGCGTCAATGACCAGCTGAGCTTCAAAATTCATGGATTGCTTGTTTTATGCCAAATCAAATGCATGAAATGCGGACTATTGCGATCGATGATCTCGTAGCGTGGCGCCTGTCAGTCTGTCTGTCTGTCACGCGGACGACTGTTCAATGTTCATATTCATTCGCCAGATGGTGCCACTTGCCACTTCAACGCTGCCATTATTACATTACTGTAGCCAAGTGTTCTTCATATAATGGGAAATGACTTTAATTTTATGCACTGCAGTGGTATTTTCTGACGCGGTTATGTTCACAAATCTGTCTGCGCGAAGATAAGTGCTAGAACCGTATACAATCCGCCTCGTTCAATCCGCCTCGTTCCCATTCATTCATTATTCACCGAGTCTCAACACAACGTAGAAGTATGCAGAGCGGTCCAAAAAGTGAGAACTGGTATCTTCCTTGCCTTAACTTTGTTAAATCTTAACCGATTTAACAAATTCTTTCACAGCTTAAGAAAAAAGAAAGCTGATATAATACATTCCACCACACCTCAAATATATCTCTGCTTAGCTAATTATTATTGTTTTACTTGTTATTCTATCTTTTGGTTCCTGTTAAATATTCTTTGAAATAGCAGGTATTTTATTTAAACAGACCTAAATGTTGACAGCTGTCCCCCTGCATACTGAGCATGCGTCGCTTACAGCTTTAAGCAGGCAACGCCCTTGTCACTCTACCAAATCTAACTTTTCGGAAGTCAGTCTGGTCCACTGCAATCTATGGAGTGTCATCTAACAGCAAGTTTATCAGCCACAGTAGTATAATGTCAATGAACTAAGTGCGCGTATGGCGTGGCACAGTGGCACTGACTAAAACATTATTGACAGTGCAACTAGTGAGTGGCACTGGCATTTTTAAGCATGTCTGCGGCGACTAGTAAATGCTCTGAGCAGCTGAATAAATAAATGAATGAATTTATTTGCTTGACAGAAAAATACGACAATCGTGACACTGACAGTATCAATGTCTACCCAGCCATATGACACATAATGTTTATTTTTTAACATACATGATATGTTTTTATGTTAGGTCTTTTGTAATGCAGCATGAAAATGGATTTCCAACATTTTCCAAGGTAGTGCAGCAACAAACTCTTGTCGGAAATTTTTTAGTATTTCCAGCAGTGAAAGAATTCTGGAAATCGGTTAAGATTTGACAAAGTGAGAAGCAAAAATAGTGACCGGTTCTCACTTTTTGGGCCATTCTATACATGTAAATAATGTAACTGTAGGCGAACAGAGCCACCGGGCAAACTCCCGACGACATCTCGAGCTCACGCAATAAAAGCTCTCAAAGGTTTTATTGGACGTCGGAGTAGTGTTTCAAATGCCTGCTTGTTTTAACGCACCTTACGCCTTTAGGCGCTATTCTACGCCGTGTTTCAGAGAAAAAAAGAACACCAGTATTGTGATCATAACTTTAACAAATCTGGATATATTTTCGTCTTTTTTGGCATGCAACACTGTAAAGAAACTGCGGAACTATAGTAAAATAAATGTTTACTTTATCTATTTTATGTTGTTATTATACCTTGCAAAATAAAACCTCGCTAAAATCTGTTATTATAGCACACAGTAAAACAGAGATGCATATCTGTAGGTGTAACCAATGACAGAAACAGTTGTCGTTAGTAACACAATGATGGAATCAGAAAAGTTGATGAAAATGTCCGCGGGAAGCCTTAATGCCTGGTGTAACTTGTAGGGCCTAAAACAAACTGTGGCAATTTCTCTTCATTCTGCACAAGAAGTGAAAAGATCGTCGTCTGCATTAACAGTTCCAACAGCCAACATAACAATCAATTAAACTAAATCTGTCAATTTTCTAAGCTAAATGATTCAATCCAACAAGAATCAGTTTCAGTTCGAAAAATTTTGTTTACCAAATTGTAGTTTACTCTAATGTCTTTCCCTCATGGAGTCTCAACTGAATGTTTTTACATTAACGTCATCGCCAGATATTGACGTGTTAGTACTAGAGGAATACTATGCAACTTGTCGATTCCCTGAAGTATCCCGGCGACGCACACCAAAATTTACGAAAATATATCCAGATTTTTGTTAAAGTTATGTATAAAATGCTGGTGTTCTTTTTATTCTGGGACACGGTGTATAGTTTTCCTTTTTATGACACACTCAGCAGTAAGTGATAACTTATTCGATTCTGAAAAGTTCGCCTAAAGATAAACAAGCTAGAAGCAGAAAAAGAGAACACAAATAAATAAAAAAGAGTTAAGAGACGGAAATATATGCTGCATTATTTTTTATTCCTTTCTCGACATGATAGCGATCAGCTTGCTGGTTTATTCCTAGTCTTTAATTTGCCTTTTCTTCCGCTATCCACTCCAGTTCTGCTGTAGGCCTAAGCCTACGTATTTCTTTGCTTGAATTTATTCATTCGCTATTTCGTTGGGCTGATAAAACACATGGTCACTACATCGCAGATCTACCCATCTTATAGTGATTCAATCAATCGATCTGCTCTGTATTCATTAAGCTGTGTGTTACGCAATAAAAATGACTTACGGTGGCTGCATGTTCAGGTTTTATCACATTCTATCTTGTCGCTGCGTACATTATGGACGTACAGTAGACCTGATTTTTGTATTGACAAGCTTCCTGTGTTTCTATCCTTGTTTATCTTGTATTTTTGTGCACAATTTTGACAATTTTAATAATAAATAAATACGTAAAACAATATGTAAGTTAGGCAAGAGTTATGGGTAGAAGGACTAAGCACCCACTGCACACTAGCGCTAAGTTTACTTACTTAATAATTGTGACGATTAATGGATAAAAATCGATTATTGGAATCGATTAATCCATTACGAACATAATCGTAACTTGCAGCTCTAATTTTAATTAAAAACTGTAGTGATGGACAAAAGCACTGCGATTTGTACACGCCGGGTACCGATTATATAATTTTACCGGTTTGTGTGATTGATTTCTGAGCGAATTTGGTAAGTCTTAATAAAACATATTTAGACGTAAGTAGTGGGCAGTTTGATAAATTGTTGCGAGTATTTAAATTTAAATCAATAAGCTCTGTATCTCATTGTGCATCTAAAATAATAGGGTCTACCACTTAGCTTTAGACGAGACATATTACATATCAACATTACCAAATACCAAATATCCAGTGGGCCTACACTATGTTAACGTGAGTGTGGTTGTGTGGGTTATCAGTAGTTAAATTTTGGCAACAAAACTGCAAATATTAAATAAGCAAAATTGCAATAAACTTATCTACCGGGTGAGTCAAAAAAGTAGCTCCCTAAGACTTTTTCGATTATGATCGGCCTTAACTTGTCAAACCTTATCCGATTTTAAAAATTCTTTTACCACTAGAAAGGCCATAAAATTTACAATCAAAGCCATTACTACTTTCCATCGCACCTTAAGTATATTGCTACACTACCTTGGGAAGTTTAAACGTTACAAAAGATACAACTTAAAAACCACATTTTATATGACAGAATGAAACATTTCATGTCATATGACTAAAAGGATATTAATACTGTCATAACAATGCTTAAATGTCCACATCTGCCCACACACATGCACGAGGATATGAATGGTTGCATAGTCAGTGACGAATTGGTTCACGCAATGCCAAACGTTCAGCAAGCTTCTGTTTGTCGGCGTTATGCCCTCAAAACTAATAAATTCGTTGCTGGAAGACACCCCATATCTTGTACCGTAGTAAAGCAGACTGAAGTCTGGATGGCTCCAGATATGTTCTAATTTAAAAGGTGTAGCCTGTTCGAAAAATTGCAGTGTCACGAGCCCAATGTGGAGGGGCGCTGTCAACATTTAGACTCGTTTACGTAAAACCATATATTATTTAAAAGAATATTTAACAGGAACAATCAACTAAAGTAATAAGTAAAAAGTAAAAAGTAAGTAAGTGAGATTCATTAAAATGTGTGCATGCAAAAATTAATGCCTTTTGTTTGCAGTCTGTTCTATATTTGCAGCAAATTTGAACCGTTTTAACTTCCCAAGGTAGTGCAGCAACATAATTAAGGTGTGATAGAAAGTGTTACATGCTATTTGTTGAAATGTTGTACGCTTTCCATCAGTGAAAGAATTTTGAAAATCGGTTACCGTTTGATGAAGTTAAGGCCGATTATACTAACGGGGGCTACTTTTTCTGACTCATCCGGTATAGGCCTACAGTATATGAGCCATCACTCCAAAACAGCAGAAATAAATAAAATTTTCAGATTGTGCGGTATAACGGTTCACATCCGCTAGCTTCTACAGTTACAGCAGACGTCTGGATGATGTAACATGTGCAAGCTGGCGCTTGTGAATCGTTATACCGCACAATCTCAAAACTTTAATTTTTGCTGTTTTAGAGCGATGGAATATATACCGTATGAGAAACTTATTGTGGTTTTGTCTATTCAATTACCAATAGTTATACCTAGCGTTCATCATAAATAATGTTGTATTTCTATCACGTAGGTCAAACTGGTTTTTGAACATTTGCGCAGACAGAGACGATTTCGCTGCCACCTTGGAGGGAATAATTACGAAAACGAGGCTCTCTGTCATGCGTATACTGTCACAAAGCAGCGCATGTCTGCAACATACCATTGCCCCTTGTGCCAAAAACATTTCTGGACGCCGCCACTGTCGATATTGCTATCGTCGTCATAGTAGTAGTCGTAGTTGCAGTCCTCGTTGCAGCTGAGTTGTAGTTGTCGACGCTGTTGCAGTTGTCGTCGTCGTAGCTGTATTTGTCGTCGTAGTTGTCGTTGTAGGAGTTGTCGTAGTCGTAGTGCCAGTAGAAGTAGTTGTTGTCATTGTCCTAGTAGTAATCGTAGTCGTAGTCATCGTTGTATTTGTAGTTGTCGTAGTTGTTATTGCAGTTGTCGCTGTAACTATAGCTGCTGTAATTGTAGTTTTCGTTGTAGGGGTCGTCACTGTTGTAGCTGTAGTAGTAGTAGCAGCAGCAGTAGTAGTAGTTGTTGTTGTAGTTGTAGTTGTAGTAGTAGTAGTTGTTGTCATTGTTGTTGTTGTAGTCGTTGCGTAGTCGTTCCCATAGTAGTAGTAATGATAGTAGTAGTAGTTGCTGTTGTTGTCGTAGCTGTAGTTGTAGTCGTATTTACAGTCGTCGTCGTAACTGTACTTGCCATCGTAGTTGTTGTTGTAGCAGTTATCGTAGTTGTCGTCGTTTTCATTGTCTTTGTACTTGCTGCAGTTGTCGCAGTATTAGTTGTTGTTGGTGTTTTCACTGTCGTTGCTGCAGTCGTAGTCGTCGTCGTCGTAGTAGTAGTAGTAGTAGTAAGCCTAGTAGTAGTAGTAGATGTTGTAGTTGTAGTATAGTAGTCGTAATTGCAGTCGTAGTTGTAGTTGTTGGTAGAACCATAGTTGTACCACGGTATTTTGGGATCCGAAAGATACTATGATAGCCTTACTTATGCCAAACGCCAGCCACTGTCATTTTCGTTGCCCAGTTAGCCTCGTTTTGGTGTGACCTAATTACTTTATAGGTCCTTAGGGCCTTCATACGGAGCCTAGTATCTGAAGTGATATGACAAATTCGACAGTGACAAAAAATTTAATTGCAACATTTATTAATCATATAGCATAATAGTTACATGCAGAATTTTCCCTACAGCACCAGTATCAAAGAAAAACACGGGGTTGCTTGCGGACAACAATCGACTCAGTGGTGCCCTCTGGCGAGTGCAGTTAACTTGCTCGGTTGCACAGAAAATCGATTGGCAAGGCTCGTACACAATATCGCCTACGGAGTCAACTTGATAAATCGACGAAATGCAGCCACATGCGCCCCTATATTTTATCAATAGCTAGTAATACCTGCGTGAAATCTTTTTCCGACAAGGCGTTTTCACGCTTCAACGTGCCCTAAGTTTACCTCGTTCAATTGCGTTAGGAACAGGAACTCAAGACTCCGGGAGAAGGTTTCTAATCGCAGAATCGCGTTTCATTTTCTACCGCCCGCGTAATTTTGTGGGCGTCTGTCTCTCTTTGTCTCGGATTGTCGGTTCGTTATAAGATAACTTCCGAAATCCTTGTCATGGAAAGTTCAATTTTGGCAGGCCTATGGGAGTACATCTTCCAATAGTAGTATATTATTACTTGCGCGCCAGCTATGCAGTGAGCAGGTATTGTTTTTGACGGCGTCTGTGTGTCACTATCTGTGTGTCTGTCGGTGCGTCTGTGTGTCTGTGCGTCTGTCCACACAAAATCTCAAAAACTACTGGTCGGAAATCGATGTAACTTGATTGCAATAGCCTATGTCCCATAGTGAACGCTAGAAATGGTTGGAAGTTGGTGACATTTGACCTTGACCTTTGACCTTGAGACATATTTTCGTATTTTTAAAAATTTAAGCTATTAAATTTTGAATGCCGTAACCTAGCAGTTTCATTTTCAGTGTACCTTCGAGTTTCAAGGTCATGAAGTAATCTCAAGGTCACGGTCGCAAACCAGCAACAGCGCACAGGTTTGTACACCCTTAAGTTCGTATATCAAGGTCATCAGATCGTAAAGCCAAGGTCACGTAGTAATAAGCCAAAACGGTGCTGCTGCATTTCGTTAATGGCAATCTTGTTTTTAGAATGCTGTGTTGTTTGTTGGAAAGATAGCGTTTGTAGATCTATTCTTAGAAGCCAATTTGTGTTTCAAAATTTTGTTATAGGGCTAGGCCTACGTTTTAGATGCCGTATTGATTTCGAAACGTGGCTTGTATACATGTAAGTCCAATTAAATTTGGAAATTCATTGCAATAACACATTTGCTGCCTGCATTCAATAACTCGTTTCTGTTAACAAGCAACTCGCTCATAAAGAAATGCCGCCGCGCCTCCATCGACGACGACGAACAGACTAGCAGCAGACGGCGCTCGTGGGTGGGCTGTAACTGGCTTGTGTCACGGAAACTTAAACTCAATCGCAGAAACCAGCCCGGCATGCAGGCCTTTACAACACCTTAGACGAACTCATCGTGGAGACGTCCCAGATGCCCCCAGCGAAGCGGTACGTTATATATTACTGTGAGTCGCAGGGGTGCAACTCGTGGGGGTATATGACCCCCTCACCTTTTAGAGAGGGAGATACAATTAATATCATGTGTCCCTTCCCACTTTTGGATTTTCTGAGCATATGGTTTCATAAATTGACAGTAGCATTAAACCTACTGTACCCTCATGCACGTGTTTTTAGCAGGAAAACGCTCCTTCAAGAGTCCGTTTGCACCAATGGTTTGTCATCACCTCTTCGCATCCGATCAGTCATCAGTAGCAGTGCATGTGAGTGTGAGTGTGTCAAATCATATCAGCCATTGCAGCCTGCTGTCCTTAAATGCTGTCTTCGTACGCAGTAAATGCGGAATTGGTTCGGAAAACTTGTGTCTAGTGTGCACGTGTTTAGCTAGATCATTCGTGTTTTTGTGCAGTGCAAAACTCATAGAGTTTTCTGAGGACCGTGCCTCTTATATTGCAGTTGATGATACTAGGACACTGTAAAAAAATAACTGCCAAAAGCATCATAAACTCAAAGAATTTCCCCAGAGACTATAGTTCTGTAGCCCCTTACTAGAAAAAGTCTCTGGGTTCGCCTCTCCTGTGCTTAAAAATAATGGTCGACAGATTTCCAATTCTGCAAACTGTAGTTGATCGTCTGACAACAATGTGGCGAGATTGCCAGAAAAGTAACTTACTGGAAAAACAACTCAGTCGTAGACGTAGTCAAAGTAAGCAAGTATATCATAAGAAAATTTGTAAACAGCGCCAGAATCGCCGAAATGTCAAAGCGGCGCCGGCGCTGAAGATGGTATTGATCACTTCGGGCAGAGATAAAGAACGTGTTTAGCGACTAGTCACCATTGTCTCGCAGAGCAGATGGCTGAGTCTGTACAAATCTCCCTGTAGCAGGCTACAGAATACAACACTCTGCTGTTCGCTCAACAGTTTTGCCCAAAGTTATTAACAGACAATTAGGCTTACTGTAGCCTTCATCACATTTTATTCATTACCACATTTTGGCAAAACTGTCATAAGTTGTATATCTAGGAAACAGATAATTTGAACGCAGCACCAGTACCGTACTATCACTTCAGTTTCGTCTTATTGCAGATGGTGACTGATTTCTTAATTTGCGGAGGTTCAGAGAGGCTACATTATATAAGCTTAGTTTGGACTACAAGTCTGTGAGAAAATAACTCGGAGACAAAACTTTGAAGTGGAACTCATTCTATTTTGCGACTGACACATTCAGTTAACCTAGCAGTAATGTTTCGATATTCAGGCTACTTAAATGTCAGATTGGCTGACTGATTAGTTAACTGATTGGTTAATGAACCAGTGCCAACAGTATATTTACATTTTGCTCTCGTTGCCAAAACACTGCTGACGTTCCATAGTTAACTTCAAGCCTTCCCACAAACCAGGCCTATGGGTAAAATGGCTATGTTCCAATGTTTCAAAAGCAACACTATGCGACGTCCTCGTCCGTCCTAAGTGCACATCCACGAACTAAATGAGGTCGTTTAAAATTCTGCCATAGAAAATGTCAAAACGTCGGACGAACGGACAACCAGCCGGCGCTAGCGTGTGAAATATACGGACACGAGCGGCGGTAATTCAATTATTAATCTCTGCTACCACCACCATCAGCCCGCTGCTCCATGCAGCTGCCTCGCTCCACACCAAGCGCCCATAGACGGAAACGCTCGTGCCTTTGAAGGCGTTCCGCGTTCTCTGAGATGGACGAGCGGTGGCGTGCGCGCCATTTATCCTTCATCATTCCCCGCACGACGCCCCCGTCTTCCCCGTGACGACCTAGTTGTCGGCCGTGGGTCCGGGTGGAACCCGAAATCGCACCGTGGGCCGCGTAAAAAGCCTGCGCGTCGGTCGATAAAATTGCGTTATCGACACAGATTCGTGTCCTTCGTAGTCTCGACGTAGAAGAGAAGGTCATCGATTTCTTGGCTGCACAGCGCCAACAACACCACATCGTAGCAATATCTTCCAAGAGTTAGTAGAGTTTGACGTCCCACTCGACACATAATAAGTCATTTATTATGGTCACCGGACAAGATATGACGTCTACTGCTGCGGCGTGTTTTTGGCAGTGCTGCGACGGCATGCTGCCGCTGCCGCTGCTGCTGCTGCTGCAACATCGTTAACTCCGAGGCATCTTTTCTCGATAGCATCGTACTGCGTCGTCTCAACTGATGTGCCCGTGTGAGCGGAGCAGATGATGGATCGGCGAGTGAACGGCTACGTAGCGAGAACAGGCAACAAATTAATGATGACCTGGCTTCTCATTAGATCTGCGATTGCAACTAATCGAAATCCACTGCCGATGACTGAATTATATTTTTAATACGAACAATGCTGAACAGAATAATACGTTGCTGGCAAACGGTTGTTAAAACTGTCGTCTGTACTCTGCACTAAAACAAACTAAATAATGTTGTTTTGTAACACGATCGAAAAGATAGAAACCTAGAAAATGCGGCAATTAAGTTGTATTGCCACGTATAGCCGCCTGCTCGGGACGCCCCAAAACATCCTAAATCGCAGTACGCAGCAACACGACACGTCCTATTCACGACAACCGTTCGTATTGACTGAATTCACGTCAGCAAACATCAACAACCACTGCCTCGATTCCATACGGCAAGACTGACTTCACTGCCTGACGAGGCTAACAAACTGCCATCAACATAGCCACGTGTCATCAACACACGCACGTGCTTATGCGCTGTGATGCGCAGTGAAGCGTGACTCACACAATAATATTACTTAACTCGTGATGGATCTCGTTTTTGTGTCATGACCTTGACCTTCAACGTTGGTAGTGAATCGGCTGTTACGCAACCAAACCATGTACCAAATTTTAGACAAAAAACGAAAAGTCCGCGGCGGAATTTACCGGAAACATTCTTAATGCGGGGTTTAGCTCGGACCAATTTGGGGAGCTTACAGCCCTCTCCTAGACCCCCTGGGCGAATTTAAACTTCTCACGCCTTCGGCGCTCGCTCCTCCGCACCTCGACTCGTGCTTTCGGCACTAGTCGCTAACCCGCTAAAACTTTGGGCCGTAAGCGCCCCATCCGCCATCCCAAAATTTGAATTTACGTTACGCCCCTTTGGCCTAGTTGTGCATTTGTAGATTGTAGTAGCCTATTCGTAGAAAGTATGCACGCTGAATATGAAGTCTCTAGCTTCGGCCGTTGCAGAGATATTGAAAAACTTGCGAAATTCAAAAGTGGGTCGCGTGACCTAGATTCTGTCCCTCTTTGACCTAGTTTTGTATTGCATTACACCTTACTATCTATGTACGTGCTAAGTTGGAAGCCTATAGCTTTAGCCGTTTGAGAGTTATTCACAGCGATCCGCAAACTTAAAATACAGCCATGTGACCCAGTTTTTGCCCCATGTGACCTAGTTTTGCACTTATAGATATTATCTCTACGTAGACAATGTGCCTACCAAATTTGAAGTCTGTAGCTATAGCCATTCCGGGAACATAGACGAAATTCCAAAAGTTAAAAGTAGGTCAATGTGACCTAGATTATTACCCATTTGACCTACTTTTGTGCTACTTATCTTCTACTCTTTACCATCTTCCTGCTTGTTAAATGTGAACCCTATAGCTTTAGTCGTTCGAGAGATATTCACAGGGGTCCATAAATTTAAATCTAGGTCACCTAAACCAGGTCACGTTCCCTTGACTTAGTTTTTGCATCGAAATTCCTCCTCGTAGTCGATGCACACACCAAATTTTAAAGTTTCTAGCTTTAATTATTCCAGAGATATCGGGGTCCGTATATTAAAAATTTGGGCGTCGTCCGCCATCTTGGATTCTATCCTTAGTAGGTTTTGACAATTCCGCAGCTTTCCTGGAGCCATAGAGTACCATCTTGTGAAATTTGAACGCAATCTGTCCACGTGCGGCTGAGTTAGAGCGATGTAACTGTTTTTATCGCACTTTAGGTGCTCCAATTGGGCAAATGGATCTCGGAGTTGAAGGGCCTAGCTGCACGGGGTCTTCAACAGATGAGAGCCCAGACATCTGCGCTAAACAGTGTTTTAGATTTTTAATTTTCGTATTTTTAAATCAGAGTGCTCAAAAGGCGAGTGAGGTCGAAAAATCTGGGCAAAATTTCGCAGTTTTGACCCCTGTGAAAATAGGGGAGGGTTGCTGGAGAGGTCTGTAGGAATTATTCGTGCCACACTTCGATTCTAAGCGTTGGTATACATTTTATCCGGCGACAGTCGGCGGTTTGGTCACATTAAGCGCGGTTGACATACAGAAGATACACGGCAGAAAGTTGCCGGCGGCTAAAAAACTTGTGGCACCAACAACACAGTACTTGGGACCAGCACAAACGCAAGAACTAAAATAACAACACAGACATCAAAAAATTCCCTGAGGCAACGTCGGCAAACACACAGTAAAATAAGTTTAGCAAAAAATATTTTTCACGATTTTTGTCTGCTAAACTACGTTTCACTGACAGTCTATCGAATGCATGTGCTATAGCGCTCGCTCGCGATTGGGCGGTAGTCTCAGCTACTACTACTAGTGGTTTCTCAAAGTCCTGACCTTTTGGAGTTCAGCGAGTCGACGTCGAAGACGCGAGTTGTCTCTGCCGAGCTGGTAATTCTGTTCACGCATCACCAGCAGATCATTGGCCTGCACAGGACACACCATATTATAGCATGTCACGTCACGTCACGTCACGTCGCGTTACACGTACGTCACTGTCGATCGTCAATTAGTGCACACCGTACCCCGAGACGCTTCATATAGTCCCGCCTACCTCGTCTTATGGCTGCTGTGTCAGTGTCACTATCTTAACCGATAATGCCTTGACGTGTTTTTATTTTACTCCCCAGTTTATCACTTCGTAATGTCTGACGGCTCCGGTTCATTGTACGCCGGGCTGGGCACTATAAATACCGCCAATGTAATGTCGTAACGCTAGGATGACATACTGTTCCAGGGGCGGTTACCAGCAACCGGAAATGCTCGTTCGCCGACGGTGGCAAGATGCATACGGCGAATCACTAGGCGCGATGACCACGACGACCGGAGATGGCAACGATTGAAATCGCCGAAACACTAAAGGTAGTTCGACGTGGCTGCGTCTTAAAGTTGCGTATACTAACGGCGGGGGTTAGGGACGTAGGGTTAGTAACGGTAGTTAATTCTCGCCTCTGCATTTGGTAATCGTTAGTATACGTGTACGTAACGTCACCACAAAGGACGTCACCGTAGCGTCACATGTTGACGCTGCCGACCTCTACTGCACGACACGACACGTGTGTCAGCTATCAGTTACTGTAGTGTGGACTGTAGGCCCATGAGTACAACGATCAGCAGCTTCTATCTCAGTAAATAACAGCAGAAAGCTACGACATTATACGAGCAATATACCACACACTACACTGAACATAATGATGTACAGTAAGTCGTCCGCTCAATGCCATATCCTTACGCCTAACAACTGAAATCGCGTTCTCTGTCCACGATGTAAGCACTTCAACCGAATAACTTAGGTTTCCTGTGGTACACGAAATAAAGGACACTTGATAATATAGCGCCTCTTAATGATGGAACTTCACTGTAAAAGCGCGCGGGTATGGTACGCAATGTTGAGAGACCACACAATTTTACCTGCCACCCACGCGTTTATCCTTAAATGGAATGAACAGCCGAAGCTGATCCTCGTTTACCGACTTTGGAGGGATGGAAGGCTGAGTTGGCCTAGGCACTGCTACGGTAAGTGAGCAGTCTGCTCAGGACCGCTACGTGGCGACTATCGCAGTTGTTAGCTGTTAAACCGTCATGCCTCAGTAGGCAAGTGGGCGTACACAGCTAGCTCACAGCTGCTGCTACCCGTGGAGCGCGGGGCCAAGCGTTGAACTCATGATCCACGACGCTAGTCACCCGAGTGAAGTAAGTGAGCTTTAGTCCCAGTTGACATGTAAGACGTCATTCACAGAGTGTCGTTGCAAGCAGCAATGAGTTGCACTGGTACTGATTGACTAAGTTGAGGTAGCTGAATTGCAGGACTGGACATTGCAGGACTGGACGGTGACGGACTGCACATTGGCAGCGACACAGTAAATCAAAGGCGGCATCGTAAGAACATTAGTACACATTTACTGCGTGCGCTGTATTTTTTGCTCGTAATTACCAAACCTGTGTTATTATATTTGTGCTTGAAATAACTAAGGTTCTCTCATAACACTTGTCGTTCACTTCATCATCTGCATTCCGGTCCGTCAAGTCGGCCAAGTTTTAGTCTGTCATTTTCCAGTCCTGCAAATTCCAGTCCTCCCCTACTAAGTTAAGGAGAGGGGGATGTGTCTGACCCCGAATGAATTGAAATGGCTGACTGCAATTACGTACAACACTGGCTAAAATGTGAGAAGCGAATACCGTATAATAGCATAGGTCGCAATGTTAGCTTTGTTTCTGACCTTGTCGCCAAAAGCAAAAAAAACGTGGAGGGAGGCTGCAGTAACATCTGCACCGCACGTAACCACACTTTGCCATGATGACACACATAACTTGATTAAAGCCAGCGTAGAGTAGCGGATCACTCACATCGTAAATCAAATAAGAGGCCTACATGCATTGTGTGCCTTGTGTCATTGGATTGGTCTGTCTGCAGTGCCTGTACGGAGTGGTCATTTGCTGGACTATGGGACGTTCCCTAGCGACGTCATTCGCCATACATCGATGCATGCGTATAGGCCTATTGTGTCTCCCAGCAAAACGAACCAAGAAATTTTGCTAGGAATAATTGTAGAAGACTACTGAGGTTTTCTAATGCAACACCTAACAGATTTTTCTTATTATTTAAACGTTTCACGAACTGTGAAAAGAAAACTTTTTGTGGTGGAAACTAACGGTCTCACTGCAATCAGTTGTTTTGGCCAACACATACGCGATTTCGTGAAAACATGCATAGGCCTACACCTTTGAATAATATCATAACGTCCCATTTCTGGAGTTTATTTTTCTTTCGTTTTTGTATGGATGTCTTTTTTAAAAACAAGTTTGTTTCGTATTTCTCTTTATCCCCATTCCCGTCAGAGCTAAGTTACTAGAGACGAAGTCCAGCGTAGTCGAAGCCTAGCTACTTTATATACGTCAGTCAGTCGCGTCATTCAGTCAATCACTGGGGCTCTAACATGTCTTCCTCGCTTGAGACGCCACCCCACCCCTGTGACAGTATAACGTCACCAGTAACTGACAGAGACAATCGTGTCCAGTATACTGGGTGGGCCAAATTAGACAGGGCCACTCATTTCAATAGCTTGTAACTCTTATATACTATTCAGATCTAGACCACTCTTAGCAAACTTCAACATAGTTTCGTTCTTAATCAGAATCTGTCGCCTTTAGCTATTAATTTAAGAAAATGCCGCAGCGCCATCTAGCTAATAAAACTAACCATGAAAACATTTTTGCCGTTATTAAACTGTACAAAAAACAAACGAACGTTCTTACTTACTTAAACCGTTGACACCAATGATGGTAGTAATTAACTGCCTCACAATGATGTCAGTCATTGTTGTTATTTGTTAAACTAGCTGTGATATTTTTTACTTTTCAGAGCTGTGGTCAACATAACGAAAGACGATGGCCGATCGTTATTTATTACCATGCCTTTCATTCACCAGATAGCGCCACTTCATTTTGCATAATTAATGTATGCAGATTATATTGTCGTGTTAAGTATTAAATGGCCTTGTTTTCTGCTAAAGTAGTGAAGATCCGGGCAGCCTTTCCAAAGTTATTAGATGAAATGCGTGGCCCCGTTTAATTTGGCCCACCCTGTAGGCTGGACGATAGTGAATGGGGACCGTTCATCCGGCACCAAATCACACCATGTTTCTGCACTGTGTCATGTCCTGAGTGACCTTGATCAAGGTCAAACTTGCTCGGCGTAAACAACAACAAACGTGTGTGTTTTCTTTCTTCCACTTGTCACCGCATCGTAGCGAAAATTGACGTAAGAGAACGGAGTTATTTAGCTAGTGGCTACGTTTGTGCTGTCGTGTTACGTAGGCCTACTGTTGCAGCATTACATGATTAGCATCTTGTGATTCAGCATGTCTGTTTGTCCTGTCATATTATGGGTAGATTGTTAGATATTCATAAGGTTTCATCTCGGATGTCAAATACCACAAAAAGAGAAATTTTCTCTGTTTTTTCGTCACTAGTTGTGGATGTTAACTCAGACTAAATCCAGTTATAGTCGGCGAAGATGGAGCGAGGTAAAGTTGCCAACTTGCCATGCGCCGTTGCCGTAAGCAAACGTGTTTGAGCAGAAGAACACTTCGAAGTATTCTTTGCGAATATTGCAAATAACGCTCGGAAATAATACTTACGCTTAGTTTACACCATCCGTAACACAGGCCTTGCACACTGGTAGTTGAACCAAGCCTCATATTGTCTCAAACGACACAGAAAAGGAAAGTTGTTTTGCATAAACAAAATATCGTCAGTTGAAAGTTTAACCCCAGCCCAAAACCCTAACTCCAGTTTCATGCAGCAAACTGAGAACAATCACATGCAACGCGGTTATCATTCTAATTCGATTCCATTGAAACTGCGCTATAAAATCGATTCCAAAAATAATGAAAGAGACAATTAGACCTACTGTAATCTTAGATAAGCAGATTGGCACTGACATCACGCATTTTTTTGTTATGGTCGACTTCTTACACCCTGCGTTTTATCCTCGATCAGAACGCGAGAGGATAGCCGAAGTGGAGGAAACATCGAACGTTAGGGGAGTAGGTTCTGGTGAAATTGCATTCCGACAGGACGACCCGAACGACATATGGTGACAACAAGAAACAGAGATAAAAGCATGCTGACAGACTCGCGAAATGACATGCATAAAGTAGATGTACAAGATACGGCGTCATACCGGCGACTTGGCGACGCGTTGGCTGTCAGACTTGGAAGATGCTGAAACCGGCAGAGAGTGAGTTGCTGCAGAAGCGGAATACGGCATCAGTCATCGGAAGCGATCAAATGGCTCACGACACCCGTCATCTTCGGCGCACGCCAGGGTCACTGGAGCGTGCATTAGTGGGGCTATTGAGCGCCATTTCGATTACACGACTCAGAAACAGTCGTATCGACTCTACTGAGTGTACGCCGACTGACTGATCTACGGTCAAGCGCGGATCCGTCCCGCGTGTGCACAGGACGTTCGCTGCGGTGACCGTCGTCGTCGTCGCAGGGCATCGATCGGCGCACACATACGGCGTTGACAGGCGCAATCGAGTTGATATAGGACCTTAGGACCTACGAAATATTCGAGCCGGGCTGGGAGGCGAGCGAGTCAGTCGACAGACGATGGTTTTATCAGCGCGGCACCCTGCTCTGACCGTGTTGGCACTGGCGCGACACCATGACGAATGCAGTGCGGACGAAAACGACGACGACGCGCGACGACGACGTACGACGAACGATGACAACTACGACAAAGCGACAACGACGACGACGATAAGGACGGCGATGAAAGGGACGACGACAATGACGACGCTGGTGACGACGACGACGTTGACAACTACAATGACGATGACGAAAGCGCGAAACAACGAACAATAAACGACTACGAACTACAGCAACTACGACAACTACGACACCGAAGTAGACGACGAAACGACAACGATGACGAAGACGACGACGACGACGCAGTCGAGGTCCAAAGTCGCCGGCAGAAGTTGATCTATACGCGCGACGTATTGTTCACCTCCTGTCGACGACTGTCACTTAAATTCTCCGCGACTCATCTCATCTCACAGAGGCTTGTTTAGCAGTCAAATAAACCAAGATGCTACTACGTGCGACGGCACACTGACGACCCGTGCGCTTCGATCGACCATCAGCAGCGGATTACATTATTAGTCACTCAGTCGCTCGCTTCTGCCGGCAGCTTCATCTCGGATCGTCTGCTCGCAGTGGCGTAGTCATAGCAGGCAAATTCCCTAATCTCTGGATTGCAAAAACTGTGCATTTTTTTTATCAAAATTCCCGCAATTAGTTAGAAGCTATAAACTTGGACTGCGTCACCGATTTTCTGTCAAGGATGGCTGTCGGACCAAAACTTAGTCGAAACGAAAGCCGTTTTGATCTAATAAAACGACAAGCTCTTGTTTTAAAGAGCTGGTGTTCGGGAAATTTTACAGAGTTAAAGTTTAGATCAAAAATTCGTTTCGAAAACAACTCGTTTAAAAGTCTTTTTCGCGTTTTGTTTTGGCCGTAATTAGCGTTGCATTTTTGCATCTGCTGGCTGTGCCACTGCTCGCAATACGTACGGCGACGCGTCTTGCTCGTCTGCTCTATTGGACGTCAGTCCGTGCAGTGCAGTGTGCTGCTGTCTGTGTCACGGCCGACGTCATCGATAGTGCATCGTCGTCGTCGGATGCGTCGTATGAGCGTCCACAGCACTGATCGGCGTCATCGGTCGTCGAACGTTGGGGAGACGATGCACAGAACATCTGCCACAATTTCCCATTCGAACATTACTTTCTGAAAGTATTATTTCTTCCTATTCTTGTCTTTTGATATTTTTATAATGCATGCATTTCATCCAAGTTATTATATACAGCTTTATTCACCATAATACTGGCAGAGAACATAAATATAAATAGTGATACACAAAATAAAGATATAAATAAACTAATAAACTAACTAAAGACATCACCGAAGACGCCCTCG
>Ga0126335_1000462_pt1 | contig 19508 bp, 6 predicted proteins | sample OlaspJWI45metaG_FD_108409 | JGI IMG/M metagenome (GOLD analysis project Ga0126335, IMG submission 108409) | Marine gutless worms symbiont microbial communities from Oahu, Hawaii - Olavius sp. 1 OAHU.JWI-45 metaG | ecosystem: Host-associated > Annelida > Digestive system > Unclassified | place... | reverse complement strand
CCGCTGTCTTCACGGTCTGGCACCTCGGTACCTCGCTGACCATCTCACTCCTGCCTCTGACGTCGCTTCGCGGCTTCGTCTGCGTTCCGCATACCGACATCAGCTTATTGTACCTCGCTGTCGTCTCAATACATACGGCCGTCGGGCGTTTTCAATTGCCGGTCCGACGGTCTGGAATTCGTTGCCGCACGAGCTGAGAGATTCAGCCTGCGATTCTGACAGTTTTAAACAGTTTCTTAAGACAATCCTTTTCAGTCTCTACTAATGTGACCAGCGCATTAGAGGTTTTTTAAATGATAAGCGCTATATAAATTCACGTTTTACTTACTTACTTACGGCGCTATACAAATCTGTTTATTATTATTATTATTATTATTATTATTGATTTTTTCACATGCATTCACTTAATGTAGCTCGCTTACCTACTTATTACTTACTTATATATTAAATTAGCTTCTGGGTCCCATTAAATATTCTTTGAAAAAGCATACCGTTTTATGCAAACAGGCTTAAATGTTAACAGTGCCCTACACATTTGGCATGCAACACTGTACGACTTTTCAACTAAGTAAACACCTTTTTCACTGGACAAGATCTGTAGCCATCGAGCAGCCCCAACCTCATTATTGTCTACTGCAAGATACGGGGCATCAATCACCCATCAGAGAGTTTGTCGTTTAAAGTTAACGAACTGAAGTAGCGCTTCGTGAATGCTTAACATGGCATTAACCACAGCATTTCCTGCGAGAACTCTAGAATACTCTTCAGTTAGATTAGATTTGATTGTTTTATTGCATGTTGTATTAATGTATGTGCTGCTTCGGCATAAGGAACAATATCAAGAGGCAAAAGTAATCTGGCAAAGGCTGCGGACGATATAGGCTATGTGGACGACGCAATGTTGTGTGCGTTTTGTGCGTCATTACACAAATTATGATTAATGCTGCAGGCATCATGTGAATTTGTTTACCCAAAGTTGTCCAATGCTGCCCAAGGGCCGAAAGCAACATATGACAACTGACGGTCAACAAATTTGCATGATGCTCAAGATATCAGGCTTAATTTGTTTTGTTATAGCACAATCTGAAATGTAACAAATTAGCTGAGAGCCTGTGAAAGGCATTCTATGCACCAAATCACTTTAATTAACAAACCTGTCAACTATCTCGTGCAATAAAGTATTAAAATGCAATTCTACTGAACAAGTACAGAACTTTTAACGTTAAAAATTTAGTTTTAAAACATCCCCATATCTGTATCCACATTTTACACTGACAAAGTCGAGTGCATCGTAAGTTGAAACAAAATGTACATCGTACTTACAGCGAAAGACACATAAATTCATTTTCAATTAATGTGTACAGTAATTTCACTGCTTAAAATTACTATAAAAAGTCCATAAACACACAAAAATGAGTTTAATATCATTTCAGAATGACACATTGTAAATCAACAACCAAAAATATGTATGTACCTTCTCATTAAAGTGAAAAAACACCTCAAAAGGTAACGATTTTGCACTTTTTCTTTTTGTGATCTTTATATGCAACTTTCTGAAAATAAATTAACCAAAAACGCCAATATTACATTTGGTGTATATCTCTAAAAAAATTTTGCGTTCATTATTTTATTTTTAAAACTCTCGCGAGTGCATGACTATCACTGATACCGAGCATCATTGGCAACAACTGATGCCCGGCTAACCAGTCATCATTAGCTTTTACTCATGCCATGTTTTGCGCATTTTACCAATCACAATCGCACATTTCAGATTGTGCTATAACAATTGCAGATGCTTATATGATAAATTAAGGATTCCATTCTCTTTTGCATTGCGTTACAGTGCGTTGCTGTTGTAGTGTATAGAATGGAAGTATATGACATTAATTTCAGTTCGGCTCAAGAATGCAGTGTGTTGTGGAATAGCAAAAAGTTAAACTAAACTCGGACTGAGCGCAAATTTTCGAGTTCGTCTAAGACCTTTTGCTAAGACTTTTCTCTTACCGGTAGCGAAACTTGACCATCCATTGCTGGCGTCCGTAAATTCGGCGAGTTGCTATGACAAACGTACAAGTTTCTCGTACTAGTTAACTTGTGCGAGTTTCTTGTACGTATGTCATCGCTATAAGCTGTCGTTCAGAGTTTTATGCTTAGGTAACCGTAAGAGTGGGGATTCCCGTTATTTTGATCCATCTGTTTCATGTGACAATCAACTTCATAAAGCGGAACACGATCACCTTGTCACCACCAAACAGAACATTGTGAGGCTTTGCCAAACAACATGAACATGATGTTAGCGACATAAAAGTAATACCTTTTTGTTTTTCTTTGATTTGTTCTTCCGTTTGACAGTGACTTCCTCCTCCATGACATTTTTTGTGTACTACGTTTCTAAACAAACTCACGTGACGAGTAATGAACAGTAAAATAAGTAAAATTTCTACCTTTTTAAAATTTCCTGTTTTTCGGTCTCTTCAAAAATTCAAATGAACATTGAAATGTTTGCTTCTGTCTGTTCTGTACTTTACTACAAACTTCTCAGTTCTTAAAGCAGATCAGTATTTATCTGACTCTTGTTGCACCTCATACAGTCACTAACATTAACTGGTTCTATCTAGCTAATTAAATCAATTTCTGCAAAACTATCATCTTGATGTACTTTTTCATTGCCACGACTGCCATGCCAGTCAGTTCTTTTTTACACCTTTGCAGGCTTTGCAGTTTCCACGTCACTATTTTATAGCCTACGGTATACCACTCCGAGCTGAAAACTTACTTGTGAAGTCTAAAGAGACTCTTAATTAATTAGTATAAACTTAAGCAAACATTTCTCTAAACGTCTGGTGCAGGATTTATTTCTTGTTGGCAGTATTTTCTCTTGTTCTGGCCATCTCCATTAGTCCCCATTACACATACTTTCACTAAAATACAACCGGGATGATTTAACTATTTAAACACGTTTTAAAGCTATCCTAAATTTTGTATCACAATCATATCCTAAAATTTTAATGGCATGACTCTCTGTGTAAGCATAACTAATAAACATTGTTGAAAAATATATACAATATTGACACAAAAAAGCATCAGTGTCTCAAACATTTGATAATGACAAACTGAAATTTGTACACATTTAATTATACAACACTGTGCTAACTGCTAACAAAACACATTGTACGAGTATTGACTATCAAGCAAAGATAAAGCAAATTAACCATATACATTCACCCTGTCACTAACTAGCATAAAACAAATGCAACAAAACCCTTGGATACTTAGATGTCAAAAAACTCCAAACTTTTCAACAAAAAAAATACTTTCACTTACATTTTTCAACTAGGCAACAGAAGTTAAGACGTTTCAAAAATACTGCAATTCAACATGTGCCATGACATGCCATGAAACTCCAAAACTGAAGGCACTCATCTCACCATAAATGTACTAAAACTCAAGTATGGCAAATCAGGAATTAACTACTAACACTGGCAATGCGTACGAAATACAGCCAAGTATAAGTCATCTCGGTAATTAATGAGCAAATGCTCATAATTGCCCTGTTCACTGTTATATGTCATCAGGCTCAACAAAGGCATTATGTGGTGCAGACAATCCTACTGAGCAGCACTTTCAGCTTTCAACTGTTTACAAGCTGCAGTAGCATAATACACACTTACACAGGGCTAAACTCTCCTTTTCCGATCAGCAAGATCTTTGCGATTGTGATGCACACGAGACGCTTTGTTCTTTTCTTTCCAAGCACGATTACGCAACACCTCGGCACTCTGACCTTGACCACGTGCTAAACCCTTGACGTCGTGAGTGCGACCAGAGTTAGAATTGCTCACTTCAGCACCTCTGTCAGCACCACTGCGTCTCCTCTGTTGCCGAGATGTCCACTGCTGCTCTCGTCTCTGTCTCAACACTGCTGGGTCTTCAATGAAAGCATCGTGAGGAGATTTCAGTTCAGTTGCACCCACATCCCGTTCCTTCTCTTCCTCATAGTCATTCCTCTCCGCGCTGCCGCGATCTGAAGAACGATCGGCAAAGATGCGAGGCACAACAAACGGACGTCGTGACATCATTTCATCAGCAGAATCTGCATCATCTGCGCCAATAACATTTGAGTCGTAGGTGTCATCATACTCATCCTCATACTCCCATACACCATCTACATCATCAATGTCATTACTTATCGTCACTTGCTGCAAGGCATATGCTGCAGAACGTGCACGGATGTCTGCATCCAGCCCTCCACCATCAATATCATTTTTGTCACGCTTGCCCCAGTGAACTCTGCCGAGGTCAATATCGGAGCGTGAGAAAACGTCAAATTCATCGCCATCGTAGACATTTCTTCTTTGGCTGAGAAGTGACGAGGAGTTGTCATTCACCCCAGCTGACGTGTCATGTGCATTCTCGAGGCTGCGGTCGACTCCCTGAAGGTTTGGCGGCAAGTTGTTTTCCAGCAACGCATTGATCACCTTCTCCACATCACAATCAAACTCTTCCAAGCACAACTCAACAAAGCCACGACCAAACTCTGGAAGCAGGTCACGGACTACCAACACCATCGAGTCGAGGCTAGCACCGGCAACATCAGACAAGCCAATATCCGCATCTGGTGGATCAAAGTCTATCTGTTCACTGGAATAATCAGAATTCCTTCTGACCACTGCAAAGTTTGCATCCAGCTTCTGATGTTTCCGATTATGTTCTGTGGCAGCACTACTGTATGCATCTTCAATGTACTGAAGTCGGGGTTCATCAACCAGGTACAAAGACTGTGAGATAATGGTTCTGTCGCCATCAAATGGAAACAGCACCTGCAGATGGGCTATGAAATGTTTCTCACCAAGAACGGCATTCATGACGTCCAAATAACCCTCAATTCCTCTAGCTATTTCATCCTCATCTGTCTCACCATCAGCAACTGGTCGTAGACAAACGTGATAGACAATCAGCCGAAAGATGCGAAGTAGACAGACTTGTGACCGACGAAATTGCTTCTTGAGTACTGCGGCATGTTGCTCGCTGTCACGTATGCATTTACGAAATGCTTCTGGAATAACCACTGCAAAGCACTCATATGCCATAGCCAGATGCAGAAGAAAACTGTGCCTCTTCCAAAAGACACTACTGCCAGATGGGTAAACTTTGAGGAATGAATTCAATGTATGGGCAACATCTGATATGTAAGTGACGATATCTTCAAACTGAGAAGCTGGCAGCGACTCGAGTGAAGGCCATACGGAGGTCAGTTTTGGAGGAGTATTCACACCTGCTTCAATTGGCACTCCACATTTTGAACACAACGTGTCAAATACCTGCAATGCATAAAAAACTCATGAACAAATTATACAATACCGATACAAGAATAAACCATTAATTGTCATAGCTGAGAAATTTGGTAACACTTGATTATTTCGTTATAATATTATTAAACTGCATCAAATACATGAGATGCAGACTACTGCAACTGATGATACCGGCGTCTGTCTGTCTGTCTGTCATGCAGGCAGGCTGTGAAAAAACAGCTGAACAGATTAAGTCCTGCTTGAGGTGGAGATTCTTGTGGACCTAAGAGACACTGCAGTAGGTGGAGATCCCCATACCCCAACAGCATTTTACTTTCGGGTCAATATAAATCACATATTAACAAGTTAACAGAAATGTACATATTGCTAATTATACTAAGGAAAGTCCAAAAATATACAATACAATTGTCTCGTCCCATGAAATGCCAGCAATATTAAATAGACCTATTACCTTCTCTATGGATAGAACAACAGTGTAAAGATCATCAGTGTATTTTGGCTGTTGCTGAAAGATGTTTCCAATCATCTTTGACACAAGAGCAGCATCACTACCGTGCCCATAAACAACACAGATGTCCATCAGTCGAGGGATGTCAAAGATATAGTTCTCATACAGAATGTCTCCAAAGACTTTTCCATCTACGAAATTGGTTGGTGATTCACGAAGTGTTGATGAGCGCAGGCAAACTAGGAAGAAAAGTCGATGAACTGACTTGAGACAATCAGTCACATCTGATGGCATGGTACACCCCGGAAGAGTTGTACCAGTGACATCATGTGGTCTGTGTGCTTCCTTCAGATAGCTATCAATGCAACGATGCAGGCTGTTGTCAAAGATAAGCTGGCACCAAAACCTGTATAATACAATGACAGGGTATGTCATTTAGGTTTACTGTATTCAAATATGTATTCTTACAAAACATGCGCTGAAACTAACTGTGACTGGAATGCACCTATCATTTCATTCAACGATCAAATGCAACATATTTTTTGGTTGCTAAAGTAAACTGCTCATCATCTGTCTTTAACAATAATGAAACCCATTTGAATACAAAGGAAGATCAAAAAATGAGCAAATTGTTGTAAAAGTATCCGAAAGTGCACACCGGAAGATTTGTTTACATTTTGTAAGTGATGACATCATACCGAGAAAACAACAAAAACAGACCACTAAACACTTCTACTCTTCAGCATTTCACAGTGTAATTTATTAAAATTTATTAAAATTTATTACGCAGATGCATTTATATTGCAGTAACAGCTAGAAACTACTTTACGTCAATATTTTTATTATACCTTTGCATATCACCTTTAAATGTTTAAACAATAACTATAGCTTAAATGGGGTGACAGAGCTGTACTGCCATCTCCCACATCCACAGGTGGCGGATAGTGGAACGGCCTCTAGTTATAGAGGTTAGCGGCGAAATAAGCAGGTTGTCCCCCTGTCGAATAAGCAATCGCGGACCAAACAGCGGCAGCATCAACAGGGAGTGGGGATGATAGATGGGTGGCGCCGTCTGTTGTCATCAAATGCCCACTCATCCCTATGACGATGCTGTGATGTGGCAAGTGCAAGCCGCCACTAATTAAGCCTGTCCCGCCACCACTGTGCCTTCAGTGCTTTGACGCTGTTGGTTGGGCGGCAGGAAGAACATCCGGCCTGTAAAAAACCTTGGAGGGGTTGTGGGGTGGGGGCGCCGTTAGTCCGGTTGGGGTGGTGCCCACCTGGTCTGTCGGTGCCTCTGCCTCCATTATCCCCCCCCCCTGCTCCATAAAAATCCAGAGGAGGTGTTTCTTCTGGTACCAGCCTACCCGGGTGGTCCCGGACAAAAGGCCGTTAAACGGTTGTTGTTGTGTATAGCTTAAATGTTTCCAAAATTAATAATAGTGTAAACAAACACAGCAGTGACAACATTTGGTACTAAAAATTTAGGAGACAAAATTGCGGGATACTTTTAATTCATGGTATCAGATAAAATGCAATTTCTGCAAACTTTCTGCAGTTAATAAATATTATGCCTACGGAATAAAGCATACCAAAAAAGATGAAACTGAATGTGACATTTTAGGGATGTGTATAATAAGCAAAGCAAGAACATATGAAAGCATATGGAAGAAAAGGCACAAATTTAAATAAAGAGTCCTGAACAAGTTTGTGAGTGTCTGTAAACTCTCCAGTCCACGACGTAACTGCATTTAGTTTGTCCATGAATTAACTGGTTGCCTATAACTATAACCTTATGTGTAGAGAAAAATATAAAGTTTTGTTTTGTTTTTTGTTGTTTGCAGAGAAAATTTTTTGAAATACAAGCATCGACAACGCGATGAAGCGAACATGTTTTCATTTTCAGCGTGCAGCCCTTTAAAATTCAATCGTGTCTCACAAAATTTTGGAAAAGGCTACCTCTCATATGGTAGTTTCAGCAACCAACGGAGATCTTCAATGATAAAATTTGCTCTCTCCAGCCACGCATCCACGGCTGCTTGGTCTTTGTCTGAAGGAAGTGGCCTAAACTCAACAAACTCAACATTTTCCACGCGTGACACATCTAGTGCCGACAAACTTTCTTCTCGGCCATCGGCTGTGGTGACTGTTATATAACGTTCATGTAGAGAACACATCTCACAATTAGAAACTTACATAATCACCGAAAATAAACAAACCGGAAAGTCACGCATACTGTGGAAAATGAAACTATTACATGAAACAGTTACTTACTGGCTGCTTACATATGACGTAATTTAACGGCACGTATGACCCTCATTCGTGACGTTGAATTACGTCATATGTGTCATGATTTCGCATTTTCTAGTAGTGCTTCGTGGTTCTTTCTGCTGAGACTTTTAACTGTCTTATAATTAAGTGTTGTTAGGCTACTTGAGGCCGAAGTTATCGTACCATGGGAGACACAGGAGGAGACGGATTGTCGATAAAAGCATCTCGACCAGGACCGTCGAAAGCGACAGAGCTCCTGGCCAAACCGAAACTGGATATTCATCTTTTCGGTTACACATTACCAGAGAGACTTAAGGAGCTCAGAGATGCCATAGCGCTTAAGAGTAAGTTTGACATCAGTCGGTCTAACATGACGCGTATAGACTTAGGCTACATGGTGAAATCCATAGGTAAAATCATAGCCCAGAATCACGGCTATGATTTTACCTGCTCGCCAGGCTCCAGCTTACCTCTCAAAGTGGGTATTATACCGGTATTGTGTTTTCAGTGGTGATGGTCAGGGGTACAACCAGGGTTAAAAGTGGGCCGGTACTAGCCGGTACGGAGTACCGGCTGATGCCATCAGCGTGCCGGCTGATAGTGCGAGCTGTTGTGAAATTTTCAATACCTCGTGCACCAATGCGTAGGCGAAGTATAGTAGTAGTGTAGTGCCACCTGGTCATTCGGTCCACTTTTACCACTGGGTACAACTGGTACTGTATATAACTCCCATATAGACCCTGTCCATATTCCCTACTCCCCTTTCCCGTCCCCTCCCCTCTTATTTCCTTGGAAGTAGGCCCCTTTCCTTTAATCCAGCTACAGGCCTAGGGGGTCTGGGCTTATGCGGGAGTGCTGTAAACTCTCACGACGGGTTGAGCTGGGTCCGGGGCGGAGCTTTGGCCGACAGAAAACACATTTTTATGAATTTTCCTGCTTAAAAATGCATTTTATCAGTGGCGTGCATCCTGACGGAGTGGCCGTGTTCACGATGCGGTTCCAGGTTACGCTGTTCTGAACACTCCGCCAATCCGTGTGGAGGCCAAAGTGCAGCGGAGCAAGGTTCTTCTCCACACTCCTTAACCAGGTGGCTCTTTGCTAAGCAGACGGTTCCATTCCAAAAACTGGGGACATGACCCCTATCCTCATTGCACTTCCACCCCTGCTATGGTCGTGGTGCGTGTGTCTGTCTGTCTGCCTCGTCTGTCCGCACAAAATCTAAAAAACCGACTGGTCAGAAATTAACGCAACTTCATAGAAATATGTCTGATGGGCTAAAAGTGATTGGTAGCTTCCTTTGACTCTTTCGTGTGTTGGTTTTGTGCAGTGTGTGACATGTTCAGAGTCGAGTCAGCAGCGCTTGGAGCAGCGTGTTCGAATGCAGATGAATGTCAATGATGAAGTGACGAGTTTGTTGCGATACGAGAACAAAGTACAACGAGAGATCGTCAGAGAACTCGGCTACGTGGGTTCACATCACCTTTGTAATCAGGCCTATAGCTATTCTGCCCATATCTAGCTGGGTTAGCCCGCTCCATCTCTCGTCTGTCTCATGCTATCCTGCTGCCCGGTCAAAGAATGCACGCTGCCTGCCCGCACTGCAGTGTATCGCGCCACCGGTGGCGAGGCCCATCTGGCTGACTGGTAGCTAATGCTACCCAAGGCTTAGGCTATAGGTCTAGGTTAGGGCTAGGAGCTTCCCAGTACTGACCACTTCTCGCCGCGGCGAGAAGTGGTCAGTACTGGGAAGCTCCTAGCCCTAACCTAGACCTATAGCCTAAGCCTTGGGTAGCATTAGCTACCAGTCAGCCAGATGGGCCTCGCCACCGGTGGCGCGATACACTGCAGTGCGGGCAGGCAGCGTGCATTCTTTGACCGGGCAGCAGGATAGCATGAGACAGACGAGAGATGGAGCGGGCTAACCCAGCTAGATATGGGCAGAATAGCTATAGGCCTGATTACAAAGGTGATGTGAACCCACGTAGCCGAGTTCTCTGACGATCTCTCGTTGTACTTTGTTCTCGTATCGCAACAAACTCGTCACTTCATCATTGACATTCATCTGCATTCGAACACGCTGCTCCAAGCGCTGCTGACTCGACTCTGAACATGTCACACACTGCACAAAACCAACACACGAAAGAGTCAAAGGAAGCTACCAATCACTTTTAGCCCATCAGACATATTTCTATGAAGTTGCGTTAATTTCTGACCAGTCGGTTTTTTAGATTTTGTGCGGACAGACGAGGCAGACAGACAGACACACGCACCACGACCATAGCAGGGGTGGAAGTGCAATGAGGATAGGGGTCATGTCCCCAGTTTTTGGAATGGAACCGTCTGCTTAGCAAAGAGCCACCTGGTTAAGGAGTGTGGAGAAGAACCTTGCTCCGCTGCACTTTGGCCTCCACACGGATTGGCGGAGTGTTCAGAACAGCGTAACCTGGAACCGCATCGTGAACACGGCCACTCCGTCAGGATGCACGCCACTGATAAAATGCATTTTTAAGCAGGAAAATTCATAAAAATGTGTTTTCTGTCGGCCAAAGCTCCGCCCCGGACCCAGCTCAACCCGTCGTGAGAGTTTACAGCACTCCCGCATAAGCCCAGACCCCCTAGGCCTGTAGCTGGATTAAAGGAAAGGGGCCTACTTCCAAGGAAATAAGAGGGGAGGGGACGGGAAAGGGGAGTAGGGAATATGGACAGGGTCTATATGGGAGTTATATACAGTACCAGTTGTACCCAGTGGTAAAAGTGGACCGAATGACCAGGTGGCACTACACTACTACTATACTTCGCCTACGCATTGGTGCACGAGGTATTGAAAATTTCACAACAGCTCGCACTATCAGCCGGCACGCTGATGGCATCAGCCGGTACTCCGTACCGGCTAGTACCGGCCCACTTTTAACCCTGGTTGTACCCCTGACCATCACCACTGAAAACACAATACCGGTATAATACCCACTTTGAGAGGTAAGCTGGAGCCTGGCGAGCAGGTAAAATCATAGCCGTGATTCTGGGCTATGATTTTACCTATGGATTTCACCATGTAGCCTAAGTCTATACGCGTCATGTTAGACCGACTGATGTCAAACTTACTCTTAAGCGCTATGGCATCTCTGAGCTCCTTAAGTCTCTCTGGTAATGTGTAACCGAAAAGATGAATATCCAGTTTCGGTTTGGCCAGGAGCTCTGTCGCTTTCGACGGTCCTGGTCGAGATGCTTTTATCGACAATCCGTCTCCTCCTGTGTCTCCCATGGTACGATAACTTCGGCCTCAAGTAGCCTAACAACACTTAATTATAAGACAGTTAAAAGTCTCAGCAGAAAGAACCACGAAGCACTACTAGAAAATGCGAAATCATGACACATATGACGTAATTCAACGTCACGAATGAGGGTCATACGTGCCGTTAAATTACGTCATATGTAAGCAGCCAGTAAGTAACTGTTTCATGTAATAGTTTCATTTTCCACAGTATGCGTGACTTTCCGGTTTGTTTATTTTCGGTGATTATGTAAGTTTCTAATTGTGAGATGTGTTCTCTACATGAACGTTATATAACAGTCACCACAGCCGATGGCCGAGAAGAAAGTTTGTCGGCACTAGATGTGTCACGCGTGGAAAATGTTGAGTTTGTTGAGTTTAGGCCACTTCCTTCAGACAAAGACCAAGCAGCCGTGGATGCGTGGCTGGAGAGAGCAAATTTTATCATTGAAGATCTCCGTTGGTTGCTGAAACTACCATATGAGAGGTAGCCTTTTCCAAAATTTTGTGAGACACGATTGAATTTTAAAGGGCTGCACGCTGAAAATGAAAACATGTTCGCTTCATCGCGTTGTCGATGCTTGTATTTCAAAAAATTTTCTCTGCAAACAACAAAAAACAAAACAAAACTTTATATTTTTCTCTACACATAAGGTTATAGTTATAGGCAACCAGTTAATTCATGGACAAACTAAATGCAGTTACGTCGTGGACTGGAGAGTTTACAGACACTCACAAACTTGTTCAGGACTCTTTATTTAAATTTGTGCCTTTTCTTCCATATGCTTTCATATGTTCTTGCTTTGCTTATTATACACATCCCTAAAATGTCACATTCAGTTTCATCTTTTTTGGTATGCTTTATTCCGTAGGCATAATATTTATTAACTGCAGAAAGTTTGCAGAAATTGCATTTTATCTGATACCATGAATTAAAAGTATCCCGCAATTTTGTCTCCTAAATTTTTAGTACCAAATGTTGTCACTGCTGTGTTTGTTTACACTATTATTAATTTTGGAAACATTTAAGCTATACACAACAACAACCGTTTAACGGCCTTTTGTCCGGGACCACCCGGGTAGGCTGGTACCAGAAGAAACACCTCCTCTGGATTTTTATGGAGCAGGGGGGGGGGATAATGGAGGCAGAGGCACCGACAGACCAGGTGGGCACCACCCCAACCGGACTAACGGCGCCCCCACCCCACAACCCCTCCAAGGTTTTTTACAGGCCGGATGTTCTTCCTGCCGCCCAACCAACAGCGTCAAAGCACTGAAGGCACAGTGGTGGCGGGACAGGCTTAATTAGTGGCGGCTTGCACTTGCCACATCACAGCATCGTCATAGGGATGAGTGGGCATTTGATGACAACAGACGGCGCCACCCATCTATCATCCCCACTCCCTGTTGATGCTGCCGCTGTTTGGTCCGCGATTGCTTATTCGACAGGGGGACAACCTGCTTATTTCGCCGCTAACCTCTATAACTAGAGGCCGTTCCACTATCCGCCACCTGTGGATGTGGGAGATGGCAGTACAGCTCTGTCACCCCATTTAAGCTATAGTTATTGTTTAAACATTTAAAGGTGATATGCAAAGGTATAATAAAAATATTGACGTAAAGTAGTTTCTAGCTGTTACTGCAATATAAATGCATCTGCGTAATAAATTTTAATAAATTTTAATAAATTACACTGTGAAATGCTGAAGAGTAGAAGTGTTTAGTGGTCTGTTTTTGTTGTTTTCTCGGTATGATGTCATCACTTACAAAATGTAAACAAATCTTCCGGTGTGCACTTTCGGATACTTTTACAACAATTTGCTCATTTTTTGATCTTCCTTTGTATTCAAATGGGTTTCATTATTGTTAAAGACAGATGATGAGCAGTTTACTTTAGCAACCAAAAAATATGTTGCATTTGATCGTTGAATGAAATGATAGGTGCATTCCAGTCACAGTTAGTTTCAGCGCATGTTTTGTAAGAATACATATTTGAATACAGTAAACCTAAATGACATACCCTGTCATTGTATTATACAGGTTTTGGTGCCAGCTTATCTTTGACAACAGCCTGCATCGTTGCATTGATAGCTATCTGAAGGAAGCACACAGACCACATGATGTCACTGGTACAACTCTTCCGGGGTGTACCATGCCATCAGATGTGACTGATTGTCTCAAGTCAGTTCATCGACTTTTCTTCCTAGTTTGCCTGCGCTCATCAACACTTCGTGAATCACCAACCAATTTCGTAGATGGAAAAGTCTTTGGAGACATTCTGTATGAGAACTATATCTTTGACATCCCTCGACTGATGGACATCTGTGTTGTTTATGGGCACGGTAGTGATGCTGCTCTTGTGTCAAAGATGATTGGAAACATCTTTCAGCAACAGCCAAAATACACTGATGATCTTTACACTGTTGTTCTATCCATAGAGAAGGTAATAGGTCTATTTAATATTGCTGGCATTTCATGGGACGAGACAATTGTATTGTATATTTTTGGACTTTCCTTAGTATAATTAGCAATATGTACATTTCTGTTAACTTGTTAATATGTGATTTATATTGACCCGAAAGTAAAATGCTGTTGGGGTATGGGGATCTCCACCTACTGCAGTGTCTCTTAGGTCCACAAGAATCTCCACCTCAAGCAGGACTTAATCTGTTCAGCTGTTTTTTCACAGCCTGCCTGCATGACAGACAGACAGACAGACGCCGGTATCATCAGTTGCAGTAGTCTGCATCTCATGTATTTGATGCAGTTTAATAATATTATAACGAAATAATCAAGTGTTACCAAATTTCTCAGCTATGACAATTAATGGTTTATTCTTGTATCGGTATTGTATAATTTGTTCATGAGTTTTTTATGCATTGCAGGTATTTGACACGTTGTGTTCAAAATGTGGAGTGCCAATTGAAGCAGGTGTGAATACTCCTCCAAAACTGACCTCCGTATGGCCTTCACTCGAGTCGCTGCCAGCTTCTCAGTTTGAAGATATCGTCACTTACATATCAGATGTTGCCCATACATTGAATTCATTCCTCAAAGTTTACCCATCTGGCAGTAGTGTCTTTTGGAAGAGGCACAGTTTTCTTCTGCATCTGGCTATGGCATATGAGTGCTTTGCAGTGGTTATTCCAGAAGCATTTCGTAAATGCATACGTGACAGCGAGCAACATGCCGCAGTACTCAAGAAGCAATTTCGTCGGTCACAAGTCTGTCTACTTCGCATCTTTCGGCTGATTGTCTATCACGTTTGTCTACGACCAGTTGCTGATGGTGAGACAGATGAGGATGAAATAGCTAGAGGAATTGAGGGTTATTTGGACGTCATGAATGCCGTTCTTGGTGAGAAACATTTCATAGCCCATCTGCAGGTGCTGTTTCCATTTGATGGCGACAGAACCATTATCTCACAGTCTTTGTACCTGGTTGATGAACCCCGACTTCAGTACATTGAAGATGCATACAGTAGTGCTGCCACAGAACATAATCGGAAACATCAGAAGCTGGATGCAAACTTTGCAGTGGTCAGAAGGAATTCTGATTATTCCAGTGAACAGATAGACTTTGATCCACCAGATGCGGATATTGGCTTGTCTGATGTTGCCGGTGCTAGCCTCGACTCGATGGTGTTGGTAGTCCGTGACCTGCTTCCAGAGTTTGGTCGTGGCTTTGTTGAGTTGTGCTTGGAAGAGTTTGATTGTGATGTGGAGAAGGTGATCAATGCGTTGCTGGAAAACAACTTGCCGCCAAACCTTCAGGGAGTCGACCGCAGCCTCGAGAATGCACATGACACGTCAGCTGGGGTGAATGACAACTCCTCGTCACTTCTCAGCCAAAGAAGAAATGTCTACGATGGCGATGAATTTGACGTTTTCTCACGCTCCGATATTGACCTCGGCAGAGTTCACTGGGGCAAGCGTGACAAAAATGATATTGATGGTGGAGGGCTGGATGCAGACATCCGTGCACGTTCTGCAGCATATGCCTTGCAGCAAGTGACGATAAGTAATGACATTGATGATGTAGATGGTGTATGGGAGTATGAGGATGAGTATGATGACACCTACGACTCAAATGTTATTGGCGCAGATGATGCAGATTCTGCTGATGAAATGATGTCACGACGTCCGTTTGTTGTGCCTCGCATCTTTGCCGATCGTTCTTCAGATCGCGGCAGCGCGGAGAGGAATGACTATGAGGAAGAGAAGGAACGGGATGTGGGTGCAACTGAACTGAAATCTCCTCACGATGCTTTCATTGAAGACCCAGCAGTGTTGAGACAGAGACGAGAGCAGCAGTGGACATCTCGGCAACAGAGGAGACGCAGTGGTGCTGACAGAGGTGCTGAAGTGAGCAATTCTAACTCTGGTCGCACTCACGACGTCAAGGGTTTAGCACGTGGTCAAGGTCAGAGTGCCGAGGTGTTGCGTAATCGTGCTTGGAAAGAAAAGAACAAAGCGTCTCGTGTGCATCACAATCGCAAAGATCTTGCTGATCGGAAAAGGAGAGTTTAGCCCTGTGTAAGTGTGTATTATGCTACTGCAGCTTGTAAACAGTTGAAAGCTGAAAGTGCTGCTCAGTAGGATTGTCTGCACCACATAATGCCTTTGTTGAGCCTGATGACATATAACAGTGAACAGGGCAATTATGAGCATTTGCTCATTAATTACCGAGATGACTTATACTTGGCTGTATTTCGTACGCATTGCCAGTGTTAGTAGTTAATTCCTGATTTGCCATACTTGAGTTTTAGTACATTTATGGTGAGATGAGTGCCTTCAGTTTTGGAGTTTCATGGCATGTCATGGCACATGTTGAATTGCAGTATTTTTGAAACGTCTTAACTTCTGTTGCCTAGTTGAAAAATGTAAGTGAAAGTATTTTTTTTGTTGAAAAGTTTGGAGTTTTTTGACATCTAAGTATCCAAGGGTTTTGTTGCATTTGTTTTATGCTAGTTAGTGACAGGGTGAATGTATATGGTTAATTTGCTTTATCTTTGCTTGATAGTCAATACTCGTACAATGTGTTTTGTTAGCAGTTAGCACAGTGTTGTATAATTAAATGTGTACAAATTTCAGTTTGTCATTATCAAATGTTTGAGACACTGATGCTTTTTTGTGTCAATATTGTATATATTTTTCAACAATGTTTATTAGTTATGCTTACACAGAGAGTCATGCCATTAAAATTTTAGGATATGATTGTGATACAAAATTTAGGATAGCTTTAAAACGTGTTTAAATAGTTAAATCATCCCGGTTGTATTTTAGTGAAAGTATGTGTAATGGGGACTAATGGAGATGGCCAGAACAAGAGAAAATACTGCCAACAAGAAATAAATCCTGCACCAGACGTTTAGAGAAATGTTTGCTTAAGTTTATACTAATTAATTAAGAGTCTCTTTAGACTTCACAAGTAAGTTTTCAGCTCGGAGTGGTATACCGTAGGCTATAAAATAGTGACGTGGAAACTGCAAAGCCTGCAAAGGTGTAAAAAAGAACTGACTGGCATGGCAGTCGTGGCAATGAAAAAGTACATCAAGATGATAGTTTTGCAGAAATTGATTTAATTAGCTAGATAGAACCAGTTAATGTTAGTGACTGTATGAGGTGCAACAAGAGTCAGATAAATACTGATCTGCTTTAAGAACTGAGAAGTTTGTAGTAAAGTACAGAACAGACAGAAGCAAACATTTCAATGTTCATTTGAATTTTTGAAGAGACCGAAAAACAGGAAATTTTAAAAAGGTAGAAATTTTACTTATTTTACTGTTCATTACTCGTCACGTGAGTTTGTTTAGAAACGTAGTACACAAAAAATGTCATGGAGGAGGAAGTCACTGTCAAACGGAAGAACAAATCAAAGAAAAACAAAAAGGTATTACTTTTATGTCGCTAACATCATGTTCATGTTGTTTGGCAAAGCCTCACAATGTTCTGTTTGGTGGTGACAAGGTGATCGTGTTCCGCTTTATGAAGTTGATTGTCACATGAAACAGATGGATCAAAATAACGGGAATCCCCACTCTTACGGTTACCTAAGCATAAAACTCTGAACGACAGCTTATAGCGATGACATACGTACAAGAAACTCGCACAAGTTAACTAGTACGAGAAACTTGTACGTTTGTCATAGCAACTCGCCGAATTTACGGACGCCAGCAATGGATGGTCAAGTTTCGCTACCGGTAAGAGAAAAGTCTTAGCAAAAGGTCTTAGACGAACTCGAAAATTTGCGCTCAGTCCGAGTTTAGTTTAACTTTTTGCTATTCCACAACACACTGCATTCTTGAGCCGAACTGAAATTAATGTCATATACTTCCATTCTATACACTACAACAGCAACGCACTGTAACGCAATGCAAAAGAGAATGGAATCCTTAATTTATCATATAAGCATCTGCAATTGTTATAGCACAATCTGAAATGTGCGATTGTGATTGGTAAAATGCGCAAAACATGGCATGAGTAAAAGCTAATGATGACTGGTTAGCCGGGCATCAGTTGTTGCCAATGATGCTCGGTATCAGTGATAGTCATGCACTCGCGAGAGTTTTAAAAATAAAATAATGAACGCAAAATTTTTTTAGAGATATACACCAAATGTAATATTGGCGTTTTTGGTTAATTTATTTTCAGAAAGTTGCATATAAAGATCACAAAAAGAAAAAGTGCAAAATCGTTACCTTTTGAGGTGTTTTTTCACTTTAATGAGAAGGTACATACATATTTTTGGTTGTTGATTTACAATGTGTCATTCTGAAATGATATTAAACTCATTTTTGTGTGTTTATGGACTTTTTATAGTAATTTTAAGCAGTGAAATTACTGTACACATTAATTGAAAATGAATTTATGTGTCTTTCGCTGTAAGTACGATGTACATTTTGTTTCAACTTACGATGCACTCGACTTTGTCAGTGTAAAATGTGGATACAGATATGGGGATGTTTTAAAACTAAATTTTTAACGTTAAAAGTTCTGTACTTGTTCAGTAGAATTGCATTTTAATACTTTATTGCACGAGATAGTTGACAGGTTTGTTAATTAAAGTGATTTGGTGCATAGAATGCCTTTCACAGGCTCTCAGCTAATTTGTTACATTTCAGATTGTGCTATAACAAAACAAATTAAGCCTGATATCTTGAGCATCATGCAAATTTGTTGACCGTCAGTTGTCATATGTTGCTTTCGGCCCTTGGGCAGCATTGGACAACTTTGGGTAAACAAATTCACATGATGCCTGCAGCATTAATCATAATTTGTGTAATGACGCACAAAACGCACACAACATTGCGTCGTCCACATAGCCTATATCGTCCGCAGCCTTTGCCAGATTACTTTTGCCTCTTGATATTGTTCCTTATGCCGAAGCAGCACATACATTAATACAACATGCAATAAAACAATCAAATCTAATCTAACTGAAGAGTATTCTAGAGTTCTCGCAGGAAATGCTGTGGTTAATGCCATGTTAAGCATTCACGAAGCGCTACTTCAGTTCGTTAACTTTAAACGACAAACTCTCTGATGGGTGATTGATGCCCCGTATCTTGCAGTAGACAATAATGAGGTTGGGGCTGCTCGATGGCTACAGATCTTGTCCAGTGAAAAAGGTGTTTACTTAGTTGAAAAGTCGTACAGTGTTGCATGCCAAATGTGTAGGGCACTGTTAACATTTAAGCCTGTTTGCATAAAACGGTATGCTTTTTCAAAGAATATTTAATGGGACCCAGAAGCTAATTTAATATATAAGTAAGTAATAAGTAGGTAAGCGAGCTACATTAAGTGAATGCATGTGAAAAAATCAATAATAATAATAATAATAATAATAATAAACAGATTTGTATAGCGCCGTAAGTAAGTAAGTAAAACGTGAATTTATATAGCGCTTATCATTTAAAAAACCTCTAATGCGCTGGTCACATTAGTAGAGACTGAAAAGGATTGTCTTAAGAAACTGTTTAAAACTGTCAGAATCGCAGGCTGAATCTCTCAGCTCGTGCGGCAACGAATTCCAGACCGTCGGACCGGCAATTGAAAACGCCCGACGGCCGTATGTATTGAGACGACAGCGAGGTACAATAAGCTGATGTCGGTATGCGGAACGCAGACGAAGCCGCGAAGCGACGTCAGAGGCAGGAGTGAGATGGTCAGCGAGGTACCGAGGTGCCAGACCGTGAAGACAGCGG
>Ga0126335_1000461_pt1 | contig 19520 bp, 9 predicted proteins | sample OlaspJWI45metaG_FD_108409 | JGI IMG/M metagenome (GOLD analysis project Ga0126335, IMG submission 108409) | Marine gutless worms symbiont microbial communities from Oahu, Hawaii - Olavius sp. 1 OAHU.JWI-45 metaG | ecosystem: Host-associated > Annelida > Digestive system > Unclassified | place... | reverse complement strand
ATTTAAAGGCAGTCTTGTTTCATTTCTATCCTATTTCGATTATTTGCTCAGAGAAATTCGTTCGCTTATAGTTGTTACATCATACAGCGTGCACCATGGTTCTTTTCTCACTTTTCAGCTCTAATGTCCTCAAATGTTAGCCTATCTTCGAAACTAGTTAACTACTGGATAGCATATTAAATTTCTAGTGACGGCATCTGACGAGTGTCCAAGAGATGCAGTGCCGATCAGCGAGTCTGTAAGGCACCACGCCACACTACGGCATGCAGCTGATGATGGATCGGCTGCGACCATCAGAACGACGACGACGACGTCAGTGACAGTGATATGCCTCATGACGTACTGCGTCTCAGTCAGTCACTCGATACAAACTGATCACTCATTCTTTGACATCATCAAAGCACCGATTGTAGGCCCACGACGTTCTCGCGTTATATACAGCTCAGTCATCGAGTCGCATTCCAGTGTGACTGAATGTCGAAATGTAGCCGTACCAGGAAAGTGGCCGTTCGTTGCTGTAAAATTCCCAGGCGCTGCTGTACGTATTCGTATTCAATTTGATACGCGGTTAGGCCGAACAGTCTCACAATGTAAAGTGATTTCACCAAAGCCTTATGCGTGGCTCAAAAGCGTCACTGATCTTAACCGGCGTATCCGTTATTAACTAACTAGTATTAAAGACGTAGTGGCAAAGAGAGCCAAGAGTGTGAACCGGCATTAATGCTTGAAAATTAAGCAATTTCAGTAATTCTTATAAGTGTCTTAGATACAGGTAGAGGACCATTTCCATTTCCCATTACCGTACGAATGCAGGAAATCGACGTGCTTTCTCGTGACAGCGTAACCAGGATTTCTCCACGAAAACTGTGAAAGGAATTGGTTCAAATTTCGCCCGTTATCTCATATAACGTCTTGTTAGACTAAGCCTATGTGAGTGAATTGCAACGGTGTTAGTCTCGGTCAATGCCTCTTATTACACCATCGATCACGCGGCATTAGAATGACGCTGCACTCACTATTTGCAGTATTTTTAATCGTTAGGCCTACTTCATTGCAAGTTATGCAAGTGCAAAACTTTGTCGTCCACGTTACGCTTGTCAGAATGTCAAGGTCTGAACTTCAACATACGCTTTGTGCTGTTTTATATAGGTGCAAAACCAAACTGACCGACTGTTTTTATATCGCGTCGCAAAATGTTTTAACGCAAGCCTACATTTAAACCACGGGAAGTTGTGACATATTAGCCAGGTTTATTAGCCAGCCAGCGCTGAGGTCAACTCGAAAGCTACGCCCAATGCGCAACTGCCACAATCCACGTGGTAAAATTACTAGGTATGCAACCGTTTGAAGCCCACATCATAACGACGGCGAAGCCACCAAAAGACGTACGTCTCTGCGAGGAGCGCTCAGCGTCAAGAAAGCCTACTTCAGCAGTCTACGGGCCTACATATGCCAACAGCAGTTAATACCTCATCTTGAGTGCTGCGCCACGACCCGACACGAGTCACCCTATTAATCGTGTTCCATCCGTCTTCGCCGTACTTGATCACCTGATACTAGGCAAGTGCTGACTGTTACTTAACGTATGTACTCGTGTGCACTTAAATTCAAGTTAATTCCACCTGGTCAGCGTATCTGCAGGCTGGATGGATGGACTTTCGTGTTCATTATTTTTAATCAGTCAATCAATCAGTTTGGCTGCTCTTATATCAAACGTAGGCCTACATGACCTTCAGTAACGGCACATTTGTTAAACTTTATGAAGTTTGTAGGTCAAGGCATTCGAAAATTACAGCCAAAAGTAACACTGGCGAGCACAGACATACGCGGCTGAAAGCATCTCCATGCCGCACACACAGACGGTAAACCAAGACACAGCAGTATTACTAGTATACTACTATTACTATAAAATAATGTTGATATTAAAATTGCCGGTGACGAAGTCTCGATACAGGGCCACCAACTACGGAGAATGTTCGTCGTAAAAACAAGCAACCCACTGGTTGTGAAGTTCAGCTGGCCAATAATGGGAAGTGGTCTACTAGCCCAGTCGCTACGGTACATCAATTGACGATGATCCCAAAATTCAGTAAGGCATGTCAGGGTGACGTGGTTTTTGGTTTATGATAAGAGTTTTTCAGCAGGCATCAGCGTGCGAGATTACAAGTCTCTACGTCTAGTGGTTATGAACCCTGGCTGACAGACAGACAGACGCATAGACATACAAACGCCCAGCGATACGTTGTGTAGGATAAGGTCAGCTGAGCTGGAAAGAACTACCACCAGTCACCACTGCTGGAGAAGTAAAACGATACACCAGTCTACACGTCGCACCATTTCAGCCGTTCATTACGCCTTTATAGACGCTTTCAGTCAGCAGCGAGTTGCCGTCTCGGCCAATATTGGTGCGTTGTTGACAGTCGACGTGATAGTGGCAGTTGTAAATCTGCCATTAAATTTTGAAAACAAATACATAAGGATAAAGCAAAATCCGGCCAAAATTGCCATGCTAGTTGTTAAATGCATCGTATTTCTGTTAACACAATAGTCACATACTAAGTCAACACAAAGTATATGCATCTCTAACATCAAAAGTGTTCCTCGCCCTGCAATCGGAACAAATGAAAAATGTTATTTCACCGTAATGGGCAAGTCAGAAAAGTAATCCCCTAAATGGCCTTAACTTTGTCAAACAATAACTGATTTTCCAATGTTAGCCTTTCATCGCTGGAAGCTAAGAAATCGCAACATCACACAAGTATGTTACTGCATAACCTTAATAAGTACCGTAAAACCCTTAATTTTGGCTGCCATTAATTTTGGTGGTTAGAGCTATGAAATCATTTTGGTGACCTTAATTTCGGCATTTTTGCTTGCTGAACTGATGTAACTAATTACCGTTCGAATATTCACGACGTGTTATTTTTGCGAAGTTGCTGAGGTCGCGAAATAAAAAGCACGCCAAAATTTTGGGTTTTACAGTAAAAAACTGTTTCTGATTCACCCGGTACAGTAGCACACAGGTTCATCTGCACAAATATATTAGAAAAAGAGCAAACTGCACATTTTAAAAACAAATTTTAATAAAGAATAAACAGATGAAGAACATGGACTTTTAAAGAATACGGATTTGTTACAAATGCTGTAAAGGAGACTTGAAAACACTGCATGAATACTGAGTACACCCTAAGAAAACTGTAATATCTAGTATGGCAAACAGATACTAACTGACAATAAGACAAATTTCCTAACGTATAAATAATGCAAAAACAGCAATAAATATATTAATAGATGCAGTAACCAAAAACGTTAGTAAAAAACAATATAACATGTACGGCTAAGATCAGCAATGCATGACACTGCAGGATAACAGAAAGTGGTGCAAAGCAAAACTCTTACAAATGATGTAACAGCAGAAAACCTACAAAATCGCCAAATAAAAACATGCGTGCTCTCAGTTTTGTGAAAGAAAAGCTTCGCATCAGTAGGTTGGTTCATTTTATTACTTATGACCCGCGCATATCTGTCTGAGCATGCTTTACATTGTATTTATCATGCCTGATGCCTATTTATACAGGTAGGCATAGCATGTAAAACTGTGTGTTGAGTTAAACTATATAAAAGTATCATATTGTACATATACTAGTATTATATTATAGTCATTCAAACACAAAATATGAAAAATAAATAAAACAAAACAAAAATACTTATACCCAAATACTTTATGAAAAAAGCATACAATTTATCTAACAACAGAAAAATTTAGAAAGTCAAAACATGCTGTTAGGGTTGGCAACTATCTCTTGGGACTGGCCAGGAAAACAAATACTTTTTTCCAAACAGGAATATGGCTCTACAGAGAAAGCGAAACATTATGAGGGATTGGCAGGGGAACCGTTAGGTAATGACGATACGTGTTCCATGAGTCGTACTATGGCATCAGCAACAATGTTTCTGTGTGACCGATGCACAAAGTGACCTCCGCGAGAAAACACCAGTATCCGTGGATATCCCACTGACGTGTCACCTTCAATAACAGACAGAAACCAATTAATTAAAATTTCGGTTGGTTGATTACATACTTATGTGGTTTACCCCCACAGATGGTCACCAATCCATCCACATACTGCATGGGCCTGCCATAATCACAATCTGCATCTGAATCATCCCTATTCTTTGACCTTCATGAGCCGACATTGGCTATTCACCCTATTAAGCTAGCATTCATGACTCGTAGAGAGAGTACCCTAGACACTGCAACAAAAGTAAGGCAAAATAAAACTTTACAAAATTATCAGAAAAAGATTTAAAACTGTCCAACAGGACACTGTAAAGGAGTAGTGAGATTTAGCGACATTACTAAGTTAAAACAGACATGAATGACACCTACTCGATGTGCCAGGGCTAGACGCATGTTCTTTTTCATCAAAGTATGTAATATGTCCCACGTCGGGACTGCATTGCTGTGCTAGTTCAACTGGGATCTGCCACTCAATCAGACGGTCCATCTGCGACACAGCAGACAGTATCGGCAAACGCTTGGTATGGAGTCGTTTTACGTCATTGTGAATCTGTTACAAACACATCATCGTCATCATCATCATTTCACCACCAGATTTTGGCTGATGGTCTTTCAGATACGTTTTAGTGGGTGTGGAATAACCTTCCTCATACAGTCAAAAATTGTACTTCTCTCGTCACACAGTTAACAGTTCATACACAATATGCTTTCGTAAAAATGACCAGCGCTTAACAATAACAAAAACACTAAAAAGCATTAAACACAGAAGAGGATAAGAATAACAATCAAAACAGCACTGAAATCAATAACTCACAGCAATGTAGCACTAAATCTACACCAAAAACAAGTTTAACCAACAACCATCTGTTTTTGCAGGCCTACACGCGATTCCTCTGAAAACATACATTATCATAGCTGATGAGTACATTTAACATAGACTCGCCGTGTGAAAGTCTAATTTGCCCAGAGTCAAAATTCCGATCCTCATATCAGCATCTGATTCGACACGCAGTCCTGCACACACAAAACAACTCGCAAAAATAATTCAGCAAAGGCTGCGTTAAATCTGTGGAGAAATCGGTACTCCCATCTAATACACAGTTCCTTGGCTCTACAAGTCTCCATCCCAAGCAGGACCCTGATCCATTCAGCCACGTTTGCACAGCAAAGTCGTGTGACAGATAAACTGACAAACGATCAGGATCATCGACGACAATAGTCTGCATCTAATGCATGCAATATGGCCTAATGAAGCCATATAAGTATAGATGCTGCTAATACCGACATCTGTACGTCGAGCATCAGTAAGTAAGACTTTACATCCGACTCAACACACAACAGGTCACTGCTGAGACGAGTCGTTGCAGGCAATCGACTGCACTGGTATAGCAAAACAAATCAAACGTTTCAAACGATATTCAAACCTCGAATAGTGGAAGTAAACTTATTGATCTGAGACGCCAGTGGACCTGTGAGTTTGTTTGCAAGAAGCCATGCAAACGAGCGACATAACCAAAATGGACGAATTCCCCTAAAGAGCAGATGACATGCAATGTAGGCAGAATACTGCAGGCCTCGAATACAAGTAAAGGTGTGGTGGCTCACTCGGCAGGTCATGGGTTCGACTTTTGGCTGGATAAAGGTGGTACTGCTGCGTGGTAACCTTCGACAAGTTATTTATATCTATGTGCCTCTTGTCACCAAGCAGTATAATTTGGCACCGGTCAAATGGCTGACAGACACACCCACGTGATGCACTAGTAACACGGTCGCACAGTGTAAGCTGGCGTCTGAGTGAGGCTACTGAAACAGAGGTCAGTGCCCCCCCCCCCCAGTGAGCCATGTGGCTCAGAAAGGACTTAAATTTTACTTTTTACTGAATACAAGTAAACAGAAGGTGTGCTTCAGCAGTACTGACTAAGATTAGAAACACATGGAAAAAAGTTTAGTGCGTGCTTGTTATAATGGGTGAGGAACAGTTTCGTTAGAACCGAAAACTAAAGCATATGCAAGTTGTGTGAGGAGTTCTTCGGCGCATGAAGCTTGCCTGATATGTTGCAATGTAAGAATAAAAATTATATCATAATAAATATTTATATATATAAAAATACAACAACTTTAGCTGCATATACATGTGTATATGACACACATAAGTGACACAGAACTCATACAATGTGTGTCTGCTACAACAACTTAATAAGCTAAATCTTTACTGACAATTTTTATGCAATCCAACTCAGAACTGAAGAAATGTTACACCGTTCTGTCTGTGCAGATGTATTATAAATATGAAGAATCTATAATACCGATGTGGCTTCAATCCCAAACCGCTGAGAAACACCACTGACTGACATAGATCTGTGTTTGCTGCCAGATGTAACGCCATCACCGAACCCAAACTATGACCAACGACTGCAGCCACTCTTAACGTTACAGCACAACACAATTTATGTGTAAGCAAATATGAAACATGCATTGCAGACGTATCATCTAGCACAATGTTCACATTCATTGTGTTTTAAACATTTTTATTCTCGTGAGCAATATCAGTCATACAAACACAAATTGAGTACATTTTTAAACCTTCCTAAACAAATCTCACTTTCTCCGGCAATGGATAATCAGTTCAAAAACCATTTAAACTACAGAAAAATAACAATCCGACAAACTCAAAATTGGTCTCTTTGAACATGTACTTCAATATTTAGAGTCATTTAGGTGGCAAAGACGGAGCCAACAAAAATGTGTAACTTGTGTATCTGTAGTTAAATTGATGTTATTGAAAATCAGTAACTTAGTTCATATTAATAATGATGAAATATAAACTACAGTATACAAACAACACAAATTACCTGTTAACTTTCATGGCTGATAGGAAATTCTGTACTAGTTCTGTTCTAGCCTGACTGGAGTGGTCAAAAGCATTCACATCTTCCATTTCAGTATTACCATAACCTACACATCAACAAATATACAAACTATGACATAATACTGCAAGTTAATGGCTTTATTGTAAGACGATTATATTTAACAAGAAGCTTCGCTATCACAAAGACAGCGTGCAGCTGCTGCATGATGCTGAAGTCATGCTTAGGGTTTACACACCCTTTCACAGATGCTTTCGCACTTCCTAATATTGCAGATTATATGTTAAAATCAGTTTCGCACTTTCGCACACTACAACTTTCTCAGCAACAACCTTTTTGAGGAGTCCGGTCTGGGGTGTAGCATCTGTGGGCGCTGGTATAATGCAGAAGTACGGGGATGCAAGTGTTCAAATCTATGGTGTTAGAAACAGGGTTAAATTCAGGGTTAGTATTACGCTTAAGGTTAGGGTTAGCGTTAGAATTCTGGTTAAGATTAAGATTAGGGTCAGGGTACAAGAACCCGTACAGCGCATTAGAGGTTTTTTAAAATGATATGCGCTATATAAATTCACGTTTTACTTTACTTACTTTTATTAAAGGTCCAAAATTACATTACGGGAAAGCCAATGTTCGTTGTTATGCAATTTGTGCATGCGCAGAACCTGAATGCCAGCAAGCATGGCAGCCATTTTTGCACACATAAATTTGCAATTTACCAGAAAGTCCTAAATTACAGTATGGGTTCCCATACCCTAGACATAGCCCTTATATTTAGGCTGTGAGATAAATTCAATAGACTAATTAAGTAAGCTTTTGGTATATTTCAATAAAGCTTTCGGCAGCTTTCAATTGCTTTCAGTATTTACCAATGACGGGGTACAAGTATTTGCATCAACATTACACCGCCCGATTTTAAAGGAAACAACTTCTAGCATTCACACAAAGCACAACACCACAAAACACGTGCAAAGTATGTAAAAATTACAAAGCTGCATTTATACTGTCCAAAAATCACCGGTAAATCGTTGACAACGAGAACATCTATTATCAGTCACCCATAGCTGATTGCACATTTAAGGGGTGTTTTCGTCATCACACTAATTTCCAACTACATATAGCCCAAATGCAAAATGCCGCAGGGCGGTCATAACGAACCATAGCGCCAATCAAGGTCATTCAAGTCACCTTCTTTGTTACCAATAAAAACCTTGTATGCCAGTGCCTATTAATGGATTGACACACTGACAGATTAATGTTTCATTTTGCCACAATACATGCTTTTGACAGATGGACAGAATTTCAATGGCAAGAGCATACTTTGCATATATGCAGTTGAACACTAAATAGTACAACTAAAATAATAAAAAATTAAAACTTGAAAATATTACTGCAATAGTCAGAAAACAATAGTTTTGAGAAAACTTTAGGTAACAAAAAATTAATGTAATTAGTGGCTTATTCCAAGCAATATAAAATCACGGCCTGTAGTATTCTTGGACATATTAAATACCAGACTTTAACTAAAAAACTAACATTTGACAAGCCAGCTAATTTAATCACAAAACAGAAATGTAACTGGTCATACAGCATAACTACCAATTTTAAATTCTATTCTCATAGTATGGAAACTTGAAGGCTGTGAAAGAAAAAGTAGACTGATATCCAACAGTAAACGACATGTAACCATGCTAAGTATTAACCAATAATAATTTGACATCCACAAGTTACTCAAGTTATCAAGTATTCCACCTATTCTTGTCAAAATCTCACCAAATACTATAAGTGTTTTGTTTCATGAAAGACACTACGTAAGGCACTACCTGGAAATTCAGGAACCAGAAGTCGAAAGCCGGCTTCTGTCAGTTGGGGAGCAAGGTCGAGCATATCACTAATAGAACCTGGGGCTCCGTGAAATGCCAAACATACAGCACCCTCATGACGACCGAGGTCTGCATAGCCGACCCTGGCAAAACTTCCACTGACGGGAATACGCACAGTGTTCACAGTTAATGGAGCATGAGGCACATATAATGACGACTTTGTATCTTTATGGGCAGAAGTGCTAGATAGTCTGTTTGTTGTAGTCAGCACATGCTGAGTCTGCCACAGACTACAGAGTGCAAGATTCCTCAGTTGCATAGCCTATAAAATGCACGTACATCAAATCCACAAATGCTGATTGAAAATACGTTTTGCCTATTAGGTAACAGTGCATGGTGGTAGAAAAATACTCAACCAAGGAAACTGTGCAGCGCCCCGCTGTCAGCAAGTAATATTCTGTTAATTTCCTTAAGATATGATAAGGTTTCCTAAAATTTTGCAAAAAGGTGTTCACCATATTAAAATAGTACACACTGGATTTGAATAAACATGGCCAGTAACTGCAGATGAAGTAAAATCCTCCAGTTAGTTTTGACTGCAGCTCCTAGAAACTCAGTTAAAATGTAATTCATGCATTAAGAGGAAAGACTACAGAAGCGGATCTCCCAAAACTACTATATTCATGACTTACAAACGATAGCAAACGATGTTAGAAAGGCAGAAAGACTGGATTTTCTACCGGAAATGCAATGCAAAGTCGCTACTGACTGCGACAATTATAGTGTATAAAACATGGGGTTTTGGGTGGGTACATTCTGTAAAAACACGACGAAAATGCACAGAAATTCATCTAAAAGCTGTATAAGCAGCACATAAATTGGTGGCGCCACCTGGCGAATTTATCTGAACTATTTTAGCAAAAAATATTGACGAAAAAATTTTGAAGATTGACGAAAAATTCTGGTGGGACAACACAAACTGAATAAGCAGCAAATCGAATTCAGAAAAAATATCAGAATAAGCTTGGGTTTTCACACTTAGTACTGACTTTGGAATGCATTCCCAATAAAAAATAAAGTTTTTTTCTGCCTTTCTGATACTATTGTTTGTGAGTCGCAAAATGAACTACAATGTAGGCCTGTATTAAAATAATACAAATAAATGCCAAACACGTACCTGTGTATTTGGATAAGATGACAATAAAATCAAGCGGTCACAAGTCCCGACTGTTCGGCGCATGGCAAACAGACCACACACAAGCACACGTCACAGAAATAAACGTCTGACAACACGTTTTGTTGAATGACAAACAGCGAAAGTTTTGTTTCACCTCCGATAATGACTGCCGCAGTCACGACACGACCACGCGCAGCTACATGACTATAGTACTGTATAATGAATTCAGACAGTACACACAGGGTCAGAGTTATAGTAAGTGTTAGAGCTTAGGGTCAGGGCCAGGGTCAGGTTAGCCTCGAGGCCGAGTTGACCTAGAAACAACTTCACTTAGGGACGAGTTGACTAAACAATTGGAACGCTTACACCCAAAGCAGCAAAAAACAGTTACTGCACAGTTTATGCTTGTCCAAAAAGTTTTCAGTTGGCATTTGAATGTGTTGGGGTCCAGTAAATCCTTATTTCACGCCTTCATGATATTTCAAGATCTGTTCTTCAGTGTAAATACTCCGGCAGGGTATCAAAGACTGGTTTACTGGTTAACACGAATTTTCATTGAAATAAGATCGAAATAAGATCGACATGAGAACGATTCCACCTGTTGAGAATTCGCTGAAGCACTAAAACATAGAACGACGGCCGTATAACTATATGAAAATTCAGGTCCGTGAAGAAAATAATGAATCATGAAAAATAACATAAACGGAAATACTAAACATGAATGAAACCATTAAAGCGAAAATGGAATCGAAAAATAAAAACTTACACTTTTAGAGAGCGCACTATCAGTAACGTTACGGTAAAAATCTTAACTACAAAGAAAATTTGAAATGTTATTCAAAAAAAGATTTGAACGCTTGTTGAAACGCGTCATATCACAACATATTTGCTTTAACCACTTGGAGTCAGTGAAGTAATTCGTGGCTTTGGCTCTTGTTTTCAGAAATTTATATCTCGATTAGTAGGCCTAATTACTATACATTGTTCTGAAACGTGTTTGTTTTTATTATTTCTAATGCAGTATATTGTGTTTGTTGCTTGTTTACCATTTCTTTGATTAAATGTTTGTTGAATATTGTAACGTAAATGCGTCTGTCGTTTGCGCAATAGGATGACTAACTTACTTATTTAGGCTTGATTTTAAGATCCGTTTGTTGCACCTATCTACCAAAGCCATGTATCTACTCTATGTAGGCCTACTACTAGTTGGTCTACAATGAACTCTGACCATCCAATGTGTTATTAAATTTTTGGCTTTTATTTGTTTCGAGTGTGTAAATGTATAATTTAAGTTTACCTTTAGGTTTGTTTCTTGTTGTCATCTATTTTTTTCTGCTCTGCCAGGCGAATAAGCTTCACATAAATAAGCCATATAAAACGGTGACATGCGGCCTGTGCTAGGCCTCAGTGGCAGATCCAGGGGGTGTTTCTAAAGCCTCATTGGCCTGAAAGAAGCAAAGAGCTTTTCTGTTTCAAGTTTATTTGCACCAAGTTTTACATGATATTTAAATGCATCGTAATCACTGCATTGACAAACATACAGCAATTCAGTGAAGTAGGCTACGATGTCCGCCCAGAGCCCTGACCAACATTCCGCACCCCCTCCCCCTTTAAAATAAACCCTGGATGCGCCACTGCTAGGCCTATACGAGAAATAGCCTAGGCCTGCGATACGATATGCAGACATTCACAAGCTGACGACGACTGACACCTTTTCTTACCATAGAAATTTCTTAAAAGCATGAATGATACGCCTCTTTGTTAACTGCATAAATGCAAGGCTTATATAGGCCCTACGCCTATAAAAATATATAGGCTACATTACATTTTCTTACATTTTTTCAATTTTCGTTGTCCACTTGTTCTCGCTCAATACAAACGTGAACATACAAGACGGCTTTACACTGCAAACACAAAAGTGAAACAAGCATGGAGAAAACGACTAGGCCTAAAACTAGACCAGCTGATTATTCTAGACCGATACGTAGTCTAATCAATCAGTCCACTGTCTGTAAATTCATGACGTTCGTTGTTTGCGCTTTCTCTTGCGTCCAGACTTTGATCTTCTGTGTGATGGCTGCCTCCTAGTCTCAGTCGCTGTGTTAGTAACATTAACGTTCTTCTTCTTATTGTCCTGTCTTCTCCGTCTCTGTCTTGTTTGAGATGACTTTTGCCTGTTTTTCTTCTTGCTGGACCTCCTTCCCGGCTGCGGCACGGATGGTAACGCTGTGAACAGCAGACGAAAACCTTTACCCTCGCCACTGCTGTCAGACACGAATTTCACCATCAGACGACGCTCTGTACAATCGGTCACGATATTAAGTGAATAAGAAAGCAAGTAAACTTAAACTTCTTGCGGAGAAAACCGTCAGTCAGGAAAGTGGAAAGTCACGTCACCAACCCTTTAACTGAGAAATAGTTCTTCATCGCAAATAAACTAGATTGTCGAGTGTCGACGTTACATCAAAATAAAATTACAGTTGGCAGGTAAGATTGTGCGATTCCTTAACAACGCGCGCCATGCTTGAGCGCTTCTGTGACGAGATTACCTCATAAAGAGGCGCTGTGTCCTTTACCTTCACTTTTTACACATTTTACGTTTACTGTCAAACATGTCCTGTGAATCAGTTTTAAATGCTTAATCCTGTATAACATGCTACACATATAGTCTGCAAGAAAAGAAACACTCTAAAGCGAGTGTGTGAATTTTGACCAATTTCTATAACTTTTTCACAGCTTATTTAAGGTTGTTCTGTATTGCTAAATGTCAAGCGAACTGTTTACCATACAAAGCACGGAAATTAGAAAATATGAAGATTAAGCATCATATAGGCCTAATACATATTCGTTAGGGGCCCGATTTTCAAAACTTCTTAAGAAAATCTTAGGAAAAAGTTACGAAAAACTTAACAAAATCTTTAAAAAAAACTTACGATCACAACTTGCCTGTCTTAAGCAAAACTTACGAAAAAGTTACGAAACGATAAGAAAGGTTTGGAAAATTAACTTACAAAAATTTTAGGAAGATCTTAGGAAGAACTTAGGAAAATCTTAAGAAATTTTGAAAATCGGGTCCCTGACCATTTACCCGTAGTGGATAGATTAGCGGCGGCCGGATGCAGTTCGTTCAGACTGCCGCAGTAACGAGCAAGCACACCGCCGCTGGACCTGCGTCCTCGTCCTGCTTGTACTTGCACGAAGTCATAGAGACAGCGATCTGACGGCTCGATATCGAGTTCATCTACAGTCACCCGTATTTGGTGTTTTTTTCTAGCCGTGACTCGCCATGCGCAGACCACGTCGCCCGGGTAAGGCTTGGGGTAGCCGGGTGACGTTACGACTGTTGGTGGCTTGTTGGCCGCCACTCGAACTCGTTTTATGCACTTCTTACCTGCAGCATATGAAGCACAACTACGCAGTTTAGGTTATTAGCTGGCCGCCACTACTGGGGGGGGGCAACTATAGTAATAAATGACATGCGTTGTCCGTCCGTCCGTCAGGAGCAAAACATTATTAGGCTATAGCGGTTTGGCAAAGTGGGTTTAGCTCGTTGTCCGTCAGGCCCGGTTAACCATCTTCTAGCGGGTAGACTATCTCGGTATGTAACCAGCCAATTAGGCCAACTCAGCCCTCCATCTCTCCGGAGTCGGTAAATGAGGACGAGCTTCGGCTGGGTAGGCAAACTTTGGCAAAGGCAGGTGTGGTTTATTCCGTTCGTGCACGGATAAACGTGTGAATGTGCAGGTGAATCTTGTGTGATACCATGACAAAGCGTGCCATACCTGAGCGCTTCTGTATTGAGATTATCTGCCTTATCGCCACATTTTACAATACTGTATTAGACTGACTGACCTGTGTCGTCAAGTACGGTGTAGTACTGAGCACCAAAGTGCGGCGGTTTAGCTCTCATAATCCAGTCACGGTTGACTGAAGTTTTGAGACGTATAAACACGCTGGCACCAGACGGCGTCGTCAGAGCAGCTGGGAGTCTAGTACTGCAGTAGCGCACACTTCGAGATGTCTGTGATCAGCAGTTTAACATCGTGTCACAGACTCCCGATCAGGGCATTACATACAAGAACTGAAGTTACAAAAAGATGAGTAAGACAAATAAAACTGTGGATTGAAAACGTGAAGGAAGATGTGCATGAGAAAGACAGCAACATACAAGAAGTTAGCACACCATGGAAGGACCGTCAGAAATGCACTATTTTCATCCAGCCCCATCGTCAGCAACCAGTTGGAGATCCAGATGGTGAATGACGGACAAGAGAGATAAATGTCACGCGCCTGCGCCCCGCAAAAACGTCTAAACATATCAACGTCCTGTTTGGTATATGAACTCCTGGGGGGTCCCCAAGGAACACTGAGTTAAGTGTATGGTTCCGATGCTCCTATAACGTGGGGGTAGGAATTTGATGCGGCCATCGCCAAATTACTTTGGCTACTTGTTGCGCATCGGAGGCAGCCGTGGCTCAGTAAATTCAGTAATAAATTCGTATTTCTGTATTTTCGTCTCAACTCTCAACCGATAAGTTTATTTGAGTTTATTCGTATGTTATTCAACGCGTTTATTAGGCCGCATCGAATATGTGCGATGCGGACTATTGCGATCGATGATCCTGTAGCGTGGACGTCTGACAGTCTGTATATGTCACTTTTCTTGCGCATTCGCCAGATTGCGCCACTTTGATGCGGCCATTACTACATTGTTGTAGCCACTAGTTCAAGAATCTGACCAAGTTGTTGCCGACGAGAACTTCGACGAAGCTCTGTGAACAAGTGGATTTCTTCACGGACTGACGAGGCCTGGCGCCGGACGTCAAAACTCTGAGACTGATGAACTGCAAGACGACAGAAGTGTGGATGGAAGACGGCTGGATCGACCACACACAGTCCAACTGTGCTGCCGCTACCGTGGAGTTAGAGGAGGTCCTTAACAACAAGGAAGTCAGACTGATCTCGATCACACCTCGTTCTGACGTGAGGTTCACAAGTCCGGTCCGACTACAAGACGCTGCAAGATAAGAAAAGATAAACCTGATAAGGTAAGGTGGGGTAAAAGCTTTCTTAAAACTGACAAAAAACTCAAAGCGAACAATATTTGCTAAAAACCCGATTTTCTAGGAGTCCAAACTGATGACATTGATGGCAGAATCTGAATGACAAACCCCGATTCCCACTCGCGTTTTATAGTAACCGTATAGCTCGACCTCGCTTAGTTTGCGAGAAATTCGTGCGTGACACAAAGACGGACGGGAACATCCCACTAGTCCGAAGGTTCACTAGTCCGAAGGGTTAGGGTTGGGGGTTAAAGGGTACCTTTATTATATTATATTTTATTATACCTTGAAAACAAATACGAGAAAAGTTCGGACTAGTGAACCTTCGGACTAGTAAGTAAGTAAGTAAGTAAGTAAAACGTGAATTTATATAGCGCATATCATTTTTAAAAAAAACCTCTAATGCGCTAGTGAACCCTTCTCAGACGGATGACTACACACTGATACTTGACACAGTCACTTACGCTACGCTGCGCGTCGCGAGCGGTAGATGTCGCTAGTAACGCAACGCGACGCTTGAGAGACACTTACCGGAGAACTGGGGTCGTTTGGGTGCGCACGAAGCCTGATCTGTCTGCAGCTCGTAGCCAGGTTTACAACTGCACTGGTATCCTGCCAGTGAGTTGTGACAGACATGCTGACAGAGGCCGACGGTCAGGCGACATTCGTCGTAGTCTAACTACACAACACGCCCCGCCTCAGACTGCCACAGATGAACATCGTAAAATTCTTGGGCCGCATTGAATAATGCAAAAGATGCGGCCTATTGCGACTAGTGGTTCCGTAGCGTGGTGCTAGTCTACTAGTCTCAGTCTCACTCTCACTGGCGTATGCGTTGGGAAGTCATAAGCTAAAAAATAGATTAGAATGTCTACAAATAACCGACTAATCGGATAGAGAGGGTATCACGTGGTCTGTGGAAAAGAGTGGAGAAGAGCGGAGAGGAATGGAGCAGTAGGAAGCCCTGTGACTGGTTGACAGTGGAGAGGTGTCGAGAAGTTAGAGAAGTCACGTGAATAAGAGTTTTATGAATGAAGACTATAAAATTGGATAATTATGTATTAATAATAGTTTTGTGAGTTGTTTGTGTGTCGGAATAGTTGTCGTACAGTCATGCGCGAGTCTGAACTGATTCCTGTCGAATATGTTATGTTTTGCCGTTGTACTACTGTCAAATAAGAAGACAACCCTGCTCAGAAGATGGCCTACCAGGCCAAGCTTAGTTCTGTTAATGTTCTTCAGTAGGACCAGTACACCCTGTCCAGTTCTGAGTCTCCGGGCAACCTGGACAACACCGGTATAATCCAACTGCACTATAATTGTGGAAGTCAGATAGTCAATAATAAGGGGCCAGTGAAGAGTGACAACATTTCAGACCCGTTTACTCAACATATGCGCCTGCGTCCTACAGTGTGAGAGTGTGTAGAGGCTTAGCGTCCCACTTGACACTTTATAAGTTATTTCAGGGACATGTCAGATGACCCAACCAACAGCGTCAAAGCACTGAAGAAAGCCAGTTTGCCACTGAGATAACCTGCAAAAACGTATATAAGTGTCAAGGACCTGTTTCAGGTGAAGACTCTGGGTGGGGGTGAAGGGGCAAAACACAGTGTACTAGATGGAAGTTCCGTTCCCCCTGCGGCGAGGGGAGAGGAGTGGGTAAATGCTGCCCATTGTGTATACCGTATGTAAGGCAGGAGGAAAGACAGAAAGAGAATCAATGCGGCCTTCGACAAATTACTTTGGCTTCTTATTTCTCGAAACACAAAACGACCGGATGCTGTACAGAGATACATTTTACATTACTCGCTCATAAAATCACTTGTACCTGCACAGTGGTCCCTAAACGTGGCACTCTACATTTGACTATAATGTTAACTCGTCTTAATCGATTTTTGTATTTTGTGATGATCTTAATCCTGAAGAAATGTTGCATGCAACTAAAGTAACTGACCACATCACCTCAACAGCGTACGCATCTTACTTTGTAAAATGAAATAACAACGCTTTTGCAGTTAAAAATGCTTTCGTTGTATGAAAGAATGAATTTATTCGCTTGACAGAAAAATAACAATCATTGTAATTGTATATTTATGCTCAAAGCAAAATAAAACAGCAAACCAACAGCAGTAATAATTTCGGTCATCATGATTCATGACAATGGCATTTAGAGAGTAGCAAATGTCTGCCTTCAGTCTCGACACAGGTCGACAGACAATTAACGCCTTCACTCATCGAAAACGTTATCAGCAAGCAACGACAAATTAACGACACTATTAGCAAGACGCTGTTAACACAATAAGTAAGTAAATGCGTGCCCAATTATTGAAATTGATTTCGAATTTTGTTTGTGCAAAACGATTGAAATTGGTCAAGATTTGACTGAGTTGTAATCAAATGTACACAGCAACGTTTACGGAATAACAACAGCCACAGTGTAGTCTTGCATTTTATCAGGTATGGTGCGCACACATTTCGGATGATGAGGACAACTTTATTACGGTTTATGCAGAATTTCGTCCCGACTACAACGATACAAACAGTCACTATTGAAATCGGTTAAGACTAGCCAAAGTTATAGTCAAATATAGACTGCCACGTTTCTTACGGACCACTGTGTATATTACCGATGAGGTAGGTGAAGCTGATAGGCTGGTGTAAGTGTGATGTCCACTCAATGACCACACGATGTGACATGAGAGGAAACGTGCTAGCCGCCAGACAGTTGTACTTGATTGGCAGATAGCTGCACAGTCACAGCAGCAGAGCACAGCCTCAATGAGTGGCCAAAGTAATTTGGTGAAGGCCGCATCGAGTCCATGGGAAAACCGAGACTCCCATCTAATGCAATGTTCTCTATGGGCCCCCAGGAGTCGCCACCCTGCCCCAAAGATGATCTTGATCCGTTCAGCGGTTTTTGCAGGGCGCAAGCGCGTGACATACTGACGGACACACCACGCTACGGAAACATCGGTCGCAATAGTTCACATCTCATGCATTCCAACACATCTTATACAGAGTTTAAAAGGACATAGGCCTAATGTATGAAGCTCGTTACAGTATTGTAGCAATTCCAAACATTGGTGATACGCTCAATGGAAAAAAAACTAAAACGCACATAAGCTGTCGTACATTCTTAAAGAGTTTATTGATTGCCACGAATAGCCTACGTTGGGAAGGACTGTACTGGAACATCTGAGGTTAGGCTACGCGAACACACAAGGCCAAAGACAATTACCGAAAGCCGGCGTCGTCGGCGTGAACAGCGTGAACCCAGGCGTCAGTATCTCGCCGAGTCCTGCGACGAGACCCAGTCCACCCACGTTGATGTTGCTGGTGACGCAGTAGACGGTGGCGGTACCATTGATGGTGTAGGCTGAGTCGTCGTTCAGCGGCCGCGTAGCCGATCTGTCGCCGATAACTCAGCGATGACGTCATCGTCTCGGGTCGCACTGCGAGCGTCGACACCGCCTGGAACCACACTGCCGCTGTCTATAGGGCAGGCGGCCATACTAATTTGTCGACGACCGCATCGAATCGGGATTTCCGTCTAACAGTATGTTCACAGGGCTCCGGGTGTATTCATCCGAAGGAGTACCTCGATCCGTACAGTGGCTTTTGGATGGCGCAGGCGCATAGACAAACTGACAAGGCAGATAGACCCACCACGCTACGGTTACATCGGTTGCAATAGTATTCATCTCACGCATTCGATGCGGCCTATAAAGTAACGTCCGTTGTAAGCCTCGTGACCCACTGAGCGGCGCTGATCTCCGTTTTGTAGCCCTCAGCCAGACATCAGCTTACACTGTGAGACCGCGGATGCACCGCGTGGAGTGTCTGTTTACTCTCCGTCCCTTAGATCAGTACAGAATTATACTGCCTGGTGGCCCATGGGTGTAACTAACGTGCCAAGGTTGCTACAAGGTTGAAACTCAGTTTAAAACTCAGTTTTAAACCGAAGCCAAACTGAACATTGGGGGGTTTAAAACCAAATTTTCACGTCCACTAAAACTATAGTTCAAACCTTTAATTTTAGCGAAAGATAAAGTCACCCATTGTTTTACATTACAGTCTACACAGTGTCCCAAAAAACTCCCCACTGTGTAATCGGCTATAAATTTGTCAAAACGTAACCGATCTTCATTACTTTTTTCACTGCTGGAAATGACGTGAAATACCACATGGCTGAGTGGATATTAATACTGTCGTTGCTCTGGTGGTGCCCGTAGGATCGACAAAGACGAGATCGTTTTTTCCTTAATTATGTACAATAAGTTTTATTAAAAGGATAATAAATGTAAATTTAACGGAAAATACTGTCGACATCGACTGGCGGTACGTCCGTGCTGTTTTAGTATCAGTCTTCTTCCCTCTCTCGATTAGACGCACTCGCCGCTATCAACGTCTGTCCAGACACTGTTGATCACGACCTTCAGAGGTCGCGATGCGCAGACTCGTAAGCAAGCACGTGCTCCAACTGTCAATCAACGTCTTGGCACACATCCAGCACACACCGACGCCAGTCAACACACAAAGTTCACTCGCACTGTCTTGAATGTCCAAGACCTT
>Ga0126335_1000460_pt1 | contig 19531 bp, 13 predicted proteins | sample OlaspJWI45metaG_FD_108409 | JGI IMG/M metagenome (GOLD analysis project Ga0126335, IMG submission 108409) | Marine gutless worms symbiont microbial communities from Oahu, Hawaii - Olavius sp. 1 OAHU.JWI-45 metaG | ecosystem: Host-associated > Annelida > Digestive system > Unclassified | place... | reverse complement strand
CTTTTGCGATTATTAAACTTTCCTTAGAATAGCCTATGGGTGGATTTGCCATGTCGGACAACTGAACCCTCGGACAAGTGGACCCTCGGACAACTGAACCTTCGGACAAGTGAGAGGTTACCCCTCGCCCGACCCGCGAAAATGGCCCCGACCCAATTTAAAAAAAATTTTCAAGTTAAAATTGTTAAAATTGTTTTTAAAGTTAAAATCTGATAAATTGCACTTAAATGACTCCGGGTTTAGTCTTGGGCTTGTGCAGAAATGATTATTGTCAACGAAGTTGCTTCTAGTATTTAACCAGATTTTTTTATCACATAATAAATAGCGGTGCTTGTATTTTCACCATTGACATCACTTATTGTTCACTTCATATCACACCTGTACTAAAAGGACATGATTTCAAGGCATTTGGGTTGTTCCATTGACTCATTCATGCCTGTTCGCCTGTAAAAAAATTATTTTAAAAAAAATCCCGCATGCCTGACCCATCTCTTCCTCCAGAAAAGGACGATCACCAATTTTTTATTTTTATGTGGCCTAATGGTAACCAGGAATGTTTGTAGGAGTGTGCTATAGAACGCCATCTGAGAATGTGTATGGTTACGGTATACATGATAGATTGAAAAATTGGTTTGTGAGATTCCTAGCAAGAATTTTGGGTGCTCTTGTGTTTTCACTAACTCACCTATTCCAAACCACTCCAAACTTACCATACGCAACTCTCAACAACTTAACGACGTTGAATCGGAAAAAAGTGCAAATAACAGCTTTCAAAAATTACGAACTTATATGCAGTAAACAGGAAGCTATGACCGAATAGCAAATAAAGCACTGTCTGTAGAAGTGTTTGATCTACTCAGTTCTTGAATTTGAATATGTTGCGTACTTTAAAAAATCATTGCAAACTTCCGTAGCGAAATACGTCATTCTACACATGAAACCCTAACCCTGACCCCAAGCTTGACCCTAACCCTAACTATGATCCTAACCCTAACCTTCCGTAACCTTTATAGCCTGGCACGATGTCCAAATTCAAAATTACTATTATTTGATTCCGTATGTGTATTTGCAGCATCACGAATGAGTAACAGAACCATCAACGTGATTCATATTCATTGCATTGCTCGGTGTTGTTGATTTCTAGTTTTGATGATGCACAGTCGCAATCTTTCAGCATTATATGTTTTTCTTTGCATTTTTTTCAATTCAACATTGTTAAGTTCTTGAGATAGTTACGTATAGTAAGTTTGGAGTGGTTTGGAGTAGGATTTCCAGGTGAGGTAGTGAAAATGCAAGAGCGCCGAATTTTGTGCTTTTTGGGGACTTCAATTACAGAGGCATAGATTGGGTATTAAACTGTTGCGATAGCAATGTGTCAGTTGAAGGTTGCAATAAAGGTTGAAAAATATGTTCATTTTAAGTCGTAAAAAATTGCCAGCCCTTGCTGGGGGCTAATGTTGGATAATGCCACTGTGATATAGTTTTTGTTTGATTTAGCCTGCCTGCAATTTGCTGATTGTAATTGTGCAACTGTTCTTGTTGTTGATGAATAACAGTGAAATGGTTTGATATACGATAATGGTGGATCTGCAAGTTGACGAGGCGCTGATGCTGAGTGGCATCAGTGTATAACAGATGTCGTCAATCCGCAGTATTGTACTCGGCTGCGTATCGGAGCATGGCCAACAAACACCCGAAACACACGTCATGCAGACACCGAAACACCCATCAAAGTAAGTTTTCTAACCCACCATATTGCTTTCATGGCTTCTTTTTGCAGAAACTTTGTGATTTTTTTCGCCTATCAGTTTCTTCATTTTCTGTTCGATAATTCTAGCGGTAGATCAGTGATATTGCACTAAGGTCCAAAAAATTACTAGGAATACTAGTAATTTTTTTTGCATCTGCACCTGTCTGTCCTTCTGTCTGTCTGTCTGTAATAAGCCACGCCCCGACGTCACAAGCTATTAGTAGCTTGGGTCAAGCAGATGCAAAGCTTCCCTGTGACCAGCATCTAGTTTGGACCTTAGCACAAGATTGCAGATCAACTGCTAACACTGAGCTTTTCTTTTTTGTTAACCTTGTGTTGTGCTTTGCCATGTGTATGTTTTTGAGTGCTAATATGGTTTACAGTCAGCTCATGTCCTACGAACTCGTCCCCAAGTCAGCTCATCCCCGAGTAAACTTGTCTCCAAGGCTAACCTGACCCTGACCCTAAACCTAACCCTAACCCTAATTCCTAACATAATTCATAACCCTTGCCCTAATCCTAACCCTAACCTAAACCCTAATGACGAATTGAGTTGGGGACAAGTTGGCAGTTGACTGCCACCCATAAATACCTGTGTGTCTTAATGTATCATTTTAATGCAAGGGCAGATTACATCAGATTCTTGTTGCCTGCCGACTTTTCCTGTATGCAAGGAAACTGAAATCTCCAGCTAGAAGTTAAAGGACTTACAACAGCCAAATGCAACAGTCTTAGCCGATCCGACGTACACCCTATTCTAATAACTGTAGATACGTACCCATCGACCATACTTGATTATAGCAGTTTCCTAACAGGGACAGACTCACAAAGGAATAAAAATTTATGTCAAGTTGAAAGACTATTTTGAGCACAGTGAAATATATATGTAATTACTAATGTTACATCTTCTGTTGCTGCATCAAACTATTACTTGTGCTAAGTGTGACAGTGAATAATTTGCAGAGTGAAGTTTGGAGTGCCTCTCGTCAACACACTTGTTGGTGGACAGCTGCCAGAAGCTCTTGTGGTAGGCTGTGTAAATAAAGTTTATCTTTAATTAGTTAAATTTGTAGGGTGTAATATTCATGCTTTAACAGCAGCTAGCCAGAATCGTGTGGTCTCGACATTGGTGTACACCGGACTGTGCATATGGCATGGCATGGTGCCGGCACGTGGCATGGCCTGCCACGGTGGCTATGCTCTCGGTCAAACAAACTGACAACTATCCAGTCAGTATAAGAACTTATATAGATTGAATTAAGTAGTGATTGGCATATGCTATCAAGCAGCACTTTCAGTTTTTGGTCAACTGTAGATTTAAAAAAATACTTTGGCAGGTTAGGTTAATTCTTCTGCCAGAACTGGCCGTGGTGTTTCAGTTGAATAATAGGTTAACTAATGTCATGATTGTAAAATGATAGCAAATAGTTGCTTTTATTTTTCGAATAGCTAACTTCAGTCTGTACTTAGTACAGTTGGTTAAGTTGGAATGCCCAAGACATGGGTTTGTTCTGTTGCGATATTGTAACTATAATTGCGGTGGTGGTGATGAGTTGACATTGTTATTTTGTTGTCTGACGTTGATGGCAATGACCTATGTGCTATGGTAATGTTGCAGATATTTTGTTCTTTGTTTCCAGGATGTCATCGTGTATGTAGCTCGTGAAGGTGTAGCGACATCGGACCTTTTCCGACGTCCTGGCAGTCACACCGATCTGAAGTTAATAGTAAGACGGCTTGCTGAGGGATCCCCCGTGCAGATGTCAGATTACAATTTCTATACCTTAGCCTCAGTTATTAAGGTAATTGCACTTCTATGCTACTTTGCACAAGTTACAGGACCACGATAACAAGCCAGATATAATAGGCAAGCTCAGTCATGTTAGCCCGGCATCTCATTTATCAGAAATCATCTGTTCATTGTTGGCATCACCAGTCTACTTAATGTTCGTCAATCTCATTCTGTTTGCATCAGTACATTACATGATCTGCCACATTTCAGTGCAGCCTTTTCAAGTAGTTTTCATCTTTTTTGTCGATCAATATTGATTATAAAACCAGTCTTCTGTTATTTTAAAAATTGTTGAAGTCTTACTCAGCTATACGTCCACGTAGTCTGTTGCTTTTGATCGCATTTATCAATATTGTTAAAGAGGTCTGCACAGGAAAATTCAAACAGATATATTGTTTTGATCACTAATTCTTGTTTGTTTTCGTGTTGTAGATGTTTTTGCTGAAGATACCTGACGGTTTGTTTGGCGCTGAAGTGGAGCACCGTCTGTTGAGTGTGTTAGAGCTAAACACTGGCTGTGATCAGTGTGATGCCATACACTGGTACATTAGCTTGCTTTACAGTTGCTTGCATTATGTATATATATATGCCTGAGTTATGATTGGTCAGCATCTTTCTGGCAGATTCCGGACCACATCCGGGTTCCAATAAGGGTGTATCCTCGCACCTTCTCTCTTCTGCATCAACATAGACTGGATTATCGAACACATGTTTACACATCTCGGGATTGAAGTTGGCCTCAACAGCTTTACAGACTAGTGTATGCCATTGACACCACCTTGTTTCTGCCTCATGACCAGGATGTCACGGATATCCTGTCAAGCCTCTGCTCTGCATAGGCTCCACTTTGTTTACATGTCTCATGGGCCAAGACAGAATGTGGGCTCCAGCCCCTCTCTTACTGCCATATCCGTTAACGGCAACCTCGTCGAGCCCGTGGACACATTTGTCTACCTCGGCAGCCTATGGTCCTCTGATGGGTACTGCTGGCCAGACATGAAGCGTCGCATAGGACTCACAACTAGTGTGATGTCGTTACTACACCTCATCTGGAATGATAAGTGCCTTTCAGTTCCAACAAAAATCTATCTCTTCCAGGCTTTGGTACTCTCAATACTTCTGTGCTTCAGGGACCTGGACTCTCCGCGTCACTGATATGAGGTCACTAGATTCCTTCTATTTGAAATGTCTTTGGCAGATCATCAGGGCTCATTGGCATCAGCACATAACTAATTCAGAAATACTGTTTCATGCCAATGTTAGCCCAGTGGCAGAGCAAATCACGCGCCGATGCACAGCAGCTTTTGGCTACTTTGTACTACTGGTCGACAACGTTCCAGCTCGCCTGACCCTCTGTTGTCAGATCGATATATTTCTCGGCCGTCCTCCCGGTAACGCTTGGAAATGTTGTCCTGGTCATCCAAGGAACAGATGGATAGATCTTGTTTAGCAAGACTGTTTCCCTGCTGATCTGTGAAGAAGGGAGGTTCTTCGTGGTCGTGATGCTAGAACTACGCTATGGCCCTCTACACAGACCTGATGATATATATACATACACATAGTCCTTCGTGTACATGTTCAAAAAACGTCTGTCGACCGAACTGTAATCAGAAGTCACATAATCTTTTTTTTCACTTTAGATAGTAGGTGTTGTGCGGCAGTAGCCTCTGCCTACGCCAGTGGTGTCTTCCAGTCGTTGCTGGCATCGGTGAGTTCGTGAACTTAGCACAATCGTTGGTTTAAATCCCGTTTGGGCAACACTGTGGGCAAGCTGTTTACACCTATGTGCCTCTGTCACCAAGTGGTATAGTTGGACAAGCGGTATAGTTGGTGCTGGCCCATGGGCTGCGGAGCCAACAGGCACACCAAGTGATGCACTAGCCCAACAAGGTTGTGTCCAGCTGATGGCTGCTGAACTAGAGACCAGTAGCGCCCATTAGGGCACAAGGCTCAATAACGACTTTATGAGCATGAATTGTAGGTGTTATAGTAGGCCTATAATTTAAGATATTACCATTTATGTGGACAGTGAATACATTTGAAAGAAAAATGCATGAATCATATTGTATAACTATTTTTGAATCATGAAGTGAATATAATTATTTGAAGTTACTGATAATGCACAGTATGGCAGTCGGTACGTGTCAGAATTGTGATTAAGTAATGGAGTGTTTGACTCCCAACTGGGCATTACTGTCCAGTAGCCATGTTGACATGTGTCTTTGTCACCAAGCAGTACAATTTGGTACTGGCCTAGTGAAGCTAATTATAGTAAGAAAAAATGCAGCGTTTCGAGTTGTGCTAGTGTGAGAGCGAAGCATGTTAGTGATTCTGTTTGCACTGCAGCATCATTGCGTCACTGCCAGCGGCTACACAGCGGCTCGTGTCACTGCTGTTTGGCACGTGGTTCCGTGTCGTCAACCACTGCGAGTACAATGCAATGACGTCCGAGGCGTTGGCTAAGTCGGTCGCCGGCAGCGTGTTCCACACATGTGCCACGGAGCCTGAGATGGTGGGCAATGCTGTGCAGTTGATTCGACTCATCATCGACAATTTCGGCCAGCCGGCGATGCTAGGACATGCTAACATACAGTACTTTACGGAATGCACAAGCACCGCCATCAAAGTCCGCGAGAAGTACAAGTATCGGCTTAGCGGGAGGTGCCCCCTTGTGGTGGTGGACGACACCAACGACTCGTTGCGAGTCGAATGTGGTATGTGCCGCAGACTTTCCGACATTTTTGTATTCTGCGTCATTGCATGGTGTGAAATAATGAACTGCTTGCAGTTTGTTTTTTGCTGCTAATATTTCTTGCTTGTTGACTTGCGGAGGCATGTTTGATTATCAATCACAATCTGTGTTGTTATAATATTTTCTATCTATCTATAATCTATACAATCTATGTTGTCTTTCATAGTGTGTGTGCAAAGAATTTGTGTTTTTTTAAACTTGCAGTTTACAGTGTGTGTGCGATAGACAACACTACTTGTGTAAAGCTTGCCTTTTATTAAGGTTAAATAGGTTGTGACAGAGTAAAAACTAAAAAGTGATCGTTTACACATACTGAAAATCTAAGGATATTACAGATTTGTAAACTAATTATAGAAATGCTGACATTTTCCTGCAGTAGTTTGCAGTATTTATTTAACATTAACAAAAATTTGGCATAACGTACAACTGGCATGAGTTAAACTAAACTGTACTGCATAAATAACTTGCGCGTGTTTGTGTAATTCAAAATGCTTTGTGTATTCAGTATTCACTTTCAAGTTGTATTTTGATGTAATTTGGAGTTGCTGCTGATCATTTGTTTGATTCCTTGTTTCTCATCATTAGCAAAAGGCATGTGAAATCGGCTAAATTTTCATGCATCAGAAAGTTAAAGTTTTTATTTGTAACTCACTCTTTCCATTCAGTTATGGAACAAGTTTTCTGGAGCTCTGCATTTATATAAAATTTGCATAAGTCACAACACAGACATTTTTACATTTGACGTTTCAGTCTATCAGAGACTTTTGTCAGAAGAAGCTTGTTTAGTTCATGTTTATGTCAGTCATAACCAAGACGTTTTACTGGTACGTATTCAAAAGGAGGGACGGCATTCTATGAACACATTAAGCCACGCATCTGACCGATTTCTGGCCACGTCGCAGCATCACTACTGGAAGAGAAACTACACAAGCTTCTTCTGACAAAGGTCTCTGATAGAGACCGAAATGTCAAGTGATGATGTAAATTTTATATAAGTGTTTAACCTAAAGAATTTGTTTAATGATAGAGCTCTACATATTGGTAGTTTAATGCCTGTCAGTCATTATTTCGTTTTCGACAGTCGGTGAATGTCATCAGATGTTTGCAAATGTTATAACGACCGACGCTGCATGCCGTGGATTTGATCCAGTTTCAAACGGTATAAATAATTTTGCCCTTGTGTTTTACTAATTTTTCTTCACTTCTCACATGCATGTGTACAGCTTTGACTGGTTGGATTTTGTTCCGATGATGATACATTTTATTACTCATAGTTGTAGTGTTGCATCTGGTGTATTAAAACTGAAATAACTCTCAAGATGATTGAATCAGGCCTCCCCTTAAGTTTTGCAATTTTTCTCTGAATGTTTTCACCGTTCTTTATTTTAGTTACAAAGAGTCAACATTGTTTAGAAGACGAGTGATTATACAACATGAGTTAATAAGGGAGTCGCAAGATATCGATAGATACAGGTACATGCATGTATCGTATCGATTGAATGCTATTCCATGTTGACCCTTTGACGTGTCAATTACGCCCACTTCATGTGCTTGCTGGATTTTATAAAATACACCTGAAACAATTTTGAGTTTCATATAATTCAGTAGTTCGAAGAGTGATGTTTTGGTTTATTTTATGTGTTTAGTTATTTTTATAGGTTTATCTTTCTCGTTTGTTTGTCTCAGTAGCAGTAAATGAACTATTATGTCTTGAGTGCGATTTTAAACTCTACGTTTATTAGGCTGCATCAGATACGCGAGAGATGAATGACCCTGACATCGGTCTGTCTATCATGCAGTTGGACACACATGGCTGCATGGATTAATGTTCTGTTTGGGGTGGAGACAAGAAACTTTGTATTATATGCTGGTTGCTGTCCTCCCATGGCGAGGTGGCAGAGGGTTCAGTGCAGTTTCCGGCTGTTGTTTTTTTACTTATCGGCTGTACATTTTGCCGCTTTGCAGTAATCAGTGAGCAGGAATTCTACAACAGTTCACGAACGTCATCGGCACACCAGTTGTGTGCACAGCGAATTTCTGACAACGGAAACAGCCCAACCATTGCGCAGTCTTATCACTCGTCACCATACACTGCTCAAAACAGCACATTGAGTGCCGACCACAGTGCACATGCCAAGCTAACATATATGTCCTCCCTCTCTGCACCAGATGTTCATCAGGTACAATGGACACTTGTTTTCTGCTCTTTCTATCTGCTGTGCAAATGTTTCATGGTTCTGTGTTTCTGCTTCACCACTGCTGCTCATATGATAGGAAGAGGTGCATTTTGCCAGTGAATAGTTTTGCGGCAGTTTGTGAGCATGTCTGACCCATCTGACCACTGTGGTACTCAGTTACTTCGATCTACTGCAGGTTTCTTTTACACAATATTATGGGTTAAAGATCGTATTGGGGTTAGTGTTACAAGCATGTATAAATTTATAATCTCTGTCCATTCTGTGTCGGAGAACATTGTCACGGATTGAAGTGCCGATGACCAGAGTGACCATATTCAGAAAAGTACAGTGATTAAACAAAAATTAGAAGTATTAGTTGTAGTTGTAGCAGTCGCTTGGAGTTGGGATTGTAGTAATTGTAGTAGCACGAAGGTAAGGTTGCAGCATCAGCAGTAGCCAGTTGTAAATTTTTGTGTTACGTTGCAATGCATCGTAAAATGTCCACAACGGATATGAACTGTACATTGACAGACATGTGATGGTTCATCTCCCACCACGCTGGCAAGTCCATACGTCAGTACGTCATTCGAGTCCGGTAGCCTTAACCGGTTTGACAGCGTCCGGCGAAGGCAGATGGTGCATCTCCGGAAACGTTCTGATTGGTTTCTAAGCCCTACGCTGGGTGGCGGCGGTGGCGGTACGGCATCCACTGGTCTGATGCAGGTCAGCCAGAGTCGGTCATTAGGCGACCACGAAGGACAGTCACCATCACTGATAGCTGAATTCAGTGCCAATCCATTGTCACACTTCGACTCCCAGCCTGCATCCGACTTACCCCAGCTCTGCATTAACGACTCAGACGTTTCGGATTCAGGTGCTAGGTTAGCAGTTGGCGAAAACAGCGAGTCTCAGTGTCCGGCCAACAGCCTCTCATCTCCTTCGACATCAATGGCAGCAAACTTTCGGCCCAGTCTGTCATCGGAAAGTAGTCCAGCATCGACAAAGCATCTGCTGCAGTCAGACACGCACTATTTTCTCGTAGATCGTTTTTACGGTAGCAGTGATAAGGCTGAAAATGGGGATGCATGATAGTTGCTGGTTTGTTTTTGTTTGTTTTGAAGTCAACACCGCTTCCTGTCAGTTTTGGTCATTTTAAGTCTTTTTCGTGCAGGGTTTGTCGTTTCAGTTTAGCGTGTTGCTTGTATGTCCTGCATAGCGTTAAGGTTCGTAGTTGGGGGTAGTTGACTTTGTTTTATATGATCATTTTGTTATTGGATAACTTTCAACAAACCTACTTCACACCACCAATGCCAAGACTAGACTAGACTGTCTCTTCTCATTGGTGTCAGTGGTGTGAACTGAGTTGACGACAGTCACTGACGGTTTTCAGTAGTCTTCAATATACTGGTGACTGACCAGTTTCTTCGAGTCTCGTCTGCGGTGTGAACGCTTTTCACAACTAGTCGTGACCCAGTTTCCAAATATGACGTCACAGTTCGCCGTCACAGCTGTCAGGCTCATGACCCAACTTAACGCATGCTTTCTTCATAATTTCAGCTACAGGTATACACAGGTTTTACAATAAAATTTGTATAGCTAAGATTATGGAGAAAATTACTAATTTTTTTAGCGTGACTCAATGACTGGCGTAGTTATAGGCATTCCGTGAGAAAATCGATGAAGTGTGGAATGTGGTAGTAGAAGACAAACTCTTTGGTTTATCGCAGGAGAATGAATGTTTATATGTAGTTTCTTCTGGCACTTATCGAGATAGCGACAAGAAAAAGAAAACGATTGGTGCCATGGCAGAGAAGCTTGGAATTAGTGGTAAGTAGCATATGCCTAAACTACATTGTCGAAAGCGACTGCTGGCGTCCTACAGTACTTAACCTCTCTGAGTTTATCCGACTTCCCATAGTTTGCACCACCATCATTGGAGTCAAATATGTATCAGATATTACATGTATATGATTATAGGTCATATCAGATTGTTACATTTAGTAATTGCACATCGAGTACAATTCCTTTAACTCATGATTAACATTTTTCTTTAGTACTGTAACTACAATGCCTACACTCCACATCTCACACTTGTCAACTTGGCTGTATCCGAGCGCATGTACCGGGTAGTTTTTGATGTCAGTATCAATGGAACTTTCACCGTCCACTAAGACGTGGAAACTGTCAATAACCACACTGCAATACTAACTGCCGGTCACTGTCAGAAACCACGAATAAGACTAGTATGTTTCTTGCTCATGATGTGGGCATTGCGGCAGTTGATCTGTGCCTCAGTCTTAAGCAGCAAATCCTCAGAGCCTACGGCATCGTGAGTTACTGAAGGCGACGCTGTCGTCATACAACTCTATGGCAAGGTGCGATAGGCTGTCTTGCTTGGCGATCCACTGCCAGCGCCAAATCTGTCAGTGACGAGCTCCGCTTTTTTGCATCAGCCTCATCATAACCAAGAGAGCCGCTGCTTTTCTTTTACATGTGTTCATCACCGATAAATAAACGAACTATAATATTAATACAATTATTACTATTGTCATGGCAACTCGTACTGTATTGTTTTTGTTTACTTTCGCGCCAATGACGTCATTACCTAATTTGAATATTTGAAACTGGGTCACGACACGACAAAACTCGGTTTACACCACCAACGCCGACACGACAATACTGCAAAAAAACTGAACACATTCAGTTTTGAAATTTTCAGTCACCAACAGTCTTCTCTCGTTGTGAATTCTGTTCACTCCACCGTCGTCGACTAGACAGTCTAGTCTCGTTGTCGTTGGTGGTGTGAATTAGGTTTAAGATGGATAAGTTGCTGCTAAAGTTAGCCAGAGCACAGTACAACAGTGGTGCGTCTACCTTACAGTTTATTCCAGTGGTATATTGGTTTGGCACACTGCAACTGGCAGTAACACCATAGCAAGTCTATAGTGACAGCATATGATGTTTTTGTGAACGTATGCCACAGCCTGAATTCTAGTCACAAAATGTTACCAGTTTTCTACTGTTACATGAGTAACTCATGTTTAATAACGGCAGCTTTGTATTGGTTATACAGTATTACTCCCAAAAATCTGGACTAATATTGGTTATGCTGGGTACTGTATGAATACCAATGTGGTAGGGAAAAGTCATGGAAAATGTGTTCTTGCCTGCGGTAAGTTACTGCTTATAGACACAAGTAAGCAGTTGAAATTCATGAGATAGACTGTCAAAGAAGTACGGAAGAATGTTTGTTGCATCATTGGAAATGACACATTTGTGTCAGTAAGACTGCAGGTTTTATAGGCATACCGTGAGCTACGTAGAAAATTAGGAAATATGATGAGTACCTCAGACTGGCTACACATTCTTGCACGTTACTTATGCATGTGCACCATTTGCACATGCTTTGAGAATTGAGGTACAAATTTTGTGATCATCATCAGCAAATGTGTAGTGCCCAAGATCACCACTTGAATGTAGCTGTATTACATGCTTGAGCTGTCAGTTTTGCTTCTACACACCTGCTTGAGTCCATGCATTTTCTCACGAGCCTGGCGTTTAAATGCTTTTGATCTTTTGCACACGACAGAGTTACAAATTTTCAAGAGGCTTTAGCATGTTCTGTAACGTGCTTAGTCTTATGCTTACCTGGCTTTCCCTGTGTGATTTTGTTTTAATTATAATTCAGGTGTAATGAACGTTTGTTTTTTATTGGTACGTTTTGTTGTGGAGTATGATATAGACCTGTAAAGTGTCGAGTGGGACGTTAAACCTCTGCTCACTCACTATGATATACTGGTGCACTTCAGTTAATTGCCGATCCGAAATGCACTTTCATAACGGCATAATGTGATATTATTTTAGATGATAATAATACGTCGATTCTCCACAGACTGGTGAGTGCTTGGGTTTTTGGAAGTTGGCATAATATTGATTCTGCTGCAACCCCATGCTTGTGGGATAAATTTTGTTTGCATGAAAGAGCAGCTTCAGAACCAGTAGCATTGTACTTCTTGAAGTTGCAGTTGTGTGCAAGTATTGGGTATTATTTAGAATATTATTTCTAAATAATGTGTATGATAACTGCTCGAGATAAGTGATTTCTGAGTCCTTGTTGGGTGTAGTTACTTTGTACGTGTTGTTTGTTCCATTCCTCGTCGTCGTTAGTGTATCTTATCGTACTGTGATTGTGATAAGAAGTGACAGGGTGCAGTTTGTAGAATTGGGTCAGGTTGACGGAAGTTGTAGGTCATGAGTGGCAGATTTGGGTCGTTTCATCCTCGAGAATCGTACATACGGTTTTACATTGCTCAACGATTTGGTTCACATTTGCCGACGTGTGCGTGTCGTTCGTCGTTTTGATCCGGCGGAGATCAGTTATTCGGCCATGGCTACTGCATAACCTTGTGCAGTGTGTTATGCCACTCTGCATTAATGTCAGTTGAATTACATTCCTTACTGTTAAAGTAAAGTCAGGCAGGACATTTACCAATTTTTGTCTGCTACTGTGTGTGTTAGTGCATAAGCGTGTTTGTTGGCTGTATTTTCAATATTCTCGTGTTTCGGATATCCAGTCTGTAGTTTTATAGCTGCACTTCCAGTTGTCAGTGTTAGTTTTTACTGTGTGACTACACTGCAGACTTAATTCGCACATTGCTTTTATGCTGCGTGCAGCAGAATGGAGAAAGTGGTAGATTGTGCTTACTGCCAATCCAATACAAAATGACCTATAATGTGTCGAGTGAGACGTTAAGCCTCTGCTCACGCTGCGCACTTGCCCCCAATCCAATCTGTTGCATTATTTTGAAAATGTCCCATGATGTTTCAGTTGTTTGGTGTGTGCTTTCTTGGTTAGTGTGAGTTCATATTATGTACTTTGCACAGAATGTATATGCTCACTCTCATACGGTGAGCTGAGAAATGTATTAAATCTCAAATAAGACGTGGGGTGAGGGCTGTTTGAATTTTTTTGTATATAAACAAAAATATAGCTTTATTTACATTTTGTGTTGGATTTATGTAGAAAAAAACGTATCGTGGTTGCATTATACCAGGTTCTACATGGATAAACACAGTCAAAAACTGTTTGTCATTGTTTCCGCGATCCACTCGGTGAAGTTGATAGTTTTATATTCACCTTTAGTTATTTGTAGCTCATTTCTAAACTGTTTCAAATGCTGGCATTGATGTCAGAAAAGTGATGTAATATCAGTGTGATGGGCAGTATTTTGTGATGCCAAAGTTTGATGACATAATACTGTGGCCCGTATTATCACAGTTCTGGGAATGTGTAATAAGTCTGGTGTTTTTAGGTTGCAGAATTACTGGAGCTATCGATTAACCCCGTTAATGCCACGATTAACACAGTTAATCATTGTCAGTGTTTTGCATTTAGAAAATTAATTGCCTCAAAGCTGTAACAGTATGTGTGTATTTATTTGATGCATAACTGGAGTCCAGTGCTGTTCACTGACCCGAGGCTACTGCTGTCGGGATGAAGGTGCATGTCTGCTCCAGCTGCATGTACTTTGTTGTCTTCCCCTGTGCTGCTGCCCTGCCAGATGACACCGACGCACTGGCAGATATGATTGTACCACTGTGTCTGTGATGCTTCTTCTTCTTATTATTATTAATGTACAACAATTGTCATTTTAAACTGAGGTGTGTCATGCCAGTGTTAAATGACGCATCAAATTTTTTAAAAGCATATTAATGAACAACTGCAATAGCAATTAAGAGACATAATGCTATTTCACCACATGTTAATAACATACAAAGTTAGTATGCAGATATAGTTAATTAGCTGATTAGCTGTTCGGAATAGATACATACAGACACAGGTGTCTTTAGTGGTGCCAACTCCTTGCGACATGCTAATCCACTGTTGAACTGTGCCGTTAGGAAGTCCGCTCGTAGCTTCTGCACGTCGTTCTTTATTAGCGCTGTGTATCGCCTTACCTTGGGTTTTTCTCAGATATCTTTTGAACTGTTTAACATTTTTTGTGCACCTTTAGGTATTACTCGCGAACCTCTGTCACAAATGCCCCCTCTCTGGTGCTATTCAGCCCGGACAGACACCTCGTGCGCTTGGGAACTTTAACTCTGACATTGTGGTTGAGATAAATACTTTTTGTGTATGTGTAAAGGTCCAGACATTTAGGTCTTGATTTTCAGTACAGTATGGCTTTTGCATGTCCTCGGTTATCTGGAATGCTGTTTTATCTGGGGTAGAACAGCACAATGCCCATGTGATAAGAAGCAGATTGTTTTGAATTGCATGCGGTGACAATCAGTACTGTTGTTGGATGTGGTTCTTGGTGTGATTTGAAATATGATTCGACTTTCTTCACGGCTCTGGTTACTTCTTAGTAGTGTTCGTTTGTTCCTTTGTTTTGGAGCCTGATAATGTTGGCTTGTAGGATGATATAATACTTTGATTAAAAGTTTGACACTGCAGATTGCATGTTTTGACTTTCGTTTATGCACTGGATGCCCGGAATTTTTCATACCTGGTTGTGTTCTTTTGGGACCTATTAAATATGTTTTGGAGTGATCGACTCTTGAAAGAAACATTCACACGCTAAGCCGATGAGAGTCGTTCATGTATTGAAACATTACCGAAGTCATCTCATAGTCAGTACTATCTACCAAGGTAGATTGTAGATTACTGTATTTGTCTGAAGAAATGTCTATCTTATTTTTCTTTCTGATTGGTTGATGCTACTGTCACGCACATTGACACTATTGCAGTGACTTGTACACCATATTGATTTAAGTGTGTATCTTGCTGTTTGACGTTTTTATCATATTTTAAGAATTACTACACTTTGAGTCAAGCATTTACTAGTCTGTTAAGATTGTATCGTTTGTGTGTGCGTGTGTTTGTCTGCATGAGTGGTTCTTAATATTTTACATCCACATTCCCCCCCCCCAAAAAAAAAATTTTTTTCTCAGAAATTCTAGCATGAAAGCCTGATGGTCGGATCTGTACAAAAATTGCATGGAAAAGTAGTTTAATTTTACTTTGCAGTGCAAGCACAAGGCAGAGTGGGTGGAGTTGTGACTTGTGAATGATTAAGTAGGAAGTGCAGAGACAAAATTGTGTGCATCATTATTTTCGGATTACCAGTCTTTGCCCCAAATGAGTCCAATGGGGATCTCAGTTTAAGAACTGCGTATTTATGGTACTTACACACGTTTTGTGCTGCTTTGTTTTGTGTTAGTGTGTTCCAATGTAAGTGACAAATATGAGAATTCCTGGTGTGTAAGGACTGAAGAATTATGGGATTATGCGAATTTTCACATAATTTGGCAGCTCTTGCTCAGTATTACAAATATCACATAATTTTACATATTTTCATTATAATGCCAAAAAATCTCATAATTTTTCACTATTTTAACATTACAAAAATAGCAATGTTGTCGAAAATACGACAGTTTCTGTTGCTGAATGTATCTAGGTAACATTTTGCCTCAGATGACATCAAGTTTCGTATACTTGTTGCCAGTGTTGTAACAAATACTTGCTTAAAGTATTCAATTACTTTGCAAATACTTGCACTCTCAAAAGTATTTAAATACTCCAATACTGTCAAAGTATTTTAAGTACTGCAGAAAAAGTTGTTGTGCCGTAACAGGCCAACAGCAGCAAGTGTTTTTGCTCGTGCATACGAATCTAATCAGCCAAGAAATTTGCTGCAGTTTCCTGAAGATAAAAGATCTTATACATTTTTGCTCCATTTTGCATGTGGAATGAGAATCACATAATTTGCATTTTCTGGTTGCATAATTTAAAATTTTGGATTGTATTATTTCAAGAAAAAAATCACGTAATTCTTCAGGCCCTTCTGGTGTGGTCTGGTTCAGTGTGTTCAGTATTTATTTTCCAGTCATAACCTCTGCGAGCTTTTGCATTTTAGCTAGCACAGTTTCATGCTATTAGAATGTGCATCTGCTTTTGACCTTGTGTTGTCTGTGTGTTAGGTGCACGTTCTTGTTATGCAAATCAATTTCTGATACAGTTGTATATTGCTACAAGCCGACTGGACTTAAGCAACTGTTGCCAATGTTACCATAGTTTTGGTATATTGTAACATGTGCAGTTTGCTGCTAATCAACAAAATTAAGCGTTTTCAAGTCTACTTTTCATTGTTTGGAATGTTGCACAACCGCTGATTATTGCATATTATCATATTGCTTGCTACACGCTGCTGTGCTGATCGAACACTGAATCGAAGATAGGTTTCAGTACTAGTTTAATATCAAATGAATTAAAACGTGCTGTCACATTTGACCCGAAATATTTTATGCACTAGATGCTTTGCTTATGGTATTCATATAGGCATTTTGCGTCACTTAATGCTGGAATTTGTACGTCTGCTGTTGAACGTTTACGATGCAACATGCGTTTTAGCATTTGTTTGATTCTTAACTTGATTTGTAATTCATATTTCATGCGTGTATTATTGCAATTTAATTGTTTTACCGTAAATTTACATGTTTCACTACTAGCATTTTACGGTGTTATTTCAGCATTTTAGCAAATGCAAGACATTTGTCGTTGTGCGGTTAAATTGCATGTGTTCATCATCTCTCCGTTTATGAATTTTATGAATGTTATTTTAATTTTTTTATCAGTACTTGCTGGAATTGTCGTGTCTCTCTTTAAAATTGCTACCGATATGACGTACAGTACGTGATGTGCATTCGTTTGGTCTGTTTCGCTCTTTTCACTCGGCGCTCGTTCATTAATGCATTTTGTAAATATCTTTTGTTGCTATTTCATGAGCATTAAAATGCGAGTTACTTACTGTTGTTGTGGTTCTGCAAAAAGTATGTAAAAGCATTTAAAATAAGCAGTGTGAATGAAATAATTTATATTGTAACACTGATTAACCGAATTCAGGAGAAGTGTGATACTGTTTTCCATGCAGCACATCCTTTTAAACTGGAACACTTGAAATTCATGATTATTAGCAAGAAACAAATGGCCGAATTAATTTGGTGAAGGTTGGGGAAATTGTGCCTACGTCTAATACGATGTTCTGTGAGCCCCCAGGAGTCCTCATTCCAATCAGGACCTCAACCCATGCAGTACATACAACTAGAGAGTCTGAGGGCAGTTGGCATGAAAGTCACTTAGCGTTAAGGGCTGCTTGATTCCATTATAATTTGATGGAGTTAAGCAGCTCTGTGCGTTAAGTGATTTTCAAGCAACCCGCCCTGAGAGACAGACTGACTATACCGGTACTTCAAACCAGTGGCGCTGTCTACGGTCAACGTTGGCAGTGCAGTGGTTTGCATTCTCTTTGCTGTTGCGCTAACGTAACGGCCGCATCGCAGTGGCGCTATCTGGCGAATGAGTAATGGCGTGACAGACAGACCATGAGAGTAATAAGATCAAAAGACTGACAGACGCTTATTCTCTGGGATCATAGGTCGCAATAGTCTGCATTCGATGCTGTATGCCACAAAGACACTGCAGTCAGTTTTGCACTCTGCTGCGCGACTCATTATGTGGAGGCGGAAGTTTGAGCGCATAACACCGACACTTCGAGATGATCTTCACTGGTTGCCAGTTTCAGAGAGAATACATGTAGTTTACAAGCTCTGCACTATCATCTTCATATGTCTCCATCAAACCGCACCGCAGTACCTCCAGGAGCTGTGCGTTCCGGTTACAGCGAGTACCAGTCACCGCCACCTGCGCTGTGCCGCTCGTGGGGACTTAACAAGTTACAAGTGCTTGCCTGTCGTACGTCCAGCTTCGGTCTTTGCTGCCTGCGCTCCAAAACAGGAATAATCTGCCATCGTCACTTCGTAATCTAACACTGACACATTTTTCTTTAGCAGGCTAAAGACATCTCCCGTTTGGCCCACGGATGTGCACTCGTGACTTTTTAGGCTGTAAGAGCGGCGCGTTATAAATTTTCCAATACATACATACATACATACATAAATGCTACTGTGCGTCGCATAAACCTGTTCGCTGGACGACATTTCATGGTAGGTTAGAATACGATTCATAAAGATGGAATAACAAATTTCCCTGACAACTTGACATTTTGACAAGTTCCTCCAGGAAATTTCTTGTTATAAAAGTGGAAGACCACGCAGCTCCAGTGGCATTATTCAAGGTGTGCTGACGTGACGTCATTGTGTTGTTTTTGATGATTAACTGATTGGAAGTTTTGAAATTTCATTACGCCGTTGATAACTATACGCAGAAATCATCACGCAGTGTTAGCAACGCTGAAATAATTGTCATTGCAGTTTTTGGTGTGTGGACAATATTATATATGAGACTTAGATCGTTATTTTGCAGGTAGTGGGCGTGGCTGCTGTCGTCACGGGGTGTAACAATCGCAATTCAAAGTTCGGCCCAGCATATCGATACTCAATAATAATTGAAATTCCTGTTCCTCAGCTGTTCAGTAGTTATATCAATTACGCTTTTAGCCCGCTTTTAGGTAAATAAATACTCATGAGCCCCACTGCCTGTAAGAATTGGGTGGCAGTCAACTCGTCCCCAAGTCAACTCCTTAAAACTCGTTAGGGTTTACGTTAGGGTTAGGGCTTAGGGTTAGCTTAGACGTGGGGCGAGTTGACTGTAAACTTAAGAATTTGTGTTATGAGGAGTATTAGTGATTAGAATCATCTGGATGAAAACACCGGGCAACTTTTTATCTTTTGCTAAAACTTAAGTTTAGACTGTGGTGCTAGATGGACTTTCGTTTAAAACCGTATTTATGTGATTGCTGTATCTGTTGATTTGGTTAAATTATGCCGAAGTTTAGTCTAAAATGAGTCACTTTTGTGAATCTAATCTAGTAGGCATCACCATGCCACCGGAGCTGAAACTTCTGCTGATGCCAACAACGGAAAATACCTTAGCATACGTCATATCATCCTCATCCTGCGACTAACATATGTATTCATTCTATCCAAGAACTGTACGTGAATGGAACAACCTACCCCAGGATGTAGTTCAGCTCGATACTCCTGAAGCCTTTAGGAGTGCACTACAGTCCATCTAAACTGGACAAGGGCACTCCACTGCT
>Ga0126335_1000459_pt1 | contig 19551 bp, 17 predicted proteins | sample OlaspJWI45metaG_FD_108409 | JGI IMG/M metagenome (GOLD analysis project Ga0126335, IMG submission 108409) | Marine gutless worms symbiont microbial communities from Oahu, Hawaii - Olavius sp. 1 OAHU.JWI-45 metaG | ecosystem: Host-associated > Annelida > Digestive system > Unclassified | place... | reverse complement strand
TGGATACGCTGATTGAGCAAATCCAGTGGATACAGGATAGGAATCACCGCTCCTATCTATCGCATAGAAAAAAAAGAGAAAAACAATTTTTAAAAGAACCATAAGTTACGTTGTAGGGTTAGAGCGTTTGTCAGAATAACGTCCCGATATGGTTAGTTTTCGGGCTAAGCTACAGCGCGCATACAGTCAAGCAACTCGTTGACCGCAACGGTTGCTATACCGGAATTGATATCGGACATGGCGTATGGAATGACCAAATTGTTGTTATGGATTAACGCACCGCAGGAATAAACAACATTGGGAACATAGCCCTCGCGTTCTTTCTCATGCGGGGTCAGCAACGGCTCATCCAGACGGGCGATGATTTTGGTCGGATCTTCAAGATCGAGCAGTATGGCGCCGATGCAATACTGACGCATCGGCCCGACCCCATGGGTGAGCACAATCCAGCCTTCATTGGTTTCGAGGGGCGAACCACAATTGCCGATTTGAATGAATTCCCATGGATATTCAGGCTCCTGGATGGTTTGTGACGCTTGCCAGAAATGGATATTGTCTGAGAACATTATATGGTTATTTTCACCGTCCTGGCGTGAAAGCATGACATAACGATCGCCAATTTTTCGCGGAAAAAGCGCCATGCCCTTGTTTTGTACGGCTTTGCCGTTGAGCGTTAAAATGTTGAATTTGATAAAATCCTTTGTTTCGATCAGCTGCGGCAAGATGGTCCTGCCGTTATAGGCGGTGTAGGTCGCATAATAGGCGACTGCTTGCGTGTTATCGAAAAATTGAACGAATCGGGCATCTTCAATGCCGCGGCTCTCGTTTTTCGAAACGGGAAAGATCACCCGTTCGGATATGCGATGATCGGCGTGAAAACTCACCTCATAATTGGAATCTGCCAGCCAGCGCATGATCACGAAGGTTCTGTCTTGGTCCGCTTCAGAAAATAGCGGTTTTGCGCGAAGCATTCCAATTTTTTCCAATAGGTCATTATAGGTAAAATCTTCCGGCAGCTGGTTCAGAATATGGGTGGTTATCGCATTGATGGCCCCCATCTCGTTCAGCTTGTGCTGGAAAGGATTGCTTTTGAATACCGGGTTCATTTGTAGATCCGGTGTTTCCACATAATCACTGATCGAATCGAAGAGAACCCGGTTGTGGCGGTCAAGGACACCGCTGCGAAATACAATGGACGAAACATGGCCTTCACCGGTTGCCCGCAGGCTCATGACAAAGCGCAAGCTGCCTTTTCTCAGATGGCTCTGATCAGGGTGGGGAACAATGGACGGGTTGAAAAGGGCGGCCGATTCAATCGAGTACTCCTGGGTAAAGTAAGCCCCGATGAGGTCCCTTTGAACATCGCTGAGGATTGTATCCGGTGGAAGATAATCCTTCACCTCGTTCAGGTGCCGCTCAAAAATGTGCCCGATGTCTTTGTGCCGTCCGGAAAAGTCGACCATTATCTGGGCCATTAGTTTTTCGGCCGCCGCGTCCGACAGGTTCATTACCCGCTCAATTATTTTGGGGATGCGATAGCGCTCATCGGGGAGATGCAGCCGGGTGATCACCCGCGAAGTATCCCCGACGATCTTTTTCGCTTTTCTTTTAACTTTCAGCGGTTGGTTTTTTTTGGGGGGCATATCAATGTGTCCTGAGGGGCGCTTGATTTTTTTAATTGGCAGCGTCCGGGATAGCAGCATTCAAAATTCTGAATGGTTTCATAAATTTTATTTGCCTAAAAAAAGTTTATGCAATTTTCGGGCTCATCTTCCAGTCGGCGGTAAACCGGCAATGATCGTCTACAGCGGCGACCGGGAATCCGAGAGGCACAGTGCCACCAGTTCATCAATGACGGCCGTGCCGGCGCACATGACCGTATCCGCACCGCCCCAGTATATTTTTACCGTACCGTCGTCTTCCGGAACAGCCCCGCAGGTAAAGACAACATTGGGCACATAACCGGTCACCTCCCAGGGATCCTCGGGCTGCAGTATCCACTGATCCGAAACGCCGATGATGTGCGCCGGATCCTCGAGGTCATGCAGGGCTGCGCCGAGGCGATACACCGCTCCGGCCATGGTCTTAAATACGCCATGGTAAATATGAAGCCAGCCTTTGTCGGTTTTGAACGGCGGTGCGCCGGGCCCGATTTTCATTTCATCCCAGTGGTAGGCAACCGGTTTCATGATCACCCGGGAATCGCCCCAGTGAATCAGGTCGGGAGAATAGGAAATCCAGATCGACCAGGCCGAAATTTCCGAATGCGGCCGATCCAAACGGGCATACCGGCCGCCGAACCTCTCGGGAAAAATCACCACGTTGCGAAGGTCGGCTTGCGTGATCAGTGCAATGCGGTCTACTTTTTCAAAATCCCGGGTGCGCGCCAGGGCAATCCGCACGCCGTGACGGGAATAGGCGCTGTAGGAGAGCAGGTACGCCCCCTCTACAGGGCAAATTCTGAGGTCCTCGACCCCGAAGGCTTCATATTCTGCAAAAATACCGTCGGTCGAAGGCAAAAGAAAAGGCCGGGGATGAACACTGAAGGCAAAACCGTCCTTGCTGTCGGCCCTGCCGATGATGGAGCGCCCGTTTAGCAAATGTGACCTGAACAGCATTATGTAGTGGCCGTCGTGCCGGACGATACCGGCATTGTGAACCGTGGCAACCGGATAAGGAACGTCCTTGCGTGTCAGCACCGGGTTGTTTTTATAACGTTTTATAATGGGATCGGGAACTATCATCGCGGTCTGCCCTGCAGGATCATTGAAGGCTGCCATCCGGCCGCCTTATTAAGGCTTTTCGAATCTATTGGGTCTTTTCAAGAACCGTTTCATAGACCCGTATATAGTCATCAACCATGCGATCAATCGTGAAATGCCGTTCAACCCGGTCCCGGCAATAGGCCCGGTCAATATCTTCAAGCCGTGCAACCGTGGCGATCGCCTCGTCCACGCTATCGACCAGAAAACCGGTCTTGCCGTTTTCGATAAGCTCGGGCATGGCGCCCTTGCTGAAGGCGATTACCGGGGTGCCGCAGGCCATGGATTCGATCACCGACAGACCGAACGGCTCATTGAATTGGATGGGGTGCAACAGCGCGCAGGCCCTGCCGAGCAGCCGGTTGCGTTCAGCGGGCCCGGCGCTGCCGACATAAACCACCTTGTCGTTGTCTATGTGAGCGGCGACATAATGATCGAAATAGGCCTGGTCCTGGATAATGCCCGCCATTATCAACTTTTTACCGCAGGCCCTGGCGATCTGCAGGGCTTCACGGGTCCCTTTGTCGCGGTGAATGCGCCCGAAAAAAAGCAGGTAATCGCCCGGGTTCGGCTGAAAATCAAACTGCCTGATATCAAGGCCGTGATGGATGGTTTCGATATAGTCAAGATCCGGCGATCGATCGGCGTCGCTGATGGAAACATAGGTCACGCTGGCGTTGTATTTCTTGTAAACCGGCAGTATCCCGGGCGATGAAAAGCCGTGAATGGTGGTCACCACCGGGGTGGTGGTCAGGCCGGTATATGTCAGCGGCAGAAAATCAAAATGGTTGTGGATCAGATCGTATGCATCGGCATTTTCAAAGAGCTCTGAAATGTGGAGGCACTCCCAGACTTTAGGTATGAGTGAACGGTCTTCTTCATAGCCCCGCGGGCAAACAGCGTGCAGCGAGCCGCCGGTCTGCGAATCCGCGGTTGCAAATAAGGTCACAGCAATACCGCGCGCTACCAACCCCTCGGTCAAAAGTGACGCCACGCTCTCCCAGGGGCCGTAGTGCCGCGGCGGCGTGCGCCAGGCAATGGGCGAGAGCATTGCGATATGCATGGCTGATCCGCTACCCATTGATTTTCGGGGACCTTGGCTGTTTCAAGACTTCGTCGGCATAGAGCTTCTGCAATGTCATCAGCGAGATCAGCCAGGCAAGGGAGGACTCGGCGCCTTCATTCTGGTTGATGCCGTCCGCCATCAATCCATCCCGGCAGCCGCCGCTTTTGGGATCATAGAGCGGCAAATTGAGGTCGTTGTTTCCGAGAAACCAATTGAAACACCTGACGGCACTGTCGAACCAGGATTTATCCCGGGTGACATTGAAGGCTTCCACACAAGCTTCGACCATGGAATTGGCCTCAATCGGCTGCTGGTCGAAACGGGCTCTGGGACCGCCTTGTTCATACCATCCGTTGCTGCCGATGGGTACGAAGTGACCGTCTTCGGTTTGGATGGCCAGCAGCCACTTTAAGGATCGGAGCCCCATATCGATCATGTCCTTGCGCCGCATCCTGCGGCCGGCCAGCAGCAGGGCCTGAGGCAGTTTGCCGTTGGCATAGTTCAAGGCGTTTTCGAGCCAGGGCCAGGTGTCGGTTGCATTGTTTTTAAACTGATTGAAAAGCCGGTCGGCAAGCACGTCCCGCACCCTGCGCACATCACTGTCGCCGGCAAATTTATTCAGGTAGGCATGGATTCCTACCAGTGAAAAAGCGATGGCGCGGGGCGAATGAAAATCCTCTACAGCCGGCAAGGCCTTGCCGAAAAGGGTCGTGCTCATGGCAAGATGTCCGGGATCTTGAAGAAAGGCCACCGCTTTGCCAAGGCTCCAGATCGCCCGGCCATGGGCGTCCTCGGATCCCATTTCCTCGGTCCAATGCCGCGCATAGGTCATGAAGTTGCGAAAGCGCCCTTTTTCTTCATTGAAAGCATACAGCAGAAATCCAAGATAGTGACCGCTGAGGGAATCAAGGCCCCCGCCGTTTGCCGGCAGGTATTTTCTGCCCATGGCAGATACCAGCAGCGCTCTGGCATTATCATCGGTACAGTAGCCATGGGTGCGATCGGGGATGGTATAATTGGCATGTTGCAAGATGCCGGTATCGTCGGTAAGGGCTTTCAAGTGGTCGAGTTTTATCTCCGGGAGATCGAAATTGGTGATGGCCTTGATGTTTTCGACATAGGAATGCCGGGGACGGGGATTCCGGGTGCGGTTTTGGCGCACTTCACCGAACAACTGGAGGTATTTTCGGGATACCTGCTTCCAAATGGCATCACGGCTGAATGTATAGGCTTTTTTGCGCATGGCGTGCCGCTCGACATCGTTGTTCAGAAGGTCGATAATTTGTTCCGCTATGGCATCCGGACTGCGGAAGGGCACAATTCGGCCCCGGCCTTCGGCCAGCATCTCGGTGGCATACCAGTACGGGGTTGAAATGACAGCTTTGCCTGTGCCCATGGCATAGGCAAGGGTCCCGGAGGTGATCTGGGCTTCTTCAAGATAAGGGGTCACGTAGATATCGGCGATGCCCAGATACTCACATAACTCGTTGAGTTCAACAAAACGATTTTGAAAAATGACATGCTCGCCGATATCGAGTTCGCGCACGCGCTGCTGCAGCTTGAGACGGTATGCATCCCCATGTAATTTCAAAATATGCGGATGGGTTGCACCCAGGATAATATAGGCCACATCAGGGTGTTCTTTGATGACCGCCGGAAGCGCCAGCAATACATTTTCAATGCCCTTGTTCGGGGAAAGCAGGCCGAATGTGAGCAGTACCTTTTTGCCTTCCACACCGAACTTGTCTTTGTTGAAGCTGGGATCAATAAAAGGCGTATCGGGAATGCCGTGATGGATAAAGACAATTTTATCCTCGGGCACGGCATAGATATCTTTTAGAAAGTCAGACGCTTTGTGGCTCATCACGACCAGTTTGTCGGACAGATCGGACAGCTTGCACATCACGTCACGATATTCCGGCGCGGGGTCCTTCAAAACCGTGTGCAGGGTCGTTACCACGGGCATGCGCAGATCACCCAGCAGTTTCAGCAGATAGCTGCCGGCCGGGCCGCCGAAAAGGCCGTATTCATGTTGCACGCAGACAATATCCATCTGACTTATATTGAGAAACTGAGAGGCGACGCTGTAGTCGCTCAATTTATTCTGGTTGATCTCAAAGCGAACTTTTTCAGGATAGGCATACCCTGCGTGTCTGTCGTTCATGGCCGCCGCCCAGTTGTAAATATCGGGGGCTTCCGCCGACAGGCCTTCAACCAGGTCCGTGGTGAAGGTAGCGATACCGCACTGGCGGGGCAGATAGTTGCCGATTACGGCGACCGACTCGATTCCCTCGTAATATTTTATAACAGATGACATGACGCCCCTGACCATTTGGTCAAATGAATCTGCTGGTCAAATGGATCTGCGGCGATCCATGTGAGAAACCGCGTGAGGAGTTTCTTCTACGCCTTTTTGAACCTGCGCACCCCATATAAAAAGACAATCGCGCCGGTGGTCGCAACGATCAGACTCCCTGTAAGGCCGCTCTCGGCAAAAAAGCCGGTCCTTTCAAAAACGGCCCCGGCGATCAACGCACCACTGACGCCGGCAACGATGTCTCCAATCACGCCAAACCCCTGGCCGGTCATAAATTGCCCTGCAAACGAACCGGCCGTCACGCCAACCAGGATCACCCAAAAAAATTCCATTTCGTTTTCCCTCACGTTTAGCTAAAGTTACCCCGGGCCGCCAGGCATTCCCGTCTGTGCCCCGGGATAAGTTGGCAACGGATGTTTACTGGGCACCCATGATCTGTTCGGCACACACCTCGGCAACCCGGCTGTCAGGTTCCTTCTCATATGGCATGGTTGCCCAACCCTGCTCCTTGACGTATTTTTCTCTTTCCCAGTAGCTTTTTTCTGTTAATTCTCTGAGCTTTTTGTCTTTCTGTGCATCTACGTTAAATTTTGCGACACACATCGGTGCCAACCGGGCAATAAGCGCATCTTCAACCATGGTATCAGCCTTTTTCTGGGACGTACTACCCAACACCCAGCCGCCCCAACCAAAACCGATAATCATGACGACAATGGCACCCACAATTCCACCCAATAGACTGTTTTTGATTTTCTCTTTATTCACTTTCATTGAATACCCCTTTATTTTAATAGACCCAGAATGAAACTGATCACTCAGCATTTAAGGCTCCCTGCAGAACATATTCGTTCTGCCAGGAGCTGTGCGTGTACAATTTAAGTGGTTTCTGCATGGTTAAATCCCCTGAAAATAATTAGGTTCTTTTCCCCCTGACGGCATTAACGATTTCCATTCCTTCCGAATTGGATACCGTGTGGATTTCAATTTGCGGCGGTTCACTCAAAAGGCTCTTCGTTCCGAGCAAAACACCGAATCTGGCAGACCGTATATGATGGTCCAGATCTTCGCGGGTTTCCCATTCGCCTATCAGGTTAAAACGATTCTGGTCTTCGATATCGCTAAAACCGGCGTAGCTCAGGCAACCATACTCCTTTTCCGTCGGCGCTATCATGGATAGAAGGGTTTGCATTACCTCCAGCTGCTTTGCCGGAATTGAGTTCATGGTAATTCTTACGACGATCATTGCGGCCACCTCTTGGCAATGTCAGCCTTTCAGATTATTCGAGGATCTCGAGCACGGCGTGTTTTTTTGCCTTCGCCGAAACAGCGCTTAATATGGTCCGCAGCGCTCCGGCGGTGCGTCCCTGTTTGCCGATGACCTTGCCGATGTCAGATTTGGCCACTTTGAGCTCCAGGATAGATGTATGCTCGCCGCCAATTTCAGTAACCGATACGACATCCGGTTCATCAACTAACGCACGTGCAATGGTTTCTATGATTTCTTTCATGGCGCACCTCCTGGCGTGGTTTGACGTCAAATGGACGATCGCAACGGCGGTGTCGGTGACCGACCCGGCTGGAACATTGGCTTTCTGCTTCACTGATATTTAGTTAATCAAACATCATGCCAACGTTCGAATGCCACGCTGTTTGTTGCGCAACATTCTGATTTATCGAAAGAATTCGTTTTATAAGCATTGCCCGGGCAGGCACAGACAGGTGCAAAAGCGAGGTCATATATGACCATTGGTCATATATGACCTCGCTTTTACCCTGATATGGCACCGAACAAAAATGGAAATGACTATCGAGGGGTTACCGGGATGTTACCCGAATCGGAGGCATTTACGCTTGAGGCATCAGCAGGGCCTGCTCAGGGATTGTCGCTGCCCGGCAATGTGCGTTGTATTCAGCGCCGGGGGCGGCCGTAAAGATCAGGCTTTACGGATATTGAGCTTTCGCATGCGGGCGCGCAATGTGCTGCGGTCGAGGCCGAGGATTTCAGCAGCACTGTTTTTTCCGCTCACTTTCCAGTCTACCTGTTCCAGCACCCGGACAATATATTCACGTTCAACATCCGCCAGGGTTCGTTCGGACCCTGTCAAGTCCTTGTGCGGCACTTTCAGTTCATCCACCAGCCGCAGTTTGGGTCCCGAGGAGCTGATCACCGCCCGTTCGAGGACGTTCTCCAGTTCGCGGATATTGTCGGGCCAATGATATTTATCCAACGCGTCCATGACGCTCACCGGGACCATCTCGATGGTTTTGCCCAGTCTTTTTGAAAATTTACCAATCGCAAAATTGACCAGCAGCGGAATGTCTCCCAGGCGATCCCGAAGGGGCGGCATGGTGATCGGAAATATATTCAGCCGGTACCAGAGATCCTTTCGAAATCGGCCCTTGTGGACTTCCTCTTCCAGATTGCGATTGGTGGCGGCAATAATTCGAACATCGGTTTTTAGCGTGCTAGAGCTGCCCAGGCGTTCAAACTCGCCGTTCTGGATCACCTGGAGCAACTTGGGTTGCAATTCCAACGGCAGCTCGCCAATTTCATCCAGAAACAGGGTAGCGCCGTCGGCAATTTCAAATCGCCCCAGCCGTCTGGAATGTGCACCGGTGAAAGCGCCTTTCTCATGGCCGAACAGTTCGCTTTCAATCAGGTTTGAAGGCAGCGCCGCACAATTCATTTTAACCAGGGCGCGATCCTTGCGCAGGCTCATGCCGTGAATAGCCCGCGCCAACAGCTCTTTGCCGGTTCCGGTTTCGCCCAGTACCAGGATATTTGTATCGGTGGCGGCAATCTGTTCAACCTTGTAAAACACGTAATTGATGGCATCACTTTGACCGATAATGTTCTCATGGTTGTATTCCAGTTTGATTTCTTCCTGAAGGTAGGCACGCTCTGCTTCAAGCTGTTCTTTTAACTTGTTTATTTCAGTAAGGGCGGATTCAGCCAGATGCCTGTTTTTTTCCGCCGCTTCCATGGCTACCCTGAGTTCGGCCGTGCGCTGTTCAACAATTTCCTCAAGATGGCGTTTATAGTACTCACGCTCGGTCACATCCTCGATGGACAACAAAATAAGCTGGTCCGGGTCTGCCTCTGTGTGGATTCGTCTGGCATTCAGATGCATTATCTTGCGGCCGATGGTCTCAAAGTTATGCTCCACCTCAAAGTCATTGAATACGGAATTTCGGGAAAGGATGTCTTCAAGCAATTCTCTGAGTCTGGGGATGTTCCATTGCCGGTTGCCAAGATCGTATATTAAGCTTCCCTCCGTCTGATCGGGCTTGACGTTGAAGGTCCGGTAGAAGGAATGATTGGCTTTCACAACCTTTAAATTAGAATCAAGCACCACCAGCGGTTCATGCACCGAACCCAGGATGGTATTTAAGATTTCCACAACGCCTTGCTTCATTTGCCTCTCTCACGCCATCTGCTTACCTGTTAGAGCGTTTGTCAGAATAACATTACGATATGAGTAATTTTTTGAGTTTTGTGTGGATTTTCGATAACGTCGAATATAGCCTGATCCAAACGCTCTAAAATTTTTTTATCATTAATCCAGTTGTATTGTAAACGCAATAGCGAGAAATCCTGCCGAAAGCGGATAAAAATTCACTTCCATGGGGTGAATACCTGAATTTTGCACGAGGCGGATGGCAAGCTCTTAATAATATGGACATTGTAAGTACAGCCCATAGGGCATGGATGCTTCCGGATACTATGCCTAAAGTGTTATATTATGCCATCTAATAGATGATTAAACAATAAACTGGATCGGCACGCAGAATGATCGTTCCCCTTCATGGGCATATTCCCCGTGAAGAATTTGATTACTAGACGCTGTTGGACGTCTTGAAGGACTATTCACGACCGCGGGACAAGATTTCCGATCTGATGCGAAAAGGCATCATCGTAAGAATTAAGAAGGGCCTTTACATATTTGGAGACGATTACCGCAGACGCCCTTTTTCACGTGAAGTGCTGGCCAATCTGATTTACGGCCCATCATATATTTCTCTGGAAACGGCCTTGCAGCATTACGGATTGATTCCGGAGCATGTGCAGGCAATAACCTCGATTACAACCGGACGGTCCAGGAAATTCCATTCGCCGGTTGGGCTTTTTACCTATCATCAAATACCATTGACTGCATATCAATTTGGAATGACACGTATGGAAACCGAGCCGGGTGAAGCCTACCTGATCGCCACAGTCGAAAAAGCCTTGTGCGATAAAATCAGGCTCGACCGGGGAACGGGAATCAAATCCAGACGACAGATGCGGGCCTATCTGGAAGAGAACCTTCGCATCGACCTGTCAATACTCGAAACTCTGAACCACGCCCAGATTATCGAAATTGCCGGGCGCTACCGCTCACGGGCGCTGCGCTTCCTGGCGGAACTGATCAGTTCAGGGAATAGTGATCGGTAGAGGCTATGAACGAAGCAATCTTGAAAATGCTGGAAAAATATGAGTGCCGCAGCCTTGAGGATTATGTCCGCGCTTTGCGGGAGATATTGCAGGAGATTGCTCTATTGGGACTATGGCGAAGCAAGTTTTTCGACAAGGCCGCCTTTTACGGAGGAACTGCTTTACGCATTTTATACGGGCTCGACAGATTTTCCGAGGATCTCGACTTTTCACTTTTGTTGCCGACAGAAGGTTTTGACATATCCGGATATGCTGCTGCAGTGGAAAAAGAAATACTTTCCTTCGGGTTTGACATACATTTTGAACCGCATGCCAAAACCGCGCAAAGTCCGGCCCAATCATCGTTTTTGAAGGCCAGCACTTTGAAACAGCTGATGGTAATCGAAGCATCAAACGAAGTAATCCAGCGTGTTCACCGGAATCAGGTGATCAAGATAAAACTGGAGGTCGATACGGATCCGCCGCCCATGTTTAACACCCACACGCGTTATCTCCTGCAACCGATACCTTTTGCAGTGCGCGTATATATGCTTCCCGACCTGCTTGCCGGCAAGATGCATGCGCTGCTGTGCAGACGCTGGAAAAATCGGGTCAAGGGGCGGGACTGGTATGATCTGGTGTGGTATGCCGCCCATCACCCGGAACTGAATCTGTCCCACCTCGAACAACGCATGCGACAGAGCGGTGACTGGCTGGAAGATACATCGCTTACCCGTGAATCATTCAATGAACGGATCAAACAGGTCATTTCAGAATTGAATATCGATCAGGCTCGCAAGGAAGTAGAGCCTTTTGTAAAAGATCCAGCATCCCTTTCGGTTTGGTCGCTTGAATTTTTCTATGATATCGCCGAACGGATAAAGCCGGTGTGATTGAGATGGAAAAGGTGATATAGGCCGATTTTGACAACCACACTAATTAAAAAATAAGTGAATCCATGCACTATGTCCAAAAGCAATGATATCGTCGTTTTTATCTCGACCCGGGACGCCACTTGCAATGAATGCAAGCAGGATCTCGGGCGCAGAGCCTGGATAACATTGGACCGGAAGAAAAACGCCCTCTGCCTCAACTGCGCGGATCTGGATCATCTGGTGTTTCTTCCTTCCGGTGACGCCGCCCTCACCCGCCGCTCCCGAAAGCACTCCGGATTGTCAGCGGTGGTCGTAAAATGGGCGCGCGCCCGCAAACACTATGAACGGCAGGGCCTGCTTGTCGAAAATGAAGCGCTGGAGCGGGCAGAAAAAGAGTGTGCCGCCGACGAAGGCACCCGAAAACTGGCCCGCGCAAGAGCAGCTATCCGCCGGGCTGAACTGGACCTGGAATACATGCGCAGCTTTGCAGGTCGTGTACGTGAAGTTTTCCCTTTTTGCCCCACAGGAAGAGAGCGCCTGATTGCTGAGCATGCCTGTCGGAAGTACAGCGGCCGCGTGGGTCGGAGTGCCGCCGCCAAGGCACTGGACGAAGAGGCGGTGCGGCTTGCCGTGGTAGCGCATATACGGCATGCGGAAACAAAATATGACGATTTGCTGCTGCAAGGCACCGAGCGGTGGGAAGCACGCGAAAAAGTGTATTCAGTAGTTTCTCGAACACTTGAGCACTGGGAACACGGCAAGTCGCAATAATAAGGTCACATATTTGGGTGAAAATGAGACATTTTGGCTATTCCCAGGCAGCTGCTACCGATGTCAATGAGGATTTGATCACGAAAGGGCTACTCAAAAGCGCACCGGCTACCACGCACAATTTACCCCGCCGGCCCTGTCAAATTTACGCAGTAACAGCGAAGCGTATTTCACCGTAGCAGACGACGGAAAACCGGTACCGGCTCCGCCGTTTAACCCAACAAACCCAATAAACACGATCAACGCAACAACGTACCTCTTGTCCCTCCCAATTTTACGCTTCATCTTTTCCCATTCAAAATTCAAAATTCGATGTTGGACGTTCGATGTTCGACGTTCATCTCTTTATCACCCCGTCACCCAGTCTCAGTTATCCCCCGTCATCCAGTCCTGATAGTCCCCCCGTCTCAGTCCCCCCCCATGGGACTGTCTACTGACAACCGACAGCTGACACCGGCGCAGCTGGCGGCCCCTGACAACTAACTACCAACTATGGACGACGCCGAAGGCGTTCTATCAGCTACCGGGCATGAGCTAAGAGCTAACACCTCAGGTGTGCCATCCGGCCATCGTCCTTTTGCCATGAGCTATCAGCTTTCAGCTATGAGCTGGCTCATGCCCCTGACAGCGCGCTAGCGCCCTATGAGCTATGAATTGGCGCATGCCCTCGACAACACCGCAGGCGTTATGGTGTTTACTTAAAACCCAATTGTCAGTACAATACAAAACTGATTTGTTAGCTATTGGCTGTTCACCCCGGGATACCTTGACGGCTCATCCGGGAAACCTGAATTGGTCAATCCGCTATTGATTGATGGGCCGTTTATTCCCCCGGTGTCACGTGTGTGCAAGGACCAGCCCCTGACCGGAGAGGGAAACTTTACTTTTTAGCGGCACATCAAAATTAGAATATCAGGAAAGCAAAACCACCTAAACTCGCATGTTATTATCCATCACAAATACAAATAGCCCGGCTACCGATCTGGGATATCTGCTTCATAAAAATCCCTCGCGCTGCCAGGAAGTATTGCTATATTTTGGCAGGGCATATGTTTTCTATCCTGAGGCGACAAATGATGCCTGCACGGCAGCGCTGCTGCTGGATATCGATCCTGTTGGCATTGTTCGAGGCAAGAGCGGTCGTGCCGGCGGTGGACCGCTTGACCAATATGTCAACGATCGCCCCTATGTCGCATCATCCTTTCTGAGTGTCGCCATCGCAAAGGCCTTTGGGTCAGCTATGAAGGGCAGGTGCCGGGCCAGACCCGAACTTGTGGACGCAATCCTTCCACTGGATGTGACGCTTTCCGTGCTCCCATGTCGCGGCGGGGAACGGTTTCTGCGCGACCTGTTCGAACCGTTGGGCTATCAGGTCAAAGCCATACCGTACATCCTGGATGATTCGTTCAAGGACTGGGGTGACAGTGTATACTATACTGTGGAACTGAAAAAAGACACCACCTTGAGGGACCTGCTCACCCATCTCTATGTCCTGATTCCCGTTCTGGATAATAACAAGCACTATTACGTGGGCGAGGCGGAAGTGGAAAACCTGCTGGCCAAAGGTGGCAGCTGGCTTGGGCAACATCCTGAAAAAGAAGTCATCGCCAGGCGATATTTAAAACACAGAACCAGCCTTGCCCGGCAGGCCCTGGCACGCTTGTTGGATGACAATCAGGGCAGCGGTGCGGAAAGTTCATCTGAAATGGATAATTTTGAAGAATCGCTGGAGAAGCCGTTGAGCCTCAATGAGCAGCGCATCAAGGCGGTTCTTTCCAAAATAACCGATTCCAATGCCAGGTCCGTCATTGACCTGGGCTGTGGTGAGGGAAAACTATTAAGGGATTTGATCAAGGATAAATCAATTGAACGAATTGCCGGCATGGATGTCTCCATTCGTTCTTTAGAAATCGCCCATAAACGGATTGGTCTGGATCGGTTGCCGAACAGAATAAAAGATAAGATTACATTGTTGCATGGCTCTTTGATGTACAAAGACAAACGCTTTTCAGGATATGAGGCCGCCGTGGTGATGGAAGTGGTTGAACACCTGGATCCGCCGCGCCTGGCCGCCTTTGAACGGGTGCTGTTCGAACATGCCAGACCGCAGACCGTTATTCTGACAACCCCCAACCGGGAATACAATGCCACCTGGGACAATCTGCCCCAGGGGGCCTTGCGCCACGGTGACCACCGGTTTGAATGGACGCGGGCTGAATTCAGTGAGTGGGCCGGCCGGCTGGCCGAAAAGTATGCTTATTCGATTGACTATTACACGATTGGTCCTGAAGATGCATTTCTGGGTTCTCCGACTCAAATGGGAGTTTTTAAGCGTGCAGATTATAATACCGGAGCTGGCGCTTGTTGTTTTGATCGGCCCATCCGGATCGGGGAAATCAACATTCGCTTCAAAATATTTTTTACCTACCGAAGTGGTATCCTCCGATATTTGCCGGGGCATGATTTCCGATGATGAAAATGATCAGACCATAACTGCCGAAGCATTTGACCTGCTGCACAACATCATCAGAAAGCGTTTGGCCATAGGGCGTTTGACGGTCGTGGACGCCACCAATGTACAACGTGAAGCACGTCGGCCGCTCGTATCCATCGCCCGAAAAAACCACTGCCTGCCGGTGGCGATTGTTTTCAATTTTCCGGAAAAAATTTGCAAAGAGCGAAATAGATTCAGAGCCGACCGCAATTTCGGTCCCCATGTGATCCGTCAGCAGCGCTCCCAGATGCGTCGCTCCCTGAAAGGTCTCAACCGGGAAGGATTCCGCCATATCTTCAAAATCGATTCCGAGGAAATGGCCAATGCGGTATCCATTAAACGTGAGCCGTTGTGGAACAATAAAAAGCAGATTACCGGGCCCTTTGATATTATCGGCGATATCCACGGATGTTGCGATGAACTGGAAATCCTTCTATCTGACCTGGGCTATATCCGAAAGGAACTCAACCCCACAAGCGACGTCTGGGGCAGCGGCTATTACAGCCATCCTGACCAACGGATCGCATTGTTTCTGGGAGATCTGGTTGACCGGGGGCCCCGTGTACTGGATACCTTGCGTCTGGTCCGCAACATGGTGCACACGGGAAACGCGCTCTGCGTCCCGGGAAACCACGATACCAAATTCTTAAGGAAGCTGAGGGGCAAGAACGTTCAAATCACCCACGGTCTGGACAAGACCCTTGCCGAGTATGAATCTCTTCCCGACGAAACCAGGGAGCGGTTCCGCGAAGAAGCCCTGACGTTCATCCATGGCCTCGTGAGCCACTATGTCCTGGATGGCGGGAAACTGGTGATTGCCCATGCGGGCATGCCGCAGGAGATGCAGGGCCGCGGATCGGGCAAGGTGCGTGAATTTGCGCTGTATGGTGAAACGACCGGTGAAACCGACCAGTTCGGGCTGCCTGTTCGTTACAATTGGGCCGCTGATTACCGCGGCGCTGCGGCCGTCATCTACGGACATACACCCGTGCCTGAGCCTGAGTGGCTGAACAGAACCATCAACATCGATACCGGCTGTGTATTTGGCGGCAGGCTCACCGCCTTGCGCTACCCGGAAAAAGAATTTGTCTCGGTGCCGGCTCACAAAACATACGCGGAACCGGCAAAACCATTTTTGCCGGATCATCATACTGAACAAGGTCTGACCTCGCAGCAAAGCCTGGACAGCCTGCTGGAAGCGGACGACGTTATCGGCAAGCGCATTGTATCAACGCGGCTGCGAAAGAATATCACCATCAGAGAGGAGAACGCCACGGCAGCGCTGGAGGTGATGAGCCGCTTTGCCGCCGACCCGAAATGGCTGATTTATTTGCCGCCCACCATGTCACCCTGTGAAACCAGCGCATCTGAGGACTATCTCGAGTATCCTTCAGAGGCCTTCGATTACTATCGTTCTTCAGGCGTAACCCGGGTTGTATGCGAGCAAAAGCACATGGGCTCCAGAGCGATCATCATTGCCTGCCGGGATGAGCATGCTGCCAGAGAGCGTTTTGGCGTCGAGAACGATGGCGCCGGCATCGTTTACACCCGAACGGGCAGGCGTTTTTTCAACGACAAATCAGTCGAAGAAAGCCTGATCGACATATTGAGGGATGCATTGCAAAAGAGCGGGTTTTGGGACAAATTTGAGACCAGTTGGGTATGCCTTGACTGCGAGTTGATGCCCTGGTCAGCCAAAGCCCGGGACCTGTTAAAAAGCCAGTACGCGGCTGTCGGTTCTGCAGCCGTTGCGGCCCTGACTGAAACCATTGCGGCTTTGACACAGGTGACACGCCGCAATGACCTGGAAAAAGACTTCACGGTCCCGCCAAACAGCTCCGCCCAGCCCACTGACATCAATGCGGTTCTGGCATGGTACAAAGACCGTTTAGGGATGGTAAAAAATTACCGGCAGGCCTACCGCCACTATTGCTGGCCGGTTGAATCGCTTAATGATTTGAAACTTGCCCCGTTTCATGTGCTGGCCACGGAAAAATCCGTTCACGTCGATCAAGACCACGCATGGCATATGACGGCCATTAATGCGTTTTGCACCCAAGATACCGATATCTTGCTGAGCACGCCCTACAAAATAGTTGATCTGAACGATCCTGACAGCCAACAGGCGTCGCTCGAGTGGTGGGAGGAATTGACCGGCAAGGGCGGTGAAGGCATGGTTGTCAAGCCATACGATTTTATTGCGAAAGGCAAAAAAGGGCTGATTCAGCCGGCCGTAAAGGTGAGGGGCAGGGAGTACTTGAGAATTATTTATGGCCCGGAGTATACGGCCAGACACCATATGGAAAGATTAAAGGCGCGCAATTTAGGGCGAAAACGCTCCCTGGCAATCAGGGAATTTGCCCTGGGAATCGAAGCCCTGGAGCGGTTCGTACGCAAGGAGCCGCTTAGATATGTTCATGAGTGTGTCTTCGGTGTCCTGGCCCTGGAAAGTGAGCCTGTCGATCCGAGATTGTAAGCTTTTTGATATATGGAGTTGATTTAATGACTGAAAATAAAAAGCACAGCGTTTCGATTACGGTCCTGGTGCTCTCGATTGTCAGCGCGCTGGGCATCGGATGGATGGCAGGTGCCGTCAGTTTCGCTTTATACTCCCAATACCGCATGGCGCTTTTGCTGCCGCCGCAAGGGACTGTCATAACCGACAGCCAAAGCGATGGCCCATACGGCGTTAAACGCGAAAGAATAGTGCGGCGCGAGATTCTGTATCACAAGCCTGGAGGCGACCGTATTTGGCGAGACCGTTTCGAGGTGCTGGCTACCGGTACCGGCCGTATCACCGGACGGGTGTATAACGATGATCGGCCCATGGCCGGGGTAAAATTGGCCCTGCTGTTCGCCAAAGGCAAACGATCGCAGATTGTGGAGACCGATGCAACCGGTGCATATGAAATCCCGCTGCAGCCCGGCAGTTTCTATTTCAATGGCTTTTTGTTTTTCAACCGGGAAAAAGAGCTGGCCGGCAGGCTGCTGGTCAATCGCTTGATGAAATATGAAGGCTTGCCCTTTTTTAACGCAGACGGTCAGTACGGTAAAACCGTGGATGAGTTCGAAGCCCTCAGGCGTCAGTACGGTTCTGAAGAGGCCGCCAGGCTGATGGCGGCAAAAGTGCTCGATGACAGCCGCCAAAAATTCCAATTCGAAGTCACCGATCCAGCATTCACATTCCCGGATCTGCATTTCCGGAAACTGATTGCGATCGTCGGGCCAAAAGGCACTTTAAATGCGGCCCTGGATGACATCAAGTTTATCTGGGGCCCCCACCCCCGGGCGGCATCCTACCGGTTAGCTGTTTCGGAAATCATCAAGCAGGGGACCACGACCCGCTACAACCCGATAGCCTCTGTCAAAGGCATCAAAGAACCGTTCATTACCTATTCGGACCTGGTCGAAGAGACCCTTGCCCAGAAATCGGAAAATTGCATCGATGACGACCCGGTCATAATAAAGGGCCGATTGTACGGTTTCCGCATCATGGCCTACGACATGGATGATCGGATTCTCACGGCCTCTTCTGAACACAGCACGGAAATGCCGACCTTTTCTGTAAAATGATGATCTGAGCCATATTTTCGCTTTAGTCATGGTACGTCGAAAAATTGTCGACATACCATGCCAAAGTGTTGTTTTGTGCCATCGGATAGATGATTAAACACGAAGTGTGATTGGCACGCAAAATGATTTTTCCCCTTCATTTAGAATATTCCAGGCGAAGAATTTGATTATCAGACGTTGTTGGACGTATCGAAGGGCTGCTCATGAAAACGGGACGAGATTGCCGATCTGATGCGAAAGCGCATCATCGTATGAATTAAGAATTGATAAACCGGTTTGTAGAAGTCAACTTAGCCGACAGCGTCCCTGATGCTCTTTATTTTGTTTCTGGAGGAAAGCAGATGGATATACCCCTATATCAGATAGATGCACATGCCTCTGAGCTGTTTGAAGGAAATCCGGCGGCGGTTTGCCCTTTAGATGAATGGCTGCCGGATGGAATAATGCAATCTATTGCAGGAGAGAATAATTTATCAGAAACCGCTTTTTTTGTGCCCAAAAGCAATGGCTTCCATATTAGATGGTTTACCCCGGTCAGCGAAGTGGATTTATGCGGCCATGCGACTTTGGCATCGGCTTATGTTCTATTCAATATACTCGGCCATAAAAAAGACACAATCGAATTTGATTCAAAATCCGGGTATAAAATCAAATTTTTTCGAAAAAGCCTTTGCATGATTCGCGAATAGGATAAGGCTATGATCTTAAAACCCCAGGACATCGTCATTCTATTAAAGGTGATTGTTCGGAAAGAGCTTGACGGGTCTTATCGGGCTTTATCACACGAACTATACATGAGTGCATTGGAGGTTCATGCCGGAGTCAAGCGTGCCAATGCTGCCGAACCACTGAGCCAAATCATCGTGCAACCGGATGAGCCGCCCCCGGTTTGGCCTGACCCTGAAGGGCAAGTGCGCGGTATTGCGTTTTCCCCTCTATACCGAACGGTTCCGGCAGCGTGCTAATCTGATTCTGAGCTTTATGAACTCCTTGCCCTTGTTGACGCCATACGCGACGGAAAGGCGCGGGAGAGGGCGGTTGCCACAAAAGAAATCCAATCAAGGATTGATGATTAGATAAAGGCGCTTAAGCAAGCCGTTCGCTTAAACATCGACCGCTTCCTATCCAAAATTTATGTTTGAGTTTACAAATGAGGAGTTTAGTATCTTAGTTATAGATTTCTTGCATTTTCTGGCAAAACTTTTTGGTGCAAATCAAATTTTAGCCAGTTCAGGAACAAGAAAAAGTTCCTTCATCTTCAGACCGGATATAATTACTT
>Ga0126335_1000458_pt1 | contig 19556 bp, 13 predicted proteins | sample OlaspJWI45metaG_FD_108409 | JGI IMG/M metagenome (GOLD analysis project Ga0126335, IMG submission 108409) | Marine gutless worms symbiont microbial communities from Oahu, Hawaii - Olavius sp. 1 OAHU.JWI-45 metaG | ecosystem: Host-associated > Annelida > Digestive system > Unclassified | place... | reverse complement strand
GTGGCGGGTAGGCCCGACTGGGAGGGCTGAATGGCTAGTAATTCTATAAGCCCTGATGATGATCTAATCATGAGCCCGGAATGGCGGCCCTCCGGAATGGCGGGCCATTACCGAGTAGTTAATATAGATAGCATGTTTAATAACGTCAGTACATGTCTTCATATAGCATGCACATAATAAATTTAGAATCCATGAGGTGTCCAGAATGTTGAGGAAGTAGCTGACTATGCGGTATTCTACAATCTGACTACATGGTCTTCACAATTCCATCTTCTTACAGGCACCACAGTGACCATGTAGGCCTACTGTCCGAAAGTGATTAAGCAGAGACCACTGTTGTCATGGACGATTGAAACCTGGTTGCTGAATGATGGGTCATGCACTAGAGAAGAGTTGACCACCTGAGCTGACTTGCAGTTTGTGAAAATGTGAAATGTTCTACTAGGAAAAAACCGCTGTGAACAATCGCGACGCGGGCAATGTGCATTGCTGTGTATGAACTGAAGCACAAAGTAGAAATACTAATTACACTCAAATGACAAATGTTTATACTCTTTGGGTTATCTAGCAAAAATTACTGTGCCAGCAAGTCAACAACAGATTATGCCTGGTATATTACTATTAGTTCCCAGTGCCTATGCATGGTGCATTATACAGGGCCTATCACATTAAAACCAAATTAAAATGTAAAAATTTAATCCAAATACATTAAATAGCTGAATGACTATGATGTCAGCTAGTACACAACTGTGACAACATACAAGCTGTACCATGTCAGTTACACAAAATGTTACAAAGTTTGGTTTACTAAAACACATATGCCTAACATATATTTATGCTGACTTTCACAGTGCCTAAGAATTAATCAACACTTCACATTTTTCACAATTTAGCAACAGCTCTGTTAAAATACCACTATAATGATGCATCATAGTCTGTTATATTTACCACAGACAACTGAAGGGCAAGGCAACATTTTTCACTCTGACAATATGCAATAAGAACACTTATAATAGTTTTTTGCCTGGGTCTATAAAATGCAAGCAATATAATAAACTGAATGATAAACAAATTACCATATAAAGTGTGTCATTTCAATACATCTGACAGTTATTTTAACTTATTTACATGCATGTCAAACAACTGTGTGCAAAGATCAATTCAGTACTACACTATATTCTAGCAAGTTTTTAAGATTTTGAATAACAAAATTAAAACTACAAAATGCTATACCCCTCCAAAGACTACATTTTGAAATTCCTTTAATTACAGAATGGGCTAATAAAAAATACTTATTTGTAATAATAATTAATAACTTAATTGTCTAAAACTCAATCTCACTTGGAGCATGAAATTTGATAAAATTTCTTTTTAAAAACAATAGTTTTAAACAGTTTCTGCATTGTACTTCATTATCAACAGATCACGGAAATAAAAAGAATTCAGCAGTTTGCTTAAATGTGTTGTCTCTAAAATCCATTGTCATTATCATCATCTGAATCCCACTCACAAGTTTCAACTGGTCCAGCAGCAAAATCGACTTCAATGTCATACTGAAAATCGGGATCATCTGGACGTTTACGATTTTTCTCGAATGTCTGATCCATAACAGCTTTTTTGAAGTTCAGTGCTATATCATCCATCTGCATTAGATGCAATCACAGAGGTCAACATTAATCAACTAACACAAATGCAGAAATTGCAATGAATCTTTTTTGAATCAATACAAATCATTATGATGCTTTCTTCCTAACTTGAATGCAACCAATCTTAGGTCTACACAAAATCTTCATCTTCTATTTCAGTAATATTACGTTACATTAGTACATCAGTACAAGATAGTATATTAAACTAAATAGTATAGAACAACTGAACAAAGAATGTTGTAGTGCTCTGGTTAATTACAATGTCATCGTGTGATCGTTTAGCAAAAACTTTAAAAAGATTCGACCATTTCAAGTTCAACTATTATTATAAGTTATATTGTATACTAAAAATCACAGAAAAACCTTATTTAAGTCTTCGTTAGGATCGATGCGATCCAGAGAACGAGCTTTGGCGATGACTTCATCACGGCTCGCGCCATTCAACTGGTCATGTAGCATTGAAACCAGTTTTTCAAGTTGAGCCACCGGCATTGCCTCTAAATAGCGCTGGTGCCGAGAATTATGCCTCAAGTCGTCGGCAACACGCTTTACATTAGAGTGTTTGCTAAAGTTTCGCAGTGGCATTATGCGAAGACGAGTCTTGCCAGACAGCTTGTAGGTCACAACAACTGCAGGTGGACTGAATCTAACTCCACATTTCAGTAGCTTCAGTTCTTCCTTGCCAAGTAATGCCATAATCTAACAAAATGACTCAGCCTCTTCGTAATATCATGGCTAAAACAAAATAAAACGTTATATAACCAATAACGTAAATTACAAACCGGAAGTTGATATGGGTTGCTATTAGTTATTGAAACTTTTAATCACCGAGAAGTACCGAACCCAGTGGGGGGGAAACGCAGAAAAAAACAGAGCTGGGTGGAACGGTGGACTGGGAGTAGGCCTACTTTGTACCGTTGTAGCAAATATAATACTGGTACCATGTTGCAGGTAGAGGCCTCAGGCTGAAGGCATGTCTTTAAAGTCCCGACACCTTAATTCTTCTGTCACTCCAGATACGCGGTGTTGATACGTTCCATTTCTGTCAGTGTGCTTCCTATAGTTTCTACGCTGGATGGATAACGTCAAAGCAGCACTGAAAAAGGGTGGGAGGTGGATTTCCAAGTTAACAGTTTGTGAGCTATAGATAGTCTACTCTCTGATATTTCCTTCAGCTGTATTTTCCCTATGTGACGTAAAATTCCCTCGAATAAGTTTCGGCACACGCGCTTCTGCGATGACGCCGCTGATGAGTTCTCTACTTTAATCTTTACATTTAACTTTTAACTCCAATCAGACAAAAACTTTCATTTCTTTAGTTTGAATTTTTCTTGTCTTTACAACCAAGAGTGGAGATAGGTCGCAATAGGGCCTACAGGTGCACTTAACGTAGGCTACTACCAGTGTTTATTCTACTCACCGTTAGTTTTTTGGGGGGACGAGAGGCTTTTGAGGAAGGTTCTGGAGCGGGTTCCCCAACGGGTTCCAGAATCAAAGCACCTGGTCAGGGGGTCTGGGGGAAGCCACCCAGAATCTGAAAACTTTTCGCTGCACTGTTGCACAAGTAGCTATAGCTGACTTTTGCCAGATATGATACGATACGATACGATACGATACTAGATCCTATTTTAACGTGCGCTCGAAAGCCGACATGAGTCAGTTTAATCTACCGCACGGAAACGACAACTAAAAGTGTAAAACAGAAAAAAGTAAAAAGTAAAGACAGATATGCTCAGAAGTAACAGTAAGCAGTCTAGGGGAATCCAAGTAGTGAAATCTGAAGAAAGAAAAAGAAAGGCTGAGGTGGGAAAGATTTTAAGAATTAGAAAAGGAAGGCATTAAGCCTAGAATGAAAGAGTGAGTGGGTGATAGAATACCAATAATAATAAGTATGACTGTTGACAGATAATGACCGTATAAGATTCTACAGTTGAATGCTCAGCACAACTGCCATCAACACCACTGACACGATAAGAACACAGACCGGTGCCGCCGGACGCTAATCCAGCGGTCTGGATACTAATTCGAGTTATTACGTAGTCTTCACGCAAAACTGATTACAAGTCGAGCATAAAATTGAGACACATTAGTTGTTTTTAGCAAGCTCAGCGAGTCAGTGACATATTGTTTCTATGTTATGTACAGTCCGGCAGCTGGACGCGGCGCGGCTGCTGCATATTCTCTTACAAGAAGCTAAAACATCACAGTAGTATTTTGATAAGAACTATTGCCAGGCTTTGCCAACATAGTATTCTGTCTGTTGAGGCCAAGTATAGTATCAGTCGCGGTTGGACAATTTTGTCTCTTCTATCAAGGAGTCCATATGGCAGACATTTGCTGCATCTGTTATATAGGTTTTTAGTGTTTTTGTTAAAGTGTTCTATTGTAAGTATCAAATGATGTTTGGACTTACTCTTAGGTTCTTATCTTTTGCATTCTATTCTCATTTCATATCTGTTTTTGTAGGCCTAGTTTTAACAAAGTAGTTTCGTATTGTTTTAGCAGCTCTTGAATGTTCTTCAATTTTGTATTTTTTTGTGATTGTATGTTTTGGCGTAATAAACGATAATAATAATAATAATAACATTCCACGCATATACACAGTGGTCCATAAAAATGTGAAATTTTATATTTGAGTATAACTTTGGCTAATTTTAACCGATTTTTATAATTTTTTACCGGTTTACTCGTGAAGAAATTCTACACGTGGCAGTAGTAAGATTTACCACATCACCTTAACTGTGTGCGCACCTTACTTCGTAAATTGAAAAAGCAACACTTTTCAGTTAAAACGCTATCATTCCTTGTTCATTCACGTTCATAGCAAAAGAAAACAAAAAATCAACTCCAGTGAGCATGTTTAAGTGCTGCCATTATGACAATGTCATTTTAACAGTCCGATTATTTTTAATTGGTATCTTTCTATGGCAACCGTCCCATAACCCGAGGTAACCCCTTTAAGTTATCTGTTAATTACTGCCGCAAAAACAAGCGGAAAAACTTTTTTAGTGAGCGAGTCATAAAAGTTTGGAATAGTTTGCCCTCGAGTATTGTTAATTTTGGTTCTCTTGCAAGATTGACAAATTCCATAAATAAAATGAACCTTAGAATATATACCAAATATTAGTGCTTTTAGCGTACCTGTTCTCCGAATGTATAAACCTCATTTTGTCCTTTGATTGTATTGTTTTATATTGTATGCATGTAGGCCTATGTCGTTGTACTGATTTTACCTACTTACCGGCATGTAAGTGGCTTCTGCCCTTTGCCGCAGATGTTTAAATAAATAAGAGTAGCAGTCATAAGCAATGTTCAAAATGTCCGCCTTCAGTGACGAAACAGGGGTGACAGACGATGCTTCCACTTGCCGACGGCCGGCGACGGCATGAACGGCGTGATTCACAGCAAACGTCGTCAGCACAAACAATGACTCATTACCAACACCCTGTTAATGTAATAAGTCAGTCAATGCGTGTCTCATTATTTAAAACTTATTTACAGATTCGTTTGCGCGAAAATTGTTGAAATTGATCAAGATTTCAGAGTTGCAACACTCCAACGTACACTCCAACGTTTCGTGAACAACAGCGAAACTGCAAAAGGGTAGTTTTGAATTTTCTCAGGTAAAGTGCACACATAAATACAATGATGTGGTAAATTTTACTACAGTCTCATGCAAAATTTCTTCATGATTAAATGATATAAAAAAACTAAAACAATCGGTTAAAATTAGCCAAAGTTATATTCAAATATAAAATGTCACGTTTTTCTGGACCACTGTGTACAATGTCCAGCTGATCACGACTCATCTGTTGTTTGGAAAGAAATATGACATTTTGGGGGAATATTTCCACCTACTGATGCCTAGAATGAACACTGCCTGCTACAAAAATAAAACCGTCTATTTGACTTATTTGACTAATCAATGTCGTATTTGCCAGATTTTTAAAAATAATTTTATTCATTGTATAGTATGTATAAAGCAAGCATGGGACCCATATGTTAATCTCACTAGACATATAGGCCCATAGATAATGATATACGGTTTACAGCACAAACACTCTTAGATAAATTAAAAATAAAGTTTATGAATACCTCTAGTTTGTCACTTGAATCGCATTAACGTAATCTTTAACATGTCCATACAGACTGGAGTGTTACCTAAAGTATGGATGTGTGCCGTCTTTAAGAAAGGTGCTCCTAGCGATCCTAATAACTACAGACCGATATTGCTTACCGGCGTAGCCTGCAATTAAACTGGTAGAGTCTGGTGTAAAAATTATATCTTTTAAACCACCTACTTGAACATGATGTAATTAATTCAGCACGGATTTCTGAGTCGTAAATCTACCACTACAAAACTATTAGTTTTGCTTTGATTGGAATATTGCGTTAAATGGACATTGCAATCTGGATATTATTTTCTGGATTATGCTAAGGCGTTTGATTTTGACTTCTTACTCGACGTACTCAGTTGGTCAAGATTGCTGGAGCATGTTTTACTGCACGTTCAGTTATTACTGGTCCAAACTGTTGACTCTTGGAGTTAATTCTAAGTGTTTTCAGTCACGCAATGTTAACTTACTTACAAAAGCCTTCTGTACTTCTGTGTTAATGCAATATTCTGTTAATGCAATATTCTAGGATAGATCTGTCATCTGAAACCCCATGTTCTAATGCGATATAAAATTGGATTGAATCCGTCCAGGGGACGTTTACGAAGCACTTTATACAGTTGTAGGTTAAGGCCGATTTCATAGGGCCTACTGGGCTATATAATATTGAATTGCACTCACTCTATGTTTAAGCGTTCTAGTACACGTCATACAAGGGATAATAGCATGAAGCTTAATAAATGTCAACGGTTTCTGCGAGAGATCCATTTTTTGCTAACCATGTTGTAAATGTGTGGAATTCCCTGTCTGGTTATGTGGTTACTGCACCAACTGTTTCTTGCCTTAAACGCAGACTAATTTCGGCTCATGATATTGTTAATGAATTATTATTGTAAAAAAAATTTAATGTTAGTGCAGGACATCTTGCCTTAGTGTCCTGTAACACGTGTCACATGTCACTACTTGCTTCAGTGATATTCGATTTTGTTCGATATTAAGGCTTACTATAGTCACAAAACATTTATGATAAACTCCACTAATCTTCCAAAATGTCACCAATCATTCAAAATTTTGAAATGTCGAGATAACTGGCTTTCACTATATGCGCAGACTTTCTACAGAGCAGAGACGTTTTGTCATTAGTCTAGACTCTATAAGTCAGGGTGATGCAAATGATCAGGAGTAGCGGGTCTATGAGGAGTTTCGGCCCACGGTTGGAAATCCATGTCTGGAAGCTGATAACACGGCACTCGTTCATTCTGGCTCTGACCGTACGTGTATTCCAGTACGTTGGCGCTCGTCGTTCGGTTCTGATTTCTGACAATCAACAAATATCGTCATCACTTAGTCATACAGTTAGTCATTGTGGGTGTCTATTTTTACTATGCAAAGCTGGAAACGGAGAATTACTATAGACCGGTCTGTTGTTATATGGGGCCATCGATTTCGTATTTTATTTTTTACCGTGCGACTGCAATGCTGCTATTAAACAAAATTTTGTATATAGAATGCTGTTCAGTGACATCTATTAACTTTGCTTTTAAGTTTTATTCTCGCTTGTACATTTTCTCAGACTATAGTGTATTTCTCCTTTGCTAGATTTCGATGTTGCATGTGCGTTTGTCATATGTTATTAAAGTACTACTACTAGGCCTACTACTACTACTATTGCTGCATGTAGGCCTAATGCAACGCACGCTCTTGCTGTCGAAATTCCGTCCGTCCGTCCGTCTGTCCCTTTAAACGAAAGCGCATCTAAGTATTCAATTCATTAATAGGCATTTGCATGCGAGCTTTTACGGTTACCAAAATTGTTGACATTGAATGACCTTGAACGGAGTTGGACAACCCGTCCCGTTATGAAATGTTCACTGGCAATAGTATCGCCATCTGGTGAATGTGTTTACAATATCCATGTTTACAAAATACTCGCCTCGCCAGTAACTGTTGGCGGCACTATGACAGATATGGCACGTTTGGACATCATAAGTCAATAGAAAGAAAACTGGCAGTCGGCTCGGGTGGTCAACTCTCTAGCTATTATGCAGCGGTCGCACGCTCTTGGCGAAACGCTAAGCTTCTTGTCTTGGCATTTTGCTGCATGGTCAGATACACTATGAAATCTGTCAGTTACAAAAATGGAAAAACAATTGCACAAACAAGCTACTGCCTAGACGAGATCGGTCAAACAATTAACCGATCTTTTACATCTTTCGTTCATTACGGCCTGTAGCAACTACGGCCTGTAGCAACTATGCAGATAAACTAACTATGAAGCAAAAATAATGTAATCGTAATTTACAACTGACGTCACGTGCGTTAAACTGCACTACTATAGGGCAGCTGGTACTCTGCCGCTACAATAAAACCATAGATAATACTTACCCTGGCCCTAAAGTCCATAAACTCCTAAGCCCTAACCTTTAAATGTAAATAACTCCTTTAAAATATTTTCAGTCTTTCTTTTAGAGAGTTTTTCCTGGTCGGTTGTTTTTCCAACTTCCGGTTCTACAAAACCGGAAGTGGCGAGCCCCCACGGCCTGCCGTTTCCAGGGTAACTACTTCCGGTTGGCTACTTCCGGTTCTGGGGTGGATCGGAAGTGGCTGACTTCTCTGTTCTTCCGGTTCCGAATAGGGCTCACTTCCGCATAGGTATTTGGTCTGAGTAGACGTTAGTAGTAGACAGTTTTGTCGCTGTTTATGTCGTCAGTGTTCGATCGAGACAGTATATCGGTAGTTTGACGAAGAATTTGTAGTCTACCAGTGGCGGAGAAGACTCGTTTGTGAATCGTGCCGTCATTCCAAAACTCCAGTCATACTTTTTCATAGAAATTTTTCTCTATTAGCTGTAAGCCGTATAGCTCCCGATATAATCTGCTGAAGCCTTATAGTGTCAGCTAAAAATTTAAGGAAATTTAAGTTTGTCTACAGACAGCAGTAAGTCTGTAAATGAAAATACTCTTTGGCGGCTTAGATAGGCTTAGCTACAAAGTTTCGGGGCAATTTAGATAAGTAGGCCTAGCTTTAAAACTGCACACACTACACGTACTTAAGTAGTCAATTTATATAGCGCTTTGGGGCGAATCCTGTCAGTCTAAGTGCTGAGTTGGGGGCCACCAAGTGTGAGGACTCCGTTACCGCAACGGAACCAGGATATGTTTACCATACTGTAACTTGTGTTGCTTGTATGCGTGTCTCTGTATGTTGATTGCGTGTGTCTGATTTTTTTCTTTGTTGTATCTTTCCTTTGTTTATGCTGCTATCGAAATTAATTTTTCGATGAATAAAGTTGATTATTTATATTCTCTATGGCGCGGGTTTCTCCCGTGTCCGGGAAGAATTAGCCATACCATGCAGACCGACCGGTCAGCCCCGCAATCCCCCCAGCCACCTGTAGGGACACCGATAGCTGGAGTCTGACGCGCCGAGTTGGACCATCCACTGTCAGGATAGGCTTCCACCCAATTAGCTCCAGTGTTGAGGGACTACCATTCCAGCCAGAGTTTCTTCCGTCATCTGGACTAGCTCGCGATTGAAAAGCCCTGAGCCGAAACGGGCCGCCAGCCATGGGCTCTTCCGGTTTTGTCCAGACAACTCCACAGCTCGCATATGGGGCCAGGTCTGACCTGAGCCACATCCAAACGACACTACGGGCTGGCTCCGTCTCTTTCATGCCATACCACCGGCAACAACGATTCCCACACAACGAACCAATTCCTACACTAGCATAAAAAGACAATTCACAGTAAACTCACTCTAGCATTAGCTATATTCGTGCCATATACTGCATAATTAGGCCGACTTGCATAGCAAGTCGCAGTTGTAAACTTAGTCTGAACCAGACCCCTACCATTTTTGGCACAACTTTGTCAAAACAAGCCAGTTGTGGATAATTTTTAGCAAGAAGATCAAGAAGCTATTACCTACTAGTTTTGCCTAAAGAGTTCGGTATAAGTTGAAAACCACCTGCGTAGTTCCTATAGCAACAATAGCATCATCGCAAAACAGCGCGCCGGTCTACCGCGCAAGTTTGGCAATCAAGTTTCTTTGGAAACACGCGTCACATTTTAACATAACTCCAAAATGCTCTAATGTCAATATCATTTTACGTGGTCATTTTTAATTAAAACAGTGTTTTGCATAAGTTGTGTTTAAACAGGTTACCAGCAGGCCAGTAAGCCGGTGTTGTACCGGTCCACCGTGAACACTCAACAGACCAGTTCATGCGTCAACACCCGACTTCATTTCACGGCATCTGCGGCCAGGGGCGTCGCCACTGGGTGGACTGGGATGGACATCTCCATCCCACATTTTCCAGAGGTTGTTCCTGAGATTAATGCAAATCTGCAATTAGGTTCAGTGACGCTTTGCAGCAAACGTTTGGGCTACAATTTGTGATGATTTACTTTGTAGTGCTACTTCGCACATCACAAGCAGTACAATTCCAAACTGCTTTTCTGTTGATACACAGTATTGTCCATGCCGTCGTGGAAGATACCTTCAGTTTATTGAGAGATGTATCACAAATACCTGGCGTTTAGAAAGTTTGCAAAGTACGGAGGATGAGGAAAATTTGCTGCTTCCGTTGGGCATCCAAAAGGTGGAAAAAATTTCAGCTTCAGGGGGCTTCACCCCCCCCCCCGTGACCTCCTGATCAGATCCCCGTTATAGGCTCGCGATCAGCGCTCGCCATGTGTGTCCACCCCACATTTTTTGACCTGGCGACGCCCCTGTCTGCGGCCGCTAATCAGTCCGTACCTTAACACAGTTGAGTACAGGAGCATACAAGAAGCTACATGTATACGTGACATGTCCGTGAAGCAGCGACTGGTGAAAGTAGCGACTGGTGGAAGTCCGGGCTGACTTTGAACAGACCACTGATAAGGCAATAGACGAGTGGAGCAAGCAAGCCTTTGTCAAAGCTAAAGGACAACACTTTGAACACTTGCAATTTATGATATCCTGCATTGTATGGACAGGTGAAATGTTTTAAACAAGTTTAATTATTAGTGAAGACGGTAAGAAACTCCATTCGTCAAACTTACGCAGTCGACCAGCGTGCGCTGTATTGCAATGATGATGTAGTTGTTACGGCAACCACGCAGGCGGTTCTCAACCAACACCAAACTTTCTAGGCATGACTAGTATGCAATAACTTCATTATATTCTCTGCCATAAATTATGCACCACCGGCTGTTTTGGTAAAGATATGCCAAAAAATCGCAGGGGTCCGGTTTTTTGAGACACTGTGTGTATACATACACTGTCGGGGAAAAAAGTAAACCACAAACAATATTGGACAGAAATATCAAATTTCAACGTACTTTAACAAAATTATGTGCACTGAATTTTGAATATATCTTCGAACTGCAAAATTTCTTTCTAAATATTCATTAACAGCGGGGTTAATAATTTTCAAATATCGACGACTAAATATATCAGTCGCCTTTACGTCAATTAGTGCAGTCACTGGTCCGGAAGTGACCTTTGCTGACAGAACAACGCTCCTGTCCATAAGGCGCATGAAAATCTGTTGACCCGTGAAACACCGGACTTCATCGCTCTAACTCCGTGACCAGTCAACTGGGAGAAGCTGCAGGAGCGTCAGTACCGCAGCCGGATTCATGACGTCCCGCCGAGCTGAAGTTGCGCCTGATCGAAAGAGTGGGGAACATTTCAACCAGATGATCATATGATCATTGATAGCAGCCAGGCAGTAATGTTCACGTCTTCAAGCTTGCATTTGAGCACGAGAATATTTTGATCACAAACTTAAAATATGTTTGTTTGACTTATCACATGATCTAGCTAAAGTTGCTGTAACTTTTGTAGACGTTGAGATTTTACTGTCGTATTTTTGGTGCAAAATTTGGTAAAAAATCTGCCGTTGTTTGCCGGAGTTATAAAAATGAATATACTGGTTTACTGTTTTCCCGGACATACTGTAGTTGCACTGACTTGGCAATGGAGTTCACGACGGAAAGTGGGTGGAAAAATACATCAGGTTGAATATGTGATATGTGATCAGTGTTGTCGCACAGCAGCTTGGAATATTTAAATTTGCGTATTTCTGCCAGCTGATCTGTCAACGTATACAACACCGCAACTGCAGCAACATTTATTTTTTTAGATTTAGAACCTGGTAAAACCAAGTGAAATGCCAAGGCCGTTAGCACTTACAGGCATCACAGCACACACACAAAAACACTGTACATCAGGTGACAAAACACAAAAAGAAAAAAACTGTTGCTGGCAAGCTATTCCAAATTTTAACAACGCGGTTTCCAAAAAAATACTTTCGAACATCCACACATCTGCGACGAACAAACAATTTACTAACATGTCCACGTGTTGTTTAACTTAAACTGATAAGGAAAAACTTAAGGCAATCCAGATCCACCAAACTAAAAATTATTTTATAAGTGTAGATAAAATCTTGATGGAGTCTCCGCAGCTGGAGACTTCTAAGGCCCAATACTGCTAACCTATCACTGTAACTGGTATTAGACAACCCAGGAAGTCGTTTTGTGAAGCGTCTTGTACAGATTCAATCTTAGCAATATCATTGAGCTGGTAAGGTGACCATACATACTCCAGCAGTGGTCGTACATATGTTATATATGCTTTCACCAAAATGTTTCGGTTTTTGGACAGGAAACACTTGTGTATCACACTAGCTCATTACAATCAACAACGAAATGCTAAGAATTTAAGTACACTAAGGTACTAAAGTACAGGCGGAGGCTTAAAATAATTACACGTAGGCCTATCAGTAATTTGTTTTAGCTTTTCACATCCATGCCGACTTGATATAGGCCTAACGCTAACTAGCATACTAACCGACAGTCACTGACTGCTTAACTGATTGTTCTGCTGTTCGTCGTTCCAGTTTGACACGCGGAACTACATACTGCAGGAACATATGAGATGTACTTTAGTTTACCGACCTTCCGTGAACGGATATGGGTTCTGGTAGTTATTCTCGAACCAGAAGCGATCTCCGAACTTGAGCGCGCGAAACTGTCTGGCAAGGATACAGGTAAACGTGGGTCCAAGAAGTGCTCCATTGGATGAGATCTCTGAGATACCGGCTGGCCACAGATCTATATCATCTACGTGTCTGCAAGCACAACGCACGTAAAAAGCTTTACCTGTTGTAGTGATACGCCAGTAACGTATATCTCCTTAGGCCTACGCTAAGACCTGCGTAACGTCTAATAAGTTCACATACAAAAACTAAAATACCAAAAATAAAATTGATTTTTTGAAAACAACTATAATAAGGCTTTAAAAATGACAACCAGTTATATGTCGTAAATCCAGGGTGTCTGAATCAAATTGTCTAAATCAAATATTTGTAAAAAATGGAAGTAAAGTTTTCATGCCTTAACCGCGTTACATTGATTAAAAACTGATGCGCGAACATGCAGAGAATTACAGTAGTCGAGCGCGTAGGCTAGTGAACAGTAGAGGCAATTAGTGTAAACGACAGTTTTTTTAAGGCATACACTTCATGCAGACTACAAATACGTACTCGTAAAGTTCTTTTAATTGGTCGACAAAGTAAACTGGAAATTCAGCCAGATCGTCAAACGTGGTTGCCTTCTTCAAACCGCACCACTCTCGAAACCAATTGTAACCTTCACAGATAGGATATACACACAGCAGCGTCAACAATTGTCAAGCATTGGGGATAATATAAAAACGAATTCGTGAACAAAATCGGCTCTCTCGTGGCTTAACGCATATTTTGTCCTTACTGCAGTGTGCAACTCTTATACACTGTACCACACGTATTGTACGGCGCACATTTCATTCAGTTCACATGAGCTACAACAGACTACTGCAAAGTACCACCATTAGTTTAACGTCATATCCAATACTCAAGCTGCTTTTAGGCTGCATCGAATGCAATATGTGCCGACTATTCTTATCGATGTTCGCGGTGTCTGTCAGTTTGTATGTCACGCGGCTTAAATCGGCGGCGGCGCGGGCAGTGTACGCCGTGTGCGTGGGGTCATTCGGCGCAGACTTCGCCAAATGCCCTTGGTATTTTGTTCATTCATCCGTGTAGTGGTGTGGTGTATATTTTTGCCGGCGTCTGTCTGTCTGACTGTCTGTCGTACGATAACTTTCAAAATCGTTGATCTAAATAGTTAATTTTTGGTATGCAATCTTCCAAAACTAAACGGTAAGTTTGCGTATCAAGGTCATTAAGTCAAGTTCAAGGTCACGCAAGTGAATATAGCACGTTAGCGGGTGGATCGCCTTTGACTTAAAGTCAATCTTGATGATAAACAAATTGCATTAGCCTGGCACCACCGTACTAGTCCAGCCACATTCAGCGTGTCGCCGACTCCAATCGTCGCCGTCTCCGATCGTCATCGTCGTCGTCATCGCCGCCGTCGCATCATCATCATCATCATATATTCCTTTATTTGAAGTTGTCAAGCGCAACTAACACAATGAGAGGTTTGAAAAGCTAAAAGATAGGACATAGATAAACAGTAAATACAAATCTGTTAATACGCGTCTTTACATAACATTCTAACGAAATCATCATTGTTGAGATGAGTGGTTTTGTTGAGCAATGTCTTGTTGTGTGACCTTTCTCTCAGACTGTACGGAATGGCTGGACTGGACGATCAGGTAGGAGAGGTTGTAGAACTTGCCCGTGGTTGGTCAAGATGCGACGGAATAAAGTTTCGTCAGCTTCGTCAGCAAGTTCTCTGTATGGTGACTGTTTGCTGCTGCAGTACCCAAATCACTTAATCGGCTGATGAATGATTCCAACTGAGCACGGTCGGCAGCAGAACACACACTGGACCACGATAGTGTGCAGTAGGTCAACTTCGCGATGACGGTCGCACGAAAGACATCATGCAGCGACATATCTGGAATGCCGCGACTGCGTGGGATCCGCAATGCGTATAACAGACTGTTGCACGACGTCAGGCCAGTATGTTGAACACGTGGTCAGTTGCTGCTAGTGATTCGCGGTACGCGTCTTGCCACTGTGGGCGATCGCGTATTCCAGTGGTTGGCAGCTGCCTTTGGAACAGTCTGCCAGATGACATCACCTCCGCACCAACGCTGGCCGTCGAAAACAGTGGCCTAACAGTTTGAGTACTTAGGCCACTGTAATGAATGTAATGCGGTGTAAAATACCAGGAATGCCGTGATCTCGTCCTCTTTGAATGTTGAGCGCTGCAAGATCTTCACCAAGTCCATCGGGAGGATTCTCAGCAAACAGATGACACGTGACTTGCTTGGTAAGGAACTGGTCGCTCGCATGTGCGCTGTCACCAATCAAACCCAGCAGCAACATGTCTATTCCCGTCTCAGGCTCCTCGTACAGTAGATGCGGGTTGAAGAATTGCTGTTCGCAAAACACATAATTATCACCTAATGACGACATTATACAAATTAACAGAATATCGCGATACAAACAGATAATAACAGTACCTTACTATCAGCTATAGGCTACAGAAATAATAATAGGACATTATTATTTTTAAAATATATTGCATCGTCTCAAATAAAGTATAAACGCCAGAAAACAGCGCATATAGTAAAGTGCTAAAACTCAAAGCTCAGAATAACGTTAGCAATAATTGGCCACGAAATTTTCTGAATGAAATCAGTTGGCACATAGTAGGCCGATAAAACATATGAGTTGGAGCGTTTACCGTGCTGAGTTTGATGTTCTGGATGACGTTGTAGTTAGTGCCAAGCCCATGAAGCTTGCCCATAAGCTGTGTGTGGCCGAACCTCATCGCTGCCGTCGCAAAGCTGTTGCCGATGTTAGGCTTAACGTTTTCGTCATAACCTACATGTACGTCACAGCACCATCGTCCAGTTAACGCTATTGCTTCAGTTCACAGACAGAAATAAACAGGTATGCAACTGTTGGTTACTTCAGTGAGAAAATGACTATCATATGCAGTATGGCGGACTATACTAAAGGTGAGTGTGTGAGTGTGTGAGTAGCCTAGGCCTACATCTAAATGGATAACAGTATATAAACTTGACTTATAAGTAAGAAGTCTAGGACTACATTATCTGACAGCCACATCAGCTCCGTGCTCTCAATCTCCAAATAGAATGTCTTCAGCTGTCGATTAAAGTGTTTCTATACAGGAGTTGGCTTCGCAGGGGTGGTAGTTGTTCCACGAGTGCGTGCCGGCGGCGGCAAAACTCCTGTCACCGGTCCGCCGCACCATACAGCAATTCCAGATATAGGGAGGCGCAGGACATAAATGACTAGTCCACAAAGTAGCCCACCCTTGAACTTCTTAGCGGATTTAATTTATTTTAAGGACACTAACGAAAGTTAAGATACGATTATTGTTGACGCAGAACTGCAGTTAATGTTCTAACCGTTCCAGTAGCCGGAGTCGACGAGCCGAAGACCATAGTTTTGCATAGAGTCAGGTCCAACAACGACTGGTAGATATTCGTTATAGATAGTCTGTTGCCACTCAGCAACAACAATTCGACGCGTTTCTTGGTAGAGTCGCTCGCCGTCCCAGTGAGGATTCAGCTCGTATAATTTCTCTTCAATGCGGTTGTGTTCACGAACCCAGATCGTGTGTTGTGATGCTAAACCGCTCCATTCGTTTGCCCGAGTGTCACCTTAGTAAGACATCAACATTTCCTTCCTTTAGCTGAAGCATTTACCTTTCGAATTTTGCCCAAATCTGTATTGATAAGTACTCCGTGTTACTGATTTAGGTCTACATCAAAAATATTTTTCATAACTGACAAATATTACCAAAACAGCAGTTGTCGTTCGTAGAAAGTTTCCATATTTTACTGCGTTTTTCGTGGAATTAACTTTTTAAGCATGCGCATGGTGCAATCGAACGAAAGACTTAATAATAGTCCTAATGCATTAAAACGTATATAACTTCACAAGCTGCGATAGTAACCAGTTTAAATCATTTCTTTCTATCATCAGAACCACTCAAAAAGTAATTTTTAAACCTATAGGGTGGGCCAAAAAAGTAAGCCTTACTGCATTATCAATAAATCGTATTAAAACCTGCCATCGAAGCTAGTTTTTCGTTAAATTCGAGGTTAAACAAGCATTATAATATTACAAGTTAATATTAATTATTCTATAAATTAAATTTATGCATGACGTAATGTGCGACATCAGTTAATGTAGTGACTAGTGACGCTGAAAACGTCAATCAACATCACAACAGAACTTACTGCAAGCCCCAACATTTTTCGCTGTTCTCAAGTTTTCAATTCAGATTTTATCATTTACACTTGTTTTATCCATATTGCAGCGTCACTTTATTAACTGACGTCGCTGTCGTCGCACATTACGTCATACATAGAATATTTAATAAACAGAATACTTAATACCAACTTGTATTATAGTTCTTGTTCGGTCTTAAATTTGAGAAGAACTAGCTTAGTTGGTAGGTTTTAATACGATTTATTGATAATGCAGGAGGGGCTTACTTTTTGGCTCACCCCATACATATATGCCACAAGCCAAAATTATACTTCCTCAACTACACATCTGATCACAACAAAGATTACATTAATATACGTAACAAATCAAACAATTATGCGCCGTTTACCAGCTTTAAAGCAAAAAACAGTGCGATTATTTCCATGACAGTATTTGTCCTCTGGATTCTGCGGCAAAAGTGGTTTATTGCCGCCAATAGGATGACTGGTAACTTTCAATCGTCCTCGATCTGCTACAAAACAGCAGCAAACAGTCTGGCGAGTTTTTAGTTCATCAGTCGTCTATGCACGGATGAATTCACCCGCAACTAGCCTACAATGACTTTCTTGTGCGAATGCTGTATAAAAACTACTAGTAATTTCAGTAAACTGTATACTGGACGGTCTGTATTCACCGTTGTTTCGAGGCATTGTGTAGTTCTTATATCATAACCTACTTTAGCGCAACAATCTCTAACATTGTGTCTAGAATGAGTTAACGTGCCATAACTCACTCCAGACAGTCTGTCTGGAGTGAGTTATGCAACAGCGCACAGCATGCGACAAATACGCCACCGACACTGCAAATCACTTCAACAGTCGCCGCTTCACGATCGTTTCTGTCGCTGAACCTATCCACTTAACATTTTGCTGCAGATAACATCTAGCTTCATTTTTTATTGCGGCATCAGATAGGCCTATTGGAAAAAGACAAATCAGAATTTGCCTCCATTTTCAATCACATGCACACCCTATTACAAGAAACCTACTACATGTCACTGTGGAGGGGGAACCTACTGTAGTGTGATCATCGCAGACCAACGAACCTCGCCTATACGCGTCAAGCTATGCACAACAACCAGCGGCGTTCACAGGTCAGTGATATAAATAGGTTTCAACACTGGAGTGAGTTTGCTTGTTACACTCGCATAACTCACACCAGACAATGTTAAAACCTGTATTTAAACAAATGAAAATGATGACGACGACGACGACGACGACATAGGTCTACTAAACAGCTTTTTTTCTGGAAATTAGCAATCCGTCCAGTGGTAAACATAACCAACATGAACCCCATTCGTATAATGTGGCGGATCCATAAACAGTTGAGGTGTTAAAGCGATTTAAACGAACAACGACCAATTACAGTGTCTGATGGACTTTTTATCGTTCAGCTTCATACGTCGCACCACGGCAACGTCTTTGTTCCGCCACCTGGCGACTCCTCAGCGTACCATGCACGCTTCCGGTCCAGTTCATTTGCCCGGCGGGTTTTTTTCTGTGGCTGGTCCGTTGACGTGGAATTCGCCGACAGATTACGCGAGAGAGGAGAACTTCGGCAATGACACGTTCAGATAACATCTAAAGATGTATCTGTTTACTTCATATTGATGCATACAGCTCATCAGAAATTTTTTTGCGATTATGCGCTATATAAATTTACACTGACGTTGACATTGATATTTATCGACAATTACTAACTTCAAGTTAAATAATCAGTACTTACGTAGTTACTAAAATTGAATGTGCTTCTCTACTTATGCACGAACGAGTAGAGGTGGCTGAAATCGCTGCCACTAGGAAATGTCAGAAGTAAGTACTATTACAGTGAAAGTTCTACAAGCTATTATACTGCAATAATGAGGAATTAAACTCACCACACTCGTCTCAGGATTTTACGACTTTTATTACTTCACAAAACTACTGTATAAAATTCTCGTTTACATTATCAAAGTCTGAGGTCTTCTCTCTCACTTTCTAGGCGTGCATCGCTTTATATACAACTAACTCAAAGCCGCCCAGCTCGAGAAGACAACAAGCAACCATAGATGGTCATGTGATAACAATAAATGGCAAGGCTCCGCCCAACCACGGCAAAGCCACACGCCGTACGCCAAAACTAGCTATGCATCCCAAATATACAGAGCCATGCTGTTTAAATAATTATAGCACAAGGAACATCACTAACCTTTGACGTCATATGATATGATATGACGTCAAACACAGCTCGCGTTCACCCAAGAGCCTAGACCGCCCACTGCGCCCAGGTGTGTGTGAGTAATGTCCGAAACGCTCATAAAGCGCCGGTGTCGAAGGCTGAAATGAATCCCACGTAAAAATAATCCCCCAGTCATCTCCGCCTAGTTGTAAATGAATCCCCATTCATATGAGCCTAGGCGGCAATTAATCCCCATTCATTTAAGCATAGGCATAAATTAATCCCCTCCGCGTTGATGAATCCCCTCATTAACCGCTGAGTACAGTAAAGTTTCAAACCGCCGCCTATGTTACTCAACTACTCATGTAATTAAAACGACGTCGGCTAGTC
>Ga0126335_1000457_pt1 | contig 19559 bp, 6 predicted proteins | sample OlaspJWI45metaG_FD_108409 | JGI IMG/M metagenome (GOLD analysis project Ga0126335, IMG submission 108409) | Marine gutless worms symbiont microbial communities from Oahu, Hawaii - Olavius sp. 1 OAHU.JWI-45 metaG | ecosystem: Host-associated > Annelida > Digestive system > Unclassified | place... | reverse complement strand
AGAAATACACAAAATATACCAAAAGTACAAAATATAAAATAATATTATAAAAACACCTTAAAATGTACTTACAGTTTTACGTAACTTTGTTAGGTTTAATACAGATAGGAGAGTATGGATTACTCTTGCGGTTATTGCCCTACTTACTGCTCAGCCATAACAATCCGTGTATTGTACTTGTATCTAATTTTAATTATCAGACAACCATAAGCTGCCGGCATCTGTATTGCTTGTGACATGATAAAGGTAGAGGGGAGACTGGAGGGGGGGGGACTAGAAGCGTGTAAGATGAGTGGCAGTCGGAGGTGGCAGAAGTCATTACAGATTGCTGCCGGCTGATCAATAATATGTCGTGGCTGTGAGGATAGGCCGGCGGGCTGACTGTCTGATTGATGTGCAGGTAGGCTGCAGCCCACCTGTACTACTTACCAGCCATCTAGCACACGCACACCTAGCCGTCCTCCCTAAGTTATGATGACACCTCATTACTGGCACCACGGCGGCGGAGCAGGTGCTTTGCTCTGTCCACGTTTCCTATTTACCTGCGCACATGCTGCCTGCAGGTATTGCTTTTGGCGGCGTCTGTGTTTCTGTGTGTCTGCCCGCGCGAAATCTCGAAAACTAAACTGCTTGGAAATCGATATACCTCGGTAGGAATATGTCCCATGGCGAACGCTAGACGTGGTTGGAAGTTGGTGACATTTGACCTTGACCTTGACCTCGAGAGCTATTTTCGTATTATTTTAGTTGCAATGCACATGTCATCTTCTATTAAGTGTTTTGATCGCCATAGCAACTTCATTTTCAGTGTGAAGGTACATTTTCAGAATATCTAGGTCACCTTCGAGTTTCTAGGTCATTAGGTTAATGTCAAGGTCACAGCAGCGCAAAAGCGGCTGAACGCAGGTATGTGCTGCCCTCGGACACAGTTTAATTAGAAGATATGATTGAGTGGTCATGATTACAGCTGGAAAATGTCTCAGGGTACACTCTACTGCGTACGTGATGTGTCGTTTGGCTGGTGGTCGTATAGTATAGCGGGCACCGAACCGTGGCTGTTTCAGAAGTTAATCAGAATAAAGACAAATTATTTGGAATACCCCGGGAGTTGTGCCTTGCAGGTCCAGTGCCACTTTTGAGCCACTGAGAGAAGATTGGATATTGTTCTGTGGGTATTATTGAGGTTTTGGGTCATGTTTTTGCAGGCATTAATCCTTATAGAAACTCAGTTGACAGTGTTGGAGGTAATGTTGAATAATAGTTTGCGAATTGGTGACTGAACTATTAACTACACATTTGATTGACCGTGTACAGCTGCATGTGCAGTCGCAGTGTACTGAGATAGAATGATTGACTCTTCTGTCCGGCGGTCCTTTATTTTCACTTCGATCATGTCAGTGTAATTTGCCAAGTAGTGACCAGCACATATGTGCATATTGTCACATGTATTACCATTGCTGTGTTAGCTTAGCAACATCCGGGGGTCTCTTCGCTCTTCACTAACATTCTAATTTCTAACAGTTCTTACCAGATGCAGCTGCACTGGTCCAATACATGCTCACGAGGAATGAACGTAGAGGGTCGTTTTGACAAAGTTAGAGCCGAAATACAAGTGGCCTGTTTATGACTCACGGTGTATCAGCTTTGTTAGATGGCCTGCCACAATGTGGGGGCCAGCTATAGTAATGGTCCGTCTGTTGGTCTTTCTGTCTGGCTGTCTATTTGTCACATGCGAATATCTCCGAAACTAAGCGAGATAGACGTATGGTTCTAGGAAACTCGAATAAGAATCTGGGCTTCTTGATTCAGAATCTGCCATCAGATGCGTGATCAGAAGTACGGTTCTGCCATTTTGGGTGTTTCCGGGTTGCTTTATTCGATAAACTGTACCGTAAAGACGGCACCGTACTGGGCACTGTGGCGGGCCAGCTATCGTCACGTCCCATAACGGACGATACCTTGTTTTCATTGTCTTTGTATTTTCTGATTACATTATATTTCACTATTACTTGTCCACTGAATATACCCGTGACAGCGTGCTGTGTTGTCATGTATACAGGTCAGATAGTGTCAGTCCACAGCAAGACGATTGCATCTAATGGGTCGGTCAGACTGTCGTCAGCGCCATCCGTGTTCAGTCGTCCCTCTGTGGGGACTTCATCGTCCAGCAGTAGCCAGTCTTCAGGCTTGGCAGAGTGCTCGGTCTGGGGTGGAAGGTATTTTATTTAGTTTCTCTGGTTGTCATAAAAGCTTAGATGTAGGGCCCATGCACTTTGTACTTTGCACCATTGGTTATCATTTTTACCCTGTAATAACCTTTCACCGGAATAACGTCTGTAATGTCAACTGTGCTGTGCTAAAAGGTCTCAAGTGACATTTTTTGACATTTTATTTCTTACAGATTATGTTACTATACCTAAATATAATTATCCATTTCTCATAAAGGCTCCCTGAATAGTTGACTATAAGAAGACCTAGCAGCCATTTTTTCATGCTTGATGGATGCAGTAGTGGGTTATGAAATGTTTTTGACTCCGGTAAAATTACCAAAATGGCAATTGAGACCTTTGACATGTGGCACGGCACAGTCGATGTGTCAGCTGGAACATTAAGCGTCTTCTCGCTCACTACGCTGTCGATATATTTATTTTGGCATGCGTTTGTGATCTCCCATTAATGCTACTAGTAGTGCTTGACGAGTTAATCGGGTCTTACATTCCACTTGACACATGGCAGGTCAGTTTGGAGAATAGTTTTTTTTTACAGACAGGCAGTTGCACTGGTATTTACAACCAGGATTTCAGTAACTAAATAAAACATGCAGTAGGAACAAAAAGGAACAAATGCAAAAAAAATCTGTCTTCACACTTGACCGTCAACAGGTCATAGCAGCCTCTATGCTGACTGGTCCTTTGCACCACTCCCAATTATCAAGTAGAGAGAACCATGTTTTGGTGGTGATTTGTTGCACCCAGCATCTTTGGCTGTGGCTTAGACAGACACACCGAACACTACATCAAACTTCAGAATCCTGGTTTGTTTGCTTTTTGTAATATCTGTCTCTAAGCAGAGCAGTCTATTCTTACACATGAGGCAAGTTGTATATACTGTAGTTTGATGTTGTAGATGACAATGTTGTGTTGTACTGCGACCTTCAGGTTATGTTTGCCAGCTCAGATGTACTCCCGTGGAGCCTTCAGTGTCTGGACATTCCTCAAGCAGTGCATTGGCAAGGTAACTGTTTGCTGTTCTTTGATTGTTTCAGACATAAACAGTGCCTTCATTATGCTTATTGTGCTTCGAATTCATTTCTCATCATCATCATCATCATCATAAACATTTTTAGAGTGGCCTAAACAGTAGAAACTATTACAAGGACCACTGTTCCGGAGGGGGGGGGATAATGACTAGAAAAGGTAAATGTAAAATAAGTCAAACAGTTTCGTAGCAGCAGCGGAACAAATATGTCTTCAGCCTGTTCTTGAACACCGCCAGCGACGAGGCCGATGTAACATCACTTGGCAGGCTATTCCACACCTTTGCTCCGGCAATAGGAAAGGCACGAGCTCCGATAGTTGACAGACGACAGGTCGGAACGTCAAGCTGTTCAGTTGAGGCGGATTTGAGCCTGCATCGGTGCGGCATGCCGGCGACGCATGTGAAGCACTAAGGTTCATGGATCGTGAAATAAGCTGGGTGTCTGGATGTGTGATTGGGTGACTTTTTTCTCCAAATGATATCTCAGGACTGAGAAGGCTTAATTTATCAAATTTGGCACATTGTCGGCATCTAGTATGAGGATAATGTGCACACTTATATTTTTGGAAAAAAGTTTTTTAATTGTGGAAAAATTTGCAAAAAACGCCTAAAAGGTGCAAAAAAACACATAAAATGAGCAACTTCTTCTCCATACGATACCTCAGAAACCAAACATAATAGAAATGCATAAATTAGCATAGACATAGTCTATGGTGTGAGGACGATGACCACACTTCTTGTTTTCTGATTGACATTGACTTTTGATCTTGTGAGCTGTTTTCGTAGTTTTTCATTTCTGACTATATATTTTGAATGATTTGACCTAGGAACTTTATTTTCAGTATGGTGATACATTTTCAGTATATCTAGGTCACAGTTAAGTTTCAAGGTAATTGGTCCATGGTCAAGGTCACGGCAGTGAAAAAGCATTAGCATGTAAAACAGCAGCAGCGCTCCTCTCGGACAGTTTTAATTTGTATACAGTGGTCCATAAAACATGACGTTTAATATTTGACTATAGCTTTGGCTCATCTTAACCGTTTTTAAAAATATTTTTTTGTATAGTTTTAATTGTGAAGAAATTTTGCATGTGATGGTAGTAAAATTTACTACATCACCTTGTGTGTGCACCTTACTTCATGAATTAGAATAGCAGCTCTTTTCAGTTAAAAATGCTATCATTCATGTTTACATTATGACACTATCAGTTCGAGAGCAGTAATCATAAGCAGTTTTCAGAATGTCTGCTGTCAGTGTCAACACAAGCCAGTAGATGATGCCTCCACTCGTCAATGGTGCAAATGGCGTGATTCACAGCAAACATCATCAGCATAAACAGTAACACCTTATTAATGTAATAAGAAGCCAGTGGGTGCCTCATTTTTAAAATGTATTTCTTGTTTTGTTTTATTTCACGGAATTGCAGTCAAGTGTACATTGCAACATTTTATCACATAAGTGTGCACACAAATAAGGTGATTCGGTAAATTTTACTATAGTCACATGCAGAACTTCTTCACGATTAAAAGAATATAAAAATACAAAATTCGGTTAAGATTAGCCATAGTTTTAGTGAAATATAAAATGTCACGTTTTTTATTTACCACTGTGTACTCACTGTCTGTCAGATAGTGTCTGTCTGTGTATTTGTCTGTAATCAGTATAATCACAGTTCACAGTTAGCCAGCAAGGCAGAGGCATTGTGGCTCGCTGTAGAGTTTTGTTTTTGATTACTTGCAACTTTCGGTCAATGTTGTGCCTCGTTGCCATTACACTGAGTCGTGGCTGCTTGGTTTCACTATTGTTAAGTACATGAGGTGAGCACTATTGTGAGTGATGATACCAACATCTCTCTGTCAGTCTGTCTGTCACGCTGGAAAACTGTTTAAAACGGCTGAATGGATCGACGTCCTATTTGGGGTGGAGACTCCTGGGGATGCGGGAAACATTGTATTAGATGGGTGACTGGGTGTCCCTATTTCCCAGGGCGAGAGAGAGGGGATTTGACGTGGACTGTCGCCAAATTACTTTGTCCTGCTGTTTCAAGTTTGTATGTCTCTCAGCAGGTAGATGGATGTCATGTATGGTACATCTAGTCTGTAAACTCATCTGTTGTTGTAATGTTCTGTTGATTGAGATTTTGAATATCAGAATAAAATTATGTTGTCGGTTGTTTTGCAGGAGTTGTCCAAGATCACGATGCCGGTAATTTTTAACGAGCCGTTGAGTTTTCTCCAGCGGGTTGTGGAGTATATGGAGTATGAACGGCTTATTGAACGTGCCGCAGCTTCTGACGACCCCATTGAACGGCACGAGGTCAGTCTCAGTTGTCAATTGACTTTATTTTATAACAACTTTTGTTGTAGCAAAGTAACAGTGGTTGGTCTGGATAGTTTTATTGCAGTGAACTAGCCAAAGATACACTTTAGCCATTTTTTATTTAGTTTTATGACATTTTAAAGTTGAATCATTAGCATATTGTTGATTGTATTTGCCAGTGGGGCTGTTAAGCAGTTTTTAAACCGACAGTTTTGCGCGAAAACCGACCTGAACCGAAATCATGGTGTTTTAGTACCCTGGACATGGTTTTGAGACTGTTGTAGCCTGCAGGTTTTGCTGAGTATGGTGCGACATCATTAGCTTGTCTGAGGCCTGAATTTATATGAGAACAAACGGTACAGGCAAAAGTGGACCTTCTGCTATTTGTCTGTAATAATAACTGCATCATTACGTACAAAACTGTTATGAAAATAAAGGAAATGTCTGCAACAAAATTCGTTCATTGTTTTGTTTACTTTGATAAATGGAAGAATATTTAGATCTCGCATTGGACGGATTAATCAGTAGCAGTTATAGGACACAGGCTGTAATGTGCTGTTTCCATTAATCTGCATTATGTGGACTCAAGCTGTTAACTCATTAAGCTTACTAATGGTGAAAGAAGTCATCAGCAGTTTAAATGATTTTTAGGCTGCATCAAATGCATGAGATGCAGTCAGTTGCTGCTGATGTTCGCACTGTCTTTCTGTCAGTCTGTCTGTCCGTCATTCTGTCTGTCAGTCTGACTGGCTGTCTGTCTGTCACACAGCTAATCTTGTCTTCTCTGTGCAAAAATGACTGAACAGATCAAGATGCTGTTTGGTATGAACACTCCTGGGGGCTCATGGAACATTGTGTTAGATGTGGGTCCTGGACGAATTGAACTACGTACTGCATACGATCTGAACTGTCTGGTGTCTAACGCGCGAGTGAATACGATACATACTGAAACATGTGTTTTTAGGTGACAGACATTACCAGTGCCCTCACCCGAGGGCAGACTGTAGATGGGCTGTACCTGTCACGCATGTGTCACGTGGTGATTACGCGTTTAGCACGCAATGAAGAGTATGTGGGTGTATAGGAGAGAAGAGCCTATTAGCAAATTTGATTCCCAACACAGCACTATAGTTCATAATACATTTCTTAATCAAAGTTCACAGAAACCAACAGAGCTTTTGTTTACTTACTAGCTTCTCAAATCAAGGACTGGATCTTATCTGACACCCAGTGAGTTTTGTGGCACATCGACAAATTTCCTAATTTTTTGGCTAAAGTGCTTATTTTTGTGCAAAGTATTTATAAAAAATAAAATTATTCGTTATCACAGTGGTTTAAATAACTACGTAGTATATTAATCTAACTTTATATTGTTTGGCTTAGCATCTGCAAATCATGATTTCTGCGGATTTCAGTCTAAAATGTGGTAAGTAAGTAACTCAAAACCAAACGGAAACCGAGGTTTTTGTGTGAAAACCAAACTGAGTCGAACCGGAAATGGAAATAGTGGAATCGTAACTGCTGCATATATTAGAGGTGGGTTTCTGACACACTGCACAATTCACTTAGAATAGCGGAAAACTAAAATTGATAAGATAACCCCCAAAACCAAGCTGCTTCATAATTTGATGATAGTCTGTGATCTGTTGATGTGTGCAGCTTGTAATGGCTTTTGCTGTATCGGCAACAGCCTCAAACTGGAATCGACTTAGCAAGCCATTTAACCCACTTCTTGGCGAAACATATGAGCTCGACAGGTCAGTCGATTTGAAGAATATTATGAAAGTTCAAATTAAATTGCTTGTTGTGTGTCTTTATATTGGGACTAGCAGTTCTGCCCACCCAGTTGGGCCCCCACCCTTCCCCGTGTGGGTTCCGGGGCTTAGAATAGATCCACTCCGTCTCCTGGCCGGATGTCGTAAAAGACAACCAAACCAACTCCACCTCTCAACCTCTGTGGCCTCATCTGATTACTGATGATGGACTGGAGTAAAAGAGGGAACATTAACACAGCTGCTCTAGTTTCTGTACTACAGTGCAATGTTTTGTTGCGCGATGTTCTAGGCAGTTTATAGGTCTAGCAGATTGGGTTTTTGTCACACTGGGACCCTTATGCTGTGATTAGCCTAAAAGGCATTGCCTACAATTCATGTTGTAACACAGAGGAGTAGTTCTGGTGGGATTTAAGCTTATCTCAGTGGCCAACTGGCTTCCTTCAGTGCTTTGATGCTGTTGGTTGGGTCATCTGACTTGTAAAAATCATCCCTGAAATGACCTATAAAGTGTCGAGTGGGATGTTAAGTCTCTGCTCACTCACCCCCACTCTGTATGGCCTGCAGTATCCATCAGGCGACTGTAGACTGCCAAAGTAGACAAATATGTCCACGGGCTCGACGACGTTGCCATTAATAGATACAGCAATAGGACGGGCGCTGGAGCCCAGATTCTGTTGTTTTCTTACTCTTTGCAATACTCACTTGGTTTCCAGAAACTGATCTGTTGTACTGCCCATAAGAGTTTATTGATGTTGTTGTTGGGCACACCGAATGCATGATGCGGCCTTTTGTAGTCAATGATCACATAGTGTGATGTGTCTGTCTGTCTGTCAGTCTGCCACGCACTTGCCCTGTGCAAAAATGGCTGAATGGATGAAGGTTCTTTTTGTGATGGAGACTCTTGGGGACCGTAGCACATTGTATTAGATGGGGGACCAATTTTCCACAGTGAGGGGATAGGAAAGCTTCAATGCAGCCATCACAAATTACTTCGGTCTCTTGTTTTCTTTTGTTATCAGTTATCAGTTAGTCTGTTTCATTGCAGGCCAGACCTTGGCATACGAATCGTCTGTGAGCAAGTGAGCCATCACCCGCCAGTCAGTGCTTTTCACGTCGAGTCTGATCTGTATGTCTTTCATGGTTCCGTGCACCCCAAGATCAAATTCTGGGGAAAGTCGGTCGACATTACGCCGAAAGGTCTAGTGACTCTCGTCCTCAAGCGGTACGTTTAGCGTCTTAATCAGCCGCGCCTGCGATTCGTCAGCCTTATGACCGACACATGGCGCGTTAAACGCTGCATAATAATAATATTGCTTTTTCTCTGCTACTTTGCTACAGTTTAGCTGAGCTAATAATATCTAGCTATTCATTCTGTCTGTGTGTTAACCAGGGTGTCAGAAATCATAACTGCTGGACTTAGAGACTTGTGATCTTGCATTCGGAGAACTACTGATGATCTCGAATCACAGAGCAAAAACTAGGTCAGCCTGACCTACTTAAGCAAGCTGAGCATCACTGTCCATCGGCAGCTTGTTACTGTTTGTTGCAGTAACATTTGTTTACTTCTGTAAGATATTTGTAACTTCTATATTTTCTAAGTATTACGCATGCCATTATGTAATTAAAATAAACAAATTCATGTGACATAATTGTCAGTTTTATGTTATGTGTGGACAGGCACAATGAGGCGTATTCTTGGCAGAATGTAAACTGCAGTGTACATAACATCATTGTTGGCAAGCTCTGGATTGAGCATGTATGTATACATAGTGTATAGTATAGTAAAAGAGATGACATATTTGTATATAAGAAAATATAAGAAAATGCAGCCAGTTTCGTAGGAGTGTAAAATATTTACCTACCACAAAGATTCGATTATAATATGCACAATTTGTACCAAAAGTAGAGGCCCACTAATCAGGGTGCAAATTATACGTGTAAACTAAAAAATCATAATAACCCCAAACAGTTTTGATGCCTAATATATCTATATTCAGCCATATATAAGCAATTATTCTCGCCAAACAATCATTAGGTTACCAAATATACGCCTTTTGTTACCCATTCTTATAGTATTTTTCCATAAACAAACAACGTTCCGGATCACCATAACAGATCTGCGTAACACCAGAATGGACCGAGTAAAAACGTTGTCCCTAAATAAGAAAGTAAGTCCCGAGTCTTGTATAACACGCCAGACTTGCGAAATGCTGCAACAGTGCTGGATGACGTTCATCAAGCCGCCGCTTGAATGTGCCTAGTGACGTTGTGTAGAATTGGTGTGTATTACACAAATCAACTTAATTTAACTTACGATTTTCCCCTCAAAGTCAGGGTGTGTATTATACAAGTGTGCATACTATAATCAAATTTTTATGGTATTCTCTTTTAGCTCTGCACTGTTTATCTGATATGGCTGTCACTACAGAGGATGTAGTTCTGAGAGCCATCATAATTATATGCAGTATTGCTCGGTCATTTGCTTAGTCCAAATGTTGGGCTAAATCAAAAAGTGAAGTCAGTTTTTCAGCTCCGACTAAGCGGTTTGATTAGTCAAAACTTTTAGCGAAAACTCGCCAGTTAATCTGAAAAAGGCGATGTCTGTTCTCAGTTCGCAATGCATGTAAATATGGAAATTTTCTTAATGTCTATGATATAGAATCACTCAGCATATACTTTTTGATTTAGTTTTGATTTATTTTTGATTTAGCCGAACATTATTGGCATGAACAAAATGAAATACCATTAATGCCCTTAAACTATGCTTATTACATCCCTAATGACTCGTGATTCCAGTCACTGATGTCAATATTTTATGGCAAGTGATGTACTGATTAGTGAGTTTAATCAAAGTTTTGGTTCATCAGACGATGAAACAGACGAACACTAAAGTCTCGTCTGCCATGCCCACTTTTGATTAAATTTAGTCCTAATTAAGTCTAGGTTTGGACTCAGTCAGAATTTTGGGCCTCAGATTAAGCTTTCTGTTTAGTCTTTTTGCTTAGTGCAATGACTAAGCAAAGAGTGAAGTCGCCCATTGTCGGTATCAAAGAAATTAGTTAATGTCTTGCTGCAAACATTGATTATCAGTTATCAATTTTTTTATTCCTCTGCCTGCCCATAGGTGAAAGAGGCATACATGCAATCGGCCTGAGCTATCGGTAATTTTATTCATCTGGCTGTCCAATGTCCATGCATCTGTAATTGCCTGTTGAGGCAAAGGCATAGCGGGCATGCCATATATTTTCTGGTCATTGACTACAGACTGTTGCATCTTTGTCATTGAAATGTGTACTTTTAGTTTTTTGCTACTTTTTCTGTTTATTGTTACATTAGTTAATTTAAATAGTGAATTTGATGAATAAATGTGAAAAACCCAAAGCACTGTTCTGAAACTGTGTAACTATAGACTTACTGTTGTTGCCAATGTACATTGCAGTACGGTTCAATGGAGGTGACAAATCACATGACGAAGTGTAAGGCTGTCGTCAACTTCCGTCCGTGCGGCTGGTTTGGTCGCGACGTGAACAAAGTTGACGGCTTCCTCTTCGATCGATAGTAATTTATGAATCTGTTTTTATCTTTTCTTAGATTTAACCAATAGGTAAAGTCCTGTAGTGGGTTGTTGTGTAATTTTTGTGTTGAAGTATAAATGCTTGAGTTTGCTATTGATTTTTTTCAGTCTGCACCTAATTGCTTGGTAAATGGCTTGAAGTGAGTTAATTTTCTCGTTTGCATTGGATACTGTGTGACCATGAACGCGGTTATTTGTATGCACAATTGATAATGTGTTGACTTTCTGTTTATCCAATCCCACAGTATCATTTACCACTACAAGTACATAGCACTGTATGAAAGCCATCAGTCTCCATAGAGTTCGATTATGTGCTGCACCTCTAGCCTCGCACAGCCACATACCCATCAAAGTTAGGTCATCTTTAGATGTTCTTTATCCAGGTGGAGTGGTCATGATTGAATTGAAGTTTGATTTTGATAACCAGCTGGCTTCCTTTGGTGTGTTGATGCTGTTGTTTGGGTCATCTGGCTTGTAAAAATTTATCCAGAATGACCTGCTGGTATAATGAGTTGAGTGGGACGTTAAGCCTTTACTCACTCACTATCCAGGAGGTAAATATTCGCCCAGGTGGTTGTTTCCAGTTCTCTAAGAGAGGCTGAAAGATGATTTCATTCACTGCTGCATTCTTGTCCATCCAAATTAGATGCCCAGCTAGAGAGGCAATGAAACAGTGATGTTAGTTGATATGGATATGTCTGGGTATAGGCGAAAGATGTGTATAATGATCAGGTTGTGCCATCTGTGATTCCATTTGTCCATGCATCTGTCTGTGATCGGCTGGTGAGGCAGACACATAATGGTCTTGCCATAGACTTTTTTTTAGTTTTTTTGCTGATTGGATGAATGAATGTGCACTGTGCAGCAATACAAAGTTGAGGTCATTCTACGGCAAGTGGATTGAAGCTTTGTTTTCTTACGACGTTGACGTCTGGGAGGAGTACTTGAAAGCAACCACAGGCAACAGTGTGTCTGCTTCGTCGTCATACACAGCACGTCCAGCAAAGGTTTGCTGCTGTGATGTTGGATATCAGTAACATTGCGAGACATCTCTTGACAGGAATTTACCAGTGCGTGTCACAGTTGTACAGTGTGCAAAATCTTAGGGTTGAATCACACTTGAAAGTTTAATCATTTCACTAAATGTTTATTTTACTTATGTACACCGTGTCTCAAAAAACCAGACCCCTACGATTTTTTGGCATAACTTTATGAAAACAAGCCAGCGATGCATAATTTTTAGCAGAGAAGATCATGAAGCTATAACGGAAGCCTACTAGTCATGCCTAGAAAGTTTGGTATTGGTCAAGAACCACCTGCATGGTTGCTATAGCAGCCACAGTATCATTACAAAACAGCACATGCTGGTCCACCGCGCAAGTTTGACAGTGGGGTTTCACTGATAATTAAAGTTGTTTAAAACATTTCATCTGTCCACACAATGCAAGATATCAAATATAGTGAGCGTTCAAAGTGTTGTCCTTTATTCTTGACACATGACCCAAGTCGCTCACTCCACTCGTCTATCACCTTGTCAACCACGGTCTGTTTAGAGTAGCCTAGACTTCCACCAGTCACTGCTTCAGCTGAGCAATGTCATGTACTGGCTACTTGTATGCTCCTGGATGCTGCCCCAAGTTTTTTACTCAACTGTGTTAAGGTGCGGACTGATTGGCGGCCACAAATCCGGTGAACTAAAGTTGGGTGTTTCTTGAAGGCGGAACTCGACTGTCGAACGTGTATGGTAAACTTGTACGACATCATACCAGCACTCTGGGTTGCTGGTAACCTGTGTGAACGCAACTTGCACGAGGCGCTGTTTTAATTAAAATTATGTACGTCAAAGTTATGCCACAAGATCGTAGGGGTCTGGGTTATTTTTGAGACCCGGTGTAGTCCCGCACGATTTCTGATTTTTAGTGTGCTCTGTCGGCCGTAAAATGTGCCAAATAAAAGTGGCACATTTTTATGGCCCACACTGTAATTTAGTTTTCGAATTGGTAACGACTGTTAATCAACTGGCGAGCTTTAATGTCAGTTTTCTCTGACGTGATCTATCTACTGTACCGGTATATATCTTTGTATGTATATCACGATTTTCTTCCACCTGACTTGGAGTGGAAATGGGTCTGCTGATTTTGATGAAATTTGACATGCATGGTCAGCTTAAGGTGTCCCAGTGTTCTTGAGAAAATTTGCAGCCTAGCCCTCTTTTAGCAATGGCAAAAATGTGTAATAAATCTTCAAAAATGAGTATCGCACGTTCTTGCTGTCAGATTTAGTTTCCAGTTTTGCACTAGTCCAGTAATTGGCTGGTACGATTATGGATAATATGTCAATTGGACATTAATCCCTACAACTAATACCGGTTCTGTATTACCATTGTTCTTCTGTTGCTGGTTTATGTGGTTTTTAAGCGTCTACATAGTTTGCAGCAGATACCTTATGTCATTGTCATGACAGGACCGAACCAGTGCCGAATATTTGTCAGTCGCATCAACACAACAGCGTAATCAGCAGCTGCCCAAGACCAAGAGCGAACCAGCTATTGGTGGTATAGATGACATTGACAGCATGCCAGACAGTGTCACCATCAAGGCATCGTCGTGTGACTTGAACCTGCCGGGTCAGAGACTGCTGTGGGTCGCCACTCCAAAACCCCACAATTCTGACAAGGTGACTCATTATTCCTGTTTCACTGTTAGGCTGCGTCGGATACATAAGATGCAGACTATTGCAGTTGATAATCCTATAGGTACTGTGGGCATCTGTTAAGTTGAATTGATTAACAATGAACATTTAGTGACAGTAAGAGTAAAAAGTATGTTGGTTAGGCAGAATTAGTGAAAGCAGCCAAAGGTATTTATTTCATTTTGAATTTTATTTGAGGGTTTAGACCCCTACCCATCTTCACGAACGTGGGATATTTTGGAACACTGAAACAATTATTGCTTTGCACATTTTCTTTTGTTATTATGTGCTCGTCTATTTCCCAGTGTGAACAAAACTAGGGTCAGTCAGTTGAGAAGGAGTTGGTGTAACTGTTGATCTGAGCCTTTGTCAGTCAGGCAAGAGTCCTTCCCTGTAACTTTTGAGTGAACAATTGTGAATTTAAAAAGTGATTTGTATTTGACAGAACTGCACGGCTACGTGTGTGTGTGTTTAGTACTACAGTTTTACACTGTTTGCACTACTGCTTAATGAAATCGACGACAGTTTGAGGACAAAAATACCTCCAACAGACAGTCGGCTACGGCCGGACATGCGTAGGATGGAGGACGGTGACTTTGGTGGGTACATTGTTTTACTTATTTATTAATTATGTGTGAGTCAGTAACTCTTTATGTTATCAGTGGATTGGACCACATCTTGTTTCAAGCGTACTGGCCTGCTTATTCTTCAGACAATAAGAACGGTGCCTAAGCTTGCTTTACCACTTGCAGTTGGTCCTTTTGTTTTAACTATTGATGTTTAGTGCTTTGGTATGCTTACGTTGCTGCTTGCAGTTTTTCAGTTAACTTTGATGTAATTTTGATTTGTAGGTCATGAAACTGTATACATGTGGCTAAGTGCTAACATGCTGTGACTTAAGTATTTAATAAAAAGTATTATTGTGGTATTTTTTCTTGCTAGTAAACTCATGCAAGTTGTGAGTTAGTGAGAGGATAAACGGAAAGATTGACAAAGCTGTTCTGTGTTGTGCTGTATTGTATACTATAATCCACGATCATAAAACACAAACAAGGATATATGATCAGTTTTTCACATTACCAGGTTCATTTTTAGGTTTTATGATATTGACTGGTTCCAGCTTGTCGTTATGAATTCCGTTGCCTGTAATAGTGCAGATGATTACCTGAAGAACATGTTTATGAAATGAGTTACCGCATGTCAGTCAGGACCGTTCATTTATCTATGGATTAATTTTTAACATTGTATGTTAAAAATATGCTTATTGCCATATGCGTCGGCTTTGTTTGCAAATATATTGTTGCATTTGTGGGTGTAGATGGCGCCGCTGTTGAAAAAAATAGAATTGAAGAACTTCAGCGGACAGCTCGCCGGGACCGCAAGAAACGCAGTGAGGAGTTTTTGCCACGGTAAGAATAATGCACATATACTGGGTGCTGTAGTTTTATCTGGAGTGTAGTTGTACAGAGTTGCAGATTTATTGGTAAAGGCATGGCACAGTATCAGCGAAAATGACATGGATTTAATGTGTAGTTTGGCACAAAACTTGCTATTCACTTTCTTGTGCCTTTTGTCACCAAGCAGTATACTTTAGTTTCGGTTTGTGTAAATCCAAGGGTTGACACAGTCTTGACCTGAAACGTCCTGAAATTCGAGGGCTGTGAAAACTTAAGAATTTGTATGCAGAGCGTGAAAAGTCCCAAAAAATTGAGCTATGATGTCCTGAAAAATTTTTTTTATCGAAGATTGAGGACAAAACTGTAAGCAGTGATGCCTTAAGACATCATACAGCAGTACTGTTCTTTTGTTAAAGAGACTGTTTGGTTGTCTGGCTCATTGTTTAAGTGTTTCTTTTACCAACAATTGAATTCGACAAATTATAACACTGCATGGAATGCATGAGACCTCGCGTGAGTTCCGGGGCTTAGAATAGACCCACTCTGTCTCCTGGCCGGATTATCGTAAAAGGCGACTAACCAGGCACCCCTCAAGCTGCGTGGCCTCAGCTGAATACTGATGATCTGGAGTAAAGAGGGAACATTAACACAGCTGCTATAGTTACTATAGTACTGTGCAACACTCTTGTTGCACGATGTTCTTGGCAGCTTGGGTTTTTGTCACACTGGTACCCTTATGCTGTGATCAGCCTAGAGGCGATTGCCTACAGTTCATGTTGTAACACTGTGGAGTAGTTCTGGTGGGATTCAAGCTTATCTCAGTGCCAACTAGCTTCCTTCAGTGCTTTGATGCCATTGATTGTGTCATCTGGCCTGTAGTATGACGTTAAGCTTCATTTGGCTTCGCGAGTTTTGATTTTCCCCATTGATTCTTCACCATATTACTTTGGCCACTTCTTTTATGATTGATTAGCCAACAATTCTGCAAATCTCAGGTTGTGGCTGTGTTTCATCATCATTATTTATTGAGTTCTTGCAGCCAAAAGGCTTTATTAGCAGTACAGTATAAAACAAACAAGTAATCATAAAACATATACGTATAAGCCTACAAAGTTACAAATACAGAAACTGATAATTAGAAAGTCCAAAGTAAATAAAAGAATTTTTGAATTTGTTCGTCCTAGCAAACAACTGAGGTAGTTTTACAGAACATCGAAGATGACTAGTAACTGTCTTATCATACTTTGCCGGCAACAGGTGGTGGAAACAGTGGCCACTTCTGTTTGTAATTTGTTTGAATAGTTTTCTAGATTGCCAGTCACGTCTATCAGCAAGGTTCTCTAACCGTAGTAGTGCACAGTTTTCTGTATATGTACTGCCACTGGTAATAATCTGACAAGCTCGTCACTGTACTGCTTCAAGAGTCTTTGTCTGGTCGGCTGTGAGACTTGTGCCAGACTGGGCTTGCATGTTCTAGCACTGGTCTAACGACTGCTTCATAGTAATACGCGAGGTCCTTTTGCGACACTCCAGCTCGCTTCAGTTTCTTCAGGAACCACAGACATTTGTTGGCCCTAGACGTTATTGACTCAGTATGGTCAGACCATCTCAGTGAGTTGTTGATTGTGACACCAAGTAGCTTGAAGGCAGACACCTGCGTCACGACCTGGCCTGAGATAACTAGTGGCATCTATTGTCCTCTCAGTTATCAAATGATGATTTCCTTCGTTTTTCTTTCGTTAATGTTCACATGGTTGGCTGCTGACCAACTCACTAGCTCGCCAGTAACTGTCTGCAGCTGACTGGTCTCTGTTTTGGCCACAGTTTCAGGTACAGTGTGTCATCGGCATCCTTATGAGTAGGTAATTGCAGGCAAAGGTCATCGATCAAAATCAGAAAAATGAGTGGTCCAAGCCATGAACCTTGCGGCATTCCTCCACACAATGTTACCCAATACAAATAGACATTTGCAATCTTAACTCTTTGCTGGCGACGTGTGAGAAAAGATGCAAGTCAGTCTATATAAACTTTGGAACGCCATAGTTACGTAACTTATGTAGTACTGTGCTGTGATCAACGTGATCAAACGCCTTGGCAAAGTCGACAAACTAAACATGTGCAGACTTAACCACTATCTAATGCACCAGACCAATGGTGCGACGTGTCAATTTGTTTCAGGTGGTTTGTTCTTGGTACCAACCCGTACACAGGCAAGGAGGATTGGTTGTTCAATGGCGAATATTGGAAGCGAGATTGGACACGATGCCCGCAAATCTACTGACTGGCTGACCCATCTGTACCGTCCTGCCTGTCTGCTCATTCCAGACTGCCATGCCACCAGAACCACTCTCAACGTTACGCTGCATCACGGCTTGGGTGAAGTTGGGTCACGATGAGACTCAACAGCATGCGTCTCCTGTTGTCTTGAAGTGCGTGAGCTGCATTCATCCCTTGTTGCCTATCCACCACGGGCTGTACAGCATCATCACAAGTTACATTTCTCGGTTTTGTGCCTTGTTTGGACTGATGTGCTCAGTCTGTACTGATAGACTATGGTTCTGTTGTGAGTCATCTGCTTGTGCATTTGTAATGCTGTAAGTCAAGAACCGACCTGCGAGAATAAGTGATAGCAACTGTAGTACTGCTTTGATGCTGATATTTCTGGCAGATTGATTTCATGAGCGACATTGTTGGCTCTTTGACGTTATGCTCATGCTGCACTTTGCCTGCCATGTATATGTCAACTTGTTTGTGCAATTTGACCATGCTTAATTGGATATGGCATAGTTTGCATCAATAACTGTGACTTCGTTCAGTACTATAAATAATTTACATGGTGGCTGAAATTTGTTAAGCAACACAGATAGACCAAAATAACGTAAGACTTGGTTGATATTTCAAAATCATTTCAGACCTGACAATTGGTGAAATTTCACTATTACAAAATAGCATACACTGTACTAATAGCTTTGTGACTGCTGGACAGAAACTGCCTCTCTGATGTGTTGCTCATCACTTGCTGGTTGATGAGTCGATTGCTTGTTTGAATGTTTTTTCAGTGTGATCATGCGTTGTGGTTGTGATTACCGGTGCAAAGCTATTTGATGTAAGTGTGTGCCGTAGAATGAGATATTTCACGTCCAAAAAATGATTAAGAGCCAAGGTGAAATTTAAAAAAAATAAAAAATACAAGTTGCTTTATTTACACTAGAAAGATTTATTTAGTTAGTAGGAAATTAAGTTCATATATTGATAATTATTATTGTACAGTACTGAAGTGCTAGAGGGTAATGGGCATTTGAAGTCATGTTAATGTTGGGACTTGTAGGTGTTTTTTCTGTGGATATATTTATTGTGTAGTAGTGAATTGTTTGGATTGGAAGCAGACAGCTTGGTAACTGATAGGTAGAAGGAGATGATTTGGACAAGTTGAATGTAAAATGTTGTCTGTTGTATTATAGGTAGATGAACTAGTTGGAATCGAACCCAAGGAAAACTTTGTGGGATGGTGTAAGCTTTGATATGATAAGGTATGAGAAGTTTTGGTCCATTTCAAGTCAGTGCATGGGTTTAAACGTAATGGAAAAACAAAATAGGATGCAGCTGCAGATGCCAGGAAAATTCTGTTAAAAACCATGTGTGTGTATGTGCGTTTGTTGATAGAAAGACGCATTTGTTGGACAATTGTCGAAGCATAATGGCAAATATGCTGTGATTGGTGTTTGTTGTCATCATATGACAGTGTGTACATTAGCTGCCAATGGCATGCACAGTCAGTGGTTTAGAGAATTTAGGATAAAGCTGATACTTAGTGAATTATGAGTAGATATTTGGGAGATGGAGAGGTGTGAATGATAAAAGTACAATTATGTTTTCATGAGAGAAATCTGCAACTGTGAGTTATTTTAAGTTGCAGCAGATATTAATGCTAAGCTTAATTTTAGTGGCTGGAACTGCTGTTGCTGCTCTTGGCAGTTGCATTTGGTGTTTGCATTATAGCAGCATGCATGTTATTACTGTGAACAATCGGTAGGGTGGCGAACTTGCAATTTTAGGTCACAACTTCAACTCCCATGTCGAGTGGGAGGTTAAGCCTCTACTCACTCACTTGACTTACCAGCCAGTCACTGCTGCAGCTAAGTTATTTACACCTATGTTCCTCTGTAACCATGCGGTATAATTTTGTACTTGTTTATGGTCTGGGAAGTGAACAGACGCACCATGCGATGCACTAGCCGCATGTCTGTTCCTGCAGTGTGAGCTGGTGTCTGGCTGAGGGCTACTGTAACATAGATCATTACCACCCAGTGTGCCACAGGACTCTGAGAGAACTTTGACGTATCGTTACTGAATATTTGGCTGCAGATGATTAGACAAGTGAATGAATGTGTGGCAATATAACCCATTAGGAAACCTAAACTGCGGTCGCAGACCGTGAGCAAAGCTCATTAGAAGCGCCTCATTGCAGCGCGTATTCGATGCGGCTATCGCTAAATTACTTTGGCGTCTTGTTTGTCGTTGCTTCTATATGGCGATTTGTGTTGT
>Ga0126335_1000456_pt1 | contig 19587 bp, 27 predicted proteins | sample OlaspJWI45metaG_FD_108409 | JGI IMG/M metagenome (GOLD analysis project Ga0126335, IMG submission 108409) | Marine gutless worms symbiont microbial communities from Oahu, Hawaii - Olavius sp. 1 OAHU.JWI-45 metaG | ecosystem: Host-associated > Annelida > Digestive system > Unclassified | place... | reverse complement strand
CACGATATTAGAGACACTGATACGTTCAGAAAACGACTCAAGAGTGTACTTTTTGATCGTGCTTACCACTGACTACTGTTGGCGCTCTTGGACGTGTCGTATAGCGGCGCCCTACAAATTTTACGTTGATTGATTGATTGATTTGTGCTTTGTGTATTTTATGAGTGTATTTGATTAACGTGCAGGATGCTGGCTGACGGTGGTCCAGAGACGATGGTAAGCACAGAGGTGTGGCTGCCGGCTGGATTCAGTTTGGAATACTGGCTCAGAGGACATCATATTGTCAGTGGTGGACCTCTTGGGTCATCTGGACGGTACGTAGCATTGACCATACTTCTGTTGGTTGTTCTGTCCTGTCTTTCTGTGCTTTGGTCAGAGGTAACAGCGAAACCATTGTGACCTGAAGGGTTAACGTTGTCGTTTTTGAGGCAAATTTTTCGTACGGTTGATTGCATTAGTGCTAAAAACCAAACTGGAACTGAAAATTGGAACCAGGATTACACCTGCAGAGAGCGTAGAAACGAAAACTGAACAAAGTTAAGAAATCATACACTGTACAATCAAGAACCGCCCGTGTGAGTGTTCTTTGATTTCTTATTGCACACAGAACATTTCCGTCAGTCTTCCATCTCATCTTCCAAACAGTCGTCATATTGGAGGTGATATGTATGTTGCATCTGGATTGATGGCATGATGTGATGTGACATGCAGGTTTGGTTGGTTCATGTCATCGTCTGTCATTGCTGAACACTGGAACTTGTCTCATTCAATCATTGATCACTGGAGAGCAATGCAGCTGCCTGATGTCTCATGCATGTTTGACCTCGCTGATAAACATGACATGCTCAAGTACCTGACACGGCCAGATCTGTCCAGCAGCACGTCATACTGTGATGAATTGTCAACTGACTGCCATGATGGCTTTTATCAGAGTTCCCGGTGTCGTCAGCATCCAGATGACTGTGCCGTGTTGCTGTCTAGCTATCCAGGTAATTATGTTCATTTGAGTTCATTAGTTGTTAATGCCGGTATACTCTTGATTTTCAACTGTGTTGTGTTAGATAACCTGATAGCTTGGTGGTAGTGTGTTTTAAGTGTAATGTTGTCAGCTAAAGCAGTAATATGGCTACTGTATGATATCTGAGTATGTATAAAATGTCAATGTTGTTGTTCGTGTTATGACACCAGGTGTGCTCTTAGAGTGAGTTTGTAGAGGCTGATCATCTCACGTGATATACATTTTTAGGCTGCATCGAATGCATGAGATGCAGTCTGTTCTTACCAATGTTTGCGGCATCTGTCTGTCATGCGGCTCATATCGGCTTCACTGTGCAAAAATGGCTGAACAGATCAAGATGCTGTTTGGGGTGAACACCCCTGCGGGCCCACGAAACATTGTGTTAAAAGTGGTCCTGATCCCCCACAGTTTTGAATTTTGGGACCCCCTCTTATCTCCAGAATGGCTGAAGCTAGAGACATGATATTTTGCATGCGTACAGAGGGGTTTGGGCCTTAACGAAAGCTGCAAAAGTAGGCCATAGGTGGTCGGAGGCAGGGTCCCTGGCCGGACCTAATTCTGAATTTTGGGATACCCCTGGTATCTCCAGAACATCTGAAGCTACAGAATTGAAACTTAATGTGCCTATTGATGGCTGGGAGCCATAACGATAACTGTGCAACAGTAGGTCATACGCAGATCCACGTCTGGGTCACGTGACCTACTTTTTGTGATCCCTACATATCTTAGAAATGGCTGTAGTGATAGAGTCCAATGCGTGCAGTGTGTGTGGTGCATTCGATACAGCCTTCAGCATATTACTTTGGCCTCTTATTATAGGTCATTTTGGGGATATTTTTACAGGCTAGATGATCAAACCAACAGCATCAAAGCACTGAAGGAAGGTGTGATCTTAGAATATATTAATTAAAAGATATAGATAATATGTTAATATTTGATGATTGATTCTGGCTTTCTGTTGAGAAGTATTAATGCTAAGTTGTTATATCTGTGTGATAAATCAAAAGAATCTGCATTGTCAAGAGCAGATTTCCGACCTAAACCACACTACTGTGTTGTGTGACAGATCTGTATGGTTCTCAGCTGTTGGAGCAGATACGCAGTCTTGGGCTGCGGACACAAGTGGCATGGATAGGCAACCATCTCAACGCTTTGGTCCGTGATCACTTCTCTCACGATCTGCCGGTTCTGTTCTTTAGCTGGGTACCAAATGTCTTAACATCTGATGATCGATTCTCGCGGCTTCACTTTCCATCATGCGACGGTGGGTTGTTGTACGATGCCGGCTCTGGCTGCGACTTTGAAATTCACCAGCTGACAAAGATCATGTGGTCACGTCTCCAGACACACACGCCTGAAGCTCATCATCTGATCTCTCGTCTCCACTTCTCGACATCCGACATTGAGTCTCTGTTGTTAAACTATGATCGTCTAATGAATGGTAACAGTGGTGGCTCATCCGATGTCAGCTCAACTAGTGAAGTGGATTACCTTGAAGAGGCGGCATGTAACTGGGTTCGTGAAAACGAGGACATGTGGTCAGAATGGCTGCCAGAATTGTTGTCCAGCAAACAGATGATTCACTTGGGTGGTCTCTTTCCAATTGACGGTCCATTCTGGAGACAGCCGGGTATTGTTCCAGGTAAGTAGCCATTGTCTAGAGAAGTGTATTGCGTTTAAATAGTGTGAATGTTAATCTTGATCAGATATCACGTTATCCATAGCATACTGCTAAGATGCATTAATTTTTTTCTGGTTAGTTTTGTCTGCACTTATGGGTTTGCATATAACCATGCTTCACATATTGAGATAAATAGTAATGCAAGATATACTAACGACAATATTGTTTAAATTGACAAAATGTAAGTTAACAAAGCTAAGAATTTATTAGTAACCATACATAAAGATGGGTGAAATGCAGAGTATGTAATCGGAGCTGTGGTGAAGCGCTGTTTATTACAAGTTAGTCTACGTAACAGTACTTGGGACATTTTAATTAAGACATTATATCTTCACTGAAACGAGCATGATTGCAAGCTGTGCAGGAATTGTCACTAATTCTATTAGTAACAGCTGACTTGTTACTTACTATTTGTGCAGGTGCCCTGATGGCAGTGGAGTACATCAACAGAGATAGCAATATCCTCGGTGACTATCAGCTTGACCTCTTAGTGGAGGACACTGAGTGTAAGGTCGACATTGCTATGAAACACTTTCTACATTATGCTGTCGATGGCGAGCATACAGTTGCTGGAATTCTTGGTAAGTATTCTGTGTATCTTTTATACATGTAAGAACGTTATTTTTCGTTTTAAAGTTTTGGTTATCAAGCCCGGATGTTTATGTCAAGTCGAGCTATCAGAAAACACCATACTTTTAATCTTAGTACTTGTTATGTCACGACTGACCATTGTGGTTGTTGCCTTTCTTTCTCATTGCTTTTCATAAAAAATGAGAATAATTTGGCATCAAGCATATTACCGTGATGACAATATTAAGCGTGACCAACATTGTGAATAATGTTTGTGACTTTGCTGTCAGGTCCTGGCTGTTCGGAGACAGCTGAACCTATTGCCGGCGTTTCAAAGCACTTCAACATGGTGATTATCAGCTATAGTGCTGAAGCTTTGAACCTTGCCAACCGAGACATGTATCCACTCTTCTTCCGTACTATTCCACATATCCTCCAGAATGGGTTTGTATTCAGAATCAGTATAAAGCTAATTTAACACAGTATTCTAGAACTGTTAAAAGTTTTGTGTAAGGTGGTGCATTTGTGGACATCGTGTGAAAGATGTTAGTCTTGTCCTTGGTTATTTAGGCTGCATCTAATGCATGAGATGCAGACTATTGTTACCGATGTGTGCAGTGTCTGTCAGTCTTTCCAGTCCATCAGTCAGCCTGTCTCTCTGTCTGTCACGCCGCTGAATTCGGTGGCGCATGCAGTGTGTACGGGATCATTCAGTGCAGCCTTTGTCACGGTACCTAGGCCTCTTATAGTATTAAGGTTAATGTTTTTCTAGGCCTCAAATGCCGGCCATAGAGTATTTGCAGGTATACTGTTGCACTGAACTGTTGTTGGTATCGATTCCAGTGTTTGGCCTAAGCCTTGTGGCTGTTAAGTTAACCTTGTTAATATATGAGCACGTGCATCATTACTGCATTTTGTAGTGTTGATATAATTCTGTCGTTCATGACATAGTTACTGTTGTTGTGTGTGTTCATATTGCAGAGATGTTTATGTTGAATTGTTTCGTCGTTGGCACTGGAAACGTGTTGCTCTTCTCGCTGCCGATGGTCAAAATTTCCCCGAGTATAACTCTTTCCTCAAAGACCTTTTCATCAGTCGCTCAGTTTACATTGCCTACGATCGCAAGATGCCTCGACAGGCTACATTTGATGAAGCTAGCAAGGTAGTTTCTTTCATTGATGATAAAAGGATGGTTGATAAATATTTAACATAAATCTTAGTAGGAGGCTGATTGGGTGAACTTTGGTTAGATTTCTGCGTATCAGCTGACATATACAAGATGTCTTTTATTCCCCATTGTGTAGCGTTATTTCAATAACATTGGACATTTTATGTATTTTAAATCCTCTGTTAGCTATAGTCTAAATGTTTATTTTAGTTTTTGTATACCAGTATCATGTTTTAAAAATGTTTTTGTAGTTTAATGTAATTCAGCATTTATGCCGCCGCACGCAATAAACCGTTTTGATTCCAAAAGTTTATTTTTGTGGGAGTTAGTTGCATAGTATTGTCGTTGAATGTGATGTTTAGTACATTGATGAATTGGAGAAGAAAGATGTCAGGATCATTATACTTACTGCATATGAACCTTCAGCAAGAGCCTTGCTGTGTGAAGCATACCGCAGGGCAAGTGTGGACAGTTTTGAAAGTTTAGATGGCTCATTATCTGCTGCTGTTTTCATTGGTATTAGTCTCTTTGGTGACATGACATGTTTATTGAAAATTCTAAGTTTTAAGTTTGATGTTGTTGTTTTGGCATTTTTATGCCCCCACCTAGATGAGTGCTGGAGGCATTAAGTTTTTGGATGTTCATAGTGTTTGTCTGTGATTCTCTCTCAATGTTCCGAAACTGCAGATATGATAAGAATTTCTTGCAAACTTGTGGCACGTTGACACAGGTTGGCAGAGACATTCACATCTTTAGATGCGTTCTAGTTTCATTGTGCAATGTGTGCCCACAGTGATGGTTTAGCTGAATCAATCATTTTTTTCTGTTGCAGAAAATGACAGCAGAGTACGGCTACGTGTGGTTTTTACCAGCATGGTTTACTGAGCAGTGGTGGGATACAGATAAACACAATGCTGCATTTCCCAACGAGAAAGTTCCGTGTACGTCATCGGAGATGCTCTTAGCTGTCCAGGGTCATTTCATCTTGACGACAGCTTTTCTTGGTGAAGAAAACTCGCAGATTGTTGGCAACTGCACTGTACGGAATTGGCTGGAAGCTTACCTTGAACACGTGCAAGCACTGGTTGGTGATAGCAAACATAATGCGTCATTTCTGTGTCGTTATCTCTGTTCTGCGTGCAAGTTACATATTATTTTGAATAGTGTTAGTTGTTTATACATCATCGTGACTTCATCAGTTCATCCGAGGGCCTGAAAAATGACTGAAGATTAGTTGTGTATTTTTTACCAATATGTCATAACTCTACATGCTACAGTATTATCTTCAACTAGCCATTCTGCCCATACAGCTGGGCATTATGCCTATATAGCATTTATTCACCACAAAGGTAGGCAATATAATGAAATAAAAGTCAGAAAAATACACAGAAATACCGAAAAATCGTAAGGCCCACTCCGTATATTGCCTGCCACAACCACATGCTATCCTGCTGCACAGTCAAAGAATGCATGCTACCACGCTGTCTGCCTACCCACACCACAGTATATCATGCCTCCAGCGGTGAGGCTGACCTGTAGCTAGTGCTGTCCAAAGCTAAGGGCTAGGGCTTCCCGTACGCTGAGTTGTCCATGCCTTGCCAGCCGGTGCAACTGGAAAAAAGTGTCAATTTTTTGGTGCCTACCCAAGACCCATAATCCAACTTTTTGCACCTTAAACCATCCCGAGGCGCCCTGGAGCTACCCTGTAAATCGCTCTTTCCATTCCCAAGTTATGAGCAGACAGACATACAACAAACATGTACACGAACCGCCTGATAGTGGCGATGTGTTTTAAAGCATCGTGAAAATAGTTATTATTAATAGCTATAGTCATTAAGAGTATTGGACCAGTTGTACTTCTAATTATGTCTCCACCACCATCCAGTTGTTATTTATATTATGTTTCCATAAATCAACTTATGTTAGTAAATGAGTTCGTTGAGCAACTGTTGACCGTGTTTACTGTACATTGTACAGGATTGGGAGTTCTCACCATATGCAACATATGCATACGATGCAGTATTTGTATTTGCTCTCGGACTACACAAGCTGCTCACTGAAGATCCTTCAGCACTAGAGTCCATTCACACAGATGGGACCGTTCAGTAAGTTGTACAAGTGTTTGATGTTGGATGTTGCTGATGACTTTTTCAATCCCCACTTCAGTCGGTACAAACTTCAGGGGACAGAGCACATTCCCCCTCTCAGTAAACTTATTGGGAGCAGTGCCCCTGCCCCAATAATTGGCCAACTGGTGACCAGTTTTCGTCAGGAATAATGGGAGACACTTTCATTTTAAAGAGAATTTCGCAGCCATCAGGCCAAAAGTGTATTTTTTCTTGAAAAAAATCTGAAATTTTGTGGGGAATTGGCACTCAGCAACTTTGCCCCTCCCCAACATGTAGACTAAGTCTGTGCATATGAACCTGGTGGAGATAAAGCCTGCTGCCTCTCAGACTTGCCTTTCTTTTGCCTTTACATTCAAGTCAGGAATCTAAAACTCAGCGCTGAGGCTGTGACTGTTCAGCACAGTGCATGACTCGTTGTTGATGTGCCAGTGTTTTATGGCTGCATCAGATGATTCCCATTATGTATGATGATCCCGTAGCATGGTGTAAAGGTAAAGGTAAGTGTATAGCAGTTTGTGAAACTTCACCTACACCGCTATGGGAAATCACTTACCATATGGGATCACACATTGTTACCTGCCACCCGGCAGAGGTGACTTTCCCGCCTTTACCCCAGCCGAAGCTGGTACTCGATTTAGCGACCCTGAAGGGATGCAAGGCGGAGTTGACCTAGGCACACTGGGTGCGAACAGTTTGCCCAAGACTGCTACTCGACAGCGTCGCGACTGCGATTCGAAACCGGGCTTTTCCGAGCCTGAGTCCGGCACGCTAACCACTCAGCCACCGAGCCACCCAGGTGTGTGTCTTGTCTGTCATGCAGCTATGATGTGCAATAATGGCTGAATGGATCGAGGTCCTGTTTGGGATGCAAGACACATTGTTAGATGGCGCTACCGATCTCCCTACGGTGAGAGGGGGGAGAGTGGGGGAAACTTTGCTAATTGTGTGACTTCACTTTTTGCTAATCAAAAAAACTATGGTCTGTTTGCACCAATGCTGGTCAACTTTAACTTGCAGTCAACTCAGCTACTGACTGACGGTCAGCAATAACTCAGTTGCGCCATCGACAGTTTGCAACAAAATTACGGCAAAACCACAGATAACTTCATCCGGCCAAAATTCTCCAAAAATTGTTTATAGAATGCTGCTGCAATACTATGCAAATGATATGGCCAGTTAGAACAAACCAGTTCTAAGAATGTGATGTCTGATGATGAAAAGTTAGCAAATGACTCTCTTCATCAAAAACAGCTGTAAACTTTCTACACGCTGTCACGCATCGCCACCACTGATGCTGGTGTAATCATAGACGTAATGGGCTGTGTCTAGAGTACTGCAATTTCAGACTTTCTAATATTGTATGGGAAGGTCTGCCATAATTGCAATATGTATGACCCTGTTGCTGTACATACCTGCAACCCTAACCCTTACCTTGGCCCTGACCCTATCCTTAACCCTAACTCTAAACTGACCCTAACGTCTTATGCCAAATGCAATAATTGAATAATGTATACCATTATATACATTGTCAACTCACGTCCGTATAATTAGTAACACAGATTCAGATGAAATAGAGCACTTTGCATTTATCATTGCTATTTTTCACAGTGACCAGTTCATGTGACACTTGCCAGCCAATAACAAATGCTGTTATAAGTGTAATCGCCGGTTAGCTAACTGAGAGGTGAATTTGCTTCGTGCAACACAATCTGAATTAACTTGCAGTTAAAAGATGACCAGAGGTTAGGTAATTGCCGAATTGACAGTTGCAACCGGATCTAACTGGAAAGCTTAGTCTGATCCCCAAAATTCTGAAGACTGAACCTAGATTTAATTAGGACTAAGCTAAATCCAAAGCTGCCGTGGCAGATGAGATTACTGATTTCATTTGTTTCGTCATCTGATAAACCGATACATCAATTAAATTTGCTAATCATTACATCGCTTGCCATAAAATATTGACATCAGTTACTGGAATGAGTCGTTAGTGACATAGTATGGCACAGTTTAACGGTATTTCATTCATGTCAGTAATGATCGGACTAAGTCAGACATAAATCAGAAAGGAATTGAGTTTTTGCCGAGTGATTCTAAATTACTAGGCATTAAGGAAATTTCCCTATCTACGTGCATTGTGAATTGAGGACTGACACAGATTTGTTCAGATTTACTGGTGGGTTGTCACTAATCAAATGCTTAGCGATTTGATTAGTGCGAAGTTTTGACTAATCATACTGTTCAGTCAAAACTGAAAAACTGTCTTCACTGTTTTATTTATTCTTGATTTAGCCAGACATTTGGACTGAGCAAATGACCGATTGTAAAATGTGGGAACATTGCTTGCGTTCAAAGCTGCCAAATTACTTTGGCTTCTGAAAGAATGTTTACTGGTCATTGTTACCATTTGATTGCAGGAGATTAATGTACTTTCTCAACAACACGCGGTTCTCTGGTGCATCCGGTCCAGTGCAGTTTGCTGGCGCCGACCGTACAGGAATCATTAGCATTAACCAGTTCATTGGTAACAAGAGTCAGTTCATTGGACAGTTCTCAGCAGATGTACAGCGTAATGCAAGTGAACGCATGATGCTGTTGGATAGCTCCATTCAATGGATGACGCGTGATGGGTTGCCGCCATCTGACGGCACTCCAGGTGTGTTTTTTCGTAGGTCAACTGATTGTGCTATTCAGCTGTTTCTCATACAGGTTATGAGTCGGTAAAGGTTTAACATTCCACTCAGCATGTCATATGTCATCTCGGGGACAGTCAATGTGGCCAGTTTTTTAGCTGCCACTAGTGCTTTACATTGGACATGCTACACAATACATTGCATCATGAAATCATTAAGTCTGACTTATTTTGTTCAGCACATGAAAAATCACATAGTGACATTTCATCTCACACCTTCAGTCTTTGTTAGCACTCTCAGACTGGAAAATCAAGGGGAGGAATACATAGTCAAGGCAGAGTCAGTAGTGTCATTTAAGCAGATGCTCAAACACTCCCAATAACATTTTTACCTTTGACGTTTTGGTCTCAATAAGAGGCCTTCGTCAGAAGAAGTCTGTTCAGTTCTTCTTCCGGTACGACCGATTTCTTGCCACGTCACATCACTACCGTGGCAAGAACTGGAAGAAGAACTGAATAAGCTTGTTCTGATGAAGGCCTCTGATAGAGACCAAAACGTCAAAGATAAAAATTTTTTGGTTGTGTCTGGTGTGATTTTTCATACTTCCAATAGTAGTCTGTTCTTTAATATTTCCCTCCCTCTATGTGAACTCGACCTGGGGTAGTTGCTGATTATTGAACATAAAGCTGAAGTTTTAAGATGATGTGATTTGAGGACTGACACCGATTTGTTTAGATTTACTGGTGAGTTTTCGCTAATCAAACCGCTTAGTGATTTGATCAGTCAAAACTGAAAAACGTACTTCACTTTTTGATTTACTTTTGATTTAGCCAGACATTTGGACTAAGCAGATGAATGCCTTCAGTGCTTTGACGCTGTTGGTTGGGCGGCAGGAAGGGCATCTGGCCTGTAAAAAACCTTGGGGGGTTGTGGGGGTGGGGGCAGAGTGTTTCTTCTGGTACCGACCTACCAGGGTTGTCCCGGAACAAAGGCCGTTAAACGGTGGTTGTTGTTGTTGTGTTGAACTAAGCAGATGACTGGGAAAATGACTAAAGAAAAAACTGAAGTCACCGATTGTAAAATGTGGGAACATTGCTTGCATTCAATGCTGCCTTCACCAAATTACTTTGGCCTCTGAAAGAACATTTACTGGTAATCATTGCCATTTGATGTAGCAGACATTTGTTGCAGCACGGTGGCAGTTAGATTTGTACATACGCTTCCTGTTAACTACTGCAGAAATTGCATTCACCTTTGCTGCATCTGTATGACTGATAAAGCCTCAGATAGACATTGAGAGAAATTCATGTTGTCATGTGTTGCAGCACCGCGGCAGTGTAGTGTGGAATGGTTTCGTCTGCTGCTGAATGTAGAGTGTGATTCAGCAATTGTAGCTGCCAATCTCATGGGGGTCTGTGGCTTTGTCATCATTATGTTCATCTCCATTGTCATTATCAAAAGAAGGTATACATGTCACTTTTATATGACTCTTGCTGTAACACTTAGATCGTTGTACAATTGTAGTTATGAATCTTCATGTTTTGTTGAACTATCAGGAGTGTATTTGTCTCTGTTTTGACAGCATTCCTGATTTTCCGTAATTTATGTAAAAACATGAATTTTGTTTCACATGATAGTGTAGAGACAGTATTTAGGTGAAATGAAAAACATGTACCTTGCCGAGTAGCAAATTTATTCAGGATACTATCCATCATATTTTAACACGATCCACTGAGTTTTCTAGAAGATATAACAAAAACATTTTGGCTTACTTTTTTCTGACTCACAGTGTAGTTAAAATATAAACGTGTGTTAAGGAAGTAGTCACAATTAAGAAGTTAACACTTACAAAATTTAATGCAAGGACAAAAAACTGTGCAGATCAGCAATGGTACTATTCAACACAGACCTTTTGAAGTCAAGCATTACTGGTTTAACAAATGTGCACTAGTTTTCTAGTTGCAGCAGTGATATATATCAACACTCGTAAATTGCAGAGTGCCAAGAGGAAGTAGAAAATAGTTAAAATTAAAAGTTGACGTGTTGTGTTAGATATGATGTCAAGATGAGGCAGTTCAAGGAGAAGAATGGTATGCTGGTGGAGTCATGGCCTGCACTTGACAAGTGGGAACTGCAGCGTGATCAGGTCGTGTTAAATCGTCGACTTGGTGAGGGAGCATTTGGTATGGTGTATGGTGGAGAAGCTTTGATAGGTGACTGCTGGGTTGCTGTTGCTGTCAAAACACTGAAAGTTGGATCAAATGTCGAGGCAAAGGTAACCTGCACATTTTTTGTTTGTTTTTTAAAACTATTTTGTGGTGTTTGATGACACTTAATGTCAGTAATGCAGTTCTATAGTTGTGCTGTATTAGTATGCTCAGTAATTCTTCTCGTGTAGACAGTCAGCAGACTGATTGCTAGAACTTCAAGTCTGCTAATAATTTTGTGATTAAAAACATTTTAGCATGATTGAAGTAATTTTGTGGAGCTGTTTCGTGTAATATTACTTTGTTATTTTTTGTGTTAGGGAAGGGTTGTAGGATAGGATTTATAGTTGGTCACATCTCCCCCAGTTGTTGAAGTTTAGGCTTACAGAAGGCATTTGTGTGAAGACAGAATGCAGTTTGGTGTGGTCAGGTATCTGCAGTGGCAGCAATGATAGCAGTAGAATGTGGTGTTGTAGTTGGACTTCTTGAGCGAAGCTGAGATGATGAAATGGTTCGACCACAAGAACATTGTGAAGCTGTTGGGTGTTTGTACTCGCGGTGAACCAGTCTATGCCGTCATGGAGTTCATGTTGCATGGTAGGTTGTTGTCTAAAAATACCTAGCTGTTGTATACAGCTGTCTGCAGATTGGGTTTTGTCACACTGGAACCCGTGTCTGTGCTTAGAAGCATTTGCCTTGAGTTTATTCACTGTAACATGTTGGAGAGGTCTGAGTGGGATTGGAGCCCGATCTCGACGACAGCTGGCTTCTTTCAATGCTTTGACACTGTTGGCTGTGTTGCCTGGCCTGTAGAACCGTCTCCTAAATGACCAATAATGTGTCGAGTGGGACTTTAAGCCTTTACTCACTCACTGTACATAGTGCAGTCACTGAGAGCGGGTAGTAATAACTCAGTAATGCTGCTGCATAACTTACAAATCTCGTGTCTAGCATGCAAGAAGTAGAGTCAAAGATATTTTGCTGCTAACAGTAGTGGGCACAGTTCCACTAACCACTAATTAGCGAAGCTAACATTTTTGTTTGCAAATTAGCGGTTTCGCTAACTTTGAAAAGTGTTAGTGGACCAATTAGCTTCTGCTAAATTTAGTTCTGCTAACTTCAAGTCCGCTAACATGCTATACCTTGTTGGAAAGCTGTCTTCTAAGCTAGAACATATTAAAATTTTAACTCTGTGTGTCGATTTTAAGGGTTTTATAGCGGAAGATAAATTCATATAAAAAGTTAGCGGTTAGCAGTTATCCCATCGTTAACTTCTGCTAATTGCTCCAAGTGGTTTAGGGTTAGCAAAGCTAACTTTTTGCTTAGCTGTGCCCGCCACTGGCTGCTAAGGCTATTTCCAGTGATGTTGTTGCCTGAATGTTTGTGTATTCGTAGGTGACTTGAAAACGTTTCTGCTGTCAAGACGTCAGATGGTAGGTCAGAACACCAAGGAAGCCGAAGACGTTAGTTCGGCTGGATTGACACAGATGGCGCTAGATGTGGCATATGGACTTCAGTATCTGTCTGAGCTCAAATATGTCCACCGGTTCGTTGTTTTACATCATGTACATGTGTCATTTTGTTTTGATGACTGGTAGTAGTTGCTGCCAGTACTAAACGTAATGCTTGATTTAACTAACACTATTCTAAAGGTACTTCAGTGGTTAGCGTGAAATTGTCCATTGATCTCAAGCCAGTAATAGATCTTTCAGCTGCACATTGCTGATAACACATCTGTGTATTAGAGAAAAAAGTAACTGCACACTTTTTAAAATAAATTTCACAGCAACAATGACAGTAACAATTTTTCGGCCTCTGCACAGTTTTTAAAGCGATTTTAGCTATGAAAATTGAAAATCTGTAGATTATATTGCTGGACTTAAGTTTAGTGAGGTTAACCAGTAATCTGATTTTCAAAACTTGTTCTAGTAAGCTAAATGGGTGTCAGAACAAATAATTTATCAACTGTGACAGCACTTATGGGTCACGCTGTCCCTTATGGCCTACGTAGCTGTTAACTTATGTGACTGGTAATATGTTACTGTGGAGATCCTGAAAATTACTAAGAAACAGCTTTGTAACAAGAATATAACTTTAATGACAGGTATAAACTATGCAGTAATGATGGTAAAAAGTTGCAAAATGGCAATGATCAATTAGAAACGGTAAACCAATGGCAAAATATGGTACAGTGTCTGGGGAGAAATGTCTATAACATAGTATAAAACCGTTTGTCACCCAAACGACATAGCTCGCAGCAGGCGCAGAGCAGCAGACATGTTGTGGCAGCGGCACCGCGATGAAAACGGATGAACTGCTGGCATCGTAGGTCGGTCAGCAAACGGTCGTTGGCGTCAGTCGCCGTAGCAGTCAGTACTTGAACTGGATGTGATCAGCATATTGTTCGTCAGACAGCTCACGGCGGTGTCACGGCGTGGCATAAAACACAGTAGAGCAACTCAGCTATTTAACACTGTTGATCTTTGCTCAACAAAGCCTGATGTGAAAGTGTTGCAAAACCGCACCAGAGTTTGAAACACAAGGTCGGTCACATGATTTCTAGTCACCGCCAGCAAACAGAATAGGTGGATGGATTTGACATGGTAAGTGACACAGTGCAGGCAGGCCTGTGCGGCATGCAGTCTACATACACAGGTACAATCAGTGCCTGGGGTGAAGAAGCATGCATACATATTCAAATGTGCAAATCAACGACGTCACTGGATATTGTGCTAAAAATAGCACAGTGGGCAAGGGGAGGCGAGGTCTGTCACCACGCAGCTCAGTGAAGTCTTCTTCAAAGGTGCTTTTAGTTGCTTTTTTAATTTGTAAATTACGTCTTCATTCACTGTTTAAGTTATGGCACTATACTGATTTACTTTGTTGCATATCATGTTGTATGTATGAGAAACTGTTTGTTGTATTTTGTAGTGACCTAGCATGTCGCAACTGTCTCGTTCATTCGGACAAGACTGTGAAGATTGGCGATTTTGGTATGACACGCCCGATGTATGACAACGACTATTACCGCTTCAATAAACGTGGTATGAATTATTGTGTTTTTTTACACACCTGCCGCATTATGTTTACCACGTTATTTTCATCTTGTGTATTTGCTTTAATAAATAATTTCAGCAGATAATTTCTGTTATTGTGACTGTGGTTGGCAGGAATGTTTCCAGTGCGTTGGATGGCACCAGAGAGTCTGTCAGATGGAATATTTCGAACATTGTCAGATGTCTGGAGTTATGGCATTCTCCTGTATGAGATTATGACATTTGGCAGCTTCCCATACCAAGGATTATCAAATCGACAAGTATTGGCTTTTGTCAAGAGTGGTCAGCATATTCATCTGCCACAGACATGCCCGCCCATACTGTAAGGCTTATGCTGTGATGTTTTCAACTGATTTTGCATATAGTATGCAGATATGAGCTATGTTTTATTGTTTATTACGAAATGTACGATGGTTCTGAAACCACTGTCGTGGTGCTGCATACAAGAATTTGCTAGCAGGCAGATGTAATTGTGTTTCTTTGTCTTAGTTACACTTAGTTAGTTGAAACATGAAACATGAATCAAGATTCAGTAGCCTGTCTGACTTATCAGAGAAACCTTGAAGTTGAGGTTGTAATAGTTTATGTGCTTGCATACGTACAGCACTACATATGGGGGAACCCCACAGATATTTTTGTTCCTGTATTATGTGTGGTTGGTGCTATTTCATTTGCCACTCTACACCGCTGTTGATGTTTCAGAAGTTACTGGTTGTCTCAGAGCCGTGCAATGTATGATCCACAAATTAGTGCAGCCTGGTGTTGGCTAGAAAACTGACTGGGCACTGGGCATGCTTGTTGTTTACTTCTGACTGCATTTACTGTTGGTTACAGGGCTGAAGTGGTTCTCGGCTGCTGGCAGTTTGAAGCTACTCATCGGCCGACTATTGATCACATTATCAGCGTTTTTGTCAAGAACCCAGCACTGATTAAACCATGTCTGGACTCGCCCAGTGCTGCTCTCGTACTGGAGGGAACTGCATCTCTCGAAATGTCTCTGGCGCCCAGGCCGCGCTTAACGCGTGGGTCAAATGCACGTCGGTCAAGTGGCGATGCTTGGACACGGCGTGGGCTGAGCCTGTCACTGTCACACGATGACGACAGTAAAGTTAGCAATGATTCTCCTGATCCAGCAATGGTCTCGCTGATGGACCCATTTCGTCTACTCTCAGAGTCAACTGCCACACAGCAGCCGCCTGTCCCAGTTGTCCCACGTTACTGTAAGACAACCGCTGCACCACACAATCGCATCTCATTTGACTCACGCATACGAACTTCAATGTTTGGCCGAAGCTCATCAACAGACGAACGTCGTGGACCTAGTGCGTTAGTAGTATCACTTGGTCATGATGCAGACAACCGACGTTTAGATACTAGTTATACGTTAGGTGTTAAGAGTGCACCAGTCGTTACGTCCACAATACTGCTTGACGAGACACAAAACTGTTCAGCAGACCGGACAACACTTCAGTCTTCGCCGGTCAGCAGAATAACTCAGCACCTCAATAATGACTGTTTAGCACCAACATCATCGCTAGAATCTCGTGCTGACAGCGACTACTGCAGTCAACATTCCAAAGAGTGTTAGCAGTCGTGGAAGTGATGCACCATTCATGTATGCATGGTCATGATCTTGCCACATTGTTCAGGTTACAGCTGTGATTGTTTGCTGTTCTCGAGTGCACTGTGTGTACAATAGATCTTTGCTATTATCATACCATGTAAATGTGCAATTTACAATATGGCACACTATTATATAATTGTAATTTCCTGCAGTTTTGGTAGAAAAATCAAAAGTGTGGCATGAACATTGATTCAATTTGTTTAATTGCTTTTTCTAAATTCTTTAAGGTATTATATAAACACAATCGTTAATTCATTGTACAGTTTTTTGGAAAAAGTAATTGTTAAAATTTGATGAATGACAGAAACGGCTTTTTCCAGTTGGATATTTTTTCCTGGAGTATAAGTTATGTATATGAATATATACAGTAGTTTTCTGTTGTCAAAATGGTGCACTTAGTAAAATATCATTAGATAGTATCACAGAATTGAGTTAAATTTTGATCTCTGTAGTGTAATCAGCCTATGATCTTGCTGTCATCATTTTGCATAAGATGACATTTTTGTGTTGAATAAATTTTTAATAATATTTATAATATATTGATGTTGATTGTAATCTGGCAAGTATACAGATGTAGTCTGTTGCTTTGAGTACACAGAAATTGTCATCATGAAATATGAAAACTATTAGCTGCCAGTTTACTATAACGTACAAAGTGATTGTAAATAGAGTTCTGTGCATGTGTGTGTGTTTGTGTGTACATTTGCCACTTGTATGGCAGCTTATATGTGAATGTGATGCTATTTTACATGCAATGTGATGAGATCTCAGACTGTCAGTTCGTTGCAAATATGCTATGCAGCTTGTTTCATTGGAATCTGTTGCCAAACGTTGACTGTACACTCCTAGCTTCCGGTAGCAGAATGTCACTATATAATAACCTCAGCAGTCTCATTACCCTGACCCCATATCCAAACCTAACACTAGCCATAACCCTGACCCTAACTCTATCACTAACCCGAAACCAGTCCTTATCTCAGCATTAATGAAATAAACTGAAATATGCACCGATGTACTCGCGATCATGCAGTGTCAAAAATCACAGCTGTCGCATGATCACAATTGCCAACAAAGTCCGGTGACAGTGACACTGACGGGATTGTAATTTAGCAATCGTCCGCTGTTGGCAGCCGTGACTGTATATGTAATGTTTGCCAAAACCAACTAACTGTTACTCTGATTCTGGTTGTGCAGTAGCCCGTGGCTGTTGACTAATACTCTGCATCATGATGTTCTGTGTTTCTGTGTCTGTTATTAACATCAGCCGGTGACTATTTGACGTTTTTTTCTACACTTGTAATTTATCGTAGCTTCATGTATCTGTCTTGTCATTTTGGCATGCTAGCCATGCTGTTGTTTGCATTAGCAGTCATCCGGTCAGTTATTGCTTGAGCCTCTACATTCATTATGCATATTATGTTGGAAAAGTTCACATTTATATGCAGATATTTTGTTACTTGGTTAAGTGTTAAGCTGCTGAGAGCATCAGTTGGTAGTTTTATGAGTTATTCATATCTCTTGTATCATGTCATTTATCTTACTGAAAATTATATTAGGGCTTTTGAGTTAACATGTTAACACTTTAACAGTTAACAATGGTAACAGTTTTAATGTAAAGATAGTAAGTATGCAAACCAGCAGTCAGCACATCCCTTCAGAAATTGAACTTCACTCATTTAATTTGAGTTGCAGGCCAGCTGTAACTTTCCAGCAAAAGAATTTGCAGTTTATTTCTAAGAGCAGAAGTTATAAATTTCTCAGTTTTTAACTACTGGCATTCAGTGACATCTGCAGTTTTCGCTAATGAAGCAAGTTAATGCAAACGAGTTGCATCAAGTCAAGACATTAGGAAATGTCAGGTTGCTGTTTACTTTGCAACTATTGCATGGTGCGGTGTTTGAATTTGTGCATTTATGGAAATGTTTATTCATCAGGTTCACTGTGTGTTCATGTGTTTCTGCTGCACTGCAGTCTGCTGCATGTGATATTGAGCGTGTTTTCTCAACAATTGGCTATGTTAATTGCAATTGTTCTACTATGCCATGCTACAACAACAGCATTGCAAATAATTGTATTTGTGCCATTTTGAATTTTTCCCAGTGTGAAAAAATGTGTCATTGGATATTGCATATAGTGTGTGGTACAATAAAACGTATGCAATGCCATGTTCGACTAGTATTATTCGTCATGGAGCAAAGATTTTGTTTTTGTGAATGGCATGTTAGCACTAGTAAGTCAAAATGTCCGTCATTTGTTTGTGGAGGTGTTGCAAAATGTTGTAGTGTAGTGGCACAAAAGGCACTTTACCAGTGTAGGTGATATAGTCCAGGTAATGTACAGTTTCTAGGACTGTTTACCAGTGCATAATATTGTCGTTTGTAACACTTAGGGTAACTGCAGTCTACATTGCATATGTGAAATATTGGTACAGCTTGCAGTCAGGTTGCTAGGATGTTTTTGGTATTTGTTATTAAATAACCAGTTCAGCTCAGACAACTGCTGATGCAGTGTGTTTTGTGTCAGTTCTGATGCATTTATGACGTGCATGTTTATAATGCAAAGCTCACATGGTTTAGGGTACCGTTTCCAGCCCTCAGCTGCATGGGGCATGTCGTATATCAGGTTGTATGTAAGACGTTGTATGTATAGGTGTTTAATCTAGTACTTTTCCCATCCCCTAAAATCGACAGCATCTGTGCAGGTGATTGCTCTAAAGTAGTATGAAATAGTATTAGGCTGCATCGAAAGCATGAGATGAATGGGTAAACCGAATGTGGTCCTGTTTGGGATGAAGACTCTTGGGGGCCCAAAGAACATTGTGTTGGATGGGGGTCCAGATCTCCCCATAGTGAGGGTGAGGGGGAAGCTCATTTGATGCAGCCTTTGCCAGTGGTATTGTCACCACAGTTTTATGCAATCACAGTTTATACTGGCGCCTATTTATTTAGTTTTAGGCTCAGGTTTATGCGCATCTTTTTGATGTTTCTTCTTAACTAGTGCCAGTGTGCTTTTGTTGAGGGTTGTTTTGTATATTTTCTCTCAGTTGTGAATTCAGTTATCAGTAGCAGTGTGATTTACTGGAATATCATTTCTGAGTTTTGACTTATTCTCTGTCAAATGGGAAATCAAACTGCTCACTTTCTTGGTGCTTTGCATTGAAAAGTCACTGTAAGCTTTTAACAGGCAAGTACACTGCTTTCTGTGCTGCATTTTGCTTGTTAAACAGCCTGCTTCTCAGAAATCAACCTTCTTTTACTAACAGAAGTGAAAAAGTTGAAATTTAAAAAAAAATCCACTTTGAAACTGATAGTTTCGTGATGATTTTTATTGATACAGAAATGTTTCATTAACCAGTTAGTTAATCTCGAGTGAAGCTTTATTACTAGGGCTGCAGATTAATCGCAGTTAACGTGCGATTAACGCGTTAATCCATTAATCGCGATTAATTTTTTTAATCGCGATTAATTTTTAATCGTGGGTGCAATGTCAGAGCTGTATTTGATT
>Ga0126335_1000455_pt1 | contig 19614 bp, 14 predicted proteins | sample OlaspJWI45metaG_FD_108409 | JGI IMG/M metagenome (GOLD analysis project Ga0126335, IMG submission 108409) | Marine gutless worms symbiont microbial communities from Oahu, Hawaii - Olavius sp. 1 OAHU.JWI-45 metaG | ecosystem: Host-associated > Annelida > Digestive system > Unclassified | place... | reverse complement strand
GGATACGCTGATTGAGCAAATCCAGTGGATACAGGATAGGAATCACCGCTCCTATCTATCGCATAGAAAAAAAAGAGAAAAACAATTTTTAAAAGAACCATAAGTTACGTTGTAGGGATAGGCCCCGGAGAGAACATTGATGAGCGTAGACTTTCCGGCACCATTGTCACCAACCAGACCAATAACTTCACCTGCACGGATGGTAAGGTTTACCTGGTCCAGGGCAACGACACCGCCGAATCGTTTGCTGATGCCGCGTAATTCCGCCAATGGTGTTGGTTGCATTTGATCGTTTGCTTTCAAAAGGCCACACCACTTTCTAAAATGACATTGGCATAAGGAGTGGCTTCTCCGGTACGAATGACCGCTTTCGCCTGCCCCATGTTGTTTTTAAATGTTTCATGAGGAATCTTTTCAATCCGAATGTCACCAAAAAGCTTTTTTAAAAAGCTAAAAATTTCCGGGTTATGCGCCACAATCTCTTCAGCAACAATGATCTTTTGTACAACGAGCTCATCAGCTATGGCTGCGACAACCGGCGCGAACGGAGGCAGACCCTGCACGACCGCCAGATCCACCCGCTTTAGGCCGTCGGGAATGGGAAGCCCGCAGTCTCCGATCACCACCGTATCGGTATGCCCGAGCGATGCCAGAATCTTGCTGATCTGCATGTTCAGAATACCCTTCTTTTTCATTCTATCTCCTGTTTCTTTGGGTTTCGGGTATTTATAAAGATTTCCAGCTCCTTGCGCCACGGCATGGATTGCTGCGCCCCTGGACGGGTCACGCACAGGGCGCCGGCGGCATTGGCAATACCGATGGCCTCTTGCAGAGATTTGGCCTCGCAAAGCGCTACGGCCAGCGCCCCGTTAAATGCATCGCCGGCAGCGGTGCTATCCACCGAGCTTACTTCATAACCTGAAAAATGCTGAAATCGCTTGCCATCATCAAGGAAGGCACCCCGGCTTCCAGCTTTGCACAATACGGCCCGGGTGCCGAACTTTTCTATTAAAACGCGACATGCTTTCCGGATGCCGGCTGCATCGACAGTGGAGATCCCGGTGAGAGCCTGAAGCTCATGTTCATTGGGTGTAATGAGCCATAAACGCTGAGTTGGAAGTTGCGCCAGCGGCTGGGCCGGTGCCGGGTCCAGAATTATTTTGGGTGAATCAGATGGAAGCTTATCGACCAGGTACCGCATGGAGTCCATGGGTACTTCCAGTTGCAGCAGCAGCCACGGAAATTCTTTAACTGTTGGCAAAACCGATTCAATATATTCTTTGTCCACACGTCCATTGGCCCCGGCCACAATGGCAATCGAATTTTCCCCTTCAGCATCAACCCAGATGTGAGCCATACCGGTCGAGGTATCCGCGCAATGGCTTATGTGGTGATGATTCACATTGCTTTCTTCCAGGGATTGCAGGAGTTTGGCTGCAAATAAGTCTTTGCCGACCGCACCAAACATGGAAACCGCTGCGCCCAGTCTTCCACAGGCCACGGCCTGATTGGCTCCTTTTCCGCCTGAAAATTGTGCAAAGGATTTTGCCACCGCGGTTTCTCCAGGATTCGGATATCGATCCATCTGGACAACCAGATCCGCATTCAAACTGCCCAGGACTGCAATTGATTTCATCGGACCTCCAATAATAGCTTCCTCACTGATCCGAGAAAACTAAAAAACCCCGTCCTCAAAGATGAGAAACGGGATTTGAATGACGCTAAACCATTTTGTGATCCTCCAGCGGGTTGAATGAGAAGATCTACAGGTCTTGAATTTGGCCGGCTACCGCAACCATTTTTTCATTACCAAGATATCCAATCCAAAGTCAAGGAAATGCATTTCCCGGTGAACAGCGGCATACCTTAGTGCGTTTGTCAGAATAACGTTCCGGTATGGGCAGCTTTTTGAGTTTACTGTGGATTGTCGATAACATCTAATTATCCAAACGCTCTTTACCTGCAGCCGGGGCATTTTTCTCTTGCCAAAGTTTCCGCTGTTCCTGTAACTTAATCGGCAGTCATCAGTTCTGAATCTCCTCCTAAGACGCCCGTTCGACAGGACTTCCCTCTGGATCCAAATTCCCCCGACCGGTAGCTGTTTCGAGCAACGATCCAATCGAGGTATGGGGATGACAATACCAGGCTATTATCTGTTTCTATTTCCATTATTGTCCCTCAGCCTGCGCATCTCAGACATGCTGCGCATCGGCTTCTCATGGTTATGCATACCCCTGGCAATCTACCTGGCGCATCGTTACCGGTGGCAGGGGGTAGCCACTGCAGCAGTCGGGGGGTTGCTGCTGCCCTTCGGCTTGCAATTGAATAGCGAATTCAGTGCATTTCCGATTGACCTGGATGTCTATCTGATCATGGTCGGTGCGGCGGTTCTGACGGTCAAAGGCCAGAATATTTCAAGAGTCAAGGCCTGGCTGCACTCTCCATACCTGTATTCCCTGGCGCTCATCATAATTCCGCTGAATGCTAAAAGGATCACGATCCACTTAAGCGTCGATATTACTATCCAGGCAGGTTTCTATCTTCTGGCGGTATTGTTTTTCATCCTGTTCCTGCAGGGTACGGCGGGTGTCAGCGCCAGGATGGTCATCAGCGGCCTTCTCCTGGCCACAGTCGCCGGGTTCCTGACCGACGTTTTTGGCTTACCCTTTTCATACGATTACGCAACATCTTCCAACCGGCCGGCTTTCTTTCCAGTTTATTATTCGCTGAACAACCTCAACGATTTTCTCGTGGGAACAGCCTGTTATTATGTAGGTCGATACTATGGTAAATTAACCGGTGAGGGGCGCAAGCCTGCCGTTTCCGGGACGTTGCTCTGGCTGGGTACCGCTGCGCTGATAGCGCTCTGGCTCGGCAAGACATACGGGCTGCCGATTTGGGGTCGCTATCTGAAATTCAGTTCTTTTTATATCGTGCCGGCCGCTTCTATGTTCCTGGGAATGGCTTTCCGGTCAAAGGGAACCGTATGGGCGGTGATCATCGCCCTGCTGTCGGTTTTTACGGGGTATATTACAAAAACTTCCGGCATCTACTTCGACGAATTCCTCTATGCCATGGCCTTCGGCGTATTGGGGATCTTATTATACGATCAGGCGACTGGGGAGCGAACCGTATGGTCGCCGTGCGGGCTTTATGCCGGCGCCTGGCTACCCTTTTTAGCGGCTATTGGGTTCGCATTCATTGAAGAAGATTCGCCGATTAGCGTGTGCCTCCTTATCGTCACCCTCATCTTACTGGTCATTGCCACCATATTGGCAATCCCCCTGCTGCGGGCCCGTTTGCACGGCTTCAAGTCGGGCAAAATAGTAGAACGCTGGCTAAGCATGGCAACAGTCGCAACGCTCACAGGGTCGGTCGTATCTCGCATCAAAGAGGTGGTATCAAAAGTAGCTGAGGGCCTGGACAATTTCAAGCAGATACTGTCTTTAAGGTTCGGCGATATGTTTGATTCACGACAATTTCATTCTGGTTCCGGCAGCATTGACCTGGAGTCGATAGGTATCAGCATGCTTCTTTTGTTCTACTTCGCTTTTCTGTTATCGCTGTTTATTTACTTGATACGCAGCTACGAGAATATCATGACCGACCTGCACCGCCTTTTACACCGGTCTGCGGCACTTGCCGGCAAACTTTTGGAGAAGACACGGAGAAACCTGGCCATGAAGTTTGCCGAACTGGCTGCAAGGCTGGAACATAGTAAATGGCTTCTTACGCCTCGTATGCAGAAGGTACTTACAGTTAGCGTCACCGTAGCCGGGCAGGTTCGAAACCTTTTATTCGCAATGTTACTGATAGGCACATTCCTGCTAATCGAACTGATGTCCGAACTCATGTAGAATAGCAGGCATCGGTGGGAAAAGAAGTGTGATGAAAATACTTTTTATCGGCGGTACCGGCAATATCTCATTGTACTGCACGTGCGCGGCCCATGAAAAAGGATATGAACTTTTTCACCTGAACAGAGGAAGCCACCCTGAGCTTGTCCCGGCTGGTGTAACGACATTAAAAGCAGAAATCGAACGTATACTCACCGCCTGGAAGAAGAAGTGAAGCGGTTTTTTCCATGGATTTTGGCGGCCGGTTGACGCAGATAAGAATGCCCGTTACATCGCCGCCTGCTTACCCTTTCATCCGCGTGTTTTCCGGATCGAACAGTGAGGCCGGGCCCACGGCCGCCACGCTGACCGGATACTGATCTTGGAAGTATTCCACCTTGAGCCGGTTGCCGACAGTGGCCTGGTCGGGCGGCAGGTAGGCCATGAGGATGTACTTGCCGATGGAGGGACCGTCCCCCGCACTGGTGGCATAAGATCGTCGATTTTCGGTATCGACAATGGGGCCTCCGTCGGTCGTCAATACCGGCACATGCCCCACCATGTAGCGTTTCTCTCCCGTGGAGGCGGTGTGGTCATCCACGGTCAGGGTGCACAAAACGGCAGCCGGATCGGTCTGCCGGGCCTTCAGGTAAGCCGCCTTGCCGATGAAGTCCTGGGGCTTGACCCGCGGCAGGGCCATGCCGGCTTCCACCGGATTGTACTCGGTATCCAGTTCGTTTCCGTAGAGACGATAGCCCTTTTCCAGACGGGCGGTGGTGCCGTAAACCCCAATGCCGACGGGAACCACCCGGTGCGTCTGACCGGCTTGCCAGAGAATGTCCCAGAGCTTTTGACCGTGCTCGACAGGCGTATAAATCTCCCATCCCATCTCCCCGGTATAGGAGATTCGCAGGGCCCAGACCGGGATCTCATGGATCCGGAGCTTTTTCGCGGTGGCAAAGGGACATCCGGCGTCCGAGACATCGTCTTCGGTCACCGACGTCAACAGATTCCGGGCCAGTGGCCCCCAGACACCAACCGTGCACAGGGCCGAGGTCAGGTCGTGGAGCTGGGTCGATCCTGATTCGGGCAGGTTGTCGATAAACCATTTCCTGTCAATGCCGCCGTGACCGCCGCCGGTGGTGACCCGGAACGCATCTTTGCCGGTGCGCACGATGACGACGTCGCTGCGGATGCCTCCGTGAACGTTCAGCAGCTGGGTGTAGACTGCTTTGCCGACCGGCACGTCCATCTGGGAGACCGCTACCTTCTGGACGGTATCCAGGGCGCCGGGGCCGCAAAGTTCGAAGATGGCAAAAGCACTCAGATCGACCATGGCCACCCGCTCCCGCATGGCCAGGTGCTCAGCGTTGATAATGGGCGACCACCAGCGCGCGTCCCATTCGTTGGGCCGGTTATTCACCCGGTCGCCGTATTCCTCTAAAAGCGCTTTGTTGCTCTCATACCAGTGGGGACGTTCCCAGCCGGCCGTCTGGAAATAAACCGCACCCAGGTCCCGGGTCCGCTCGTGGAAAGGGCTCAGGCGGATGTTGCGGGATGACCCCCACTGCTCCTGGGGATGAACGATCCCGTAAATCTTGTTGAAGCCTTCCCTGGCCCGGTCCCAGACGTGGGTTTTGGTGCGGGCGTATGGGTAAAAACGGGCGATGTCCACCTCGTTGGGGTCGAGCCCGGGGGCGCCGTCGGTCATCCACTCGGCCACCATCCGGCCGACGCCGGGACCCTCCTTGATCCAGACAGCCGCAGCTGACCAGAGCCCCTTGACCTCGGGGGTCTCGCCGATGACCGGGGCTCCATCGGGGGTCAGTGAAATGAGACCGTTGATGGCGTACTTAATCTCTACCTGGTCGTTGTCGAGCATATCGGGCAGAAGTTCCCGGGCGTATTCGAGCTGAGGTTTAAAGTCCTCTCCGGTGAAAGGCATCTCGGTGGGAGAGAGCCTGGCCTGCTCGATGGAGGGGATGTCGCTGGGATCATGGAGGATCGGGCGATGGGCATAGGAGCCGATCTGCATATTGGCCGCTGCCTGACGCTCGTACATCAATACGCTCATGTCCCGGAGGATCGGGTATTCGATTTCTCCCCTGGGGTTTGCGAACTGTGGAATCGGACCGATGTCGATCATCTGGTGGACGAGGGGTACAAGGGGAATGGCGGCTCCAGCCAACTCGGCGATGCGGGGACTCCAGACGCCACAGGCGATGATTACGTATTCAGCGGCGGTCTCACCTCTGGTTGTTTTTACGCTTCGTACCCGGCCATCTTCGACATCGATGCCGGTGACCTCCGTATCGGGAAATATCGTTAAGGCTCCCAATTCCAGTGCTTTTTCCCGGAAAATGGTGCCGGCCCCCAGGGAGTTGACCACACTTGCTGACGGGGTATAAAACCCGCCCAAAATTTTTTTCTTGTTGACCCACGGAAAGAGCTTCAGGACGCCCTCGGGGTCGAGGAGTTCTGCCTCCACACCCCAGCACTTGGCCGAGGCCACCCGGCGCTTGAGCTCTGTCAGGCGCTCTTCGGTCCGAGCCAACTCGATGCCGCCGCACGTCCGCAGTACGCCAATGTCCCGGTACTGGCGTACGCTGTCCAAGGTGAGCTGGGTCATCGACTTGCCGTGATCCACGGGAAATATGAAGTTGGATGCATGACCGGTGGACCCGCCCGGATTGGGCAGCGGCCCCTTGTCGACCATCACCATGTCCTTCCATCCCTTCTCGGCAAGGTGACCGGCGACACAATTGCCTACGATGCCGGCGCCGATGATGACCACGCGCGATTGTTTCGGAAACTGACTCATTGCAGACCCCCTCCTTACTTTGATGCTTGGTTTGCTGAATGGATTTCAGAATTACCCTGTGCCCGTTGGCGTACTGAAAGAGCAACTGGATATGATTTGAAGTTACTGCATAATTTAATATCTTCAAGTTTTAGCGTTTCCGCGTGGCATACAGCCATCGATCAAGTTATTTGAAAATATAAAAAAAGAATCACTCTTAGAGCGTTTGTCAGAATATCGTTCAGATAGGGGTCGTTTTTTGAGTTTTGTGTGAATTGTCGATAACGTCTAATATGACCTATTCCAAACGCTCTAAGAATTCTTTATCATTTGGAATTACAGTCCAGGGGTAACATAAATGTCATCGGTTGTCTTAAGGAGCAATGCAAGTATATCAGATGCATCGCGCACCATAGCCAGCGCCGCTCGTGCGTCTGTCGCGTTCAGCTGAAAGAATGCGGCGCCGCAGCTCACCGGAACGAATCGCAACGACACCGCTTGCCTGGAGACCTCGCAAGACCTCAAGGAATTCGGCCAGTTTATCAAGTGGTGATGCCATAGCTTCGACCTCTGGTTAGCTCATAGTGCCGCACTTTTGTTGGCTTTTGTCGTTGCACAGTTTATAGCTTTTTAAGCTGTACCCTGATAGCTTTTTTTGTCGATTGATCTATAGTTTTTATGAGATCCGAAGAAATTTTTATAATGGGATGTGTTTCGGAACAGAAAAAAGAATGTTAAAGGCTTGAATGAAGCGAACTTTTGGATAATTATCATTAAGATGTGAACCTTATTGTTGCCCCATAATTATTCCAAGCCACGCTTCCACTTTAATCATTTACGAATCGAAAGGGAAAAGATAATGAAGTACCGGATTTTTATGTATGTGATCTCCATACTGTGGCTCACCGGTTGCACGCACATTGGACCGCAAACCGTGCCTCGCGACCGCTTCGACTACAACACGGCGATTTCTGATTCCTGGAAGGAACAAACCCTGCTCAACATTGTGAAGCTGCGTTATGCGGACATGCCGCTTTTCGTGGAGGTGGCCTCGGTGGTGAGCGGCTACACCTTAGAAGGCTCAGTCAATCTCGGCGGTACCGTTTCTTCCGAAGCGGCGGTTCAGGGGGACTTTCTCTCGATGGGGACGGCCGGCAAATACACCGACCGCCCCACAATCACCTATGCCCCGATCACAGGTTCCAAGTTTAACGAAAGCTTCATGAGTCCCATACCGCCCAAAGCCGTACTGTTCTTGCTGCAGTCCGGGTGGCCTGCGGACATGATATTTCCCATTGCTGTGGATTCCATCAACGGCCTGCGCAGCCGGGTGGCCGCCGGGGCCAGCCAGCGCCCGGGTGATCCGGATTTTTACCGCGTGGTTGTCTTGCTGCGGAAGATACAGCAAAGCGGTGCAGTAGGCATGCGCGTCATAAAGGAAGCGGATCAGAAGCAAACGACGGTCCTGTTTTTTCACCGCTTGAATATCGCGCCCGATATCGTGGCATGGATCCAGGAACTAAAGCGCCTTTTAGGATTGGATCCGAAGCAGCAGGAACTCACTGTCACCTACGGTCTCATCCCGGAGAGCAATCAGGAAATGGCCATGCTCACGCGCTCGACCCTGCAAATCATGGTGGATCTGGCCACGCAGATCGACGTGCCGGCCGAGCACGTGGCCGATGGTCGCACCGTTCCCTCGCTGCCACCACCGGAGGGCACCGAGGAAAAAATCTGGCAACGCATCAGAGTGCAGAGCAGCCCCGACAAACCGGAGTTCGCTTTCACTGCGGTCAACTATGAAAACCACTGGTTTTGGATAGACAAAAGGGACTTTCTGTCCAAGCGAACCTTTGCCTTTTTGATGATCCTTTTTTCGCTGACGGAAACCGGGAGTAAGGGCGATCTGCCGCTGGTAACCATCCCGGCCGGATGATGACACCCAAAACCGGGCGCGTGTTGCGGTAAAACATGCCAAGTAGATGCAACTGCCTCGTTGGGCTTTGTCCACTCTAAATATTTTATCCCGCGGGCTGTGGGCACTCTAAAATAAAGGGTACCGAGCAAGTGTATGATGTTACAAACCATGTTCAAGGATTGAACAGTTCGTAACTGGAATACTATGGCGCGTGCCCATATTTTCCCTTATGGATCAATAGAAAAGGCCTATCTTTAATTACGTCTGCCGGGCCGGTATTTAACCGGACTATTTCCCAGCTCGATATCAATCAAGGCCCCCAATGTCCAACTGACTTCTGTACCGCCAATCTTTTCTACCGGGCGAATAATCGCATTTCCATTGGAGAATCCATAAGCCCTGGAAATAAGGGCCCAGAAATATGCTGCGGAGAAACAATAGCTGCTCAAATATTTTCCCGGGGTTTTATTGTACCGGTACTGAAGATCACCCCAATCTTGCGAATTAAAATGAACGCCCTTTTGTCATTGTAGAAGCGGGTATGGAACACATTTAAAGATTGGATGTGACCCTCGTCGATTTCCTTGATGATGGTCCCCCCGTTTTTCCTATGGTGGTGCGGGAATCTCAAGGCCCTTTTGCACCAAACCCCACCTGGACTGGTCTGTGAAGTGGACGTGGATATTATTATTGCGCACTTTTACGACTCGTCCCTCGTCCGATGTACCATCCTTGTCCGAAATTGTAATAGGGTCATCCCGAAGGAAAAGAATCAAGGCTTTCGATAAGGGCACCTTCTCGAGACACATTAACTGTGTTTCCGACTGAGGCTTTATGCGCAGAATTGATTACAACCGACCGCTTGACCTTTCTGCGTCCGGTGTATCTCCGTTGCCTGAGCCTTCCAACCGGGGTGTCAAACTTCTTTATGGCTAATCGCAAATTCATTTTTCGTCGGATGTTTCCTTGCTTTTCTTCGGTGAAGGCTCGTCACTGCCGTACACCTCAACATAGGCGTTATGCGACATACAACCTTTTTCCCAGTGATTCCTCACTTTCTTGCCGATAAAGGAATCCGGATATTTGCGCCCGATATTGCATCCGGGGCATATCTTGCTCCATCCTGCCATCACCTTTTTCATTTCCATCTTCGCCTCCTCTCTGCAGGCGCAATCGACTGCCGCATGAAAAAGCTCAAAAGGGTTTATATTCTGCCGGCAACTGTTGCGTCCGCATTTCCTAAGTAAAAGGTATCCGCCATACTTTACCATCTATTCATGGATTGCCTGAATTAGCGGTAACAATGCATAAAATACGAGTCAGGCCTTTATAAATATCCCTTAATATTTGAAAATGCTCAAGTCAAATAAAAAAGGGGCACGCTAGGTGCTATCTTGGGGATGCTACTGTATTGAAGCGGGTACAAAGAAGATGAAGCTATGATAGAACTGATCAAATATATAGTCCAGGCAATGTTTGACCATCCGGAACAGGTAGAGGGTATCCGGATTTCGGTATTAAAGCTTGCAGCGGCCAAAGCGGATTGGGGGAAGATTATCGGCATGCAGGGCCGCAATGTTGGTGCCATTCGGACCATCTTAGGCGCTGCCTCTGGCAGGGTGAAAAATGCACGATCCTTGAGATTATTTGATAATCCCGTGGAAAAGTGTTGCTACCCTTTGTATAAGATCCTGAAATCAGGCACCCCTAGGCACAAGCCTTTACAAATGCCTGAAACAATTGGGAATCAATGCCCGGCCAAAACAGGCTCTTTGGGTCACTTGAACTGTCTGGCTGAATCGTCTTATGATAATTGCTGATATTCCTTGTGACCGGATCTGTCAAACGTATCTGGTAAACTCCGAATATGATGTCATTTTGATAGGATACTTCTTGGGAGCTGTATATCCTTCTTTTATTGTCAATAAATGCAAGAAGACAAATACGCAGGCATATGCGAAGTATTGAGTGCGAGGAGGTGCAACCGTGGATCATGATGATTTCGACGAAAGAAGGTATCAGAAGGGGTTTTTGGCTTACAGCCGTTGTGATTTCGAAGCGGCCCTGGCTGTGTGGAAACCGATGGCTGAACAGGGTCACGCCGGTACGCAATACATGCTCGGTTTCATGTACGATAACGGCCAGGGCGTTCAGTGCAGTTACCAGAAGGCCGCTGACTGGTATCGCCTGGCTGCGGAACAAGACGATATACTTGCTCAAAACAGCCTGGGTAGCATGTATGAATCCGGCGAAGGCGTTCCCGAAAACCCATCCAGGGCGGTCGAATGGTATCTCAAATCAGCCAAACAGGGTTATGGTCGGGCTCAACACAGCATGGGATATGCATACTGGGAAGGTTTCGGCGTATTAAAAGATCGCAAAGCCGCTGTGGTTTGGTGGGAAGCAGCTGCAAAGAAACGCTGGCCTGAATCTCTTACCATCCTCGGGTATTTATATGAAAAAGGACAGTTCGTAGCACAGGATTATGAAAAGGCCGCTGGCCTGTATCTTAAAAGCGCTCAGCAGGGCGATGCAGGTGCCCAGATGAGACTGGCAACGTTGCATGTGACCGGAAAAGGTGTACCCAAAGATCCGTCCAAAGCCCGCTACTGGTATCGTAAATCTGCATTGGCGGGCAACAAGGTGGCACAGTTCTTTATGGGCCAAATGTGCGAGCTCGGGGTTGGGGCTCCGTGTGACCAAATGAAAGCAGTTAAATGGTACCTCATGGCTGCCGAAAAAAACTGCTCCTTTTCACAGTATGCTCTGGGCATGCTTTACCTGCATGGTGCGAGTTTGAAAAAAGACCTGGTAATCGCCAAGCACTGGCTTCGCCTGGCTGCCGGCAACGGAAACCATAAAGCTATTGTAAAACTCAAGTCCATCAATAAAGTCTGCAAAAAATTCTAAGTCAGCCAGCCTGGTCAACAACGTCCCTGATAATTTTTCTCTTGGAAGGAATCCCAAATTTTAAAGGGCACACCCCTGGGTTTCGAGGCATACCCCTTTTATACAGATACTGAAATTTAGCTTATATTGACATTTGCCGCAGCAAGACCTTTTTGCCCCTGCTCGACGTCAAAAGAAACCCGGTCGCCTTCATTGAGGCTTTTAAAACCGCTTGCGTTGATTGCTGAATGGTGAACAAACACATCGGGTCCGTTTTCCTGCTCTATGAAACCGAAACCCTTGTTGTCGCTAAACCATTTAACTGTTCCGTTGGCCATGGTAACATCCTCCTTTCTATAAAATACTCAAAATTTTAGACTGGAGGATGCATTGTTGAAAAATGATTTGTTCCTTCAGAAAAAAACCGCTCCGCCAATTAATGACGGAGCCATGTTGGAGCGCATACGATAACACCTCCCCATACGATTGCAAGCTTATTATTAATTAAATATTTTTCCAATTGACAATCGGTCTTTATTCCATTGATTTTGTTGCATAAATAAACGACACTCTGTTTGTTCCAATGTCACAATAGATTACGAGTTTGCGCCTCTTTGTCACTTCTATTTGCCCCTAATCGGAATGACGGCGATTGAAAACTGAGTCCTTTTCTAATCTCTATAATTTACGCAATGCATTTGAATTCGGTTCACCGGATTAAAGGTAAAAGGGTAAAGGTTATTGTACTATGAACGATAAACCAACATACAGCCAATTGACGTGTAAAACAAAGCAATTAGAGAAGGCGGTTCTGAAGTATGTGCGTAAAGAAAAAGAACTTTCCAAAAAACGGGAATTGGTTGAATACCACCATTTCAAGCGCACCATCAGTTTGATGAAGAATAATGAGGAATTGAACAGAGAGCTTGATGAACTAAAAAATGCTGATAAAAATGAACTCGAGCATGTCTCCAATATGCTCAGAGAACGTATCCAAGAATTAAAGTGTCTATATGACATATCAACCGTCAAGGCCAGCCCGGGTTTTTCTTTGGATGATGTCCTCCAAGAGATAGCGGATTGACTCACTGGAAGTATATTATTGGGAAGAAAACCCAGAGATTGAAAAAAAACTATTCTTTAAGAATACATCAAACCTAATTACCGCTATTGCTGAGAGCATAGCACAAATTATTGAGCGTGAATGGACGGAAATAGAAATAAGGAAAGCCCGGAATAAGATCGAAGAACTCATCGAACCAAAGTCCTGACATATCGCTCCTCAGATGATAAATGAAAACAGGACATGATGGGCTCCTTCTGGCTGTAAGGTTGGTGGTGCTTCCTCACATTACCAGATCGCCTGTCATGTCCTTTATTTATATATGTGGTGCACTTTGAAGTTGGATCTACACCAAAAAGAAAATCATTCTGAATAAAACACGCTCTTAAATTTTCCAAAAGCATCAGCGCTTGTCGTTTCAGCTACCGGGCATCGGTCTGCACGTGTTTCAAGGAAAAACCGCTTATGGCTTTTACCACCGGTTTCAACATATCGTAAGTATCCTGACCTTCTGCCATACCGCCAAGATAATAGACCCACCCTCCTAATTTGGCCGCAATCGGTTCGATGCCGTTTCTGCCGAGTTCGTCCCAGTCGTACGCGACAATGAAGTGCTCGATATCAAGACCTTTTAGAATGGTCGCCGCCTCGGGGGTGACATAGGAGCCCAATGTCGAAACCACGACCGGTTTGTCCTGTTCCTGGAGCAGGTTGTAGAAGGCAAAATAATCAAAGATGCCCTCCACCAGAATGATCGTCCGGTACTGCCGGATATACCGCCCTGCCTTTTCAATGCCGAAAAGCCACCCCCTGGCGGAAAGAGAAACCTCTCTGGTCTGATGTTTGAGCCAGCGAACGCCCCTATCGCCCGCGCATCTGCCGACCAATCCGACCGGGCGGGCATCTGCATCATATATGGGGAACACAATCCGTCCGGCTAAAGAATCACCGTAATTTCTTGAAAACGGATCTTTCCGTCTAAAACGGCCACCAGGGGCCTGTCCTTTAAGCTGCGTGATCGATCGGCACTGCTCGGCCAGGCAGTTTGGCCGGGGCATACCCCGCGATGCCGATCATGAATCGTACCACGCCATAACTCAGCCAACTCGCCAGACGCTGTCTGCTGGATTGGGTTTTCCAGTTGTTCTCGCCTATTCGCTGTGCCCCCGTCTCCTTGGCCTGTTCCAGGCTCAATTTTAATTCTTTGGCAAAGCCTTGATCGTCAACAACCACATTGGCCTCAAGCGCAAGCAGCAGGCTGAATGGGTCGAGATTAAAAGATCCCACCGTGGCCCAATGTCCATCGATCACGGCAACTTTGGCGTGCAAAAGGCTCTTGTGATATTCATAGATCTCAATGCCTGCATCCAGAAAACTGCCATAGAGGGCCTGCGCGGCATAATGAAATAATGGATGATCCCTTTTCCCTTGCAACAGCAGAATCACCCGGACACCGCGCCTGGCGGCGTCCACAAGTGCATGGCGGAAATTCAATCCGGGCAAAAAGTAGGCATTGGCAAGCATGACCTCGCATTGTGCCTGCTCGATGGCCCGTAGATAAGCAGCTTCAATATCGCGACGGTGACGGATGTTGTTGCGTACCAAAAAAGCCGCCTGCATCAAGCCCGTGGGTTCGGCTGAAGTCGCATATCTGGCGTTGTTCCTGCCCCGGCTGTAAAGCCTGCGCATCCAGGTCACGCGCAACCATACCCGACGGGCAGAATCATGAATGGCTTTCACCAGCGGCCCTTGCACACTTACCGCGTAGTCAAAGCGCATCGATGGTTGACCATGACCATCCATACCATCGTTAATATTGATGCCGCCGACAAATGCGATCGTCCGGTCCACAACCACAATTTTGCGGTGCAACCGGCGCAATCGCCGGCGACGCAGCGTCCAGGGCGAAGTCTTGGGCCGGAATTTCATCACCAATACGCCGGCCGCCTCAAGAAAATCGACCATGGTCTCCGGCAAACTGAACGGGCCGAATCCATCGATCAGCAGGTGGGTTTTTACGCCCCGCAAGGCCGCCCGCCTGAGCGCTTCGGCAATGCGCCGGCCAGTATTGTCATCTTCGAAGATATAAGTTTCCAGATAGATTTCATGCATCGCCCGGTCCAGAGCCGCTTCGATCGCCGGAAAATAAGCTTCGCCGTTTTGCAGCAGGGTGATCTGATTATTGGACACCATATGAGTCATCGCCGAATTGTCCTTTTTCTCAGCTTTCCGGTGACGTTTGCCGAACACGCCGAAGAAAACCGATATTTCCTCACATCCGATCTATATTGGGACGCAGTTGAGCGATCTGAATACCCAGCCCGATGCGTTGTTTACCGGATATACATACATCGACAGCTTCAGGTTCCAAACAGGTTTTCAACGCATGCCCATTTCATGAAAACCATCCCTCATCATATCCCGGCCGTATTTCATAATTTCGTCAGGATGCTGACCCATCGTCTCGCAGGCGCCATAACCTTCGCGGAAACTGCCGGATCCCATTTCCTGACCAAACGCGTTCAACACCCATAAAAAAATCATCGCCATCGCCATCTGCTCGAATGGAAGATGCATGCCGGCGTTGGTGTGGGGTCCACGGGAACCCTTGTGCTGCCAACCACTGCTTCATGTGGGTACAATCTTTGTGCCATGAATCTAAAATCAGCGCATCATCACCCATCCGACTGATTTATTTGATATACTTAATCACTTAGCGTTCTCTGGGAAACAAAATGGGATGGGCGGTTTGAAAGAAAACCTTCAGCACTACCCCGGCTATGGCAAGACCCCAGACAATCCCGAAGAGCGTCCAGCCGAAGGCACCGCGGAGTATGCCAAGCGTTAGCGGCGTGTAAGTGCCCGCGATAAGAATAAAGATCGCGCAATGCTCGATGATCCGAAAGCAGCGCTTGGCCTTTCCTGTTGGCAGCGCGTGGTAGAGCGTAGAGGCAAGATAGAGAAGGATCATGGACGCACAGAACACGCACGTGCCGACAATGAATCCGGTATCTCCGCGTCGAACGGCATGCACGATGAGAAAAGGCGTTCCGAGCAAGGAGGTGATCACCCCCATGCCGTGGCTGATGCTGTTGGCGATTTCTTCGCCCGGCGATTGAATACGATTCGGGTTTGAAGGGACTGCCTGCATGTCAGTTCCATGGTCCCCAGTAACCATATAATTCCACCAAAGACAAAAGGGTCAGGTCTTCATTCTAGACATATGATAAAAGAAAGTGAAGAATGAAGACCTGACCCCTTTGTTGTTGAGTTATCCCGCGATCTTCTCCAGCAGCCAGGCCATGTTCTCCCCCAGCGTTTTCATGACCGCAAGGCCCTCGGCATCGTCGTTGACCTCCCCCTTTTCCCTGCCGAATCCCATATTCCAGTAACTTGAGCCGGGAACAATCATCTCTCCGATGGTGAAAAAATGGTTGATTGAGTCAAAGGTATGGACCGACCCGGCCCGTCGAACAGCCACCACGGCGGCACCGACCTTACGCCTGAACATCATATCGTTGGCCCGCGAGACCATACCCGAGCGATCGATCAGGGCTTTGATCTCCGGGCTCATGCAGGCAAAATAGGTCGGCGACCCTAGAATGATTCCGTCAGCTGCAGCCATCCGGTCGACACAGTCGTTAAGCATGTCCTTGTCCACGGCACATTTCCCGTTCTTGTTCTCCATGCACTTGAAGCAGGCGATACAGCCCCGGATGGGTTTGCCGCCCACCTGCACGGTTTCCACTTCTATGCCCTTATCTTCCATTACCGACAGCACCTGCCGGATCAAAATCGAGGTGTTTCCGTTTTTTCTGGGACTGCCATTGAATGCGACTACTTTCATCGTTTGCGTCTCCTCTATTGTTTTGTTGAAACAGGGTTCCCCTTTTATCAGATCAATCTTCTGCAAACAACGGAAAACACGAACCGGTCTGGTTTTATTTGCCAGAAAACCACCAGGCTTACGTCTTCGTTTGAACTTCGCCGGAAAGCCCGACTTATCGCAGATGGTCTAAGCCCCAGGCGACTTCCGACCGATGTCCCGTTGAGGCCCAATTCATATCAATGAAATTGTCACGATCGCGGTCAAACTTAAATATTATTTGACGATCAATTCCCCGGCAAATGATGTGGTGCAAAGCTCCAGGAGCATCTATGCCGTCTATCATAATGATTGTTTCTAAGAAACGCATATTTTAATGTGCGGCCTTTAGCACCCTCTCAACCCACCGTCAGCTACTCGTTGGCGCATAGCCAAATAATAGATAGAGATCTGGCGAGTAGATGAAGTAATGAAAAATGAAGACTTGTCCGGTACATCCTTCCTAAACTAATGGACTTCGAAACTGCATAACTGGGGGCGTCCATAAAGTGCCCTTATTACAGCAGCCGATGCGGCCGCTTGCAAAATCGATTTGACAATTCACTGATATTTTGGCTTTATAATGCGGGAAATCGGGCGGGGTTTACTTCCCCACTTTTTTATGTACGTACAGATTGTATCAGCTCATTTTCTAAAAATTATTTGTGCCCTTTGGCAATTCGATTCATGAGCACGATACAAATGATAGATGTCAATATAGTCTATCACGTCCCCAAAATTCATCCCAACTATAAAATCGCATCATTAACTTTGGTGCGGGTACCCGGAGTCGAACCGGGAAAACACATCGGGTTTGAACTGACGGCTTATACCTATTCTGCTATACCCGCATGGTGCCGGCCGTGGGAGTCGAATCCACAGGTTGCACGGAATCTTAACCCGCAGCATATGCCGATTCTGCTACACCGGCCGATTTTTCATTGGCGCCCCGTGCGGGATTTGAACCCGTGATACCAGATCGACAATCTGGTGTGATCGCCTGGCTTCACTAACAGGCACAATGGCAGGGGCAGTATGACAACTGCTCTAATCACCCAATTCATCTTTTGGCACACCGGTAAGGAATCGAACCTCATCCTGCTGGTTTGGAGCCAGTTTGGTCGCCATGACCTCCGGTGCTCATTTCACCCATACCAGTTTAATTGGTGGTCGGAGAGGAGGGATTTGAACCCCCAGCTACGTGGTCCCAGGCCACGCCGTCTGCCAATTGACTTACTCTCCGATTTTGTCCGGGCAGCATAGACCGTGCTCCCGGACCCATATGGGGTGTCGGAGGGGATTCGAACCCCCAACTACCCGGGCCACATCCGGGCGCTCTCCCAATTGAGTCTACCGACACCATCTCACCGAAAAAGCCTGGTTTATTCAGCCTGGCTGTGAGGGCCGGATTCGAACCGGCGATTTCCTGATTAACAGTCAGGCTCCATGCCAGCTTGGATACCTCACAGCATAAGACCCTCTGCAGCATTGCTCTAGCCCGCTGCCGGTTATGTATTACACCCGGCTGCTTGATACTTTTGAGCAAACTTTCGGCTTTAATAGATGCCCTCTTTTACAAGCAGGTCATAAACGCCGATACTGTCCAGATACTTCTTGATAAACTCCATGACGGTCGGCTGATATGGCGTAAAGTTTCTCCTTTTATAAAACATCTTTGCCGCCCTCAATGTCCTGTCACCTTTCCTGTTATTGCAGCTCAGGCATGCGGTTACAGTGTTTTCAAAGGTGTTCTTACCTCCTTTTGACTGAGGGAAAACATGGTCAATGTTAAGATTTTTATCAGCCCCGCAGTAAACACACTTGAAGTCATCCCGAACCATTACATTTTTTTTTGACCATGTAACAGCCTTCCGGTAAATCCGCCTCACCAGATAAACCAGACGCAGAATCATTGGCACAGCGACATCTTTAGTGACGGTTCTGACGATTCTTTCCGAGTACTTCTCTACAGTCACCTTTCCTTTGGCAATCAGTCTCAAGGCTCTACGCACAGAGATGCTGTTAATGTAAGAATAGTCCAGGTTTAAAAGTATTACTTTCATAACTATATCGCCACATCATATTATGGTACCCCTGGGAAGATTCGAACTTCCGCCAACCCGGATTCGTAGTCCGGCGCTCTGGTTCCGCTGAGCTACAGGGGCATGGTGGACCCGGAAGGCATCGAACCTCCATAATACCGGTTATGAGCCGGCTGCTCTGCCAGTTAAGCTACAGGTCCATCTCGTTTTACTAAAAATGTTCAAAAAAAAACCCTTTCAGCATGCCTCGGGCAACCGAAAGGGTTTATAAAAAGCATACTGAACATATAGGTCAGAACATATGTCCCTCCGTTCCTAAAATTCTACCCGAGAAATTGCATCCGGCATCAAACAATGAGGGCATAATTCCGCGCAAAGTATTACCGCCCGGGCAATACCATAGTTTTCTTATGAGCATATGTTGTTTGGATTCAAGCACTTTCAAATTACTTTGCTTCCTATTCTGCTGTCTGGAAATTAAAAACCCCTTTCAGCATGACTGCCAGAAGGGGTCGTTAAAATCATGCTAAAATAAAGTGTCAGGTCATGGCCCCCTCCAGGCGTAATTCAATTATATCCGTCCCTGGTAGGGCACTATAAAACGGGCCTGAGAGCAAACCGTATGACCAGCCGAAACGCGTTTGTTTGTTAATATGTTGTAAATTATTTGAACACATAATGATTAGTTCTTTCGTATTATTTTGTGCGATTATAAACTGACTTTCATGCAAAGTCAATATTCAATTTTTAGCATTTTGATTTAAAATCGCCTGAAACGCCCGTTCAGCCTTCATTTATCCCAACGTTGCAAAAGTCGGAGGGCTTCCGAGTCAAGGCGTCTGAGGGTGAAGTCGTAGGTCTTTACCCTGTCGGGGCGTAGCTCGAAGAGCGAAGACTGATTCGAACCCTCAGCAGCGCAGAATCTGAAGTCCTCCGGCTTTCCCGCAGGGCAAACAACATGGCAAAAACGACCCCATCCTTCGAATTCCCCAATGGGGGTATCCAAGAAGTAGTCATTTTACTATGAAATCGTCAATAATTGCAGACTATTATCTATTCTTTGCTATGTTGTTTGCGCAACTAACCCTACAACGAAACTTATATCAATTATTACTTGATTTTTAAGTAATGGCCTGCAATACTACGAAACAACCCCAAATATAGGAGGCAGGCCATGCTACCCATTTCGCGTCAGGATGAG
>Ga0126335_1000454_pt1 | contig 19636 bp, 17 predicted proteins | sample OlaspJWI45metaG_FD_108409 | JGI IMG/M metagenome (GOLD analysis project Ga0126335, IMG submission 108409) | Marine gutless worms symbiont microbial communities from Oahu, Hawaii - Olavius sp. 1 OAHU.JWI-45 metaG | ecosystem: Host-associated > Annelida > Digestive system > Unclassified | place... | reverse complement strand
TTTTCATTGCTCAGATAATTCGAGATCCGATCTGTACCCAGTTCTGGGCCAGGGTTGTGGAAGCGCTTGCGCGCTGTCAAATATTGGAAACGACTCGACTGAGCTCGTCGAAGTCTTGAAACTGGGAATTTGAAATTAGGGGAAAGAATCCTATTTTTTTATTTCTCTCTGAGTTACGGGCATGAGCTGAATGTCATCGGGATGCTCGGCCCGCCCTCAGGACCGTTTTTAGCTATTGCAGAAAAACTTTTAGAGCGTTTGGAGTTGAATGTGAACCGGATTTCGGGCGGATCGTTTGAAATGGTCTTCGGTGGGGAGCGAAGGGTAATCAATAAGTTGATTGCACGGGCCGGAGTTTTATCATCAACAAAGGGGTGACGTACGAGAGGATGGAGTGTGATCTATGTTTTTTTAACAGGAGGAAATTCTCCGGCCCCTCGATTGCAGATCAACGCATCAATCTGCTCCAGCCCGTGCAAACTTAACCATGGAGGAAACTTAGGCTAAGTTAATGATCCTGAGTCCTTCATTTTTTCGCTGAACCAGTACAGAAACCTTTTCATCTTTCTTTGATTTCGCCAGTTGATCTTTCAACTCGCTGACAGATTCGATTTTATTGCGATTTACTTCCAGAATAACATCGCCTTTTTCCATACCGGCCTTTTCAGCCTTGCTGCCGGGTTGTACTCCGGATACGATCAGCCCCTGATCGGACGGCAGATCCATGCGCCGGGCCAACTCGGGGGTCACTTCGGTGACCTGAAAACCGTAGGTACCCTCTTTTTGCTCCGGTGCCGTATCGACGGCTGCCAGGTTATCGGAACGTTTGACAATGTTCACCGTGAAGACCTTTTCACGTCCGTCGCGCTGCACGGTGACTTTGGCCTTTTCACCAACCGCCAGTCCGGCGACCTTGTGGGTCAGATCACGGCTGCTGTCAACGGTGTCACCATTGACGGCAACGATAACGTCATTGGACTGAATGCCCGCTTTGTCGGCCGGATCTCCCGGAACCACGCTGGTCACCAGGGCGCCCTGGCGATTTTTGACCTGGTAATAGTCGGCCAGTTCTTCGTTGACATCCTGGATGGTTACTCCCAGCCAGCCGCGCGTCACTTCGCCATTGGCGGCCAGCTGCGTGACGACATTTTTGGCCATGTCGATCGGAATGGCAAATCCAATGCCCTGACCGCCGGCAATGATCATGGTGTTGATGCCGACAACTTCACCTCGCATGTTGATCAGGGGCCCGCCGCTGTTGCCCGGATTGATGGAGGTGTCGGTCTGAATAAAGTCATCATAGGGACCTGAGCCGATAACGCGTCCTTTGGCACTGACGATGCCGGCCGTGACCGTGTGTTCCAGTCCAAACGGATTGCCGATGGCGACCACCCATTGTCCAACCTGCAGATCTTTGGAATTTCCCAGTTTAATCATCGGCAGCTTTTTTTCGGATTTGACCTTGATCAAGGCGATGTCGGTATGCGGATCGCGGCCGATAATCTCAGCTTCTAATTCCTGGGTATTGTCTTTGAGTGCCACCGTAATCTTGTCGGCGCCTTCAACCACATGGTTGTTGGTGATGATGGTTCCGTCCCGGTTGATGATAAATCCGGTTCCCAGGCTGCGCTGTTTCTGAGCCGGCGGTGGGTTCTGTCCGCCGAAAAAGCGATCAAAATGGTCCTTGAATCGCTCGTCACCGCCGAATGGATTCCGGCCGAAGTGATTCGGTATCATCTGCTTGCCGGTGACGGCTTTTTCGATGCGGATGTTGACCACCGCAGGGCTGACCGCGGCGGCCAGTTCACTGAAGTTTCCGGGCACCATCGGGACACCGGGCGCTGTCGCGGCAGGTGCAGCAGTTTCCTGAAATAGACGCGTGTTGCTGTCTTTGGCCGCAATTGCCAGCGAACCATCGGGACTGGCGGCAAAGTAGAAGATCGATGCCGTCAGAACCATGACCGTTCCGAGCACGGTCAAATACTTCTTTACACTTTTGGTATTTTTCATTTTAATTCTCCTTTCACTATTTTGATGCGGGTTTCCAAACTCGAAAGGGAATATAAACGGATTGTCTAACGGCAAGATGACGGCAAGATTACCATTTGGTCATGTTTTAATTTCGGGGTAGGTTAGCAGATATGGGGATATTGACTTGAACCTATCAAGTCTGGATTCTATATTTATTTCAGGGGTCGTGGTGTTTTTCAACAACCGTCCGCTGCATGAACAATCGGCGACTTCAGCGTACAAACTCATGCACAAGGGTTCGTAACGAAAGAACAGTATATTGTCAATATTTACAGATGATTACATCATAAATGATCGTTAGTCACATGTCTAAGCAGCCTTATATTCGCGCTGTTCTTTCGTAACGCTCCCTAATGCATTCAAACAGTGTACGCTTACGCTGCCGATTATTCATTCCGCTATTATCAAGGCTTTGCTGAAAAAACTCCCCGACCCCTCATTTATTTATGCACTGGTTGAATCTGCGGCACACCTTAATAAAAATAAAATAGACGTGTCGTCCCGCGCCAGCGGGATTGAGCCGGACGGTCCCTCGAGCGTTCATTTTTTTGCGGGCGGTGGATATTTATTCAGGATCTTGTCGACCGCATCGGTGACAATTTGTTGGTTTTGCTGAGCTGTCATTCCCGGATCCAGTTTTGCCTGGACCGTGCCGCTCCAGATCGTAGTCTTGGATCCGGGGCGAATAAAATTGAGTGTCAATATACCTTCATCCGGGTTGTAGTTTTCCATACCGACGGCCCGCCCGACACCGGTTGATATCAGAAAATCGGGTTTGGATGTATCGATTGCCAGACCTTTGGCCTGGAGCCGGGCATTGACATTTTTTTTCAGGTGTTCGATGTCAGCGCTTTTGAATTCGTTTTTTTCAGGTATCGACAGCCATGCGTAGGTTTTCAAACCGGAAAAATCAACCCGCCGATCGTATCGTATTTGGGGGTTGTGTCCCTGGCAGCCGACAATTATGGCGGTCAGCATTAAAAACAGTACTATTTTGACATTATTCATGGTGACGCTCCTTGTGCGTGTGGATTCGGTTTTATCTGTATGGTTCCAATGCTAATCATTAAATCCAAGCACTGCTACCGCCAGCGTTCGTCCGAGCCACGGAGAATGCCGCGGCAAAATGGCGTTTTTTTTTCGGCTGCCAGGCCAGAAAAGAAAACTAGTCGATGAAAACCGGATGGCCGGTCTCTGCCGACCTGTAGCAGGCCTCCATGACCTCCAGGGTTTTGAGATAGTCGGGCCCGTTGGTTTCAAATTCCCGGCCGCTGAACAGGCAATCGATGAAATGCCGCAGGGCGGCATAACAGCTGTCACCGGCAAAACCGCGCAGGGGATGGGTGTACTCATGCGGATAGGAATCCTGCCCCAATTTTTTGATGATCAGGTCACCGCATGAATCCATTATCAGGTGACCATCCGATCCGTCCAGACGCATGCTGCCGAATGTGGTGCGGGGGTCGCAGGCATAAAGGCTGACACCGGACTCGTTTTCATTGTAGCGATTGGCATCCAGCATGACGGTCGTGCCGTTTTGAAAATTAAACAGGACCTGGCCGCTGTCTTCGCCTTTTATGACCGGATTGAGCTTTCGCAGCTGGGCGTAGACCTTTTGGACCTCACCGAAAAGAAATCGAAAGGTATCGATGAAGTGAACCCCAAGCTCATAGATAAGCAGTTTTTCGTATTCTCTGAAAAACGGCTGTCGGCCCAGGTAGGCATCTTCCCCCCAGCCGTCCCCCATGCGCATTTGGAAAAAAGCGCTGAAGATATTACCAATGGTTCCAGCATTCACTATTTTTTTGATTTCCCGGTACCAGGGCTGCCAGCGCCAGTTGTCGTGCACCATGAAACGAATCCCGCTGTCCCGGGCCAGCCTGACAATCGTCCGGCTGTCTTCCATTGCCGGTGCCAGGGGCTTCTGGCAGATAACGGCCATATTTTTTGCAGCCGCATATTGAACAACCGGCAGGTGGGTCGGGGGCGGGGTGATGATGTCGATAAAGTCGGGCTGTTCTTTGTCGATCATCTCCCGGTAGTCACTGTAGTAGCTCGCAATTCCGAATTCTTGCATGTGTGCCTCAGCACGGGGTCGGTCGAGATCGCAAATCGCGGCCAGTTCCACTTCCGGAATTCTCTTCCAGGCATCAAAGTGATATTGACTGAAATACCCCGCCCCGATGGAGACACCTTTGAAAATAGTTTTTTGGGTCATATATGTCCTTTTATTTATTTACCGCCCGCTCTCTTCAGGCTTCGCTCTGCGAACTTACGTCTTCGCTGAAGCTTCAGGCTTCGCTCTTCGAGCTTCGACCCGACAAGACGCCGCACAAGACGACTCGACAAGCCGTTCGCTTGAGGCGCAGAGGACACAGAGCATGTTACAATTTTGCTTTTCGCTGAGAGGCCGCAAACTTAAAAAATATTACCTCTGCGCCCTCGGCGTCTCTGCGGTGAAACTATTTTAATCGAGAGCAATAATGGTGTCAGGGCTCCATTTTTGACAAAATAATTATGGTTAGTGAAAAATGAAGACCTGAACCCAGTGTTTTTCCGCATCCCACACGTGTGAATAGGTTGAGTCGGAGTCAAGCGCAGCCCGGACGGCGGAATCGCTTGCTGTCATTGTAGAGATCCATATAACCATACAAATTCAGAAACCTGAATTATTGGTTTGACACCCAAAAAGACAGGATATATACTGGACTATACCATTTATTTATAAGGGGGTGATCTATGATGGAAACCACCGCAAAATTGTTTAAAAATGGTCGATCCCAGGCTGTTCGACTTCCAAAAGCATTCCGATTTAAAGGCACCGAGGTCAAAATCCGCAAAGAAGGCGAACGAGTCATTTTAGAACCATTGGAAACTTCAGATTGGCCTCCTGGATTCTGGGACATTTTTTCACCGGATCATGATTTCGAAATTCCAGAAGCACGACCGACAAAACACATTGATTTAGACGAGCCCTCAAATTGATATATTTACTTGACACAAACATTGTCAGCTACTGGATGCGTGGGGATGAACAGCTCATCAACAAAATAAGAAGTCATAGGCCATCCGATTTGTCCATTTGTACGATTACCCTGGCTGAAATGTATTATGGTATCGAAAAATCGCCGGTTAAAAAGAAAGAGCGGCGCAAAAAAATCGAAAGCATTTATTCGCAACTTAAAGTATATCCTTTTGACGATCTTGCCGCCCGTCAATATTCATTTATTAGGCCTCAGCTTGAAAAAGAAGGGATAGTGATCAGTGAACGAGATCTTCAAATAGCTTCGATTGCTATGGCAAATAGATTAATCGTCGTTACCCACAATGTAAAAGAGTTCGAACGTGTCGTAAATTTAGATCTAGAGGACTGGGCCAAAGAGTCCGGTAGATAACAGCATCTTCAGAGGACGACTAAGGGAGATAAGATTATCATTTATTGCTACCGATACTCACGCCCTTGAAGATTGCCTTTTGATTCATATCTATCCTTTTTATTCATTCACCACCCGCTCTCTTCAGGCTTCGCGCTGCGAGCTTCCGAATTCGCTCTCCGAGTTTGGGGCTTCGCCTAAAAGATATTACCTCTGCGCCCTCGGCGTCTCTGCGGTGAATATACTATTGTCATAATGCCAGTGAACCGGCGGCCTACCGGCGATGGGCGAACGGAAGGTGGCCAGGGAATCACCCAGCAGACACCCCAGATAAACGGTCTTTAAGTCCGGTCCGCCAAAGGCCAGGCTGGAGATATTGCGCAACCGTTTGCTTTTCACATGGTCCAGGTGCGGCCGCCCCATGGTTCCGGCCTTAAACGCTTTTTCGACTTCGGCCACATGGGCTGCATCCGAATCCTCCAGCACCAACTGCTGACGCCCGTCAGGCATTATCCGGATGAGCCGGTTGCTGACGATGCTGGTCACCCAGATACCGCCTTCGGCATCGAATGTGAGGCCGTCCGGGTAAACGCCCGCGCCGAATTCGGTCACCGTCTCGCGGCCAGTCAACGAACCGTCCGAACCCACCCGAAAGCGGCTCAACCGCCGGCCGAAGGTTTCATTCACATACAACCAGCGGTTATCGGCATCCATCTGCAACTCGTTGGTATAACCCAGTCCGTCCGCAACGATGCGCGCACCGCGGTCATCGATCAGGACAATGAATCCGTCGTCCACATCGGGACGGTATCCCAGCGCCCTGGGGCTGCGTCGCGTGCTGACGGTCAACCATATCCGATCCGCTTCATCGACCATGACAAAGTTAGACGGCGGTAGGGGCTGTGCGTTAATTTCAGTTATAACCGGCGTCATGACCGCGCTGCGATTCAGTCGATACAGTCCGCCTTCATCTCCCAGGTTGGCCAGCAGAAAAGATCCGTCGCGGCAAAGGGCAATACCGTTGGGTTTGATGTCAATTTCGGGATTATCGGCGAAAAAGTGCTCTTTACTGCCGTCCGGATGCAGGCAGGTCACACCGCCGCGCCAGTCGGCGGTATAGATGTTGCCGCGCGACGTGCACAGCACGCATTCGGGACGGTGCAATCCCCGGCCGACAAAGTCGAGTTGCTCCGGAGTCAGGCTGAATCCTTCCATAAATGCGTCCTGTTTGTCTTGCGATATCGTTTAATGACCCCGGAGATTCGGCGATCGGAATTATACCATATACATAGCGGTAATCGTGCGTCCGACCCCATTGCATCCATGTTTTGGGGGAATCAATATATATCAAATTACCATATGATATTCACAGTATCCAGCCATTTTACATTAATAGCCGGAAGCCACATTTTTATATACCGATTGTCAAAATAATGTTGCGTTATCCAACGCTTAACTGTGATTGTGAAGATTGGGTTCTACAGACGAGATACTGGATCCTGGCACAATCGGAATGAATTCATGCCATTCGGAATAAATCCCGTAGGCGGGATTTGAATGTACTAGGGAGCGTTTCGAAAGAACAGTGCGACTATACGGCTGCCCAGACCTGTGACCAACGTATGCTTATGATTTAATTATTTGTAAATATTAATATTATACTGTTCTTTCGTTACGCTCCCTTATGCATAGGCTGTAGTCGCTGATGATTCATGCAGCGGACAGATGTTGAATTACACCCCGACCCATCAGATATTTTGCATGTATGGTGGCTGAATCCGAATTTCCCGGATGTCATAATTCCTGTCGGGTATAATCCAACGCGGCACCCCGATCCGGAGACGTGGCCATCTTTTTATAGATGGAGAGATATCCCCTGCGGACGGGTTTTGGGGGAGACTTCCACGATGCCAGTCTTTGCTGGAGCTCCGCCTCTGATATCAGCAACTCGAGTTTTTTACCGGGAATGTCGATCTCAATGCGGTCACCATCCTGCACGACTGCCAGCGGGCCGCCCGCAGCGGCCTCGGGGGCAATATGGGCGATGGCGCAGCCCTTGTTGGTTCCCGAAAACCGGCCATCGGTTAAAAAGGCAACCTTGTCGTGCATGCCCTTTGCGGCCAGTTGCCAAAGGAACCGCTGAAGCAGCAGCATGCCCGGATCACCTTTCGGGCCAACGTAGCGGACGATCACAATCTGTCCGGGCTCGATCTTACCGGCATTCAGGGCGCTGCAGGCCGCATCTTCATTGACGTAGACTTTGGCCGGACCTTTGTGAACCTGCATGCGCTCCGGTACGGCCGATTATTTCACCAGGGCGCCGCCCGGGGCGAGGCTGCCCTGCAAGAAAACCAAACCGCCATCCGGTGCAATCGGGTTGTCGATTGCCCGAATGATCGATCCGTCCCCCAGAGGGACATCTTTCAAGTTTTGTGCCAGTGTTTGACCGGTCGCCGTAGTCACCTGGGAGGCAAGCAGGGGCTCAAGTGTTTTCATGAGCGAAGGGATTCCACCGGCTTCGTCCAAATGACCCATGTGATGTTCGGGTGCACCCGATGGTGCGATATCGCAGATTAAGGGGGTTTGTTCACTGAGCCGGGTAAACGTTTCGGGCCGTATATCCAGGTCCAGTTCACACGCCGCGGCCTGCAAATGAAGGACGGCATTGGTTGAGCCACCCAGTGCCATCAATACACGCACGGCGTTTTCGAAAGCATCCATGGACAGAATATCGGCGGCCCGTATCCCGTTTTCGAGAAGCTGCATCACCTGTCGGCCGGCATTGAAAGCGATGCGTTCCAGCCTGGAATCGCTGCCGGGCACACAGGTGGTGCCCGGCAGCGATAATCCGAGGGCTTCCACCATCGCGGCCATCGTGTTGGCAGTGCCCATCACCGGGCAGGCGCCGCCCCCCTGGCAGCCGCGCTCCTGAACCTGGCAGAAGGTTGTCGGGTCCAGGTGCGCCCGGAATTCGAATCCGAAATATACTGGCGCCCCTTATGGCCGCCGCTTTTGCATCGGGGCCATCTTCTCGCAGTCTTTGCTTATCGGCAAGGCCGTATCCCATAATCTTTTCCATGTTGGGAGCACGTCGGGAAGACATTTCCGGGTATGTTTCGGCGATAGGCACGGTATCGTCGTCCTTGAAATGTCTTGCAAATCGTTCCGGGTTTTTGGGTAAGCATTTCCTCCGGGGAAGATCCGATTTCTTCATGGCTATTCAGTTGTTTTTCCTTTAGGAGTTCTTGACAATATGGTAAAAATGTGGGATATTCCCACCATGAGCACTTACACCGTCGATACCAAAAAGCGCATCGTCCTTCCGGGCGGGCGACCGGGTGATGTATTCGACATCCAGCAGCAAGCAGACGGACGCTTCCTTCTTGTCCGACTCGAAAAGCCGGAGCACGGCAGGCGCATGAGCAAAAAGGCCTGCATGGTGGCCATGCGCACAGCCCCCCTCAAGCTGGCGATGTCCTGGGAAAAACTCCGCAATCTGACACGTGAGCCATGATCCTGCTGGATACCAACGTACTCGTCTATGCTTTCGATCCCCACTCGCCTTTCTGCCAGTGGGCGCGAGAGACGATCGCCGATGCTGTGGCCGGTGACGGCGCCGCCATAAACGCGGTCAGCCTGGCCGAGATTTGTGTCGGCGACGCGGACCCGCCGACCGCTGCCGACCGGATACGCAGCTGGGGTGTTGAGATCCTCGATGTGCCTGCCGCGGCGGCCGACGTATGTGCCACGGCATTCCGCAAGTATCGCAAACGGCGCTTGTCTCAGTCTGATACGCCGGCACCCGTAATGCCGCTGCCTGACTTTTTTATCAGCGCCCATGCCAAAATTATGGGTTGGGAACTCGCTACTGCCGATCAAGGCCGATTCCATAGCTACTTTCCTTCTGTCTCGCTCAAAATGCCGCCGTTATGAAAACGTAATTTATAGAAAGTTTATCTTTTCGTCATTTGACTCCAGCTAAAATTGAAAGTTGCTGAATGCCTTTCTCCCACCATGCCTGAAAGAGGCCATGTAAGCATCCTTTTTTGTCTAACCGAATTTTGAAGTCGCGTTTCATAATTTCGCCCAGCGAATTTACTTGGGAAACAGATCTACGTTCCACCAGTGGCAGCAAATATTTTGGAATCAGACAATTGATGATATATCGAAATTGATCGGCTATCCAATACTTCTGGTATGTTGACCCGGAATGCAAATGCAGGTTTACCCCGTTGTTCGCGGCCCTGTCATGCCTGTCAATGCCATGAGGACACTGTCGATTTCCCGGGTTCTGCCAATCGTCAGGATACAGTCAGGATTGTTGGTGCGAAAAATTAAGTCAGCGGTCGCCAGGCTTCTTGTCCGGCTTTTGATCCTCTTCGATCGTTCTCAAAGCGGCAGCGGCGGCAGCCTCTTTGGTTTTCTGATCGAATGTTTTGGAATCCGAAGACTTCGGCTGTTCGACATCCTCCGGTTCCGTACCCTCACCCTCCGGAGGAAAATACACGGTCACGTTGCGGTGGGCGAACTCGATGCCGTTTTTCCGAAAGGCCTCCTGCATCATCCTAAACACCTCGCGTCGGATGACAAATTGCTCGCCCGGAATGGTTTTAAACTTGACCCGCATGATCATGGCCGAATCATCCAATTCTCTGACGCCCTGGGATTTAATTTTACCCAGCATGACCGGGCCCAGCTGTTCATCTTTCATTATTTTTTTGTTGATTTTCTTGATTATTTTTCGAACCTTGTTGACATCCGTGTCATAGCGCACGCGAAAGTTAAGCTTGGAAATAATGTAGCCCCGGCTGTTGTTGGTCACCGTCCCCATGCTGCCGAACGGGATCGTGTGCACCGGTCCCCTGGGACTTCTCAGCCGTAACGAGCGCAGGGATATATGGTCCACCGTGCCTCTGAGACCGCCGGTTTTGATGTAATCGCCGACCCGGAATGCATCATCGATAAGAAAGAAGATACCGGCGATGATGTCTTTAACCAGGGTCTGGGCACCGAACCCGATGGCCAGGCCCACCACCCCGGCACCGGCCAGCAGTGGGCCGATGTTAATCCCCATCGAGGAGAGTAATAGCAGAAATACGATGGCGAACACCACGAACAAGAACGTCTTGCGCAGCAACAAAAGCAAGGTTTGACTGCGGGAGCCCTCAGCACCACCTTCTTCGGCCTGACTTTCCTGTTCGGCAAGTTCTTCTTCGGCTATGTTTTCTTTGATTTGGGACCTGACAAATTCCCACAAGATCAATCCGATCAGCAGCAGAACGAATACGCGCTGGAGCGTATTTTCAAGAAATATCAGAACAGCGCCGGTAATGTTGATGTGCTCGTATAAAATATACTTGACCAGACTGACCAGTATCACCGTAATCAGGACGACACCGAGCCAGCCGATGGATTTTTTGCCTGAAGACAGCTCGGCCGCCCTTTGATACCACCAGCGTACCACCACTCGAACGATCAACAAGACGCAAAGGGGCAAGATGATCAGTGCACACCATTGCCAGATTGTCTGATCCAGGTATGTTTTATAAGACCAGACCGGCAGCCACTGGCTCCACTTGGGCGGAAGCAGCCGTCCGGGATTGTTTACGTAAAAATCAAAAAAATCCTGGCTGATTTGGGCATTGAGCTTGTAAGAATAGTCTTTGACTTTAACATAGAACTCTTCAAGGCGCTCAACTGTTCCCGGGGTAAATAAATACTCCCCTTCGCGGTCGCCTTCTTCGACCCGGTCAATGATGCTATCGGTATTGGGTATTCGCCAGCGGATCATATCCGCTTTTATATCCGGATCCTCCTCACTATCGATGGCGAATTCATCAGGTATTTCAGAAAAAGCTGGCAGCTCGATCCGGTCCAAAACCTCCTTGAGCATGATGGCACCCTCATAACCGACATCCTCCTGCAGGTTTTTCGGAATCCCGCTAAGATTGAGGCATTCGAACCCGCTCTGGAAGAACTCCTCGGCTTGTCTGGCCATCTGCCGCACCGGTTCCGAGGGAAAGTATCCGGGAGTTTGCAGATTTTTGCGATGGGCTCGCATTAAGGTGGTGTAAGCACGGTTCATGTTTTCGATAAAGCTTTCAAGTGTCTTTCGCGGGCTTGAGGTGTTCGGAGGTTTGAGCATGTCACTTGCACTTGAGGAGATATGATCATCTTTCGGAAGTGTCAAAGCGGATTGCGCCCAGGCAGTTGCATGCAATCCAACGCCGGTGGCAAAAAGGGCAATAACGAGCATTATGGCGGCGTATAAAACGGATGATCTTTCTTTCACGACATTGGCTCCTGGTCCGGTTGAACCGGAACTCCTAAAACAGTAATCACGAAACCATGAAATCGTCATTGTTGTGCAGTAAATTATGGATTGATCGGACGGGCAAAATGTACAAAAAAATGAGGAGACTATTTAATAAAACCTTAATTTTGGTTTTCAAGATGCCAAGGTAGGCTTGTAAATCGAAGATATCATTCAGAAACCAAATTACCTGTTGGCATAGATACTTTCATCATGACCGTCCACACGCCAGTTAAAAGTAATACTAAGATAATTGAACTTTTTGGCAACTAAGGCGGTGTCTTAATGTTTAATGTTCTGATCACCGCAAGCCATTGTATGGCTTGGCCTTACAGCCAGTCTTTGCCTGTGGCTGCCCGAGAGGTCCACCGGGATTTGGCGCGCAGACCAAAACCGACTTTTTTGAAGGCACTGTACTCAAACCCCGCCAGGAAGTTTTAAACGCCGCCCTTATATCCGCCAAAAATTAGGGCCCAAGGGAGAAATACCATCTTGGAAAGGCTTCCTTTTTTTCAAGCGCATCAGTGGTTGTGACATCGACCCTGGCTAACGGCGCCAGCAGCAACAGGCGTAGTGGCATGATGGAAATTTTTTCAGCATGACGATCTCCTTTCTTGAGTTGAAAGACACCGTACCCATTTGCCTGATTGGCGGAATCGGCACCGTGCCGGATCAGACCGGAGCTTCGTGGATATGCATTTTAAAACTCGAGAGCGTGCCTATTAATTCCATTTGGCCCCCGGTCACTATGAACCGGCTTTTCCACGAACAAGGTCGCGGGCGCCCACTCCCCAGTGGCCCAGCACTTTCGAGGCCTCTCCAACACTGGTGTCGAGCATTTCGATCCGGCTGCTGCCGACGATCTTTACCGAGCCGGCGAAAGAAGCCGGCGCCCAGGGAACCAGCACGGTCAGCTGCCCGTCTTCGTGTTCTTCGATCACGTAGACGATTTCCCGCTCCTCATCTGCCGAGTGAAGTACGGCTGACCGGAAGGCGGTCTCCTCCTGGTCGCCCACCAGTCCCCTGGCCAGGCTCTTAACTGCCTTGTAAAGCGGCAACCGGTGCAGCAGGGTGTCTTCGACCCACCGGCCCGATCGCCGCAGTGCGGCCGAGCGCAGGGCCAGACCGAACACGAACGACGCACCCACGATGAGAGCCAGGCCCATCAGAAGGGGCATGCTGACTTGATCGAAAGTGCCTTCGGGAAACAGGTCGGCGATGGGGGTGGCCAGCGCAACCACCAGCTCCAGCAGCTCGGCCAGCAGCAGGTAAAAAAGCAGCAGCGGCAGCACCACGAACAGGCCACCGACAAGGGAAGTTTTGATAAATTCAGCAATGTTTTTCATGCCAAATCCTCTTGTTTCAATCAGGTATCCATTTTGCCTGCAAATGGAGTTTGGTTTGAATGGCACATAAACGTCGTCAAAGGTGTCAAAAAGAAGCGTTTCAGGGTCTCGCCGATTCAGATACACTTTCCTGCGCACGCTCCAGCGTTTCGACGCCAATTTGAAATGTCCCGCGCTGTGGCCGGTTGATATCCATAATCAAAAAAAGGATAACGCCAATTAGAAGCCCAAGCAGTACTATTGCAACCCGGCTGTCATAGCCCGCCGCGCCAAAGGACCACGCCAGAAAGTAGATCGCAACCGAGGCTATGCCGGACAATAGCAGCAACAGCGAGGCAGGCAGAAAATTTTCGAATGCCGCCAGTCGCAACTCGTGAATGTCGATCAGCTCATTTGCAGCTGTAATCAGCGAGGTAACTATGGCAGGGCTCATTCCCGGCGTACTGGCCCGTTCAACCGCGGACCAGATCTTGGCGTGTAGTGTCTCGCTTTTCTTTCGTGCTGCCCTCGATGCGTCGAGATCATCCCGAGATTCTGCCAGCACGATACGGGCGTTGGTATATTCGTACAGCAATGCGCGAAGCTCGCCTCTGACGGGTTCGTCGAATAAGCCTGCTCGCAAGCTCAACGTGCCGATTGCATTGGACTCGGAGACCAGTACGTCACGCCGTGCGTCCCAGCGGCCAATGGCCATGGCGAGCGTAAAGCCGAGGAGCAAACCCAGCAGGCCAAACATAGCGGCACCGATGCCGCTCATCAGTGAGCGATGTGATTCGGGGGCATCCCGTTTACGAGATCCCGCACGAAAACCAATCTCGCATGCAACCGCTATCAGAGCGACGATCGCAAGTGCGATCAGCCGATGGTCTATCAGATAGAATGCATGTTCAAAGCTCATGGTCTACTCCTTTTACGAACGGAAGCAACATAGCGATGGTATTACCGGCACTGCCAATTTCATCCAGCTTTTTCAACCACTGGTCGATGTGGCCGTCATGTTCGACCAAGCCATGGGCACACAAACCCTGGTCGATTATCACCCGGATTTCCTTTATAATTTATTGACAACATATTAAAAATATTGAATATTTCTACCTTGAGTACTTGCACAGCCTCGCTAAAGCGTTATGGTTGCCCGTAGACCCAAAACCCATATCGTGTCCTGGTCGGGGTTCCGGGCCGGATTGATTATAACTTGTGTATTGGGCATGACCGACAGGCTCTGAAAAAGCTGGATTCGGTAGGAGGTTTCCAGCACGGTTTCGTTTCGCAAATCTTCTCCGAAGGTCTTGCGTGATGGTTCGGACCAACCCAGCCCGAGCGCCCAGGTCTGATTGGGAAAGGTGGAAAACTCAAAGCCTCCCGACAGAGCATTTTCAGCCAGCACACCGCCACCACCATCCGAGTGACCGAAGCGCAAGAACGGCAAAAACCGCTCGCCAATTTTGTAGCTGGCACTCACCACCCAGCCCTTCCCCGATGGTTGGTCGGTTTCCGTGCGTGCGTCCTTCGCCCAGTAAGTGAAGCGGACCTGATCAAAAGGGTAACGCTCTGGCGAGGGCGTCCAGCCAAGCTCGGCAGCTTTCAACCATTCGTTCTGATCAAAGGCGTCATGGTTGAACTTACCGCTGACGGCGTTGGCGTCATGAATCTGTGCACCCAGCCAGAAACCGCCGGGCAGATCGCCTTTGATCACCGCTCCCAGCGCTCCGATCCCGGTTGTTCCCAGCGCTGGGTTCAAGACAAAAGCGCGATTGAGAAATCCCGCCGTCGCGCTTTGGACCGGAGAGCCATCCAGATACGCGTCAAAGGCAAGGCGGCCGGCGGCCAAACCCAGCTTGCCGTCAATGAGCATCTGGGTCCAGTTGAGCACCGCCAGGTCCAGGTCGTATCTGTCGATATAGACAAAACCCGGATTGACGGCCGCCACCCCGATTTCGTTTCCGAGCCGCGACGGCGATATGGCCCCGCCAAAGGCCGAACGATACTCCAGACGCGCTTCGATCCCCCCTACGTGACCAGTGCCACGACCGACAAGTTTCCAGCCCATGTTCAATCTGTATATCTGACCCAGACCGTTCTTGTTTTCGGTCAGGCTGTCGCTCGCTCGCTGACCCAGCCACAACCCCAGGAGACTATAGGAAAACCCGGTCCTGTCTCGCAAATTTTGTTTCCACTCCAGGTAGCGCTGCAACGGTGCGCCCAGTACCGATTCGACCTTCTGATAGGCTCGCTTGATTTCCCTTATAACACCGCTTGGGCCCTGCAGCGGCACAGTTGCGGCCCCGGCCTGCACGGTGTCCTCATCACCGGTCTCAACGTCTTCATTACCGGCAAGAGCGCTCGGGGAAAATATAAACAAAAGCGTAACGATCAGTATTACTGCAAATAGATTGATCTGGTTCAATATCCCCATTGGTATCATGCTCCCGTCTTTTGTATAGCCGGACTGTTATTCGTGGCAGATTCCGGCTCCCGGGCCATATCGTTCGGAAAACAGACGTCGTGCTAGTGCAGCGGATCGATCAGCGGTTTGCAGCGGTCATTGGCACACCCGGGGCATTTTGTACTGTTCGCGGATGTCCATCAGTGCCGTCAGGGCTTTGCGCATGGTCTCCTCGGCCTGGGCTTCGGATCGGATTTCGTTGTCTGTGTCAACGAGATCCGGAAACAACGCCCGGGCCTGGCCCTCCTGCTGGCTGTCTCCGTAAGCGAGCACCTCCAGCCAGAGGCCGGCCAGGGCATGATCTTTGTTTTGGGATTTTTTTGCAGTGCGAGCATATCCCAGCGACACATCGTGCTTGCAGTCGGCTAATGCCTCCAACCCGCTGAAGGCATCTTCACCGATATCTTTTTTCAGCTGTTCGAGCCGGGCCACTTGTTGCTTTTTTTCGGCCTGGTCGATCTGGGCGCCGGCCACCGCGCCGGAAACCGCCCCAACGCTGCCTCCGTAGACCGCTCCGCGGGCAGCCGCATCGGCCGGGTCGCCGCCGAAAACCAGCGCACTGACCAAACCACCCACCGCGCCGGCTGCTGCCCCGGTGGCCGCACCCTGACCGGCCATTTGACCGCTTCGGGTCGAACAGGAGATCACCAGCAGCACCGTCAGACCAGCCAGCCAGGTGGCCTGCACCAGGGCTTTATTGCGAATCTTCTTCATATCTTTTCTCCTTTGAATAATCAGATCTCCATCGTAGCATCGGGCTATTTGATCGATCTTTCTATTGCGATCACCCGCGCAGCCGCCATGAGGACTGCCCGGCAGAGCGTGCATTCTGGGAAAGGAGGCAAATCTGCTCTTGACTCTTAACCAACTTGTCAATCACTAAGAATGAGCCAAAAGCAGACTTGATCCCATGAAGACCCCATGAACGCGGCCTGAAATGAAACTGGCTTCACAACCGCCGGCCTTGATCGCTGATCTGTCTTATCGCGAACCGGCTCTCTGCATCTGCTCTAAAACCTGATCCAGGTTGAACGCTGCCGGCCGTTGGCGAACCGGATAATCCTTAAACGATGCCAGCCACTCCCTGACGAATGTTTGCACCGGTACCAGCATGAACATGCGGTTGACCCACCAGCCATTGTAAAAATCGCTTTCATGGTGTGCCCTTTCAAAAGGATCGCGGCGCAGGTTCATGACCTTGGGAAAACGCAGCGGTATCATGGGCTCGGCCCACACGTTCCAGCCGTGCTCGCGTTGTTCCATGAACACCAGCTTCCAATCGTTGTAGCGCATTCCCACCAGCTGCCCGCCGTCGTTCCAGTAGAGAAATTCCTTGCGGGGAGCCTTGTCCGTTTGACCGGTCAGGTACGGCAGGAAGTTGTAGCTGTCCAGATGGACTTTGTACTTTCTGCCGTCGGCCTTGTGACCTTTCTTCAGTTTTTCGACGATGCCCGGGTCGCCGACAGCAGCCATCAGGGTGGCCACCCAGTCTTCCATCGAGATGATATCGTTTGATATCCTACCGGCCGTGATATTACCCGGCCAGCGGATCAGCATCGGCACCCGGTAACCGCCTTCCCAGTTCGTGTTTTTTTCGCCGGCAAACGGCGTGGTACCGCCATCGGGCCAGGAAAACACTTCGGCACCGTTGTCGGTGGTAAAAATGACGATGGTGTTGCTGGCTATGTTGAGGTCATCGAGCTTTTTCAGCAGCCGCCCGACGTGACCGTCGTGCTCGACCATGCCGTCGGCATAGAGTCCCTGTCCCGTCACCCCCTGGCTTTCCTTTTTCAGGTGGGTCCAGACGTGCATACGCGTAGGATTAAACCAGGCAAAAAACGGTTTGTTGGCCCGGTGCGCGCGATCGATGAAGCTTAGGGTGCGCGCCAGAAATTCCTGGTCGGCGGTCTCCATCCGTTTGCGTGTCAGCGGGCCGGTGTCTTTGCATTGCTGCTTGCCGTAGGGGCCAAAGCGGGGATCTATTTCTTTGCTTTCCTTTTCTGTGGCCTTGCAGTCCAGAACCCCACGCGGTCCGAACTCTGCACGAAACGCGGGATCTACGGGGTAGTCCTCATTTTCCGGCTCTTCCTCGGCGTTCAGGTGATAAAGGTTGCCAAAAAACTCATCGAATCCATGTGCGGTGGGGAGAAACTGGTTGCGATCACCGAGGTGGTTCTTCCCGAACTGTCCGGTCATGTACCCGTGGTCCTTGAGTAACCGGGCCAGCGTGGGGTCCTGTTCTTGAATCCCCAGATCCGCCCCCGGCATGCCGACACGCAGCAAGCCGGTGCGAATGGGGCTTTGACCGGTGATGAAAGCCGCCCGCCCGGCGGTACAGCTCTGCTGCGCGTAGGCATCGGTGAACATAATGCCTTCTTTGGCGATACGATCGATGTTCGGTGTGCGATAGCCCATCATGCCCATATTGTAGGCGCTAATGTTAAACCAGCCCACATCGTCTGGCATGATCACCAGGATGTTGGGCTTCTCCGATTGGGTGGCCGCGTGCGCGGTTTTCGCCAGTGCCGGCTGCGCCGTCATGATGGTGGCAGCCGTCAGCAAACCGCCCACGGCGGCCCACGCGGCAGCCTTCCTGACTCTGGTTGCCTTTTCTTTATTCATTTTTCCTCCTTATGGATCGTGAGTGTTATTTATTCTCCGGATATTTCCAGCAGATAGCCGAGCGTGTTTTCGGCGATCAAAAGATCCTGCAGCCGCTCTTTTCCACCTCCTTTCTCCAGTTGCGCACGAAGCTCTGCTGCAGTTGTTCCAAATTCAGCAGCCTTTTCGCCGATGCGGGCTTCAACGTCTGTTTCATCCACCGCGATGCCTTCCTGGTCTGCGATCATTTTCAGGATCAGCATCAATTTTACGCGGTCAGCCGCCGCGGTCCATTGCTCGGATCCCGGCTCCACGCTGTTGTTTCCGTCCACCGCCAGCTCTGAGCGCACCAGTTCATCGGGCAGATCCATGCTCACCTGCGCCAGCAGCCAGCGGGAAAGCTCGCCCAAGGGGTCATCGCTTTCTGCTGAAATCCGGATGGTGTGAAGATCCGGAAGGGCGAAGTCCGGCAGCGCCAGAAAGCGGACGGTGAATCGCAGCGGGCTGCCCTTGGCGCACTTTAGATCAGAGACCTCCAGGGGGCCGGCTGCTTTGGTCTCCGATTGTCTCAGCGCTTGCGGTCCGAACCGTTGGGCGCACCGGTGGCCAAGATCTTCGGCGATTTTTTTGCGGAACCGCTGGTCTACTAGCTGCCGGGGCGTCTTGCCCGCCCGGAATCCCGGGACCGGGATCCTGGCGTAGGCTTCGACGATGTCCTCGTACTCGGAGGCGACGTCCTCCCAGTCCACTTCGATCTTTATCCGGCAATACCCTTGTTCCGGGTCCCGGCGTTCCAGCTTCATTTCTTTTTCTCCGGCCGCCAGTGCTCCGCAGACGGCGTGTGCGACTGCTTCACCACCGCGCCCCCGAGGCTGCGGACAATTTTCTGAACGGGCGCATCGATGTGGGCGTAGAATTTCTTCCAGCCGCTGCACAGGTAGTTCAGTCCGGCCTCCCCATCCGGGGTACGAATGAGTCGGTTCTTGGGACACTCGCCAAAGCAGGCAAACAGGTACTCGCACCGGCGGCAGTAGCGTGGAAGCGTGCCTTCCTTATCCTTGCCGAAGCGCTCCTGCCCTTTGCCAAAGGCCATCTCCTCGAGCCGATTCTCAATGATGTTGCCGATCCGGTGTTCGGGATAGACATAATGATCGCAGGCATAGACAGCGCCGTCGCGCTCCAGGGCCAGCCCTTTGCCGCACATGGGACCCTGGGTGCAAAGCGGAGAAACGTGTCCCATCCATGTCTCCACTGCCGCGTCAAAATAGTGGACGTAGACACGACCCAGGTCTTTTTGAACCCACTCCTCGAATACGCTGCACAGAAATCTCCCCCAGTCATCCGGATCCACCGACCAGCTCTCTACAACCGATTCCGCGCCGCCCGGCCTGGCGCCTGCAGAGCCAAGCGCCGGCGCTTGGCGGGCATCCCGGCGGTGAGGCGCCGCATGCTGAAAACCGACGGGCTCTACGATTGGAATAAACTGCATCCGCTTCGATCCGATCTTGTCCCGCAGGAATCGGTA
>Ga0126335_1000453_pt1 | contig 19644 bp, 11 predicted proteins | sample OlaspJWI45metaG_FD_108409 | JGI IMG/M metagenome (GOLD analysis project Ga0126335, IMG submission 108409) | Marine gutless worms symbiont microbial communities from Oahu, Hawaii - Olavius sp. 1 OAHU.JWI-45 metaG | ecosystem: Host-associated > Annelida > Digestive system > Unclassified | place... | reverse complement strand
TAGTCGATCTGTAATTTAGTTGTGACCTTGTGAGTGTGACCACAGAAAACTATACATAGTTAGTATTGCCGATGAAAAGAATTGTCCAGCGATAAAGAAAATAGTCTGAGAACCACCGCCTACAATGACGCGGCTACTTACTGAGTTTACTCCTGGGCTCGCGCGGTCCGTCGACAGTCACCTTGATGGCTCTCTGGTAGGTGGCGACCTGCGGCGGACAGGTAGACAACGATATCGTCAGCGTGAAGCGCTTGCCTGCACATAGCATTCGTCGCTGACTGCGAGGTGTGACAATTCGCAGAACAGTGTTAGCGACAAGCAAAACCCGCGATCATTCGATAATGGGTCACGTGCTGTATGCACAAGTGTTATACTCTACAGTCGTGTTTGGCCCCGAAAGGGTGAATAGAGGGTGGCCGCGTAAATCAATAACCAATTTAGTTGTGTGGCCAACAGTACAATAAGGCCATCAACAGATTTATGTTGAACATGTTTATTCGTCATAAATGGTACAAAGGCAATTAATGAGAAAGAAAGAAAATAAGACAGCTAGTGCTTGCCTGGCAGTACGTTCTTTAGCTGCATTCACTAGAAGGCACTATATGCTATTTTCTAAAACTGGAGTCTTTCGGTTCGGAGTACGTTTAATTTGAAACCTGTGTTCTAACAAAAATGTCCACATTTTTATTTCTCTGTAGTTTCTACAAACTTTGACCGATTTCTATAAAATTTAGACAATCTGCAGCACAACATTAATTATATACCCACCTCGCTATATAATGTTGCCAATGCCACACTACCTTGGGAAATTTACATTTTGTAATGATAACTCTGTCAAACAAATTTACACAATTACCATTCTGCAAATATCCAAAATATCCAGTTTTTGACGCAATCATTGTCCTGCTGAGCCTAAGTATTACAGCAAGCATTCACAATAACCTCCTCTTTCAACAACGCAGGCCTGAAGTATCGGATTTCGTCTTTAGTTCTTAGATCGTTTTAGCAGCGCTTTGATGGGTCAAATCGGCCAAAATGTCCTAAAACCAGTAATTAATTTTTTTCCAACGATAGTGTAGCAGCAGTATGCAGGTGAGGTGGATATGTCAGCAATCTTTGCGTTGCAAATTTCATCAGTATACTGTGTGCCAAATGTTATTGAATTCGGTCAACGTTTGTAGAAACTACAGTACTAGTAACATAAAGATGTGGACGTTTTTGGCACACGATGTATTTCTGCAATGATACGAAGAAATGATTAAAATGCTGAAGAGAAAACAGTAATATTTAAGTAGCAAATATGTGCATATATACACTTCACTTAAGAAGAAAGGCAATAATTTTGTCGCAAAACAATAAATATACTCAAAATCTAATATTATTTACGTGTCATTTGCATTTTGTGAAAAAAAGACATGCATGCATGGTAATTTCAATATATCGGCGAATGTCCGCTGACTAATTCATCTTGTACAGAAGCAAAATTTTTTAAAGCATCTTTAAAGCGAAGTACATGTACAAAGTGAGTCGTCACAATGTAATTCCAGGTGACGAAAAGTTCTACAGTAAATCGGTTAATAAGCAAGTTAATATACGAACCTCTGCCACTCTTTCCGACGAATCTCAGATCGTTAAACCTGGCGACGCGATTGGTCATAATGGCGACGGCGTTTCGCAATTCTGCGCATCCGTTCTCATCACTTCCAGCGGCGACCGTGACCCTGGTACCATCTTTGACCGACGAGTCGAGCGCAACGACGCGAAACGCGACCGGAAGTGTTTTGTTGCTGCGCCAGTGGGCCGGCAGCGCCGTGCACAGTAGGTTTGGACTTCCGGTCGGTACAAGGTGACCTTCGTCGACCGTCGCAACACGGTGACAGGCCGCAGTGGCGGAATTGCGAGCAGGTCGACGAGGCACGGCGGTTGGCATCGTACCAATGTCTGCACATCATATACAGACCACCCACATACCTCTATCAGTCGACAAAAGACACACATATTAAGCGTCTCTTTCTACATACGCTGAGATGCGCAAAAGATAGAAATGTACTATTTACTGAAATGGCCGGTAGAGTGGTAATAATGTTTCTGCTTTGTGCTGTCGATCGTCACGCAACGCAACGCAACGCGCAGCGCTGCGTGGTGGAAACGACCCTATATGGAATATAATTAATTATATTCATAAGTATCATAAATGTATATATTAACCTACATACATATGTTCATATATTTAGGTATTCAGTATTTATAGACGGGACGGCAAAAGAAGGGAACAATATCGCGAATTGGGTATAAGAATGGAATGGGAAATAAGAGAAAAGAAATGGGAAAAGTTCACTTTCGCGATGAGGTTGAAATATTGTACAAACTTACAGATCACGTCTTGAATGAAAAATGCCGCTTATCGCTAAAGGTGTACTGGACAAGGCTGGGAAGCTTGTATATCCTGGACAATAATCATCATGTGAATTAGCATGCGGTATGAAGACTAGCCAGTGGCCACCCATTTACCACACCGCTTTATTGCGCCGCCGGCCGCTAAAGTCTTGGAAAAGCAAACGAAACGACACAATATTGCAATAAGCGCGGTTTCTCCACCATGCGCAACGATTTTTACGATCTGCTTATGAGAAGAGCGTATACAGGCGCGTCGGGAAAGGCGCCGGGATCCTCTAACAGCCGGGTTGGCCCCGGCCCCGACTGACCGCTACGCACGGCGACTTCGGCCATCATCGATGCGGCGTTTTATTCTCATGTACCTGGGTGATCTCGACCGACGTTGACGAGCCGCAATAAAACACGACCGCACTCAGTCGCACGTGTTTGCTACGGTACGCAATACCGATGCATGCTGTCTGCGTATACTGGCGATTACAGATTATGAGAATGATGACTAACAAAACGGCGTATTCAGTAGAGAATGATATACCTTCGACCCATCGTCCCCTCTCCACTGACTTTAAGACGGAGATGGAATCGGAGAAAAAGTCAGCCTGATTCTGAGACATCTGATTTACGTGCGACACCAACAACATGCATGAAACTAGAGTTGCAAGCACAAAAAAATCCACCTCTAACGTGCAATGTGTCAACTTTCAGGGACCTGCCACTGCGTAACATTGCGTTCACAGCAGGCTTCAGCTCTGGTGCTCGTCACGCTAGTTGTCACATTACTGGATGCAAGAGGGAAAGACTAAAAAGTCATCATCATTATCATTTATTTTCTCAGAACACAAAATACCGATACAATAAATGAAGTAACATGTAGCAGGTGCAACAAGGCTGAAAATTTAGTACTAACGGCCACCTGAAGGGAACAAAGAAAAACAAGGGTAAAAACACAGAAAAACATTTTATAGAACCTGATAGCAGAACAGTTATTAGACATGAAGAAAATCACTAAAATCAACACAGGAAGCGTTGAATAGCAAACAGTCGCAGATTAACCGTAAATACAAAATAGAAAAGCGGAGTTAACCGAATAGCTGCCATTAACTTTGACAAACAAAGTCCCCTGCCCACTAAATGTCTATTTATTTCACTTTTCAGGAACGCGTCCCCGCGGTAACGCTGACGTACAATCACAAGATAATTTCGCAACAGCGCACAGACGCGACGACCTTGCGACAACTTGCGTTTGATGACCTACACTTAGCATATTGCTATTTCTGTATTCAAAAGAGTCTGTAGCCAGCAAAGGTCGTTCGGATTTGTGGAAACTTTGTTTCTCTGCGGACGCCTCTCGGCACTTCCCAACAGGACCCCACTGAGGAAGATTTTACATACCCCTAAACTACCCCTTTCCAAAAATCCGACTGTGGTTACCGGTATAGCGTGCAAAAAAAGTACAAAATATCCCGACTAAACTGTGTGTGTAAAATTAATTACATTGACTTCAGACAACGATTAAAAGTATCGTACTTGTCGACTGGTACGCACTTACCGTGCATTTGTTGACAGTGGAACCGTAAAGCATCACAGCCAAAACACCACAATATAACACGACGAGTCGCCGGCTTCTGGCGGAAGCAGCAACGAGCAGCTGACGTCGGAAAGGGGAGCGGAACAAGACTGGCAGCCCGCCGGCCGGCGCTACAACGCTGAGAAGCTATCGGGCTGCGATGCGAGCCACAAAGCCACAGAGATTGCGTGTAGAGATGCCGCCGTACAGAGTCGGCTTCGGCGAAAGTTGTGAATCAGTGTTGAACGTAGCCGCACAAAGACGCGGCCACCGAGCCACAACTTTGAACGCTGTTGTTTGTGTTGTCCTTAAAATAGCACGTGCTGCGCCGCAAAAATTAAATCATTCGTAAGCTTGTACTGCTGTTGGGTTCGGCTTTAGTTTGATCGGTGCTCAACTGCTTCAAGTTTCAACACCGACATGCACCGGAGCTCTGGCAACTGGCGTTTAACATAATTTTTTATTACATTACACTAGCTCAGTCTTCAAGTTTTTGAGATCTGCCTGACTGCGTCAGTCGCGGCTTCGAGACTCCTTTTATACTACACTCTTGGTCCTGACTTCACTTGTAGTCTTGCATGCAGAGAGTAACAGCTGATGAACTCTGATCACTAATCAAAACTAGTCCACATGACCTATTTAAGCCAGCTGAGCGTCACTGCCCATGGGTGGCTTAGTTTTTTGTGCAATGCCACTGACCTATAGGCTATAATGTGAGCTCTGTGAGTTGTTTTGACAATCATAATAGCCTGTAGCCTAATTGTGTTAACTGTGTACGATGGTATTGTGTGGCGATAAACTATTTATAGCAAACGCCAGTGGTGAATTAACTCCCGGCGGCTCACTACAGAAAGGACATAAAGTTACTTGAAGGTGTTCAGCGTAGGGCAACTAAATTGATTAATGGTACGGATAATTTGCAGTATTAAAACGTTGGGGTTGATGAGTTTGGCAAAACGTAGAGTTAAAGGTGACTTGATTGAGGTTTTCAAGTTTATAAATGGGGGCTATACTATTGACGTAGATATATTTTTTGAATATGACAAGGGTAATAAAAGAGGTCATTCTAAGAAATTGTGCAAGAGATGAAGTGGACTTGATATGAGAAAGTTTGTGTTTGGAAATAGGGTAACTGACAAGTGGAATAATTTACCACAATGTGGTATTAATTGCACAACTTTAAATAATTTTAAATCTCATATTCATAAGGTACTGGAACCGGAAACCAAGTAAAAAGTTATAATTTAGATAGTGAGCGCTATATGGCGAAAGCCTGTGCTTGCTTATGCCGTCAGTGTTATCACTGACTGCTTCGGTGAATTATGTTAATGGTATTGGATTTTCAGTTTTGACTTTGGTCATGTGAAGTCAATTAGGTCTTTGGACTCGACTCCAGAAAACTAGTCGTGAACTACGAAGTCTGCAGAAGTGACAGAGCTATGTATGTACTGCAAGCCCATAAAGTAAAACCCAAGCTGTGCGCGGGCTGTTTTTGTGAATGAACACGCGCCGTAAACTATTGATAAACATCACGAGTAGGCCTACACACCGTGCGCGCATTGTTGTGTCGTTGCGCCTCGCGAAATGTTACACGGTTAAAGCGAGTTCGGAAGTTCACACAATATCGCCCATGATGCATGCACGTGTCTTCTTCCCACCAGAGTCAAAATATAGGCTATATATATAATTATTGCTGCACGCATCATTATAATTACTCAACGCAGCAGGCGCCTGAAGGTGAGGATTCGCTTTTCCGATTGACCCTGATCGCCCGGCGGTACCGTTGTCATACCGTACGGCGTATATGACTACACGGCAGTACGGGATGTGGCAAGAAACACGACATTAACATCGTAACTGACACTGCAGGCCTTGGTTGCGGTCGACAGGTTGTCTGCATTAATGACCCGTTTACACAAGCGACGTTGCCGCGATATGATGCGATATTTACTATACTCGTCGCTTCTAGATTGTGTCGGATGTAAACCCTATCTTGCGGTGAAGGCCTACTACGATACTGACGCAATGATGTCCGTCGGGTAAATATCGCCGCAAAATTGCCGCACATCGCCTCTCGCCGCTTGTCGTCGCGTTTACAGCGCTCATAAGCCTACAACATATTTAATTCGGCGACAACGCGACGATCACGGGAGACATGAGATGAGACCACAGTGATAACGACACGACGTGCACGACATACGGAGAGGTGAAATGTGAAGGACGTCGCCTCCAATTTTTCATACAGACAAAACTTCGACGCTCGACAGCACGCGATCTGCCGCGTCTACAGAAAGTGATCAGATGAAATGTCTTCTTGCGAATGCATCAACAGACATGACTGGACAGCCAAGCATCAGCGTCATAGTCAACAGCCATTTGACTTCATCAGAGGACAACAGTCGACCAAGTTTGAATTTCACAACAGGGACACAGATCTGTGGTTGCCTGATTCCATTTCTTCTTATACAGGCGCGACCCCGTGCAGTCCAAAAACGGTGAAGCAGGGACATCTGTTGCCATGGAAGATTGAAACCTGGTTGTCGAATTGTGGGGTCATCAGCTATAGCTAATAGTCGACCATCAGATGACACTGAACAATTTTAAGGCAAGCACAGGTGATTTCCGCATCTCAGAAATCGCGTATGTGTAAACAAGGCATAAGAGCCAGTCATGCAGGCTGCAGCTGCCACATGCGTTTCGCCGAAGCACATATCGGGCCATGCAATCATTTGTCGGCATCTTAATATAATATTATCACATGCCGCGCCTTGAAAGAGAGGGTGAGCGTGCATATGCTTGGTGACGACACAAAAGGTAGCCTATTTGTGCGGAAAAGTGTTGCGTTGCGGGTGTGTTGTCAGCTAGCTAGCGGCAATGAGCACTGCGCTGTGGTTCTCTTGAATGAAGGCACTCGACTGAATTGACAGCCATAGAAACAGCGCGATACGTCAACGCCGGTCAACGCGTGATAAGTTAATTCTTAATATCGGCAAAGTCAACAACAATTATGCTTCAAGGCAGAGTTTACGTGTTGAGTCTACTGCATCCCGTACCGTGAAAAGTATGCTAAAAGTTCATGTATTTTACTGTTGCCAAATAGGCAGCAAGAAAAAATGTAAATCAGCTTGACCGTCATGCACGCGGCTGTGCTATGCAAAAAGAGACGAATGGATCGAGAAGCTGTTCGGAGTGAAGACTCTTGGAGAGAAGTAGTGGTTAGAGTGTCGAGCAGCAGTGTTTCTATACTTTACGATTGCTGGAGATATTTCTCCCACTCCAGTCCCTTCCAATCGCCGTATAGGAGAATCGGTCAGTGTTCCAGGGGCGTTTATTTCTGGGAGACTGACATGTTCGAGCCCACGATACCTAACCCCCGGTAAATAAGGTGTGAGAAGTGGGCATACCGCCGTGTGGCCCTTTCCGATAAAATTAGTAAATTTTCACATAAAAATGGTGCACTTTTGTGGATCTGAGTGCTAAATTTAGCTTTTTTGTAAGTAGAAAATGGTTCATTTGAGCCCTTTTCTCGTTTCGGGGAGAGGGAGGTGAGCTTTAGCCTTCATCAGCTTCTACCTCTGACTACGCTCTGCAGTGTGCTTTGGAATTGGGTCACTAAGAATCTGTACTCCCGAACAGAACCTCGATCCGTTTAGCTATTTTGTACAGCGCAGCCGCGTGACAGACAGACAGACTGACTGACACAGCACGCTACGGGAGCATCGGTCGCAAACACGCAATAGACCGCGTTATGCACGTGTACATTTGATGCGGTCTAATAATAGCAGTTTCCTTGGACGTTTTTGGCCAATTTCAAATAAGCAATTTTGTTCGCAATTTGAACGGCGGCATTAACAATGATACATAACATCGACGCGTAGATGCCTTGCACTGCATGCACTGTAACACCGCGGGCCAATGTGATGACAAGGCGCTCAGCATGTATACGATAATAATCGCTGTACTCGATCAGTGCATGCCGCAAGTTGTTAGGTAGCCCGCCACAATGCGGAAGACAGCTATAGTAATGGTTCGCGTTGTCCGTCTGCCTGTCTGTCTGTCACACGCGAATATCTCCAAAACTAAGCGAGATAGACGTATGAAACGCGAATAGGAACTTGGGCTCCAGGTTCAGAATTGCCATCAGATTCGCGATTGGATGTACGGTTCGGCCATTTTGGGTGTAACCGGGTTGGCACTTCGCACATTCAGATAGAAATGGACCGGTTGGCCTTGTGAATGTAGTGAATGGATCAGTGGGAACAGTCACCAGTCGGCACCACACTGGGCACCGTGGCGGGCCAGCTATCGTCACGTCCCATAACGGACGATACCTTGTTCCGAATATTATTAGTTGAGTCTATAGACATACGCTGTAGCCTACGGTGAATGGTGCTTAACAAAAGTGACAGGCCACGCGAGTCGCTGATTTTTGATTCGCCTATCGTCGGTACTTTGTATATCGCGGCCGTACATGCGGATGATTGATGATCCTAAACTTGATGATGTTAACGGCACCCGTTTCGTCGAACCGAGTCATCACCGGCATTGTACAAGCATTGCCCGTTCAATCGGTTTATAGGACATCCATTATCATTGATATTTGTGCACTCCGCATGACACCGCATGCACAAATCAACGCTTTCCACAAGACTACAGTCTGCATTACTGCACTAGAAAACCCCTGTCGTCGGGTTAGCCACGCATGGCATGCACGCAACGGTCAGATTTTTGTCCGTCGCAATTTATACTGAAGATAACAGTTGAAATTTTTTTAATTACTTGTTTTGTCAGGTATAGCCATTTCGACCATCAGACCATTTCGGTCACCCAAATTATTGCTCGACGGACGGTCTTCCGTGGACTGAATAGACACAGCCTATTAGACGGTGCCGTGTTTATTGTATAAGACATGGTTTTTCCTCTCACAACTTCCATTACAACTTTTGCTAATTGTGGACGACAAAAACAACACAGAATTGCAAAAAGTTAAAAAATAAGTGCGTATTAAAAGTGACAATCAAAGATTTTTGTGCCAGAACGTTTGTCAAAAATCGGTGAAGAAATGAAGATCGTACAAATGATGCAAAATGCGAAAATATATACGCTTTAATGTAATTTGCTGGAGAAAAAGTTTACTGGCTGTAGATGTTGTCAAATGGTTGACGTACCTGTGATGTGACATCGTAATTTGGTGCGTGATCCACGTGATCTGTCGCCAATCGCTGACTGGCTCATCACCCGGGCACCTGTGTCTGTATCTTTGGCGTGTGATGTGGACTGCGGCTGCTGCAGCTGGCGATGTGAATGTGACGCAGGTCTAGATGATGATGCGGCGTCTGAGTGGTGACTGCAGTGCCGTACCAGCATCTCCATTCGTGCATGCGACAGAATCTTAGAAATATTCTAAGCAATGAGAAATTGTCAGCTGATACACCGATTTATGTGCTTTGTTCTATAATTGAGAATCTCGTGTATTGTTGCCACGCATCAATGAGTCCTGGGTCGAATGCCTACCGTTGTATGGTGCTTATGGTGGCAGCGTTGCAGTCGTCAAACTGGTCATTCATTGGCTATGTCGCCGCCGTCACCGTCACCGTCTGTCGCTCTGCTATTTGCCGTTATCACTCGAGTGGGCGGCTTGTTGGCGTGTCCTGTTTCAGCCAGCGCAGTTATTGATAGGCGTGGCGACCGAAAACGCACTGCACCGACTTCTGCAGCATATTCGTTTATTAGCTGGCCCGCCACGATATTTGGGCCAGCTATAGTAATGGTCCGCGTTGTCCGTCTGTCAGTACTATTCATTTACAGTATGGCTCCACCTAGTGAATGCAGTTAAAAAGTGCTACCATGCAGTCTACAAGCCGATGCAGCAGCTGTCCTTTGCTGGATTATTGGTTTCGCGAAGATGAACTTAACGATATATAGTAGTGACGACCACAGCATGGGTCGATTCTCGTTTCACTCTTCACTTGCGTAGTCTATAGATCTGTCTCTTATCTCCATTTTTCATCTACTCCCTTTTCGTTCCCTCGTGACAACAATTTTAGCGACACATACATACATACATAAGAAAAGTACATCAAACTTTGCACTCCAAATTAATTCATCGTCCCCGTCTAACTCTCTATAGCAGTCTTTTATGGATCTGCCCACTGATTAGACCTCCAACCAGTGAGTTACTTGTGAGCTTGTCTGTCGGTCATACGAAATTAAAAACTTCAAGGAACACTAAAACGAAAAATGTAGTCATGGAAATGATACAGAAAACAAAAAAAGTTTTCAGTTTGCGGCAGAATGATGTCAGTGACACACAGTCAGTAATGTCAACGATATTTGCCTAGAGCTATTGACCAAATGTGTTCCAGACCAGATGCCGCACGAACATCAACACTCTGCAGTCTGCAGTATATGGGTTTCAAAGTACGACTACAGTTTTGTACGGGCCGCCACACCCCTACATTACAACTATGTGGAAGCTAGCTCCTCTGTTCCCCTGATTTAATCGTACACTGCTTGAAGTAAGTAAACTTAGAAAGGTAGACAACGTATATGGCGCTGTAAAGATAAGCTGCCTCAAAAGTACTTCACGTCAAAAGTTATGTTGTCCAAGTGCAATCTTGAACGGGTGAGACGTCGAGTGCTTCTAAAAGTTATTAAGAGACGACAGTTCGTGTATAGTGAATCAGACAGACTGTTCCATGCGTGCACGCGGCGTTGGTGGATAACGGTTGGAAGTGAACAGCTGGTGAGTCGATTGGTGACAGCCCGATCGTCGATGGTGGCAGTGGCACGTCGCAACGCTGCCGTGACAGAGCTGACGCGTCAAAAAGAAACAAATCGGCGATCGCCGACACCGGCCGACCACATGCATATACGGACGGACGTGGTGCTGCCACAATGCGTTTTGTTCACTGTTCTTACGTCATCTCGTGCCCGACTCGCAAGTCTCGTATGCAAATATGCAACTATACCCAATGCATCACCGTGCATGCTGAATACTGAATCAGTTATCAAGTTTATCACGCCAAACGGCCAGGCTGACACTGTAAAAAACGGTGCGACACACCAAATGCGTTTTTACGGGCGAAGTGTTTTTTATAGCTATTAGCCAAGCAAAAATTGCCTTAAACTTGCAACTATTCGCTAACATAAGCAAAATACTTCTTTTTAAAATTTCTACTTTTACCGCTGATTACGTAAACAGTAGGGGCCTAATGTGCATTGCGTTACTTCGGAAAATGATATTGAAACATGTCTGCAGTGTTCGCGATTCAGCTTCAGGAACTTCTTCTGTCACTCATTTTACGAAGATTGCGACTTTGACGCGAAAATACAGTACGAATGTCCACAGATTACTTAAGAAAGTCGAGTAAAACGAGGTACGGTATGATAACGTTCCGTAGAATATGTAACTTACCACTGGCCGCATTTATGGAGTGTCTGCTCTTGATTATGTAAACGAAGTTTTGTCTGAGTCTGACACGTAGACCCTTGTACCCATTCGTGCACGGCGCATCGATCAGCCGTCACCGAGAGGCAGCAGACGGCAGACGATAGGCCACGTCGTCTTGGTTGAGGCGTACCGCACGCCGCCAGATCGAGTCGACCCGGTATTTCACGGGACAGGAGTAGCGAGTCGTGTCACTGCACGAGAACGGCTTGTCGCTGACGCCCATTGTTCACGCGATCATCACCATCAACTCCGCCCTGCGTGTGGAGTATGGACAGTCAGCGCCGCCCCGCATCCATCATTCACACTCATCCCGGCATCCTCAACCGCTCAGCCAGTCTCCGCAACCAACGATCGTCACCGAGCACAGGCACAGTCTCCTGTATTATCCACGACATTTTCATCAACCCTAACGGCGTGGTGTATATTTTTGCGGGCATTATGTATGTCTGATAACGCATGAAAGAGAAGAGAACAAGTACAGTATCAAACTATAGAAGAATTGATTTTGTTTAGAATTACGACAGCACTTCTTTACGGAAAGAATCATCAACTTATAGAATTCTCTGGATGATAATCTGGTTTGCTGTACCGAGTTAAATTTCAAGAACGAACTAAACACACTATGGGGGTTTGTCTAACTGGGTCGTTTTCCATCCCTGTATTCTGGTGCCACGATTTCCACTCCCGCGTTTTCCAGCCCTGCTGTTTGGTACCGGAGTTCAACTTGGCTCAAGATCGTTCTAGCTTGTATGGCGTGAATCGACTCGGGTATAAACGATGTTTCAACTGGGCTCAGGCCCATTCGTGGTGCTGTTGAGTCAACCTACTCTGGTTTAAACCTCACGTCACGACGTTTAAGAACTCTACTCAGCCCGCCTACGTACTGCTTACACTACAGTAGGCCGGCTAAGTAGTATAACGTTCTAATCATTTGCTCGTCTTACATCAAACTTTGCACTCCAAATTAATACGATGTAGTATTGATAGCACATTTAGCAATAAATTATTAGAACCTTCGCTTTCCATATTTTTCCTTCTCCCCATATTTCCACTCCCGCGAATTCATCGTCCCCGTCTAACTCTCTGTAGCAGTCTTTTATGGATCTGCCCACTGATGAGACCTCCAACCAGTGAGTTACTTGTGAGCTTGTCTATAGGTCATACGAAATTCTTGACTCAGAAATTTATTGGACTTTACGGCAGACGAAACGTTGGTTTTGGTTTCATTATATGCATGAAATCGCGAACATTGCCTGCATTACACGCCGAAGAAACCATATCAAATTATATTGTGTTGCTTTTTGTCCAGAAAATTAAACGTATATTCTATTTGAAAAATGTGACTGTTTTAGTGGGCGGCAACACCGGAAAAAATAGCCTGCATCAACGACATGGTGTACCGCTGTTGACTTCAGTCGTCCCATCATATAGGGGGTGGCCCAAAAAACTGCACATTTCCATATGCTTGATGTTGAATTGATGGAAATGTGCAGTTTTTTGGGCCACTCTGTAGACGAATATCAATTTGAAGAACGCAGTCACGAGCCATTGTCACGGCGGTCGATTGAATGCTAAAGAAAATCCTCAAAAGACTCACCACAAAACCGCTTGCCACCGATGTGGCTTTGTTAACCAGCGGACAAAAGTGTCTGCTACAAGAAGTAGCCTGTTTGGCGTCTGGCCGTCTGCCTAGTTTCGAGGACAATTAACAGACTTTTAAAAAGCTCAAAGGAAGAGACTTTGGTCTCTCGACACGTGGCGTATATCACTTGGCAACTACTTCAAGCTCGACTCTGCATCTTCCACGTCGACAGCAACAATTAACAGAGTGAACAAAGAAATACTCAGCAACTGTTACAGCTTCCTGTTCGCATGCACTTGTGAACCGTCACTGTGTTCTCGCCAATCGATCAAACATTGATCTCCGCACGCTGTAAACTCAAAACTTGCTGCATTTTAGCGCGCTTCGCTAGACGCCATTATTGCCATCGCAGTTCCGTTCTTCCATCTGTCCGTTCTTTGTGGTTTATCATTTTAGTTTATTCAGATACACTTTCTGTATAGCCAGTATGATTATGACGTTTCTCATATGCAGCGAAAAACGTCGTTTATGGCGTGTTGTAGCCACGGGTGAAATATTGTCAAGTCGTCAACACTTTCACTCCTCTTAATTGTCGTACACGATTTTAAGAGGCCTCGACGGCTCCTTTAGTCTGTTTACTCCGGTCCGGTTACTTGATAATTATTGCACTTGATAATGATTAAACTCACGCAATTACCTTGCCCACTCGACTACAATAGTTCCGCCGTGTAAGCTGACTTCAGTTGCCGAACACCGCTCCCATTGTCCGTTCCGATTTCCGCACGGTTTTAATCCACCAATTTCGTCCGGACGCCGGCGGAAAATTGGCCGAATTTAGTCTAGGGTGAGCGGTCGCGCGGCCGGGCACACGTGGCGAGGGCGGCAGGTCGGCGGTAGGCCGATATCCGGGGTAAGTCGGGAGACCAGACCTTACCTTACCATCCCAACACATCCGTTTCTTTCATTTCCCGAAGACGATTGATTCGCAATGCATTGCACGGGGCGCTGACAGGTTTCTTCCGGCCGACATCGGTCGCCAACAATGGCCAGCTCCTGATCTCCCGTAGAGAGGGCCCTCGCAGACCACTGTGGGTGGGCAACCGTATGTCTCACGGTGTTGACGCCCATACTGTATCTGCTATATATAGGCCTACACTACCCAATATGCGTATGCTGCATTATGCTGCATTTCGGTCACATAGAACTCAGAATACAGTCTTGAAAACATTTCAAATGGTAAAAATTCCGAGTTGAGCGACGCCGGAGTCGGTTCTTTGTGTAGACAGTTTCTACGGCCACTATAAAGTTGAATTTTTTTGGATAGATTGACGGCAAATTCACGAAATTACATTAATCCATTTTAGCGCATTTCTGTCCGTCTGTCTGTCACACTGTCTAATCCACTCCTGGACAGTTCAAGATATCGAAATATTTTTCACAGTAGGCCTATAAGAAAGCTAATATGTATAGTTTTTTGGTGCCAAATTTCGTAGTAGTAAGGTTAGGGGTTCATCCGAACAAATGTATCAAACACGTCAAAAGCTTACAACGCTATTTTAAATTTATTCGCTAGATGGCACCATGACCGCCGACGAGCGTTATGTTTGCGTATTGCGTAAGACAAAGTTCTTGCGGATGTTGCTAAAACACATTCAGGGAAGTACCGTATGCCGTAGGCCTATAGACCTATAACACCTAAAAGAGGCGAAGAGCGGAGCCTAGAGGGGGAGGAAGTGGGAGAGAGAAGAGGAACAAGGAGAAACTTTTGCACACCTGTGAGTGTAATTTGTCACAATAAACGTTTTATCGCGCCAACTGTCCCATTCGGCACTTTTGTGCTCATCGTCCTGATTCCTTCACGCATAGACGTTCCCAGACGCATCTAGGCCTATACTTTCATTGCTTTCTTTATTGGCATGCACACTTGCTTGCCCGCGTTCCCTCACGGCCGGGCCCTCGATAACTCCGTTGTTCGGGCACTACTCCACCGAAGGCTGCCACCACCACCACCCTGCTGCAGTCAGGTCGGCCAGCTAACGCGGACATTTTTGCGGTTTTGAGCGCTTCCGGCCTCCGCTCTGCCCGCGCACCACGTGACTGTGATGAATCACAAACCAATTTCTTCAGTTCGGTGGCTGCACAATGCGCTGACGTGACGTGCGTCAGGGTAGACTTGATCAGCCGCTGAGAACATCTGGAACCTGTATAGTACCTCGACATCATCTCGCAGTTCCGGTGGACCCCCGCCCTCAACCCTCGCTCGCTTGGGCGAATACATTCTAGCTACAACAACAGATTGCCTCCTGTCGACGACGGGCGGCACGTCGGCTTTTATGTTAATCGAACATAGTTTGTTATTCTCGTGTGCGATTATTTCCCGCAATGCGGCCCCGCTGCCTCTGAGGGTGTCGTTATGCATTGAGCTCTGTCTGTCTGACCGTCCCGTATGCAAGGTTGCTGCTCAAAAGAAAGTTTTGCTGTCAAGTGGCGTGGTAAATTGCCAAGAAAATCGTCGGCATAATAACCGACTGGGATCCAATACACAAAATTGCCGCTCAGAGATGCGAAATTTCTACTATTTAGAGTTTTAGACGTCTGGAGGCCAAAAATGGGCACACACACGTATTTCTCATCGTTTTCAGCCACTACCTATATGTAGAGCAGATTCAGTAAAGTTATATAGGAGATCGCAATTGCTGAATATTGATTCGGCGCAGTAGCTGAAGCAAACCAAAGACTCAGCTCAGGTTCTCATTTAGCCCCGCCTCTCTTTCGGTTACCGACAGTACCGAGTTGTTTTTTTGTTAACCTAGCTATCCAGGTATGCAACGAGAAGATCCGAAAGCGACTCGATCTGCAAACACCCACAAAAAGTGGCTAGATTCTCAGATATTAGGTACAGCCAAAGTAATTTGGCGAAGGCCGTATCGTATGCGAACAATGCTAAGCTATTATACTTTACAATGGACACAATTTCCCTCTCTCCTTTTCCTCGCCGTAGAAAGATTGGGATCGAGGGTATTCCCATCTAATACAACGTAACGAGACCTCCACCCGTTCAGCCGTTTTTGTACAGTTCAACCGCGTTCGCGTGACAGTCTGACAGACATAGTGACGAACTGACACGTAGCCTACATCCACCACTACGGGATCATCGGTCGCAACAGACCACATACTGGCACATAGTCCCGCATTATGCATTATGTGCTTGTTCATTCGATGCGGCCACTGGTTTAACTGTGGCACTTACAAACATGTCTGCTACTCTGCTTATTAGCTTTGGTCTTCGTTGAGATTTTTTTTGTCGTGTGAGTCGACAGATAGCTTTAAAGATCTTGGAATCATCGTTGATGAAAAGTTAACTTTCAGAGAGCGTATACACGAAACAAATAAATAAAATATATGCCATGCCTGGTATAATTAACAAAAATTTTAAATATCTGAACATCAATAGTTTTGTTATCCGGAAAATATGATGCAGCTGTAATTCCTCGAGTTAACAGGGAGCTTAGTTATGTCACCAGGGGTAATGATCTTAAGTTGGAAAAAGGTAGATCAAAGTACGATTTGCGAAAATGTTACTTTACTAATAGGGTAGTTAATATCTGGAATAGTATGCCTAACCACGTTGTGTTGTGTGATACCGTGAATATATTTTAATCTCTTTTTGTCTTGCAGCAACTCAATGGTGTCCATGTTGCCTGCATGTATGCCATGCTAAGCCATACGTCTGTTTCCTGCGTTTGTCTTATGGGCCATGTTGCATGTTTGCTTTTGTGCTTTTATCTCCTTTATGATTTTAAACATTTTAGCTCGTTTGTAATTGTAGCTGTAGTTTTGTGTGTGTTTCATTGTTTGTGTTTTATGGGCCTAGCTGCCTGAATTAAAATGAAATGAAATGAATGAATAAATTCTGGCAGTACCAAGACATTGTGTATGATTACAAAGCTGAAATTCACGGAACCGGAAGCCGAAATTTACATCATTAGAATCGGTTATACACGATATTAGTATTTTGTTAGTTTTGTATTTGTGATGCGGGCATAGAGGCATTGGCGTGCGCTCGTTATTCCTCTACGTTTACGTCGATACAGTAACTTTTTACTTATTTACTTCGGTATCAATTTCGATGTTGTATATGTTTTTGCAACTTCCGTGTTTTGATTTACTAGTTGTTGAGGTTTTGACAGTAAAATTTACCTGTATTGTATAGTTTTGTTAACAACACATAAACGTAAGTGATATTTATAACACGGATGCTTTTTGTACTACAAAAACTTATAACTTTGTGGATTTTTGAATGATTAACTCGCTGTCATGTACCTGATTCATTGCCCTGATATGAATAACAACGAGTGTCGTCACTCATCAGTATGGCGTTTAAATAAGTATTGTCATTAGCATGTAACTGCACTTTTTTCAGTAACCACAAATTGTATTATTATTGTGTTATTGAATTTATAATAGTGTAATGCGAGTTCCGAAATACTTTGCAAACACTCGAACTGAATTAATCAGTACTCAATGCTTTAAAACACTACTGGAGAAACGTTCTGAAGTGTTGCACCATGTTTAGGTGTTAGTCAGTGCATGATGCTTGTAAATAGTTAATGAACGTTTAAAAGTTGAAGAATAAGCATCTTGAAATACATTACTTTGGCCACTTTTTACTGGCGTTATATAGACTATAGGTAACTATGTATTATGACAATTGATTTGTATTTATAATAGGCCTACTAGTTCACAGTGTTCATTGTTAACTCACAAATCTTCTGTGTGCAATCCACCATTTATGCTGCAAAAGGAACTAAATCGTTATTATTATTATTATTATTTTTATTTTTATTATTACTATGATGATGATCATCATCATCATATAAAAAATATTGGAAAATCATCATGTTTGAAAAAAAATCTGTGCACAAAAGAAACGTCAAAAATGGGGAGTGTATGTAGTCATCTGTGAATGTGAATAAAACACATGGATGTAACATCTTCAGTGGTGGTGCAGTCTAACTGACAACAGCACACTGATTATCTGTCATTTCTCTTATGTTCTGTGTTGCAATTTTTACAGACCATGTTTGGGTTCATGAAACGTGGAAGTGAAGAACGGGAACGGAAGAAGCGCGAGAAAGAAGAGAAAGAACAGAACCGTGCCGCTAGAGCTATGACACCAGAAGAACTGCGTCAACTTGGTGATGCTGAAAAGAGAGCTACCCAGAAGAAACATCTGAGAGAAGACAAGCATGCAGATCTCGGCAGTGGAAGGGCCAGCAGCTCCCCAGTTAAAGCAAAACTTGGTTCTGGTAGAAGTGGCTCCTCAGCGCACAGTGCCGGACCACCACCACCAACACACCCTAAACCACCAAAGAAAGGAATTCTGAAAGAAAAGTCTAGTTATGGAATGCCAGTTCCCAATCAGGGAGTCCGGGGCAACCTGGATGATACTGTTACTGTTGAAGAGAATACGGTAGCCAACGAAGTTTATTCAGGTGCAGTAGATGGACAGTCTGGGACAGAATTATCTAATTCAACATCAGCTAGTGCGTCTAGTGCACCAGTTGCTACAGCAAGTAACAAAGTTGCTAATCTGACTGTGACAAAAGTGCCACCGCAGCGTCGCTCAAAGCCAAATGTAAAACGCACTTCTTCTTCTAAGTCATCACCAGGACCTTCTTCAGCTGTAGAGGCAGTTGTACGACCGCCAAGCCCTGTGGATAAGAGCTATGATGATGTAAATCTCCAGTTGCCTGAAGTAGCTCCTCCTTCATGCCCTCAGCCGAGGGAACTTGTTCTGCGCCGGCAGGCAACTGGGGATTTTGGTTTCACGCTACGGAAAGGTGTCGTCCTGGAAAGACTGGGGAGCGGTGATGATAAAGACGAGCGTCAGCGGACTGTGATATTTGCAGAACCTGGCTTAAAGCAGCCGGTTGATGGCGGCCTGCTGCCTGGGGATCGGTTGATAGAAGTGAATGGGGTCAATGTTGCCGTTGCAACACGTGAGACAATTATTGAGCTGATACGGAAATCTGGCGATGCAGTGAAGTTGAAAGTGCAGCCAATTCCCGAGTTGTGTGAGCTCAGTATGAGATCATCTGGACAGGATGCACCGTCAGACGGTAGTGGTGGCAACACATCTGTTGTTACTGCAGCTACGCAGGTCCACAGATCTGGGACATTGCAGCGCAGTTCCAGCATGAAGTATCGGTCTCGCCAGGTATGTTAATAGGCATTTGTTGAAATATTATTCTCTTATTGTTATGTAGAATGCTTTCTGTGCTTTAGTAATATATGTTGGGAGATAAGAAGAAAACCTGAGCTGTGAAAAGTGTTGCAGCAATTCTGTAAATATGCAAGTTAAATGAAAGCCAATTGTATGTGTGCATTTGTGCTTATAAGACAGCAGGATAAAAAAACAAGAAATGTGCATTAATTTTGGCAATAGACAGATGTCATATGTGACATTTATGCATTAAGAGAGATGAAAGAGAGATGTCTGCTTTGCAGTTTTTTTGATATAGTCACCCCGTGTGGGTTCCGGGGCTTAGAATAGACCCACTCCGTCTCCTGGCCGGATGTCGTAAAAGGCGACTAAACCAGGCACCCCTCAACCTCCACGGCCTCATCTGATTACTGATGATGGTC
>Ga0126335_1000452_pt1 | contig 19666 bp, 18 predicted proteins | sample OlaspJWI45metaG_FD_108409 | JGI IMG/M metagenome (GOLD analysis project Ga0126335, IMG submission 108409) | Marine gutless worms symbiont microbial communities from Oahu, Hawaii - Olavius sp. 1 OAHU.JWI-45 metaG | ecosystem: Host-associated > Annelida > Digestive system > Unclassified | place... | reverse complement strand
GGGCTAGGATGGGGTGGGGTAGAGTGGGTGGCGGGTGGCCGGATTCGGTGCCATAAGAAGCAGATGCGTATGAAAATTAACGGCTCTAAGCATATTCCGCATGTTTCACGTACATGTAAAGATGCTAAGACTTCATCAGCTGTTTGTGCAACTGGAGCTTGCACGCACTCAACTCACTCGACGAGGTGATTTATTCTTCGTTGTCGACACACAGCACCGCACGGCTTTGCGGCAGCGACCGCTGGCAGGAAGTGATTGATTACGGCACAATGACATCTGTCAAATTCTCTCGCCAACGACTAAATTGTTCGCCGATTGATCGATTCTCTCGGGCGGCTGAAAATTCTCGGCGCATAAGCGCAGAATCCTGGTCAGATTTCGACATGGTCGAGGGTCGAGTTATCCCAGTCACGACTAATGCGCCAAGCAACAGAAATATTCTTGGGCGTCGAACAACGACAAATATGAACCGTGTTTCTGGCAGAGTTGCCGAGTTAGATAGGCCTATGTCACATAATTGTTACCGTTTGTTTCTTGTCTATAAAACGTACCAAGACTACGAAACGCATGCAGGCCGCTATGTGGGTCACGTGTGTGGCAAAAATCAACAGTCAGTCAAGACTTGCCTCTGCTGAGATGGTATCGACAGAGCGCCGTTCTGAGCCGACGTCGAGCTGTTGTCGATACAGCTGACACTGGCAATTGAGTCTCTCACATTCGTCATGCAGTTTGATGGAGATCTGTTTAGCGGTTGCGAGTTCGTCCTCGACCGAACCCAGTCTCCTCAGATCGTCATGTGCCTGGCGTAGTTCGCTACTCAACTGTGAGACTTGTTCTTCCAGCTCTTCGCAGTCGACCTTCAGATCTTCGTTGCGCCGTTCCGTCTTTCGCAGCTGAACGTGCACGCGCCGACACACACAGTGAGGTCGTAAAGAACGGTGTACCGGAACAAAGGCCATAAAAGTTAAACAGCGCAGTTGCATGCAGCTGCAACAGTCGCGGTGATCGTCGCTCGTTGCAACGATGCGGCACCATGATCTCAGCGGATTATTTGCCGAGTGATAACGGTAATATGACTCGGCAGAACTACGCACTTGAGCATGACTCATCACTCACTCCGACCATAGTGCACGGGCATATTTTACGAGCACGTGTAGGGAAGTAAGTAAGTAAGTAAGTAAAACGTGAATTTATATAGCGCATATCATTTTAAAAAACCTCTAATGCGCTAATGTAGGCTTACTTACACGCTAAGCGCGATTGCCGGGACTTAACTCCAATAGGATGGCTCAGATAATTTTTGGTTTAAGATTAAATATAGCAAATAAAGAAGTGCATCTATCGACAGGAACACAGAGAAATGAGAAAATAAAGCTTTTACTTAATTACGTTTTATGTACTCACACATTGATGTTATTAGCCAAATGCGGTATCTCAAAAAGTCGAAACATTATGTCTTATGATGAGTATTATGATTTGGAGCACAACGAGGAATACTAATCTTGTTTTAGCTGCTCGTAATGTACTGTTATTTTTGTTCGAAAATTGAGAGATCAACTAACCAGGACACGAAATGAAAAATTCTGGCTATATGTCTCTGCTCACGGTCTTAAGACTTAAGGTAATAAACCACAGGTTGTGACAGACAAGAGATTAATGCGTGGTCAAAATCCAGAACTATAGCACGCAGAAGGAAAACGAGTCGGCCTACCTTGAAATGCAGCAGCCGGCAGTCCCTGGCCGTGTTATCCAGTTCTCTCTGCAACTCTCTCAGCTCCACTCCTTCCTCCGCCTGGAACTGATCATGTAGTTCGTGCATGGCCAGCTCAGCATCGCGCAGATCCTGTCTCAGTTCTGAATTTTCGATCTTAAGTTCGTCGTTTTGTTCCTGGCACTGACGCAGTCGACGCGACAACTCGTCAAGCGTCTGCTGTTCGACCGACAGCGAACATCGCTCGTCCTCGGGCAGCTGAAGCCGGTCGAGCAGCCGGTCCTTCTCCTGACGCAACCGATCGACCTCGTCTTCCAGCCCGGCCGCGCACGTGCGGAATCGCGCTCTTGACTCTTCGAGCTCGAGTTTCTTGGCAGACAGCAGCTGGACTAGTACGGAGTTCTGACGCTGTAACGACAACTCGTCGTCATGCGTGTTGTCAATGTTACCTGGAATGTCGACAGTATCGGCGATGAACCCGGCGTCATCGTCGTCGCAGAATGGATCTGGCGACTTCTGCCGCTTGTCCGCCATGGTGACGGCACCAGTGATGTCACAAGTCACGCGCCGGTCTGTTATGACGTCATCATGACGACACATTAGACCGGCGTCGTCACTGCCATGCTGCTTAATTATTACACGATCTTCATCGTCATCTACGGTTGCTTTGCGTGCCGTGTCCGGTGCACAAATCTCACTGTTGGCAGTTGAATCTGCTGCGAAGATCGCTGCTCGGCTCGAGGCCCCCCGCGGCGGGGCTGCATCGGCCGCGAACTGCAGCCCCGCGCCGCCGTCCCGGTCTCGCTCCGTGCTACTCACCGCCGCCGCCGCCGCTTTACTCGGTCCAGATGTGAGAAGTGTATCAGCTGCAGCAGGCGACGACGCCTGCGGCTCATTGTCCCGGCTTACGTCCGCAGCAGCAGTTTGCTTTATCACAATACAACCTACTTCTTGACTAGCTGTGCTATCACGAAGGCTGCTAGGAGCCTTATCAGTCACCTGCTCGTCGGGGGATAAGGCTTCTGCAACTGTCGTGACGTCAGCGGCCTTCTCTGCAACAGCAGCAGCTCGGCTTGTAGCACTCTTCGGCCGGCGAACGACTTGTGTGGCAGTAACGTTATGTTTTGTGCGTTGTGTAGCAGCGGCTTTAATGTTGGCGGAAGGAATTGACCTGGAGCTTGGGGCGGCAGAAGACTGGGAAGGTCGTTCTCCGTGATGAATATACGATGATGATGAGGAGGGTAAAGCTGAGCCAGATCTTGATGATAAGGAATAAGTTGTTGTTGTTGAAGCTGCTGCTTCTGCTGCTGCTGATGATGATTTGTGACTAGACCTCGTTGATGACGGGGCACTCGACGGCCTGCTGAATTTCTTCACCGAATTCACCTTATTGTTGCCACTACTACTAGGCCTACTGCTGTTTGCCGTCGTACTTGGCCTTATTCGCCCCGTTGACGACATCGTCTTACTTACTTATCACATGCAGGTCTTCAGATGCACAGTAGGCTAATACACTTTGCGTTGATCACGTAACCTGCAATCACACCAAATTACAATCGTCAATAAAATACAGGCCAACAGCAATGTTTAATGGTTTTACTAGCAGTCTCACAGTCGAGCCTGAAACCACACTGGCTGCACTTAAGCTCGGTTCACACCACCCGTGTTCACGGGCCGTGTTCACGGGTAGTGTAGTAAACCGACCCTTATACTTACTACACCGTCACACGGCATCAAAATAAGTAAATTAAAGCTGCATCATTCATCAGTGGGCTTTATTTGTACACTTGTAGCGGAGGAGATGTCATGGACAGGAATGAAGAAGAGGGCTCAAGATCGTGGTGTGGTATGGTGTTGTCTGTGTGTGAGACAGCGGGTAACATGTGCTCCTCCATCATCATCCATGAGTTTAAATAACAAGGAAAGAAGAAACGGTATTGGGCCTATAGCAAGTTGTTCGAAGTCGTTGTGTGCGAATTAATATAGGCCTAAGTAAATACGGTTTTGAGCAGCAGAATAAAACATGCAGCAAAAACAATACGACCGAACGACGAACGTATAACCAAGCCTCCACACGGGTGGCTAACGTGCAAACTTTTACGACATTTGGGGCCCGATTTTCAAAACTTCTTAAGATGTTCGTAGTTCGGTCATTTTCCTAAGATTTTCCTAAGATCTCTTAAGAAGTTTTGAAAATCGGGCCCTTGGTCAGGAAATGCAGTGGTTGTGGGGCTACTCTTACAAGCTCAGAGACCGAGCCCACAAAACTTTCGTAGTATGTACAAGTTAGCTGCGAGTTACCTGAGATGATCGCAGAGTCAGTCAAGCTTGCAGACGGGCTACACGATACGCACACTGAAGTCTACTGTTACTTCTTCCGCAGCTTCCTCCAGACAGCGCAGAGCAGCAGCGGCGGCGGCGGCAATGCCAGACACATCAGCGCATTCAGTTCAGTCTCTCGTAATGGGTGCAATCTGATACGGGCATCCGGAGTTGGAGTGTACGGTGTAGGGCCGCAGTGCATGGGCTGGCTGACCTGCACGCATCAGATGAGATGGTAAGTGGCTACGTGTTATCAAACAGGCAGTACCGCAGTAGCGCTCGACGCACGGACGAAGGTGGCTGCTGCAACTGCAAGTGCTGGTAATTATGGCCAGGAAGTGTTCTTCAACAGATAACTGTTGCATGTTACTGCCGCCGGACTGCACGATAAGAGTTTTTTCCTCACATCAACCACTGTACGTCCGAGCCGACGTAGACCATTAAAATGACATTAGTACATTAATTCTATCTCGCTGTGTCTGTTAAATTACCACCCGCGTAGTGTCATGGTAATATTTTTGATGGCCCATTGCTTTGTATAATATGTGTGTACCCGGTATGTCACTCATTGACAATCATTGTCATACGATAACTTTCGAAATCTTGACTTATAGCAAGTATATTTTGGTACGCAGGTAGCTTACATCTTCCAGATAACGATATGCTCGTGCTGACAGCTAAACGCTTCAGCGTTTCAAAATCAAATGCTTTCTCAAGTAAGTAAGTGAGTAGTACTTTAATAACATATGACAAACGCACATGCAATATCGAAATATAGCAAAGGAGAAATACACTGTATAGTCTGATGGGAAAATGTACAAGTGAGAATATAACATAAAAGCAGCGTTAATAGATGTCGACTGTTGAGCATATCATCTCGATCATTGGTGACGTCGATAATCGATGCGTCTAAAAGCGATGCTCGAAAACCGTTTAACAGTGATGTCAGACGATCAACTTGTTGCAGACTTTTGCTGCCCAATCTGCGCAACAAAAGTCCGCAACAAGTTGATCGTCTGACATTGCTCTTAGACTCGTCTTACTTATTTACCGGTAAATGCGACCAGTGTTCTGTTTACCGCAGTTGTTTACTGTTGATGTTAAGTGGTGTATAATGACGTTCTTTTGCTTATCAAAGTACACTTCACGTGAATAGTGTGTCAGTTGACTTGTAACACTGTACTTTACGTTTTATAATCGCTTAACGTTATATATTACGAATGTCACTGCGTATAACTGTCGGTTTTGTGTCATTGGCTGTAGGGTTGGGCCCGGGTGGCAGTCAACTCGTCCCCAACTGAACTTGTTCCCAAGGGTTATGATTAAGGTTAGGTTAGAATAGGAGCAGGGGTTAGATCCACCACCTTACCTAGAAAGTAGGCTACTTACCACACGCTAACCCTAAAGCCTGAAACTGACCCTAACCCTAAAACCTGCCCTTAAATCTGACCCATAGCCCTATCTCTAAACCAGTAGCCTACTTTCCAGGTGAGGTAGTGGATCTCCGGGAGTGCCGAATTAGGATTAGAGCTAGGGCCAGAGTTAGGTTTGCTTCGGGGATGAATTGACTTGGGGATGACTTAACTTTAAACCAGCTGCAGTAGTTAGGCTTTGACATGCCAGCAGACTTGTTCAGAGTACTGCAGATCAATACTTAAGTAAAAGTAAAAAAGTAACAATGGAAAAGTTACTCAGGTAATGGAAGTAAAAAGTAACATTCACAAAGAAACTTTTTTACTTGCTGCAAATGTTTCACTATTACCTACAAAGTTACAAGTAACACAATACAATGCTGTAAATCATCTATACGTTACAGAAACTACTAAATTGAGTCTTTGTGGACTTAGTGGGCAATCATGATGCTACATGCAGTAGGCCTACGTTGTAAAGGAGGCTTCAGGCAAGTTGTACCAAACGATTGGAGAGATGGTGCAAATCGACTTTCTATCCATCACAATATCAGATCACATGGCATGGCTTCTTGAAAAAAAATACTTGTAACAATCGACATATTTTACAAAGTAACGCTGTAAAAGTACAAGTAAATGTGGAAAAAGTTACTTCGTTGCGAGTAAAAAGTACTCGTGCATTGGAGTGCTTCGTTACTTTGATCTGCATGCCAGAGAGTATTTTTTTGATCCATGGCAAGGGCCAACCCAAACTTGTATTGTGAAACTAGCTGGAAAAACCCACCGAATCAATGTGTTTGAGGATCAAAATAGTAGGCTTATACAATATCCCAAACCCCTTCTCTGGAAGATGCTGGCTCTGACTCTAACAGTCTGACTCCATGAATATGAATTGATGATAATGATTATAAATGTAAAGAAGTCTGCAGTTTGTCAAATGTTAACAGCAGCATTCACGCATCAATAACAGCAACTTGTATATGGCTATGATAATGTTTTAGACCTGCTAAGGACGTTATCGTGCAATTACCCTATGTAAAAGACCAAAAGTCCAGTGTAAATGCACTGTGTCACACATCATTAAGTAGGGGGTCTTTAACAATCACTTATTTGGAATCTCCGGCCCTAATTTAAGGTTGGCGCTCATAGAAAAATTTTACTATTAGCAATTTTTGGTAAAAAAAATTTGGTCTACTTTTGGGGGCAAAAATAAGGGAATAAATATCATTCTTAATTTTTCTAAACTTAAAAAGGCACATCCGTGCTTGGGATCACGTCATTTGAGCCATTGCCTGAAAATGTCTGTTGAGGTGTCTGACCCCTAGGCTTGTTCAAGAAAAAACCCCATAACATGTATAATGAAAACTAATGTTTACACTAATTTTCGGATAGTCCGAAGATCCCTCTTGGGTGGAATGATACTAAATTTGGCACACTAGGTTGTCTTGAGGACCCTAGCAACTGTGACAAGATTTTTTTATTGTTCTGGGGTTTCAGTTTTGTGACGGGTCAAATTTTGCCATTTCCCATTGACTTAGCTGGTTGCCATTAACTCAGTGTTGCACTACTGTGCACTCTGTGATGATGATTATGATGCAGTTGCTGATGTTGTTTGTAGCCACTGGAGTGAAGATTGATGATGAGTAAGCAGGCACAAGTACAGAGTCCGTCATTCTCTATACGATTTAGGCCCGCATCTATTGAGGAGCACGAAGACGAGCTAAGCATTGCAGCCGATGATACGTGCAATGTTGGTGATGGGTCTCAAATGCATAATGGTAGCTGTGAAGCTGTGCTCTTTGAACGAGTTTCTAACACAGATGAATTAGCACCTTCCAGTGAGTCGGCTGATAGCAGTTCAGCTCAGCATCCCAGTAGCTTGTGGAAAAACTCACAGGAGCTGCTATCTCGTTCTGCGCCCGTGTCAGTACTTGCTTCTCCCGTGTCACCTTCTGCAGCCATCAGTGCATCATCTGTTACACATGAAAAACCAAATGCAGGAAAGCCAGTTGCTGGCAGCCAACCTCTGGTTGAGAAGTTGTCAATATTCTCAGGCCTGAGGGAAAAACTGGACAGGCTGTCGTCTGAATCAAAGGAAATATTTGATCGTAAAATGAAGAGATCTGGTTCTGCAGATGCTGCAAAGATTGCATCACTTTTGGCTGATCCCGATGTCACAAAATCGAATGCGATGAAGAATGAGGCCAGTTGTGAAAATAGCGATACTGGGTCTGTTCAAAAATCTGATGTCGGACCAACTGACAAACAGAAGGTTGAAGTTAATGAACAGACTGCTCATGATGACTCTATGGAGTCAGCCCATAGCAGTAACAGTTTACGTAAATCGACTAGTTCATTTGAGGTGACAACGGGTGACAGTGTATTAACACCAGCAACAAAACTGAAAAGGGCTTCTTTGGGTGATGAAGGTGTTCAGCAGCCTGTGGTTATGTCTCGTCTGATGTCGTCTTCAAGTCTCTCATTCAGAGGAGGACAACTTACTGCTACTGATGCTAGTATGTCACTGTCGCCAAAGTCATTCACTGTAGATGAACAGACCCATCATACCACTGATGCCCGACATTTTTTGCAAAAACCAAAAAGGTTCATTTTCACCGCTCGATTCCGATATTTGTTCTCGTTCATGGCAGCTGTTGTTGCATACATTATTATTCCGATGCCGTCATATGTTTCTGGAATGGTGGTTGGGGCTATTTTGTCAGCAGTCGGCATTTTGTTGTATCAGCGCTTGACAAGGTCGCGACAAGCTGAACCTACGTTGAGTCGTGATGTAAGGTCCTCAACGTTGATCACAGCTGAGGTCAGAGAATCAAATAATATGGAAGGAAAGTTTCAGGTGTGTATAACATTGGACAGTATTATACCCTGTATTCTATGTGCATTCAAAGAACAAGCTGTCGTAGAATAAATCAGTAACTGCGTTTTACTGTTGTTTTGAATTGTCTCACAATATGTTATTTTCATAACTGAAAATTTTGGGTGAGTATTGAAGCATTGTTTTAGCATTGTTTGAAATAAGTAAGCACTAAGCAGTTTAAGCTTTGGAAAGCTGTCATTGCGTTGACTATTGAATATGCCAGTACTGATAAATACAGGCAACAAATGAGTAGACGTAATATGATCAGACAGAGGGAAAGAGAAGAAACACGGCTACATAATGCATGTAAGTGACAGATCCTGCAGTAGTCAAAGCATTCGGTGTTTGTAAACTTTGTATACATGATAGATATATGCATTTAATTTTGCAGGGCTGGATGAATGAGCTGAGTCATTACAACCCCTCCGAGTTTCATATTAACGAGACACACTCCGTCTACGTCACGCTTGAATCTTGCATGTTACGTCTGCAGACACCAAAACATGGCATTCCTAAACGTGCATTCTGCGACGAACACATTCCGATGGCCGCATTTGTGCGCCAGCGGCATTTTGACTTGGAAGGTGGTCACGTATACCTTCTACCATGTGGTCTCGTAACCAAACGACTCTGGAGCAAGAAGTACCCCATCTGTATTGCTCTGAACACTAGTTGTCGGCCTGTGGATCTTAAACATACAAATGCTTCGTCGGATGTGGTCGATACTGAGGCTGGTCAGAGGCAGATAATTCTCTATCTGTTTGCTCGTACATGCCGTGATAAAGAGGAATGGTATCGGCGGTTCGTATATGCTTCAAGAGGTACACCATGGCCGACGCGACTTAGTGATGTCATTGCCCAGAGTACATCCATGGACCAAAGCGGCATTCCATCGACTATTGTTAGCTTCCAGAAACATCGCCGCGAGGCCTCAACCGATTCCAATTCATCGTCAGTGTCTGCAGAATCTGCATCAGCTGTTGAGATTGACTACAGTTCCCTGCTGCCAGAACACAATCTCCTGGATTACAGCAAGTACATGTCAGCAGTTATGCCCCCGTGCACCGAATCTGACGGTCAGTCATCGGGTTACAGGATGTGGCTTAATGCTCTGATTGGACGGCTGTTTCTGGACTTTTTGCGAGAGAAATACTGGGCGGAAAAGATGCGCAACAAGATACAGAACAAACTCTGCAAGATGCATGTAAGTGACGGGGCTGCTTCTCTTTGAATCCTTTTTGAGAAAAATGTTTTGTGTGTCACAGTAATTGAGGAGGTAGTCATATATGTAGCATATGTCGTTGAAGATTAGTCCAACTTGTGCTTAAGTTTTAAAACGAATATTGCAAGTGTTGCTGGAGTTGACTTTCTGTATTTTGCATGGTGTGGGTCTGCATCTGTTGCTATGCTTGAACTCATTAATCAGTGTAGCTGAGTTTTCTAGGTGATGAGATTTAGATATTGGGTGTTTTGGGCTGATTGATTTGGTGATTGGATGCATGATAACACTGTTTATGTTGACGTAATTGACTAATTGCTTGGAAACTACAAAATGCCAGAAGTTGAAACTTGCTGTGTAGCTGAAGTTCTGAATGACAAATCAATGATGCCTGTATGTTTTTATATTGGCATTTCAATTGATTTTTTTGTACTTGCATTTTGTCTTGCTTATAGTGTTTCGATGTCTGTGTCAATAGGTTCCTCACTTCATCAATCAGCTGACAGTCACAGGTATTGAGCTTGGATGTGCCGTGCCATCAATACACCACATCTCTGAGCCATACCTTGATGATCGTGGTTTCTGGCTTGACCTTGATGTGGAGTACAGTGGTGGATTCTGCCTGTCGATGGAGACCAAGTGTAACCTGATGAGACTTAAGTATGCCAGCTCCATGACGTCGACATCTGTCAATGATGAGGCGGCCAGTGCTGTTAAACTTGGCCGGTCTGTGTGTTATTATGTTATACAGGTTGTACAGTTAGTGTCACTGTCCTTAACAGTATTAGTAGTTATCTTTCTGTTCTGTTTCTTTGTGGGGATCATGGCACTAGCTAGGTTTTATTGTATCCACGATCAGCACTGTGGCCGGCTTTGTTTCTAGGCCCAATGTGCAACCCATGTGTGTGTGCATGAGTAGTGTGATGAGTGGGTGTAGCGCGGCTACTGCCAGTGTATTTAGTGACAGTGCATGCATGTGTAGTTAGTGATGTGAGAGGCTTTATATCAGTATATTTAAGTTGCCCAGCTTGTAGCCAGAGGTTTCTCTGGGACTTGCCCACACTTGTACACCTATTCCCAACCAGCCCGAGCCCCAACTGATACCACTACCACATGCTTACCTAGCTAGGCAGTGTAGCATAGTGAGCCCCAGACTGCTGGGCTTTAACGCACAAAGTATAGTGGTCCCATCTGTTATCCATGTATCCGGCACCCATCACACCAAAGTGCTACTAACCTGAATGTAATGGCCTGTCACCGTTTAAAGAGGACACAGACGAGCCCTCTGTACCTGCCTGAGAATTTAATCTCATAGCATGCACGCTAACTCGGCCTACTGAGAACCACTCGCCCAGGCTGTGGACTGAACCTGGGCCCTGCAAGTAGCTGGCTAGCAGGTACTGCTTGCCCAGTGACTTTACCAACTGAGCTAACTCGGCAGGCAATGGTTATCTTTGTGAATGAATGAAATGAAGGCAGACAAGTACAGTAAAGCAACAAGTGAACAGTGGACAGGCAGAGACAGATAAAGGGACTGACTGAAGAAATGAACTAAGCCTACAAAACTAATTAAAGTCTAAACAGTGAATCTATTGATCGTGATTATATAGCAGACATGTTACTCTTAATTGAAGTTCAGTTTTAGTTATTGAACCAGGCTTTACTATTGTCGGTGATTTGATAGCGATACTGGTCGTTTTGTTTTCGTGTTTAGTTAACAGATATTTGGTTTAAAATTACACAGTGAACAGGAAGACATCGTGAATGCTGATGCCAGTTTTAACTTACACCGTCGCCGATAAGTAGCAACACTGAATTGTCTGTGCTGCTGGTGTGTTTGTGTGACATTATAAACTGTAAAGTTGAGTAACGAAGTGAATTGTCAGTCGACTAGCTGGCTAGCATGTGTGATGTAATGTCATTGTGCAGGTGTGGTGCAATGTATTCTGATGAGGAAGACAGTGCAGAGTCTACAACAGATGAAGATAATGTTGAAGACAACACTTGTCAAGACACTGCCGATGAACGGTCTGTGGATACTTGTAAGATCTCTGCTGCATGCTTATGTTACAGACAAAAATGAGAAAAAGAAATAGGTAAAACCTTTCTAAAGGCACTCAATCCAATAGAGTGACACTTATCTTACTTTGTCATCCATAAGCCAGAGGCAGCAGCTTTTACTGTGAGACTATGGATAAGTAGCTAGCTTCTCATGAAGCATACCTGTTTATTCCGACAGATTTTGCTTGTATTCATTGTATGGCTCAGAGATGTGCAATATTGATGGACGAATGACTGAATTGACTCAGAAAGAATATAATTGCATTGCATTACATTACATAATAGGTATTTTGTGCCCGGCATACAGTGACTTGGAACCACCAGATGTTAGTGTCTGAAAAAATGACTAATAGGAATGCTGATTTGGCTGATTATACACTGCACACAGTGGTTTAGCAGAACTTGCATTATGCCACCGTAGATAACTTTGGTGTGATGTTACATTCATAAAGGAAGTTGATGAGAATTCCTTCATTATCAATATGTTGCTTGCAGGCGGTCGGTGCCAATGGGTAAGAAGCTGCTACAATTTGTCGACAAGATATCTCAGTCGCGCTACTTCCAGCAGGCAACTGAGAACAAGTACATCAAGAGAGCGATGGAGGAAGTCTCCAACACGAGACTAGTGTTGAACGTTGAGCTGCGCAGCATTGTTGGAACACTGGCTATCAACATTCCTCCACCACCGACTGACCGGTTTTGGTAAAGAGTTTGTGAATTCTCTGTGTTTAGACAGATAGGCAATAGTTACTATTATTATATTTGATCGGTATTATATAGAAATTTTTTTGCATGGAAGAAGCTGAATAATAGGCAGCTTTATCTGTTGATGACATCTAAAACAAATGTGTGAAGAGTGCGACAAAAAAATCAGGAAAACGTGCGAGAAAATTTAACGATTAATTGAAAATTAACAGTTACTTGAAATTTCAATGGTTAATTTTCTTTTACAAATTAATCACCGAGATTAATCCTTAATTTGTCCCCTCTTAATTATAACAGTTATAGCGAAGTAGTGTTTCTGTCATCGCCATGTGTTAGGTATGGATTCCGCAGCACACCGGAATTGGTTTTGTTTGCAAAGCCGTGGGTTGGTGATCGTGAGGTGATCCTGAGTCCATTGACAGAATGGATTGAAAAGAAACTTGCTATTGAGTTTCAGGTTTGAGACAGTTACTCTTCATTAACAGTTTAGCAGAAAACAACATTAATTACCGGTATGAGTTTTAAAAAATAAAAGTCGAGTACATTCAGTCATTTTCTAACCAGAATTTCTGTTGTGAATAACTACTACAGTTTGCATTGGTAACAATATAAATTTTTGAACTTTCAACCTGTCTGCAGAATCTTGTCTACATTTTGACTATTACTATTTGCATTATGACATAATTTCTAAAAGAGTAATTATTTGTGTGTATTGTAGCGGGTGTTTGTAATGCCAAACATGGATGACATTCCAGTCCCACTGATGTGTGCTCATATACAGCCAGACACCGATGATAAAGATGATACTCATCGTGCTGTCACCTAGTGCAGTCCCATCTGTGATTCCAGCCATATCTGTTGAAATCAGTTTATTCAAAATCATTTTGTGCGCTTAGTTCAGATTCTTCACATTAGCAGTCATTAATTTTCTTTCTAAAAATATTGTATAAACTTCCCTTGTTGTTATGATGTATTTGTCACTACTTCTGTGTTGTTATAGTTAACAGCAGCTGAAACCTGAAACCCATTACTGCAGATATAGTGCTGGGCTGAGTTGAAAAATCAGTTCACATTGCAAATCGAATCAGACGAAATTGGAGTTTTTTATTGTGTATCGGAGAGCACTGGTGATCAGCGTACTTAGTGCACTGAGTTTTTTGCATGTTAGTTGCGTTGCCTTTTTTCACCAATTGTTGCCTGTCGTATAGTGCTTTAAGTGAAATGTGATCTATAGTTGCCAGAAAGTATTTTGATGACTGTTATTACGCTAATTTTAATGTTATTCATATTGATTGTTGTGATTCCACTCTTAGGTCTTTGTGGACAACTTTGTGTCGGTGTTGTAGCTATACTTATCGCAGTGTCCACTAATGGCACTTTTCACTTAATGTGTGGCATTTTTGTATCAGTAATTGTGTAATATCAGTCATTGTTAGAGTGCTGCAATAGAGATTGCTAGTTCTGTAGCTGCATTCCATGCATTATTAAGTCATTAAGGTTTTTCTTGTAATTGACAAAGTTTAACAGGTTTTGCACTTTGAAATCTTTAGTCTGAGCAGTGTGTAGCAGTTTTATGTGTAGATTTTTGTGGATTTCTGTGAACTGACTGCGGGCCCCGTGTGGACTCCAGGACTGCAAGAGCATGTCTGCTTCGTTTTCTGGCTTCTTGTGGCAAAATAAACATAGGTTTGGTAGCGGTATATTTTGCGATGTGTGTTTGTCCAGTGCAGTTATTTGTGTTATATTTTGGTTTTTCAATGCATGTTTTGGTTGGCGGCATGGTGTAGTGGTTAACTACGTTGGTCTTACCAACAAAGTTAGTCGACATCGGGCCCAGTGAATACCTGGATGGGTAACCGTCTTCGGATGGGTAAACCATAATAATAATAATAATAATAATAAACACATTTGTATAGCGCCGTAAGGTTGTAACTTCAGAGGCGCCATCTGGGTATGTAACCAGCCAACTAGGTTGACTCAGCCTTCTACCCTCTGTGGGATGGTGAAATGAGTATCAGCCTTCTGGCCGAGTAATAATAAATGGCGATGGTGGGTGTGGCGAATGGCAGCGTACAGGCAGACTCACAGCCCAAATTGATTGGCTTGGTCCAAGGGTTGGCACAACTGGCACTGAGCTACATTCATCAGATGAACTGAGTGAACTCTCATGATGCCAGATCAGGCATACAGAACTATAAATATTGTCCATTTATTATCATTATTATTACTTAGTGTTGCTACTTAGTATTCTTGGTTGTCAATAGCACTGTACCAGTGTAGTCGATTGCATGGAAACTCTAACATGACCTATTATGTATCAAGTGAGGTATAACTCTACTCATAGCTGCAGTTAAATCTATGTGTGCATATGATCAGTGGTTCATTAACTCCTGTTATAGCTAGTACATCTATATGGTTTGCCATAAAAGCTGAGCCATTACTATTTACTGGCTTCGTAATGAGTCAGACTTCATGCCAGTAAAGCTAGTTCTTGTGACATCTGGATGTTATATAAGTATACAATATAATAGTTCATTTTTCATTGAATGTCATATTGAAATAATGTCATTGCTTATGTATTATATTACTGATAATGTACGGGTAAAATTTGGGCTTTTCTTTGTATAATATACAGAGCTATTTATTTTATAGAATCTTCAGCGAGTCAAGTGATCAAAACATTTTAGCAGCCTCTGTTCACTACTTTGTTCTCCAGGGTTCCCACTTCCCACCTAATTACAAATAAACAAGGAAAATTTGTGGATCTGGATCATCCAAAATGTAATTGTTTTTTTGTGTGTATACTGCATTTCCTCTAATAGAAGCCGGGCCTCAAATGCAAGCCGGGGGTCTAACTGTATTTGTTTTAATAACAATTAGGGTCTCTAATAGAAACCGAGGTCTAATGGTGAATACCATACAGCCAGTGGTACGTGGACTGCGGAGCGTTGTCATTTGTGATTAAGGCATTCAAAAGTTCAAAAAAGTGCAAAAGTTAGCTGCCTAGTTTGCTTTGCAGTACTAGATACAATACCTCATCTTTGTGTTTTAAATACATGTTCATCGGTGAACCAGATGGTTCTAAAGCCAGTGATCTGACAGTATTGTTCTAATACAAGCCAATGGCTTCTATTAGAGGAAATATGGTCCTGATAATTTGTTGAAAACTGAATTCAAGATTTTCAACTACGCATTTAAGATCTTCGTAAAACCGTCAAAAGTAACAAAAAACTATTTTTGGAGCATGTTTTATAAGCAGGGTTGCTAACCCAAATTCATAGTGATTCTGTTTACCAAACTGACGTTTTACTTAGTTCAGTTGACAGTTATCACAATTACGACTGAACGTCGTTTCCAACGTTACCTTGCGTAGAAATTTATAGGACCAATTCCAGAAAATGTGCAGTATTTTCAGGGTTGTAGACAGCCTTTTGCATGACTGGATTTCAAAGCTTAATGTCACCTTAACAGGTCTCAAACTACATTGTGAAAAGGACTAGTGGGAACCCTGCTCCTGCCATTTTCGTTGAGTTTGAGGAACAGGTATTTTTGTATATTGGCATCGTTACGATGTAACTGTGATAACGAAGTGTTGTACTGCTAGTGGTGTTGTGAAGCGTAAAACTACTTTCTGCTGTCGAGCTACAGGGTGTTTCATAAAAACAACCCTTATGATTTTTTGTTATATCTTTGCCAAATTTCGGACAGTTGTTGCCAAAATCACCCCGCCAATAAGATAGGAAATGTACTTTTTTCTGCTACTGAAATTTTCTGTATATATGGCATATATTCTTTGCAAACAACTGTTTAATGTCAGTGACTCAAGCCGTGTATGGCCAACCACTGCCTGAATGACATCGATGTTGCCATTAGACTTCTTCATAGAGATTATTTCATCATGCTTAGCATCCATTTTTTTATTTCGAGATATTTGTAACAATTTCCTCGCTCTGTACAGTTTATGCTGTCTTAAAACATTGATTATGTGCTTATCCTGCTCAGAGAGACATTTATACCAGATTACATCAGCAATGACGTCACGGTTTGCAAGGCTGGAGTACTTAATGCAAGGGTCCTGTTAAGCAAAGTTGTGGGGTCCAAACTCCATTGTATCAAAAATGACACAAAACGCATCATATCCACTTAAAACTTTAAGTTTTGTCCTTATCATATGCAGACAAAGGCATTCGAAATGACATATAAACTGTCAGTTTACAAAGAATACATGAATCGTGCAAAGGTAGTTTTACATTAATTTTCAAGCCTGTTGCATAAAGTACATTTGCTGAAAATTTTATTGCAACTGACCAACGTTTGACAAAGAAATGACAAAGACTAGGGGGTTGCGTTTTATGAAACACTGTGTATAGGCAACTGTCCTCTATTTGTGATAAAGTATTTTCACAATATTGTGGACGTACATGTAATGTCGAATAAATGATGCTTAGACATTATACTGTCGTCTTTAGTCACAAAGTACATAGATCCATCTATACACAATTACAACTCTTTCAATAACTCATTCAATAACACAGCAGCTACGGCATGTTAGTTAACGTTATATCAAAATGTAAATGCCCCAAACTTACATAAACAAAATATTTAATAATATACCATATATTGCATATAAGCCGTCCCGCGTATAGGCTGACCCCAATCCCACGGCCGAAAACCTAGCTAAAGTTAGTGACTCGCGTATAATCCCGTGACGAAAATCAGTGTTGAACAAGTACCCTAGATCTGTACCTTCATAATGCGCAAGTGCCAACAAGTTCACAACAATGAGTACAGCAGTGTGCAGTGCACTTTATCGCACGTAGACATGGGTGTTAACTGCCAGCTTGATGGCCTTGAACGGTCAGTCTGAGACTCTTGAGAGTGAGAATGGTGTCAAGGTACAATGACTGACTTGACTGTGTGTGGTCGACCCTGCCCGACATGAGCAGCCGCAGCAGGCGAATGGTCCATGCTGTGCACGGCACACAGACAGTGAGTGTCAGTGCGTCACTGAGAGATAGCTGTGATACTGAATGTTGAGTTCACTCTGGCTGTGTGGCATGACCTGCATGTAAGCCTACCACCAAAGCTTTAGTGTTAAAATTCAGTCAAAAATTGTCGACATACGCGAGTATATACAGTATATATTGTAATTGTATGCAGGTTAATTATTCAATCACAGAAATTAAAAGTGATGATAAACACTTTGGTATGCATGAATGGCATGATTATCTACAACAAGGCAAAATGTCTGCAGTGTCCAGTCACAAAAAACTGTTGAACATTATAAACCTACAATTGCCATGCAGGCTGTGTGGTTGTAAGAATAGATGCACAATGGGCAACTTCACTTTTTTTGCGTCAGCACCTGTAAAGGCGAAAGACAATATGTAACCCAGTTGCGATGTCTGTCCTTCTGTCTGTCTGTAATAAGCCACGTGCCCTGATGTCACAAGCTATTCGGGCCAAGCGGGCACAGAGCTTCCTGGTGACCGACATCTAGTTGCTTTAGTCATTTGCTTAGTCCAAATGTTGGGATAAATCAGAAATAAATCAAAAGGTTAAGTCAGTTTTTCAGTTCTGACTAAGCAGTCTGATTAGTCAAAATTCTGACTAATCAAAATGCTGAGCGGTTTGATTAGCGAAAACTCACCACTGAATCTGAACAAGGCAATGTCCACCCTCAATTCGCAATGCATGTAGATGGGCAAACTTCCGTGATTTAGAAACGCTCATCGTAAAATCACGTTTTTGAATTTATTTCTGATTTATTTTTGACTTAGCACGAACATTATTGACATGAACAAAATGCAGTTAATATCATTAAACTACGATACATTTTGTCACTAATTACTCAATTCCAGTATGTGATGCCAATATTTTATCGCAAGTGATGTAACGATCTTCAACAGAAGTTTCAGTTTATTAGACGATGAAATGGTGAAATTGGCAAATCTCGTCTGCTATGCCCTGTTTTAATTTAGCTTAGTCTTAATTAAATCTGTGTTCGGACTCAGTCTGAATTTTAGGGCTCAGATTAAGCTTTCCACTTAGTCTTTTTCATTAGTGAAATGACTAAGCAAAAAGTGAAGTCGCCCACTGTTTCCTGGCTGTGATTAAATCAGGGTTTTGTATCATGTTACAACAATCACCTATTAGTCGACTTCGGATTGCATACATAATGTTACAGCATTGGGAAATGTTCAGTGCTGGCGAGAACTCAAAATCAATGTTCCATTCCAGTCTTGCGTGAACGTGACATCAAAGTGTTCCAGTCATAATCCACGATGTTGACAGGTTGCCGAGTCCACCGATGACACTCCACCTGTCTTACTGTTGCTCGTCGATGCAAGTCCAACTCCAACATCGACTTTAACAATGCCGTCAGCTCTGCACAAATAACACGCACACACTCAACTATACCAATAAAACCTTTACCACGATCATACTTCCATGGCACTATGTAGGTGCTGTAACATTAGAGGTGTGCTTCTGCGTGAAGTAAGCGCACAGCCTCACTTGAGGCAGACAACTCATTTGTAGCTTATCCACCCTGTCTAAGCCGACACACCAAAAACAAGAGGCCAAAGTAATTTGGCAAAGGCTGCAAGCTGCATCAAATGCACCATACACACTACATGTACAGGACTCTTTAGCTTTAGCCATTACATTACATTAGAGTTATTTAGAGCGGCCTAAAGTACAAATACTGCTAAACCACGACTACTACACGGTATGCAGAACTAAAAGCTGAAAATGGTTGGGAAAAGAGATGAGTTTTGAGGCGGTTTCAAAAAACAGTCAGCATTGAAGCTGAGGTGACGTCGGGTGGCAGACTGTTCCAGAGGCGGCAACCGGAAACGCACGATCGCCAACAGTGGTCAGCCGTGTACGTCGGATCACTAGCTGCCAGGATGATGACAACCAGAGACGGCGGCGGTTGGAATCGGCGACGATGTGGGTGTAATCGGAAAGATACCGTGGCGCCAAACCGTGCAGGCATTGGTAAGTGATCACCGCTAACTTGAAATCGATGCATTCCAGAGACCGCAGCCAGTGTAGTTCTCACAGCATCGGTGTGACGTGCTCATACCGAGAAGATCGATGTATCAGTCTGGCGGCAGCACTGAGCACAGACTGAAGTCAACTGAGCTGAGATGCAGGAAGTCCTGCAAGTGTTGCGTTGCAGTAGTCGAGACGTGGCATAACCAGTGACATGACCAGCGAATGAAACACAGAATCAGACACTGAGCGTCTGATGCTGCGAGCTGTCGTAACACAGCGAAACTCCGGACACTGTACGTGACACATGAGACCGCATAGCGACATTGCTGTCGATGAGAACTCCAAGGTCACGAACAGTT
>Ga0126335_1000451_pt1 | contig 19708 bp, 9 predicted proteins | sample OlaspJWI45metaG_FD_108409 | JGI IMG/M metagenome (GOLD analysis project Ga0126335, IMG submission 108409) | Marine gutless worms symbiont microbial communities from Oahu, Hawaii - Olavius sp. 1 OAHU.JWI-45 metaG | ecosystem: Host-associated > Annelida > Digestive system > Unclassified | place... | reverse complement strand
GGACTTCTATGATGGTCGCCATCTTGCGGTACACTGCTTCTGCCACCCACAAAAAGTTGCCAGTAAGGCCCGTGGTCATTTACAGGTCACATGGATCCAAATGGCGTTCAACTGTTTTAGATATCAACATAGACGGATAACAAAGGTCATGTGTACTATGTGTACTATTTAAGATTTTACTGTTTGTTTTATGCAGACTATTGCTAAAATGGTTTCACTGTGCAATCATGGCTGAACGGATCAAAATCATGCTTGTGGTGGAGACTATTAAGAGACCCAAGGAAAACTGCATTAGGCGGAGGTCCCTACTTCCCCCATAGATTCAGTGCGGCCTTTGCCAAATCACTTTGGCCATTTATTATTCTATGCTAATATCACACTGTTAAGGCTGCATTGAATGAATGAGATGCAGACTATTGTTATTGATGATCGTGGTCTCTGTCTGTCCATCAGTCTATCTGTCACGTGGCTCAACTTGGTGGCGCATGCAGTGTGTATGGGGTCATTTGGTGCAGCCTTTGCCAAATCACTTTGGCCTCTTGTTTTAACTCAAAATGCATCAACACACTGAAACCTGACCTCAGCTGCTGTCAAGAAACTCAGATAAGAAACTATGTGACGCACAAACAAGTTATAAACAGTGGCATATAAAAATCGACTGTCACATCACAATCAGTGGCCCATGTGACAATGCTACTGAGTAACGTGACATGACGTGGAAATGTTTGGCAGTTTGTCTGGCGTTGTTTACCTGTTGAACGCATCTTCGACCCTATCATCTTGACAGTCTTGGGTCGGTGACTAGCAGCTGTCAAGGGTGCACTCTCTGTATTTGTGCTACTATTGCTATCGTCACTAGCAACGCTCGATGCTATGCTGCCAGCAGGAGCGACGTAGTCGGCAGATAATACGTGCTGGTTGAGCTTAGCGGTGATATGGTCTGGCGAGTCATATAGTGTTTTCACACGCAACGGATCTGCGTCGTCAGAAGTGCTGACTGCTGATGACGTGCTCTTGCTGCCGGACCCCAACTCCTGCTTTGATGATGATGATGACGATTTACTGGATGATTTGTGATTGATCTGTGTGAATTCTGACTGACTAGACAACTTGTCTGAAACATATCACAGACACACAGAAACCTTATTATGAGAACGGCTGCGGCTAAAGCTGGTAGTACATTTTAACTGCATTCACTAGATGGCACAACTCCGCAGCACACCAAAACTGCAAGCCTACTGATCGATAGACAAACACACAAACTTATACCCAGTATTGCTGTTCATATTAAATATACTACCAGTAAAATAAACACAAATTCATTGACGTCACTGGAATAAGCATTCTAATCAGTTTTATAGATAAAAAATATAGGCCTAGTCTTTGAATTTACAGTTTTCCCGGAGTTAAAAAGTGAAGTGGTAGCTGCTAACACACCAACAGTAAACAGAGGACAAAGGTAGCCTACCTGTACATACAAACAACACACACACACATACACATGACTGCAGACAATATAGCATGTTGGTTGGTGGCGTGGTGTAATTGTTAGCGACGTTAATCAACATCGGGTATGGTTAGTATTGGATGGGTGACCGTCTTCATAAGACAGTAAACCACCTAGGTATGTATCCAGCCAACTAGGTCCACTCAGCCTTTCACCCTCTGTGGAGCGGTAAAATGAGTACTGGTGATGGTCACGGCCATTGCCAGGGAAGAAAACATCGAGTTCTGTGCTACAGTAGGCCCTGTGGTCAGGACTCCTAGCCTACTGACCTAATCGATTAAAGGTGCTGGCTCTCTTAACTTGAGCCAGCCATCGAGCCAACATTGGGCTGTATGCTAGCTGAGTTGGACTTTGTCCTCGCTGGCTCAAATTGCCAATGAGATGAGCTCCACACAAAAGACTTCGGGTCTATGCATAATCAACATGAAATTATAGTACTAAAGACAACTGGCCAAATAAGTTGGCAGAGGCTGCACTGAACTCCCCGCTCACCATTGGGAGATTGGGTACTCCTGTCTTAAACAATGTAGCTTTGGTCCTTACAAGTCTCCACCCTCAACAAGACCTGGATCTATGCAGCCGTTTTTGTAGGGCACAGACATGAAACAGACAAACACACCATGCAACAAAATAATCAGTCAAAACAGTCTGTATCTCATGTAGTTCACAACAGAGATCAGAAACTGTCACTACACGCATATAGCATTAGAAACCTGAACGTTTTGTGGTTTCCGAGGTGGCACCACTGCTGCTGCTGCTGCTGCTGCTGCTGCTCTTCTCTTTCACCTTGTCCATCCAATGAGTAATTATGCTCCTTGATAGATGGGCCACTTCTGCACATCACCAGCGTGACAAAGAAACTCAGTTCAGCTGCTTTATAAAACAAACAATGTGCCAAGCACAAAGCGATCATCAGCACAGCTGCAACCCGGCGTCATTCAGAAACATACATATGTCGATCACTCAGTCTGTCACCCTCTTTCAGTAATTATGTGAGCAAGTGAATGCTTAACATCCCACTCGACACATTATAAGTCATTTTGGGAACGCTTCTACAAGCCAGATGACCCAACCCACAACGTTACAGCACTAAGGAAGCCAGCTGATTGCCTGCTGCCTTAATGCCTCAAAATATTAATGTAATAACACACTGATGTGAAATCACTAAAAATCAATTTTTAAAAGTATACGTCAATCAGCCTCATGTTGAACTGAACCGGCATGCCAAGTTTTAATGTTGGTCCTTCCTGTTGTTTTTGAGCAATCATGTGAAGAAAAGGTGGGAAACTGCCACAGTGAGTTATTCGTTGTTCGTCACTATTTGTATAATATGATCACCAAGGGCATCCACCGACTGCCACAAAACTGACTGTGGACAATACTCTGGCAATGCAGGACAGCTACTGCTTGGGTTGGCAGCTATGCTGGGCAAGCAGGTATAATTTTTGGCAGACACAAAACTCAAAAACTACTGATCCAAAACTGATGTAGGAATATGTCCGATGATGAACACTAGCAGTGGTTGCAAGCTGGAGACATTTGACTTTGACCTGCGACACTGACAGCAATTTTGTAATTTTTTTTCAATTCAAGCCATAACTTTTGGACGGCTTGACCTAGCAACTTCATTTTCGGTAAAGAAATAAATCTTCAGACTATCAAGGTCACATTTGAGTTTCAATGTCATGGGTACAAAGTCAAGGTCACAGCAGTGAAGAAGAGGCAGCATGCAGGTTTGTGCTCCCCTCAGACACAGCGGCAGCACTCTACAGACAGATGGATAAATGGCACACACATTAATACCCTATACTGCTGTCCAAACTAGTGTACATGTATGTACTACTATCGATGTGCTTCAGTGCTTACTTGTGTCCTGACACTTAGCGAGCTGTTTGATATCCTTAGCGCATGAGTTCTGACGTAGCAGGTCAACTGTTACTGGCAGCTGTTTGTAAAGTTTCAACAGCTCTATGAGGAAAGTTCGAGACTCGTTGGCTTTGCTGTGTAACAACCAGTTGTGAAGAACCGCCCAGCCGCCACTGTCTAGCACACTGATGCACACACACATGCATGCATAAATGTAACGGTTCATCAATCATTATGTGGGGAAGTAATGGCTTACTGTGATCAAATACAGCAAGGCTTAGAGGACTTGCTGCTCTCAGTGTAGCCTATCATAGGCCACAGGCCACTCATCTCCACCCTGCTCCGTCATGTGCTTCCAGTTCCATCTTCCTCCAGCTAAACCTCAAGCCTGCTGTCCATATTTCCTCTCCAGAAATCTTTCCAGATGTTCCTTCACCTTCCCCTGTGGCCTTGTGGCATCCACTTGCTTGGCAACTGCGCTGTCATCATATCTTCTTAGCATGTGTCCGAGCCAGTTCCATTTTCTTCTTAGTTGCCCTTGGACTGGCTCTATGCTAATTTTTCTTCCACAGTTCTTAATAGCAGAAGTAACAGCAGGGTTTCATGTACAGATGTACCAGCTCCAGGTAAAATCCGGCCATTTTCCCAAATCAGGCTGAAATCCGGCTGCAGTAAAATTTTGGCTAGGTTTCCAGATTCAGCCGGATTTGTGAAAAAGTGCTATGTTACCCGAAGAAGTGCCTCGACAGATATTTCTAAAGTACAATTCAAAATTGATTAACCTTCTAAGACCCGACAGACTGTTTTTTCTTGTGCAGATCATGCTGTGGTGTTTTCTGGCTATGTATAGTGATAGTAAAGCACAGAAATTTTTTGTAAAATTTTACATTCAAAGCACACTCATAGACTTTATTTAGCAACTAACACAACGCTTGCATCAGTCACAAACACAAAACAGCTGAACTAATACTCAGTTAAGGCATCTCTTCCTTATAATTGTCCTTAATTGGAAAAAGCAAATCCGGTACAAGCCTAGTTTTATGTTCCTATCAACAGTACACAATATGGGCCATTTCCAGAGATGAACAACCCAGCCAACTATTTGACTGGTGCAAACATCCTCAACTTAAAGCAAAAAAACCCAAAATACAACATTAGACCAAAAAACTACTAACACACAATCAACAACACTTAACAAAACTAAGGCCTGTTTCAGGTACCTCTCACACCATTTGAGCAGAAAACAATTCGGGACAAAGCTCGCAGGACTTGCATGAGGCGAGGCAATATACGACAAAGCAGTCTCACGTAAACTGCTCTGCACAAACCCATCAACAAGCACACTAGCAGGACAGTACTACACAAGATTGGTAAGAATAGTAGCAATGACTTGTGACAAATGACTGATCATACATGGAGAGAATAGCTGAGTTCGTTGTTTGCAGCAACACATTGAGAAACATGCACTTGTCAACCAGTTTGTCAGCTTCTTTCATCAACCTGTATTACCCGTACATTGCAATCGCTGTATCACCGTGTTCCAAAAAATGCTCTCTTTTTTACTTCACTGTAGTTTCTACAAATGTTAACTGACTGCCATGCCAATTTGGCACACACACTGGAGTAATTTCCAACACAATTATTGACGACATCCTCACCTGCGTACTGTTGCTAGACTACCTTGGGAAATATTAATTTTTCTGTTTTTAGACCATTTTGTCTGATTTGTTCCATCAACAAAGATGTTCAAGTGACTTCAAAACATGACGATAAAATATGACCAATGAAAGATTTTTACTGTCGCATAGGCCTATTGCCATGATGTTGAGCTGAATGCCAGTGCAAGAGATGCTTTGTCCACTTGTGCCATTATTCTGACACTGACATTCTTCCAGCAAGGCAGAGGGATGGGTACCCACCGTAAAGTACCGTGACCTCCGCAGTACTAGTACCTTGAAATGGTACCGTGGTACACCATGAGTACCGTGAGTACCGCCCATCCCTATTGCCTTGCTGGAAGTGTGAGCATCACCGTAATGTACTATTTAGAAACGCAATACTATAAATGAAAAATTGTTTACCGTAAAATCATTTCTCCTTTTGCGTGCTTGTAAAGACTTATTGTTAAAACTGATGTTTTGTAATGCGAGAAAGAAAAGCATGGTTCACAATTTGAATGGTCACAAACGTTTTCAGTAAAATGTGAAAAGTCTCGTTTGTGTAACAGTAAAATAAACAAACTTGTGTTGAACGATCGATCTGTTATATATCCTTACTTCATTACATTAACGACCGCGTCTGTTGTTCCATCTGTCCATCAGTCCACTCTGAAGTTTTGAACCAACATGACCTTGTTTTTCGTATGTAATGGGTCATATAAAGTCAGGGACACAGGTCAAGGTTAGGGTTAAGAATTACGCGGTCAGCGTGAGCTCGACTGAGGGCAGTTTGTTTGGTACGTAGTACAGTGTACAACAAACTTGGCATGCGATACGATGTTTAATTATGCCAGATGGCAGCACACATGAAAAACATTCGTAAAATGCCTATAGGCCTGTAAGCTACACAATATGCATAGCACAGAAAACAATTTAAATGCTCTTACACAGTTTGCAAAAGATAAAAATCATTAGTTCAAAACTCATAAAAATGATTGAATTCATTTGCCATAGCAATGAAGGATCGTGGACGAACTAAGCAAGTACCACAATATACCCAGTGCCGCAGTACTTTTTCACAGTAAATACCGTGGACAAAATTTTGAGTTCCGCCCATCTCTACAAGGCAGTGTGCCAGCACACTGGTCTGTACATCAGACAACTGAATTACTGCAGCGTGAAACTAAGTCTACTGGCTTATGACCTCCAATTATTCCAGTGTGGATGAAAGAGAAGGTTTTTGTAATATCTGAGCTCTGATGGACAATAATTGTCTGGAAAAACTGGATATTTTTCAGTACAAGTGCAACCACAATATTTAACATTTGTTATTATGCAATTCCCAAGGTAGTGTAGCAACAGTTTGCAACTGAAGTGGGCAAATGAATAACTGCTATGTTGAAACTTCCCTCAGTATACTGTGTGCCAAATATTACGAAAATCGGTCAACGTTTGTAAAAACAGCAAAATAAAAAATGCGAGTGTTTTTCTGCAACTCTATAAGCAGATATGAATACAGAACCCGCCATGCCTCAACAGACTATGTTAGAAACTGCTGTTACATTATGCTTTCAGAACCATTTTACTGCACTGCACTTACAGTATTGATGCTACCATACTTAACAAGAGGCCACAGTAATTTGGCATCAAATCCCCTCCCCTCACTGTGGGCGAATCAAAACCCCTGTCTAACACAATGTTCCTTGAGCCCTCACGAGTGTTCACCACACACAGGATCTTAACCTGTTCAGCCATTTTTGCACAGTGCAGCCGAGTTGAGCCACGTGACAGACAGACAGACTGATGGACAGACATCACGAACATCGACAACAATAGGCTGCATCTCGAGCATTCGATGCAGCCTAAAAACTAATCACATTCTTTCCATCTGTTGTTCTTCCAACATAACATTTATTTCACAGCTTTCATTCCAATTTGTCATTTTATTATACGTTTGAAACCACTTGACTAATACTTCATAAATTCCAGTGACAACAGCACAAATTCTAATAGTGAATGGTTGAATGCAGATTCTCGTTAACATCGATACATGTAGCCGCAGTATCATCATCTAATATAATAATTTGTTTTTGTTTCTTTGTTCGCTTATAACTCAAGAACAGGTGCGTCTATCGCCTCCAAATTTTCACGGTAGGTCCAGCATGGTTATAGGCACAAGAAAGTTGTGGGGATCTTGGGTAGGGGGCCACAATTAATAATTTCAAGGCCTGTATAGGCTACGCAGCAACATGCACGGCCTCGCTGTCGGCAACATGGTTATTGGTGCGTGACAGGCGTGCAGCTTCTCAGCTCAGACTGAGCCGGGAGTGAGGTATGGGTCTGGTGTGGGATTTCAGTGGACACATTTTCCAGCCATGTGCACTAAATGAGTTTCTCTATTCTGTTCAGTGTCTGCCTTCATGTAGGCCTATGTATGCATGTTTGTTCGCTTATAACTCGCGAATGTCTATCACCTCCAAATTTTCAGGTAAACCAATGTACCCCCAGGATGGTTTTAGGCACCAAAAATTTGGGGTAGGTCACGGGTGGCATTAGCTATAGGTCGGCCTCATCACTGCAGGCACGATACACTGTGGTGCAGGTGGGTCTGCAGTGTGCATTCTTTGACCGGGCAGCAGGATAGCATGGGGCGCACTGAGATATGGAGCGTGGCTTAAACTATAGGTATAGTGCCCAGCTGAATGGGCATAATGGCTACTACAAACATAATGCACACAATCACAGTGATCACTAGTAAACAGAATAAAGTTACCACAGGTGACTAACTACTGATGACAGTGGTACAAGCAATGTACAAAAGCAGCGCTTACTCGGTGACAAAAATGACATCTTTTGAATCGCGAATATTGCCTTGAGAACCAAGTCTTGAATTGAGTATTCTCAAGATACTATGTACAGCACCAGCAACCTGATTGACAACCAACAGCAAAGCAGTTATTAGCAGACTTGTCCAGTAATGGAGTAAAAGTAAAGCGTTATAATACTTGAGTAACATTTAGTTACTTTTTCTAAAGTAACGAAGTACTACAATACAATAGTACTTTTTACTTGTTTGCCACTTACTTGTACTTTTACTTTGTTACTATTTATAATGTGTCACGTTACAATTAACTTTTTTGATAAAGAAACGCCATAGACTTGCACCATCCACAGCATTGTACTGTGTTAATGGCAAGTAATGGTGAAATGTTTGCAGTAGGTGAAAAAGGTTTCTTCTGCAAAAGCTACTTTTTACTTCAATTACTCGAGTAACTTTTTTCATCGTTACTTTTTTACTTTTACTCAAGTAACTTTATAGAAAGTACTTTTACTTCTCCTTGAGTAAAAAAATTGAAAGACTTACTTTTACTTTTACAAGTACAGTACTTTGAACAAGTCTGGCTATTAGCAGATGAGTTCTAATAAACCGTTATAACAATGTGGCAATGTCTGCACTGAATCCCCACCCACTCCCCTCTCACCACAGCCGTCTCTGCCCCATAGGGACCTACATCTAACACCATGTTCCTTGGGCCAGTCTTCACCGCCAACAGGACGTCAATCCATTAAGCCATTTTTACAGGGTGCACAAAGACGTAACAACACGACCACCAACTTGCACCAAGACACCACAGGCAAACGCTATCACGATGAATACACAACTGTAACGATCTAACAGCTGCGCTAGTTCATCAGTGCATACCCACTACAACCACGAATACCGGCCAACCAACATACACAGTGCATACATCACGACCGGCGTACACAATAGTACTAGAAGCAGCCGTCCAATTGCTCAAGCCTCACAAGCACTGCCCGCTGCTCGCGTACAGCACTGCTGCTGCTGCTGCAGCTGCTACGATCGATAGATGGATAGAACAGTAGACCCGGCACTACACAGACAACAGAGTTAGGCAGAAAACCAACCTTGTTGGCAGCAGTCGACGATGACGAAGTCTTTGAACTGGCGGACACCGACATGGTCGATACGCTGCAACATACATCATCACCAGTCACTATTGGTCAGCACAGACACGTCACACTAGCGTATCATGACATCTGGGGTAAGCCGGCATGCGCTAGTAGAATGCAGCACATTGATACTGGTATATCACATACATTAAGCACAGTTACAACACGACAGTGACGCCACACACCACCACCACCGCCAGTAAGGTCAGACACGTGCAGCGAACGCGCGTACGGTAATCGCTACTAACTGCATGAATGCAGTGACACAACAGAAGTTATGTATTCTGCTGCAAACAAGCAACGTGCCAAGGGGTCGTCAGCAGACCTGCGGCTGTAAATGCAGCCCGCCTTCTCTTACCCGGAACTCCCTCCCCCCAGTGGGAGGGACATTAACTTCCCCCACCACGGTTGGGAGCAAGTTCATGCAGAAAAACCAGCCACGCTAAATTGTCACTACATTGTTCCTTATTAGCTGATTGTGATCGATCTAGAGTACATATTTTATGACAGCACACATGACTGAGTCTGTGATATTGGGTGAAAAGTTGTCTCTGACAGTCCACTGGAGCCAGCAAATGTGGTCTGCCATTTAGCAGTTGCTACAAGTCACCAAAGTAATTAGGTAAAGGCTGCATTGAATCAGTGGAGGAAATCAGGACTCACATCTAATACTATTCCTTGGATCCACCCCAAGCAGGACCTCAATCCCTTCAGCCGTGTTTGAACATCAAAGCCATGGGACAGAGTGATAGACACCCAGGATCATCGATCGCAATACTCTGCACCTCATGAATTCGATGCAGCCTAAAGTCTACAACACCGACAAAGACTGACATAATATGACTAGAGAACTGATGTACAACTGTGACTGTGCAGCACTCAGTACTCTAGTATGTTCTTGCTACCACAATTTCAACTGCCAACAAGTCTTAGTTTCAGTTACAGTATCAAACTCAGTTCACTTCCAAGTTCCAATGAAGTGGATTCTAAATATTCATATTCAACTTCTCTCTCTAACATAAATGATTTGAGTGACTTCAAATTCAGCTGACAAAGTAATATGCATACACGTTGCACACTAAGCCATTTAATTATCTGAATAACTAACACAGGAGGAAACATATCAAATACAGCAGTAACATACTTTTCAATCCAATGTGGAATATGTACTGATTTCACACCAGCAAGTTAGAATATGCATTATGCAACTGAAACAATTGAACTACTGCATTCTCAGAAACCCTCCATCAACTTTTCTTCTGGGGCCTGAGAGTTTTCCAGAGGGTTCAACCCTTAAACCCCCATTAATTTTACTCTGGCCAAAATATCACACAACAACCCACACTGCTTTGCATCACATGTACAGAGTCAGAGCTAACAACTTCAGTGTCAAAACTAATTTTATTCATACTTTCTACATTCAAAGATTCAGAGTTACCACGACATACACATTTAAACCGCATAATGTATGAATGACATTCTGCTACTTTCATGCTAAAGGTTACACCATGGAACAACATGCATAACATGTCATACACATAAAACATCTAACACCTTTTGTCTTTTGCAAATCCTATTTTATGTCTGTAGTATTCATACGATGCAATATATTATTCTGACTAAATTCACATTCACAGCCGACATCACTTAACATCATCACTTAACATCACTGTGTAGTTATATTCACATAACCAGTTCTTTTCACAGACTGCTCATGTAGTTAATAAGTTTCATGGTTCAGATTAGCTGCATTCACATAGATTGAAAAAATATTGTTAACTGCTTCAAAAATATATAATTTTCATGATAAGATTGTTGTACATTTAATTATGCCTGCAGACTGCAATAATGAAGTTTAATAAATAAAGTGCAAACAAATGCTAACAGCAATTAATTTTAATGCTGGTGCGTCAAATAAACAACTGATATAATAGTACCATTACACATATTGAATGACATCGATTTCTTTGTAATTCACATAGAAACATATCGATATATGCATATTTGTCTATTAATCCTTGCACGCAATCAGGCGATACCGCCACTCACCCATACTAAACTAACTTAATGTGAGTATGGCATGGCCACTCGATCTTGTCCGAAATGTTTGCATTCCCTGCGTTTTGCAGAAGATTATTCTGCTATGACACATACGCACTACATAGACCGACTTCATTATGTAGTGCACTGTTTATTTGTGCCTTTAATGTGAAGTTGTGAACCGACTAGTGAGGCTTTTAACTACTGAGCGTGTAGGAGATTCATCCTTGATTGATGCCAACTAAAATATGATGTAACCGAAAAGATACAAGCATGTTGACTAGTAATCATTGATACACTATAGGCCGATAGGAATGTAGCGACTAGAAGTAGGCCTAAAATTGTAAAGGTTAACGGACGTCGATCGAAGGAAAGAGCTGCAAACACATCAGCTCCGCCGACCTTCTGTCACAGCACAGCTGAAACTCGATGGAAGTCGACGGGAAGCTGTGCATGCGCACGTCTCCCTCCGCCTCTGCCCACAGTCCACTGTTGCGTATTACCCGGGGAGCGCAGGTTATCCGGGGAGGGGGGGTTGTCGGGGAGAGGGGGTGTTTGTGTTGCGTTCTTTGGAGGGGGTTACCCGAATGGGGAGGGTACTCGGAGGAGGGGGTTGTCTGGGGGCCCTATAGCCCTCTATGGGCATACAAAATTTGAAGTCTCTAGCTTCAACCGTTCCGGAGATACAAGGGGATGGGCTATCACGCACAGAATCACATACAGACCAAACCACAGACATCAGCACCGGATTGCATACTGCCTCCTTCGCCTATATGGGCGGGCGGAGGCATAAAAATCCATACAACAATGCATGTATCACAGACAGCATTAAACACCGCATTATCCTGGTACTGAGCTGTAGCTGCAGTTTCAATTTTCAACTTGGGCGTTTCGTAGTTTTGCAATCACGCAATCGGCGAGCTATAGCTGAATGTAATCGTCCGGCATTGCCGGCAGCACTCAGCTCGCCCAGAAATCAAGGTCACACGGGTGTTGTCGTTATGTGATCACGGCGTCGGCACCGGCAGCATGACTCCGAACTTCCAGATGAGGGGCGACTAGCCGGCGCTGTTGAACCTCAAACGAAAGATGATTGTAACAAGAACTTGTTAGATAGGCCTATATGTCTGACTTTACATCTGACCAAGCTACGGCCCCACAGATAGTGAGGGTTCTCAGTCCGCCGGCGCCCAGCTATCGCTTGCCCGTCAACACCTGCCCCAATTATGTTAAGGGAGAGGAGTCGCCCCCAAGGCAAGAAAAAAATCCCGTTAAAACCATTACTGGGGCGCCTGGCGCTACTCTAAAAATATGGGCGCGTTTCCCGAAATATAAACAAATAACAAGAGTTAAAACTCCCCTGCCACCACCCGCCCCACCCACTTATCCCCAAGCCCACTATCACCTGCCGCAGGTCACCGCCTGCCCAATTTTGGGGAGGAAAGATGGAAACGCCCCCACTAATCGCTAAAACTATACTAGGCGCCATGCAGCTAATCTGAAAATTCCCGAGTTATGAGCGAACAGTCAGACTCAAGGGCATTTATATCAGAAGAATAACAAGAAGTCAAAGTAATTTGGCAAAAGCCGCATAGAACCCCCTCACCTTATGGAGACCGTTGGCCTCATCCCCGAACAGCACCTCGATTCTTTCAGCAGTTTGTAAAATTAGTCAAAAACCGTACTGTACACCTGTGGGGAGCGCGAAGCACGGGGTACTGGGGGCAGAGATCCCAGCTGGGTTTAGGGACAACATCTGAAAGCTTTTAGGCTGCCGAGTGCCCAACAGAGAAGCCAAAAGTTGCCGAATTTTTGTATTTTGCTGTGTTCAGTTACACAGGGTTGCCATGACCTGCAGGTTGTAAAAAAAACTAAGGGACTTTGCCAGGACTTACGAGTTTATTTTCCATAAAAAAACTGTGCATGTTTTGCTTGTAGGCTAAAGTTGCTAACAGGCAGACAGACAAACGCATTGAAAGCGCGGGTGCTGTCGTGGATCTTACCACTGCCCAACTAAAACTGTGGCACTTACAAGGTTGATATTTCTGTAAAAATGTTTTTGATACGTTTGTCATGTCATTCCATGCAAAAATCTTACTACACACCCGGCACCATTTCACAAAATCACACTACACACTTTCAAATTCCTAATACACACTTTGCGTTCCAAAACACCCAAGTTTAGCCTAGACCCTGCCGTTCAGCGTCTGGCGCCTCAGACTCGTCAGTCCAACTGATGAACTAACGCCGTCATACAATTCCAATGCTATATTGATTGATTTATGCAGTTTACGCACAGTGCATCTGCTTGACAGACTGACACACCACGCTACGGGATCATCGCACGCAACAGGCCGCATGATGCATGTCGTGCATTCGGTGTGGTCTAATAAGTGAAGGTAATCATATTAAAAAATCAATATAAAATTATTTAAATACGGGCATCGTCTTCGTATTGAACTGCAGCTGCACGCCAGGCATCAACTTCCGGTTTCTCAGTCTATACGAGAAATCATGTCGACAGAAAGTGCGCTCACCCAGTCAGCGACGAGCGCATTATGTATTCACCGTGTAGGATGCTCGTATCACAGGGTGGCTAGCTAACGTCGAATTTGAGCCAGTGGCTGGCCGCTAAAACACATGCTTAATTCGAGTTCAATTATCACCGTGCAAGCTTTCAACGAACTACAGGGCAAAATGCGCCAATGCTAAAACTAACGATAAAGTTCACGAAGTGCAGACATGCAACAAGGTTGTCGAGGCTAAGTGGTATCGTATGGCAATGTCCAACAACAAGGCTAGTGACGGCAACAACTTGACCTTATTGCGTCATCGGCCTAATAGCCTTGGGCGACGGCGCGGTCTGCAGCGTTCAATCACACGACATGACGCGAAATAAATCCTGGATCAAAAATAACTTTGTAGATTCTGACTCAAATGTTATCCAACTGCGACGTCAGCGATCAACCGACTGACACAAAAAGACAAAGTATTTGCGTAAGAAAAACAGTAGGCCTATAATGTGCTGTGCGCCGCCCTTCAACAACTCAACTGTCATTACACTGACATTAGCACTCGCAGTTTAACAACTTCGCAATAAGCCTATAAAACATTTTTAAAACATTAACATATTTAAGAGCTTTTGGACATTCGTATTTCCAAATAGCAGGCTACATAAATTTAATCGACTACAGCTGTTATCAGCAAACGGGCATTAGAGGGCTGGACGGACGCGTCGTTTTCATCGCATACGTCGTTAGTCGGGCGTCCGTCGAAGGCGAGTACTAGCGCCGCCGTGCGAACGCGACGCACACTGCACGACGCATTTGGCAACAACCAACGCACTGCAATCAATTGGGCCAACTGCACCGAGCGATCGCATACGCAGCCAACAGCAACCAGTCGACTATAGGCGCTGCACAAACGCCAGCAGCAGCCGCGAACAGCCCAACCATTGCTTGCAGGTCGTACAACGTTCAGCGCCATGGCCTACGCTCGCATTTTACTTCGATAGTAAAACCACCTGCCAGGTGTCAACTTCAACCGCACTTTGTAGCCTTCGTTAGGCCACTATTGCAATCGATGATAAGCGTCTGTCCTCTGTCCGTCACGCGGCTTTGCTATGCAAAGACGGCTGGTCTGCACGACATTCTGTAGCTAGTGGTGAGGGCTATCCCCCACATCAACGGCAGCAGGATTCGATGCGGCCTTCTCCGCCTTATTACGCCCTTCTTTTATCGTACTGCGGTATCACGTTTCGCGTACACTAATTATGACTGCTAAGCTTCCTAGGTAAATGATGTGTTTGGCGGCCAGCCACTGGCTCCACTTCGACGTTACCTAGCAACCGTTCACGGTGCTCCTCACTGCAATCGCTCGCATCTTAACGCATTCAATTTCATGCAATTGTTATACAACATTCAGTCCACCGAGCCTGCGGCAATATTGTCAATAGTGGCGTGTCATTACAACTGGCAAATACTGCAACGGCAGTCAACCAGCACAAACTACAGCCAGTCATAGTCGCCGCTACTAACTGAATCTTCTGTTTTCTAAGTTACAAGCTTGGCTTGCTATGCTTAAGGCTCAGAGGCAGGGGCTAGGTGTATCTGCCAAACAGAATGGGCCTTTCCCCATACAGACTGCACCAATAATGCGATGGACAGGCTGCATAAAGGCCTAACAGGTGACCATGAAACAGCAGTTTTCATACACCTTTCAATCACCTCCTCTTTCAAAGCATTTACACCCTGACACATGTATCTACTAATGTTGCACTTTTTATAGTGAAAGCTCACACGTTATATTGATTTTCCTGCCAGAACTGAGCACATTGTAATGGCAATAAACTTCACAATTTTACAAATCTGCTATGGATTATTTTCCATATTTTTCAAATTTTACTAGTTAACTGCCGTATGACATTATACTGTTAAAGTAAAAGTGGCATTACCAGATAGTTAAATGCCACAAAACCAAGTAACTAATAACCACAGCTGTCAAAAATAAAGACCAAAGCAGAAATGCCTTTCTGTGTCAGCACAAAAAATCATGATCAAATATGAGACATTATGTACTAGTGCTGCACTCTGGTTAGTTTGTTGTTTTTAGCACACCATAATAATTATTACTTCTTAATTAACAATTTCTTCTTGTTTGCATGGATTGACCATTACACTATGTTAAATCTATAAACAGCACTGTAAAAAAATTGCATATGACAGTTTACCTGCAGCATATACTGAATTTACAAAAAAAAACAGCACAGTAGAGAAGAATCACATCAACTACTGTACATGTGCTCATTTCTTTAAAACAGCACCCTTAACGTGAGCCAATAAACATTTGCATACAAAAGGCTACAATGTGCTGCAATTTGTGAACTGAAAAAGTCAGGGTACACACTACACACCCCAAATCATACACATGTACCTAAGTACAGAATAACATCTGGAACCAACTGTACATGTCCGTGGTCTCTTTAACTGAAACAAATGCATGCAGCACGAGGTGTCTCAGTTCGAGGCTCATGCTCAGCTGCTGCCAAGTCAGAGACAGACTTGGGATTTCATGCCTGCTAGAAGATGCTAGCCAAACAGCTGCTGTCGTCTTGCATTTCAGTTTGTTCACTTCACCCAAAATGCTACTGCACTACGAACATCTTGCACTGAAAAACACACACACAGAACCAAAGCATAAACCAGCACAAAACACACAAACTACTACAGTAAACATCAACAGATACATGAAATATTCTTCACAAATACTCATTTACTGACACTGGAGGGATGAAAGTCGAGTTCAAAAGTCAGATGTGCCCTTCAACCATAGAGTATATGTTGAGGTTTGAATAAAAAAAATCCAGTCTACAATTAGTACCGGTACCTTAAATGCTACCATCACTAAAAACAATCCATGTACATCTATTTTCACTACATTTCGTAAAATATGTCGTTAACTCAATAAATGTATTAACGGCCTATATTTACACTACATGGTCATACCAATGTCAGTACAAAAAACCGCCAAGTCTACAACAAAAGCAGCACAGTGTACTAGGATACAGTTACCTTCAGTTCGCCGTATATCGTTATCTTCTGAATCCTTACTGCAGCAGACGAAAAACGAAACTGTCTTGCCAGCAAAATGAGCAAATCAACATGGCGAGGAAATGGCAGTGGTGGTGGAAACATCATTTACAGCAAGAATCGAACGTACAGCACATAACAGTTACGACACAAGCAACTTCTTGGCTAATACAACTGATATCCTTCATAATTATGCTAGTAATGATACGAGGACAGCATTGCACACATAAAACAGATATTCAAAACAAATGCAAACAGAGAACAGCACACAATGATGGCCATTCACACAACACAAGCTATCACTGAGAACACAGGAGAGTAACATTATTTCACTAACTGCTATATGTTCTAATGATATTCATATGCAAAAATCACTAACAAATCTGGTACTGTATCAAACTATCATAAACACTGTGTGAACCATGATAATAACCCTGCTTGAAGACCATTCCCAGAGTTTACATTATCAAAATTAACTTACTGCTTGTTTTGTCTAGATAAGTTCAGGATAGGGATGCACAGTACCAGATTCATCTTTTAAAATCTCGCCTGAACTAGACGTGGCCAGATATCTGCCAATATACTATAGCCTGAACCAGACAGTATGATAGCTGCTCCATCTCTTTGTGTGCATGATGATGTGCATAAAGTAGCATAACCTGTGTACTATAAATAGCAGCATGCTGATGTCAGATATTTGCTTTACACTGTTGTTGTAATGCAAGATACACTATCCTAGTTTTGACTGTGAGTTTTAGTAAGCAAAATATCTGGTGCAGTTTGGCAAGCTCCGCAACCAGTTATTTGGTAGGTCTACATCCCTGGCTCACGGTACGCTTTAATAGTTGGCATTTACATTGATATAGAGAGATGGATGCAGAATTGCTAATACTGTCGATGGTGCAACTTAGAAGATACCATTCACATAGTGAATTAGCAGCTGGTGAACTTTCTCAACACAGCTTACGAATCTCATTGCTATCCCATGTAAACTAACACACAAAATTTTAACTTACTTTTGAGAGACATACATTAACATTACATAAATTACCGTTATTTACCAACACAAAGCACAGCATTATGTAGCTTAAATGTCTTTGGGACTGCTTCATGTACAAACTACAAAGTTAATTTGTTCATGCCTATCAGTCTGCTTATGTCAAAATACTGACATACCTACATCATTTTCATTTAAGTGCCATCAACTTGATTACTGCCCAGTGTCATCATTTCAGTTTCATTTAGTCGTATTGAACCAACCAACAGTTAGCAAAACAATAATTATATGTTCAGATCAGCAGAAAGTCAAGAATTGATAGAATCAGATTATGGCGATCTAAAGCAAAGATGTCTTCTAAACTTATAGTCTCAGATTGGCAATCTAAAATTCTAAATGAAGTGATGCTGTGTGTAAGCTTTTCCACTATATTATATACTGAGCTTGCATTATATTGTGGTATACTGATGCCATGGTGCTTTTACTGGAACTGCAGTCAACTTATCAACTTATGTGCAATTTTCACCATCATCCAGTGATAATTCTGATCACAGACGATGTCCATATCGGTCCCATATGCTGAAAAATTGAAGCTGCCTTGTCGCATGTCCATGCATGCTGCACCACATCATCATTCATCAACGTTAAGTCCTCCAGCAGCGACTGGGTCTGTCACTCGTTGCCTGTAAATTTACTTTTGTTTTTTCAGCACTGAATCTAAGACCTATCTCCCACAGCTTCACTGTTCAAGTTGTCATCTGTAAAGTATCTCTTGGCCATGATAATACTCTTGGTATTTTAGATCAATTAAGTACAAAATGTACAAATTACACTTACACATTTTAAGACCTAACACTAAGACTTTGAAACTGGTGATATGAACCTATCAATCTATAGGATATCTTGGCATCAGATCGTGGTGATCTGATCCCATCAATTATTGATTCATCGATCTGACGCTATCACTGAGATAGCAAAAAAGACCGTGTCAAGGAAGTTCCTATCAATTACGTTTTTTAGTAGATCCCAAACTTCACTAACCCGAACCATATCGGTGAGGCAACAACCTTCTTTGGCCGTCAACGCTGTACCTTAACTAGACACATGACGGCACGTCGTGAATCGTCTGGGAAAAACACGGCCAGTCCACCGAAGCATACCATATTTATTCATTCACATATTATGAAACCAACAAAGCATGCAAACTATATTCATACTAAATTCACACATAAACATAACTTACAATTATATTACACCACAGCGTGTTCTATTTAACAGTAACGCTGGACTCCGCAGTTCGCAGTTCAGTAAAACCGAAGGACAATATGGCGGCTTCGTCGCTCATAAAGGACGTTGAGGCATCGGTAAACTACAAACTGATCCTTGTCATCAGAAATACGTTTTTCTTTGCCCGATACAACGTGATGCTGATTAGAACACTGCACACTTATATTTGTACAGCTTTAACGCTATCAGAAAACAGTAATAAGCCAACAAAATTACTGCAAAACATCAAATGTCTACAAACACAACATCACCTACTTATCATAACTGACTGACGTCACCATCGGCAATCCGAAAGATACCGACATATTTGTCAATATAAAGTTAATTTTATTAAATTCGTCTATAAAATTTTTCATTGAAAACTTTGACTTTTCGCATGTGTAGAACGTGAGAATAAAAAACTTTCACATATTTGTGCTTTTTATTTACTCGATTTGAGGGATATTTCGAAGTGCTGCTCGGGTCGTAAAAATGGGTTGAAAAAATCTAGGTGTTGAGTTTTGAATTTTCATTTATTATATAACATAATGAAGATCAAAGTCAAATTTGCTAATTATTTGTGACGTTTCAGTGGCGTTCTTTTTTCAAAGATCTGTCTTTAGTAAAGTACAGTATTTAGATTTAGATGAATACTGTCTCAGCTTGTTTGGCTACTCCGCTTCTGTGCATCACCGTAAAGGTAAAGGTAAAGGTAAGTGTATAGCAGTTTGTATAAATACCTACACCGCTACGGGAAATCACTTACCATATGGGATCACACAGTGTTACCTGCCACCCGGCAGAGGTGACTTTC
>Ga0126335_1000450_pt1 | contig 19710 bp, 13 predicted proteins | sample OlaspJWI45metaG_FD_108409 | JGI IMG/M metagenome (GOLD analysis project Ga0126335, IMG submission 108409) | Marine gutless worms symbiont microbial communities from Oahu, Hawaii - Olavius sp. 1 OAHU.JWI-45 metaG | ecosystem: Host-associated > Annelida > Digestive system > Unclassified | place... | reverse complement strand
TTAACGATTACGTCATTGTAGAAGCCCCGCCTCGTGATCGCTGATTGGCTACAACATCCTACAACATCCTACAGCAACGCAAAAGAATTGACATGTTCATTATTGCTCGAAAGCACATAACTCTCGTAGGATGTTGTATCGTACTCGAATCGTGCTCGAATCGCAATTGTAATAGGCCCCTAAGCGAACGATGCGCTGTTGTCGTGTCATTCTCCAGGAGGACGTAACCGTCCCACCCTAAAGCGAGATCGACGCAATAGTCCGCACTATTTTCTCTTACGATAGTGAAGCGAAACAGTTAAGTATGCTAACTGTATAATTGACAGTCGTCGTGTTCGTCCCGGCCTGTATGTATATCGACGAAAGAGTACATTCGACGTCGGTTCTCCACACTTAATAATTTAACATCATCATACCGCTTGTTCGCACCAGAACAAATGGTGATGAAGACAACGTTGAACCATTTACCCCGACTGAGAATACGTTAGTTTCAGTTACTCCAGCTCTTTTCTGTAGTTTGGAAACAAAACATCTCCAACTTGCCTCCTTACTGACAGTTCCAGCAGATGTCACATCAACAACCGACTGTCCACTTTCCGATAGAGGTAGTGACGAGGACAATCAGGATTTTAGTTCCCTTTATCTGTATAGAAATACCGGACTCGCCAGTCGACACAGACACAACTGACACATGTTAGCTACAAGACTTCATCAGTACTAAAGCAGACAGTGAGCAAATTTTACATGAAGTAGATGCAGACGCTGACCTTGACCGGACGGTAGCCGATCTAGGTGACATACACCATCTTCCCGTTGTGTATGGTATGACAGATGATGCAAACAAAGATGCGCCTCTCCTGTTCTAAAGTTTTATAACAAGCACACAAGGTTCATGGCCACGAGGCCTCAGGACCACAAGGCCCCGGGTGGGCGGGGTCCATGGGGTCTATGAGTGTGGAACTGTGGATGTATGAACTTCCACCAGTGCGCGTATGCTTGTCTCACAATCTGAACTTAAATACTTACTTATCTATGTTGTTGGGCAAGACGCGAATTGTAGACGAAGGAAGTGCCAGTGTCAACCATAATTATTGTGGCAGCAGACATAATAGCAGCAAATAATTATTTGATTTAAAAGAGCTGTCCCTGTGTTGCACTATTGTTTAAATGTTTTTTTCTGAGCTACAATGTTCCGTGTTGGGTTTATGCCATTTAAGGTGATACTACTTTACTGAGCTGTTAAAAGCCGCTATGAATGTAACATTTACTTTCAACGTTCATCTATCATATACTGCATTAGCCTTTGCGTTGTTTTACTATTGCACGTAAGGTGACTATCGTCATAAGGTCTTCAGTTCTCCGCACTGTCTCTCAGCATTTGCCAGGCGGCGTCGTTACCGCTGTCGCGTGACCAGACGTGCGTTCTTCATCTCGGCAGCACGACCGGCTCAGATGGGGTTGGCGTGCCGGTGGTTACTGTATAGCCTACGTCAATATACTGATAGATTGCGTCTTTAACTGCGAGGGCAGACATTAGTTTTGTGTTTAGGCTAATATATTGTACTAGTTCCTGGAAGGGGGACTAACTGAACTGTTTACTTTGTTGATTTATGGCGATAAATATCGTTTTCTTATCGTTACTGGTTTCTATTGTAAACAGCATTAAAAAGAAAGATTTGTCAGTGTTTATTACACCGCCAGACACGCAACAGTAGCGAGTGGAGAATCCACCCGCACGGAGGTGCCACGAGTAGTCCGGTGTCAAGAACAAGTAGTAACTTCGCAAGGAAATGCCAGTGTGCAACACTAGGCGTTTCTGTAAACTCGATTCGTCCCCAAAACCATCCTGTCTCAGTGACATTGGAGTTTTTTCTCTCCAAATTTTGCCACAATTAATTTTTCCCCCAGAAATCTAAGTGTGCGCATCCTCGTACTAGACGCCACGTTTGTGCCAAATTTGACGTTCTTAGGCCTTCTCAGCAACTGCAACAGAGTACTTCACGTGACTTTACCAATGTCCTTTTTTTACTGCTGAAGTTTGCTTAGGCTTTTTCTGCAAACTATTCCCTGTTGAAAAGGTTCCAAGTCCCCCTCCAAAATAAAAAGTACTTCCCATCCATAAGCCTGCTACCATTCTCTCAAAATGTATAATGTTATCTAGGCCTTTATTCACCACCAATATACCGTTAAAATTGTTTATTCTATTTCTGAGTGCAGGATGCATAAACATGAATAATGTCAAAATCAGTACATATTTGAAATCTCATCACAATTATAAATTATAACTCAAATGTCAGCACACAAAATGTAAACAAACAGTAAATAAAGAACTTAAAATATGCTCATACCTTCTCAGGGATTTCAGTGAAAGTAAGATAAATAGTAATGAAATCGTTCAACAGTTTTCAAAATATGTACTGCAAACAGTTTAGATAACATCTGAAATCATTAATTTCATCTGATAAAATTTTGTATCATAAAGTACATGTATCGAAGCAATAATCCCTAAAACATCTTGGCATGAGTCAGAGTTTGGTACATAAACAACAGAAGCAAAGAGATATTGCAATGTGAATATCAGCTAAGCGTTTACACATTGAAACTGCAGGCTACATGCTAGCAGTAACAGTCTAGCCAGACATCCAACAACAGCAAGTGTCCATGTAGTTCACACAAATATGATATCAGTTGTGGTCAATATCAAACGGCAGATGAAACGACAACAGCAAACTATGAACAGTGCCGTTGTTACCATAAGTCAGGGCTCGGAGAGAAATAGAAAGATCATCAGCACAAGCATTAGGAATTGCAGAGCTGATTTACAGCCATGAACATTCTTGAATATCGATTGCTGACAATATTGACTATGATTATAAACACATGTAATACTTTTGTTGTTAGCACAACTGCTTCAATATTATTACAGTATGCAGATTGCAGAAGATGCCAAATAATCAACAATGCAATCAACCACTTGGTAGCTAGTAGCATTTTCAAACGACAAAAAAACGTTCACCCTTATACCACCAAATACTCTGTGGGTTCTGGGTCGCTGGACGCCAAATACTTCTCTTAGAAATATTGAGGTAAACATCACAGAAAGCTTAGTGGGAGCATCTTTTCCAGGCATATCATGTTTATTTTGCAGCAAACAGTAGCTGTGATAGTTGTCAGTGAGGCATTTAAACCTGCAGTTAAACCTACTGCTGCCGGGAACAGCCGACAGCGTTACTACGATACACAGATTAAGACGAACAAAGGAACAAGCTTGAAAGAATAATCTTAACCAGACGGCAATCTACACAACTTGTAGGCTAACTTCTACACTACACCCGTAGGCCTACCAAAGTCAGCAGGGTGCCAACACTGCCACGTGCCAGCAGCTGCAACCCGACTCCACATCAAGGCTATATTGTCAGTAAGACAGTCATTTAACAGGTCGTGTCAGAGGTGCCGTTTTGTGGAAGTTATACGTCTTATCTTATACAACTATTCACTATCAACAGGAAACAGGCCATCAGCATCACTCTGAGCACCGGCGCTCAACGCCTATCAATGTAATGGCATATCTGACTACATTTGGTAACGGCGTTGTGCTGGAGTACCTTGGGAACCGAACCTTTCAGTAATGGCGGTATAAGGGTAAAATTTTGTTTGTTCATTGTGGTTGTCCAGTCCACACAAGCATTTGTTTGATGATACGATTTGCAATTTACAGATGTTTGCTGTACAACGACATTGTTCTGTCCAAAAACAATTAAGCATAGACAACAGGCGAGTGAAGTCCGCATACCATGGACACGTACTATTAGATATACACTAGTCAGCACAGATGCCAAGACAACACCAACACTGCAAAGTGTACGTAATGTACTACAGCTACCTAAGCATTAAATGGTTAAAGATCAAAGCAAATAAACCTTCACTATATGTAAAATGCGAAGAATTAAAACTGCAACCAACTGTGCAACTAAATTTTTAAAATGTTTAAGAAAGTGAACCTGATTGCAAATAATAAAATCTGTATCATACAACAAATATCACCATACAATTTAGTAAAATTATCGAATAAGTAGTTCATTTAGTCAATAATTAAATAACAGATATGAGGCAATATAGTCAATAACATATTATCAAAAATCCCATTCTCCACACATTTTGATGTACTTGCATGCAAAAGTGTGACCGGATTAAAAAAAATCTCGCTATCCAATAACATGACAAACTAGCTGTATACACTCATATTACATTAGACAACACGACATGTAAATTATGTGAACGTCGATGCAGTCTAAAGAAATGCTACAATAAACACTGACATTGCTGCATTCAACAACAGAAGCAAGTATGTACAGAATTCAGGGTCCAAAGGACAATTTTGTCAGTTATAAACATCTTGTCAAAAATAAAATCAATGGGGGAAATTCTGTTCCATAAATAAACTGTTCATGATATATCACCGACAGGAAACAATTAAGACAAGCAAATGAGATTGGGCGGATGAATATTGTCACTGGTGGGAAAAACGCTGACGGTCGAATGAAAAGAGAAAGGTTACAAGTTGTTTCATGCATTGGTGTTACCAGATGCCTCAAAGTACTTGTAAGTTGGATTCTCGTATCCTGTCATCTGCATTGCAGCAATGTGACGTTCTTCGGGGCTGGCTGCCGGGTCAAGCCGCACCTTGACGGCCATGTGTGCCTGCCTGTAACGATGACGTCGGACTGCAAGAATGCCGACAGCAATCACTACCAGCACCGTCAGGCTGCCAATCACCAGACCCACTGGCAAGGCTCCGCCGAAACTGTTCATGCCTTTGTCAGACCCTTTCTGGATGAGCGGCTACAAATAAACATGTGGCACGCCATGTATAATTTTGAATAAAATTTATGCACCTGCTGCTGTCAGTGTCACTTTTAGGAAACACTTGTTATCTGCTCATCTGGACACTTTCCATTACATGAGGTCAAATAATTTCCAAGTATGCAACATTATAGCTTCTGTGGTCAACCAAATTACTGATCATAAACTTACTAACTTTTAATCTTTAGTAATCTCTTAACACATAATTTTGGTTCTTCACGAAATCAGTACCACTGATACTGATGAAGTTAAAAAGACAGAGAACAAATTACAAGCACAACCCTAAACCAAGAGATGCTTGTTGAACTGCAGAATCTGACACACAGTTGTGGTACTGGTACCCAACTAAAAAGTTACAACTGTGTTATAAATATACTTCCAGTGTGAAAGTACAAAAAGCCAACAACAAGGCTAATTATCAAACAAAACATGATAAAATCAATACAACAAAACCTAACATAAAAAGAAAATGCAAGATGCCTTTTTTAATTGAAGGCTCACCCTTGTGCATACATTAATTTAGTTATGCACCACATTACATAGGTGTGTATGTGCTGGCATCTGGTGAGTTGGATTGCAGCTGAAATTAAAGTTTACTGCTCGTTTTTGACCTCGTGACCTCGATACTCAACCAAGACACTCTGAAGATGCACTTGACACCAAAAATAAAGTCTCTACTAGGTAAATGCTTCCAAAAGTTACTAGCCCACACAGTACACACAGATGCCACTCAAAATATTACCATGCCGCTACGTGGGACAAGTACCTGCTGCACACTGAGGTCACTCTTGTCAACGTGGGCTGCAAATGGACCGTGAACAGCCTCGGCATGACTGGCCTCCATGAAGTCCACGTCATCGACCAAGTGCACTGGTGGCTCAGCTTTCTTCACAGATTTGTGTTGTGATGTCTGCACTGCTGGCACAAACACCACCATAACTTATAAGATTATTGAACTTTAACAGCCAGTTGGCTAGAATACAAATAAAATGTACAACAAACAGTTAGCAACACTGTAATTAGTTCATCCTTTACAACATACATCACTGATAACTGACACATGCAAATGTACATTTACAACTGCAACAGTAAACCATAAAGAATTTGCAGAGTCTGAGAGATGGCAGACACCAAAAACACTACTTAAGAAGACTTGTTTTTATACATTTACGTGCTAGACCATGTCGCAGCTAGTAGTTTGAAAAATGACCACAATGAGCAGAAAAATTATTTAAATGAATGGCCTGTCTTCCACTTTTCCTCAGTGATGTGTGCATGCATACAAACGTGAATCAGAACCCTGGTAAGTACGTAAGTAACACGTCAATCTATATAGCGCTATGTCGTAAAAAAACCTCTAATGCGCTGAACACACTAATACTGTCTGAAAAACGACGTTTTCAGTGACAGCCGGAAAGTGTTTTCAGTCTCTTCTCTAAGCTCGCCTGGAAGCAAATTCCAGACAGTTGGTCCAGCGACAGAGAACGCCCGACGGCCAAGTGTTGTTCGTCGATAGCACAGTACATCCAGCTGGCGACGGTGTGCTGAGCACAGTCGCCGACGACCAGCGATGTCTGAGACAGCGACACAACAGGCTGTCAGGTACTTTGGTGCCTTGTTGTGGAGACACTGGTGGACTGTGACGGCGAGCTTGTACCGAACTCGATCTGCCACATTGAGCAAGTGCAAGTCAGCATTCAATACCTGCTGAAGTCTGTCAGTGACAGACCTCGGTGCACCAACGAGTACCATGTTGCAGTAGTCCACCCGGGCTATGACAAAGGCGTGGACTAGCGTCTTCGCAGATTCATCGCCCAGTGACCGTCAAACTCGCCGAAGTTGACGAAGCCAGTAAAAACATGCTGCACAGATGCCGGAAACATGTTTGACCGGGCTGAGATCGGAAGAGAAGGTCACGCCGAGCATGTGAACATGGTCCGACGCCATGACAGTGCCCCAATCAATCTCCAAAGACAAGCCCATGCTGCCCCGTGATGACGGCCTATACTTTGAACCTGCCCAAAGTAGCTCCGTCTCATCAGGATTCAGCTTGAAACGGTTCGCAGACATCCAATGGCTAACTTCCGCAAGGCATCGTTCAAGTTGCACGGTAGTAGCTGACATTTCGTCACAGAGATAGTAACAGTACAACTGCATATCGCTAGTGAACACATAAATGTTCACATTATGCTTCAGAACGACTTCGGCAAGGTCTGCCTTGTACAAAATGAAGAGACGTGGACCGAGAACCGACCCTTGTGGCACTGAGCAAACAACGTGAATCGTAGCCGACGTGGAATGACCATAAATGACGTGGAACGATCTGCCTCGCAGATATGAGCGACACCAGTCAAGTGCAACACCGTGAATGCCAAACTGTTGCACAAGATGGAGCATTAGCAGTTCATGATGGACAGTGTCAAAAGCTGCCGTTAAGTCCAATAGGCACAGGGCAGTCAACTGGCCATTGTCTGCTGCAAGTAACATATCACTGTACACTTTACTTTCGTAGCAGTCTCTGTACTGTGATACTGACGGTAGGCAGATTGTGAGCGTGGCATCAAATCACTGCTGTTCAAGAAAACCTGCAGCCAGTTCTGAATTATCCTTTCCAATAACTTCGAGAGGAATGGTAAGTTTGACACCAGTCTGTAGTTTTGTAGCTGGCTGGCGTCAAGGTCCGCTTTCTTCAGCAGCGGCCGAACCACTGCTATCTTAAACTCAGAAGGGAAGCAGCCTGTCACCAGAGACTTGTTAAAGGCGACAAATGTCCATGACGAGTCATGTGGGAGCGGGATCAAGTTGGCATGTCTTGCAGAACGCGGCGACGCGTTGAATGCAGTCGAACGTCTGCAACGGCTGCGTCAGTTGCACAGTGTGTACGTTGTCCATCTGGTCAACGTGCACATTGAAGTCGCTGCACACGACTACTGGGCATCTGTAGGTCGCGAATTGTTTAAAGACCGTTGACAATTCATCAAAGAATGACACCGACAGCACTCGACTACCAGGCCAACAGACACCAAGCAGTACAAAGTGACTGTTGCCGGCAACTGCGTAGCTGCAGAGGTACTGGAACGTAGTGATGTTGCAAGCAAGACGTTTCTGAAAGGCGATGGTGTTACGGTGAATACAGAACTGTGCCAAACTGGTTAAAAAGATACAATGGAGTCGTAATCAAAAGAAACCATCATATCTTCATCCACACAGTGCAAACATACGCTCACGCATTATTCAACTAAACAGTAAACATACCCTGATCCTCATACTGCTCCTGGTTTACGGCTGTGTCGACGTCGTCATCAAGGATACTTTCATCTTCCTCTTCCTCACTCCTGTCATCGTCGTTGTCATCATAGATATATGTGTCGTCATCACCATCATCGGCCACATCATCTTCATCTTCATAATCATCATCATCCTCATAGTAATCGTCGTCTTCATCATCGTCGTCATCATCATCAGCTGTGGTAGTTGTGTGTGGAGGATTGTCACGCATTAGCATTTCAACACTGGCATCAATTGAATGATACGCATCCAGGTACTCAGCTACAGCCAGACAGTGACAAAACTTGACATGTAGCAGCTGTTTATTTTCAGTGAATGAGAAGGCAGCACAACTGGGATCTGAGTTTCTAGGCAATCAACTTGCACATAATTTGGTTTGGATATAAACCTGGCAACAAGATGCCGATACTTGCTAGGCTCACAGCTACCTTTCCCACCCAACAACAAATTATTCTGGTCAGAGCGAGTGAGTGAGCAGAGGTTTAACGTCCCACTCAGCACTCTATAGGTCATTTCGGGTACAATTTTTACAGGCCAGATGACCCAACCAACAGAGTCCAAGCACTGAAGGAAGCCAGTTGGCCACTGAGATAGGCTTCAGTCCCACCAGAACCACTCCACTGTCTTACAATATAAACTGTAGGCAACCGCCTCTAGGCTAATCACAGCGAAGGGTCCCAGTGTGACAAAAACCCAATCTGCTGGACCTATAAGCTGCCTAGAACATCGTGCAACAAGAGTATTGCACTGTGCTATAGTAACTAGAGCAGCTGTGTTAATGTTCCCTCTGGTCAGAAACAAGCACATTGGTATAAAGACACTGTCCCCTGCCAATTAGTAAAAGTGGACCACAAACCTCTTCGTGCCATGTTATGACACTATTCACTGGGTTATATCAGGAACAGCAGTACGAAACTGAAAATGAACTCACAGCTTTAATCACAAATGGATATCAGTCTAAGCTCTCTTTAATAATCGGGACAACTCTACATCAACTGCTCCAAAACAGCCAGAAATTTCTAGCTACACTTCGCTTCGAAGTTCATCAATCCCAAAACATGCCAAAACTGAAGTTCTAAAATGTGAAAATACCATACACAATATTTTTGTTTTTGTTTTTGCTCAACTTCAATAGTAACAGCAAGAGTGCAAAGAATGTCGACGAGGACAGGCTCTCACTGCTTCACTTATGCAACACCAGCAGTATGGAATTCCGTTATTTGCACATTTAAAAACACACTCAATATTTATTTGGGTACTACACCTAAAGCCTGAAAATTACCACAATCGGTACCTCATATTCTGGTTCTATGATCTGACAACTACACACTTAAATAATTCATGTACGATTATTATTATTATTTACGCCCACCAGCACATAGCCTGTGGGCAGAAATATTGAAGCACCAGCATTTCACTCTGGGATCATGGTATTTTGGAAGGAGACTGCACTGCTTCTTTGTACAGCCATTGACAGGTGCTGGAACAGATATGCTATTTCCCTGGAGTCTTCTGTCATGCGCCTGACAATCTCCCGTGTGAGCTCGACAGTCATGTTGTGCCATGTACCAGCCATCTTGATAGCGAACGGGCGTTGTCTTCGGGCACTTCTGTGGCAAGATAAACCATGTAGTTCTCATGCATTGACCAGTTTCCCACACACACACGGATGAGGTTCACAGGCTTTGCGCCCCAGTTTGTGAGGAACTGCCACCCTGATATCCTCGTCTGACAGCCTCAGTCCAACTGCTGTTATTGGTGGAGCATAAAGCCAGTCACCAGTATGTGGAGAAGATACTGCAAGAAGTCTGGCTTTGTCTGTTTCATTTGAAGCTCTGGAGAAAATCAGCATTTTGTGGTTTGTTGCCACCAATCAGTCCCATGCCTTGTGGATATGTTGCATTTCTGTGGCAGGTTTGGATGAGTTGGCCAGGTCTACCCACAAGGACTCGATGGACTGGTCACCTAGTGCCCAAACACTTTCCGGTAAGATGGCCTGTTGGACCGTGAGTGTGGCTGCACCTGATGCCAAAAAGGCTGAAAATGCCAGCATCTCAGCACTCCGTGTTATTACTTTTTTGCCATAAGATGTAAAATACTGAAGGGCTAAAAACAGCAGTTAAAAAAAATAAATGAAATGGCTAACTGTCCGGCTCTACATGAGGTGTAATATTATTATTATTATTAACCAGAACAGCACATACCAATTTCCATTTGAACTTTCTTCTTATAGGTCGGCACACGGTCCAGTATGCCGAGAGCGACAGTCAGCTGGCCGTCAACCTTGCGCAGATGTTCGGCCATCTTCTGGCGAAGCTGCTCGGCCTCGGCAGGATCAGTCTCGCGGAGGTGTCTGTAGCGGTTCACTGTGTGAAGACGATCCCTCTGAAGCACCTTCACATAGTGCTTCAGTGTCCTGAAGATCAAAGATCCCTGCCAGCACAACGTCAGCAGAATTAGTACACTCCTGTGTAGTGTGTACTATATTTAGTTACGATGGCGCTGTCATAGTTAGCATTGCTTTCTCACAGCTCTGTGACTAAGGTGCAGTGCTCATCTCCTTTCCAAGGTATGGATGGTAAACCACAGCTCTTCCATAACCTGCCATTACCTTCCCGGTTTTTACACCTTAAACTTTAATGTAGAGGCATCATCATGATATGTTACAGAATCAGTGAATATGCAGTTGTTCAAGCACTAACATCTTTGTTGCTATCAATAGCCTGCATGTAGTTGTCCAGTGCGATGCGAATCTTCGCATTCAACTCAGACTGCACGCGCTGCTGATGCAGTTCCGTCAGCTGTTTCTTCTCTGCGACGCTCTCAGCCTCAAGCGCCTCGTATGTCTTCTGGAACCTCTGCAGCGTCACATAATACATTAGCGGAGTAGATCCAACAGCTCACACAACCAATGTAGCTGGAGGCAGAGTCCTTTTCGAGCACAATTTCTGTAGCCTATTAGTGCACAACATACAAAATGCTAAAATATACATACAAACAAAATACGCAAACATACAAAAAAGGCAATAAATACTTTCCTTCAACAAAATAATCATCAGCGTCACATGCCAGTATGCAAACATTTTACTAAAGGCAAATCACAAATAAAAGAAAGTGAAAAGAAAGCTGCAATACAATAAGAAAAAATCATGTCTGACATATAAAACACAACAAAACAGCCAGCAATGCTCAGCCAACTGTCGCGCAGTATGTCATAACAAGATGCTTTCTGATGGCCTAAAATCAGATCTTTCATTGCTGTGAAAGCCTGTGGTAAAGCCATCAACACATCTTCTGATAAACTGAATAAACTAAGTACAACACGCATGTTGTACACCGAACCCATTAAATAATACTTACAAATAAACAAGAATAACACACAGACATAACATATAAAATAAAAGATAAAACTTGACAGCAAGTCATCAATGCACATGCCTCCACCCGTGTCCGCTTAATGCAACATATCACATCATTGGTACAACATGACAAGACAGAGTCATGGACAGACAGCATACATACAAACATAACGCATCTAGTGTCTATTTACTTGGCAAAGGCATAAAAATACACCAAACAAATCATCGATATAACGATTAATGTTGCTAATGATGTAAAATCAGCAGCTGCACAAACTTGAAACTCACCGCAGTAATGTCTTTGTCCAACCTCGCAGCTCCACGAGGATCAGATGCTTTCAGTTTCTGAACATGCTGTCGTGCTACAGTCCACTCCCTCATTACCTGAACATGTAACAACACATTATGCTGCAGTGTTCCAACATGCATACATAACAAAAACAGCAGTGATACGTTATGGTACCTTGGTCTGAATTCAGTAGTGTGACGCTATGGTACCATACCAAAACTTGATGTTATTGTACCCTAGTCTGAACCTAGTAGTGGGAAGTGCACCCAAAAGTAGCTGTGTAGCCTAATGCATTCTATAGGTTCTAGTTTTATGTGTATTGTGTGTCTGGCTGCATTTATTGCGAAATAAACTATATATGTAATACACAACATTTGGGTGTACCACACTATAGGTATTGTTTACAAAAAATTTACTGGTATGAACCATGTCATATGTGCCATACTGTTATGCTGTAAATGGTCAGCACAGCATGATGTAAGCAACTGAGAGATGCAGGCTCCACTTTTATGTCACAACTGTGGGCAAACACTGCTCATGTACAAATGTACATGCATCTTTGTACAGGAGTTTGACTATCAAGACAGTAATGAAAATACATCTTTCTGAAATTTCTGCCACAATGTAACATAAGTTTATAAACATATATTATTATGTTCACGCACAGTCACCCTTATGAAGTCAGCTAGGTTATCACATATAACATCAAGACAGCAAGTCAGTCAAGATCACTTACTCAGGACTTCTAACTAATAAACCTGCAGTGCAGTGACTGAAAACACAAAGATGACAGACCTTTGCCATCTTTTCATGCTGGCTGCGACGCAGGTCCTCGATGGCCTTCATGTAGTACTGATGCTCATTCCACTTATGACTGCCGGTACCGCGGTTCATGTAAGCTCTCAGTACATCTTCATCACTTGGTCCATGAGAAGGTTTCTTCACAGTGGCAGCTGGTGAAACGGTTGTCTTCTCAATTTCTACATTGCAAAGTCATGAGAAACAAATTAACACCATTTACCTGTTCATGCATTCAAGATGCTTTAACTTATCTGACACATGACAGAAATTACCCTGACATACAAATTACTCACAACACCGTAGTACCATATAAAAATCAAATAAACAATATTAACCAATAATAATGTGCCCAAATTTAAGACACCATGGTAGGTAAGTGCTGACCGAAATAAAATATCAACAAATCTGGATGATCATTGTGTAACAGTAACAAAGCAGTGTAAATGCTCACTGTTGGTGCCTGTTCTACGATGAGGGCAGCAGACAAACTCGACGCCATTGAATCGATCGATGCCGCAAGGCTGCAACATCGAGAAACTGCGGAGCTGCATTCCACGGTTGACACAGGATGCCGTTGCAGTATTGTTCCATGTACGATATGACGTGCACAGTTTCTGATCATGGGCATGGTCAAAAACGCAGTGGTCTGGCACAAGCAGTGCATCACTTTGGAATGGACCAACTGTGCACAAAGTGACACAACACTGCCTAGTGACATGTTGCTGTGCTAAGCTGGGCTACACAAGTAATATTAAATTATTATTACGAACGTTATCAGATTATAGAATCAGAATGCACTGCATCTATGGGTGATTACACTTTAGCATGTGACTGCATGTAATGCAATGCATGATTTTGCCATCGCAATAGTATCCATCTGTCCATCTGTCAAATGCGTGTATTGTGGTTAAACGAAAGACTCATCTGTCAATATGTCAATTCATTAATAAGCCCTGGCATACGAGGTTTTTATTGGTGCCAAAAATTGTGACCTTGAATGACCTCGAAGAACGTTATGGCCCGTTAGGACCACACTGTGGCGTTTTTCGTCGAAAAAGTATGTTTCAGAGCCTAACACGTCAAACTGGCTGATGCAAAACCCACACATTCTGCGACAACAAATGTTGCCCAAAGACTGATGACATATTTTGTAACATTATTCGAGGGGGGGCTCAACTTGTATCAGTGCATCAAAGAGAGGTACCCCAGTGTAGTATCATGTATCACGTGTCATGAAGTAGGATACATTATTGCATCACTAACAGAAATACTGTGTTCCTATTGGTCCAACTTCACGTCACGTGACGTTAGCTATCTCACTTGCCGAGACACGATCATTGGACATTTATATCAAACATTAGACATATTCCAATGTTCAATGGTAAAAATGTAACATAAGTTTTGTTCACGTCAAGCGCTGAGACGCTACGTGGGCAGATATGGTGTAAAATCGCTCGCCCGTCGTTTTTCACTTTTTTGAAAGCATACGAACAAAGTTGTCGATACAAGTATTTTTTCACAAAAATCATGACGTTACTTTGTCGCTCACATACTTTCTATGCTGTGCTGTGTTTACGTTTAGACCTATAATGTATAATGTCTTATGTAAGGTCGTGTTTGTAATATTTACTCATATTTTTCATGATAAAACTTACTTTTTAATCAAATTTTGGAATAAAAGCCTTTTATACTACTGACATTAATATCGAAGTATACTACGAACAACCGGTAACAATCTATATTGGTGGTTCTGTGTTAGACGGCTAACGCAACAGGTTTGCCGAAATTTCTGAAGTTGAAATATTACTTCAACTTCGGGGCATATATATTAGTATGTCTCACTGGCCATCATGCTTCATTTGTATACTGTAACACCTATAGGCCTACATCACAGCTCTACTGATCTAAGCTACACAGTAAAGTACTGTACGTCTCTGACTGGTCATCTAGAAAGAGACAACGGCAGAAAATTATCGTGACTGGCTGTCAGTACAGCATTCATTAGAATATATGAATCACTAAATCGCTTTATTATTATGCAGCCGTCATATGCTCTCTTTGCGATACTTAAGCTTCTTGTTAGCTAACTATTTTCAAGAAGTAACTATTCAAACACCAGGTGAAACCAAGAGATTTTGAGACAACTACCAACTCTGTTTGTGCATACACTAAACATATGGGGGTGAGTAAGTGAGTAAAAGCATGAACAACTAGAAATGTGGCAATTAAATCCACATTGCCACATAAGGCCTGCGAAGCGAGTGCCCATCTGGCGAAGGGGGTTCCACAAGGGGAGCGGAGAATTACGACAAAAGAGGACTGTATGTGTGTCGGGCATGCAATGACGTAGGGGACATTTGTGAATGGGGGCTGTATGCGGGAGGGATTTATGGCGGTGGCCTTTTGCGGGAGAGGGGGCTTTTGTCCTGAGTGTCTACCCCAGATGAGCACTGTCTAAGCCACCCTCATACATGTCCTCGTGAAAAAATTCGAACAAAATCGAACAATCTGCGGCTGAGTTACAGCAATTTAACTTACTGGACTTGACCGCCATCCGCCATATTGGATATTCGAGGTGGGCATACACGGACCACTCCACACGCTGTGGGGCCTTATTTTCTAGCTACACACCAATTTTGGTACAGATATCCTGGTCAGCACCGGAGATATTCCCCCAAAACGGAATTCGAAAAACGGACCCTGGTGGCAGAATTCTACTTCCAATTTCAAGGTTGATGCCTGTCGTCTTTGGGGGACTTTTGTATGTGTCATTGTGCAAAATTTCAGCCAAGTCGGACAATAAGCGGCCGAGTTATAGCGATTTTACCCCTTCGGGTCCATTTTGGGGTCCCCTTTGTGCCAACGGACCTCAGAGTTGGTGGGACCCATCCCCACCCGGTTGGTAACATGAGGTACGACTATCAAGATTGTTTTAGATTCCGAAAAAGTCCTCCAGTCCGAAATGGCGGTGCTCCGAACAGGAGTGGTATCGAAATTTGGCTCAAAATTTGGGACTTTCTGTCCCCTATAAAAAATGGGGGAGAGGTGGGGGAATTTCTGTTGATTTTTATGGATGAGTTCCAGGGCCCCCACGTACGGTATGAAAACATGGGCATCCTTCCGGCCGTTCTCCATCTATAAGTTCCGGTGGCAAAAAAGAAAGCACACAGCAAAATGTAAGGCCTTGCTTTGCACCGCCTAATAAGTCAACTGTAGCCTGGATGGCTGGTGGCTGTCAGTGGGCCAATCAGGTGTGCAATGGAGCAGCCAGCACAGGCGCAGCGCAGCGCACACACCAGACACTGACACAAGTGTACTACGTACTGGGCTACACAGCTGTACAGGCACCCACCAGTACACACAGTAGTTGAGTCAGAGTGGCTACACTTAATGACTAAGGAACAGACAGTTAGGTGGTACAATGTGTTTACACTGGACAACACACTGACGGCCAGCCACTGCCAACGACTGCAGGCTTAAACAAATACCTCATTACTGTGCACACACAAACTACGATTGCTCACTCTTGTTACTAACCATTGCTATCTGGTCAACAGTACTTCACATACACTGCCTGACTACGTGCCAGTCTTGCAGCAGTAAGTCTCATGTCACTCAAACCCAAACCCTGTCATCTACATTCATTTCTGCCACTACTCAATATTACTGATACCACGTTTTAGCCATACATTGCCACAATCTTTCACACCTTGTCTGTCTGCCACTATCATCACCATCACTGCAAACATTAGTGCAGTAAGAACCAAAAAATTAGTCTGATGCTTGTTGTAGAAGCTACATTCTAGCCTCCGCAGTAGCCTGCCAGACAATGTTACCTCAGCACTGAGCTCTGACATTAGGGTTTACAATGGCATAAAAAGGGAAAAAGGGGTCACAATCAACTAATTCCCTGAAAAATGTATTTTTGTATTAATGTAAGGCTTATTTATGATTAAACGGATAAACTTAACCTTACATATTTTAAATCATATGTCACCTCATAATTCATCAGCCAACCCCAGTGAAAAAATTAGGGCTATGTCAGTGCTAGTTTGACAGAAAGAACAGCTTACTTAATCCTATTCCAGCAATCATCAACCAAAGTTCCTCACGTCTACAGATATTGACTGATATTGTAGCAGTAGCAGTAGCACTAGCAGCAGACATACCCAGGCAGCGGAAAGGTCGGACTGTGAACTCATGATGGCATGATGTATGTCCAAAGCCACACCAACCGCCGATAGTCACTTCTTCACTGGCCTCCACCACATTTCTAATGTCAAGTTTTGGAAACCTCTGACGAACAGACAGACACACAATGAATCACATTACCCTCGATATCAGGAATGTGCCTTCGCTCAATGCAGGCATGAGTACCACAGAGCAACTAGAGAGTGTTCAAAGAGTGCAACTCATATGGCGGCAAAGCACTCTTACATCCTGAAGAAAATTAGTGATAATGCATTTAGTATAGCTCAGTTACTGTACTAACAATGAGATAAACAAGTAATAACAAGAGCTCAGCTACTGCCGAGATAGCGCGCATCATTTTGGTCATTCACGATCTCGTGCTAAAGAACGGACAGACAGAACTTTGATGGCAATCATGGCGTCTAACAGAATGAAGGAGTGTTATACTAAGACATTACCAACAACTGTTCATTGTGACTTTGATGCCTGCTGCACGGTGAAATGTATGCAAACTTCTGTCAGTGAATTAGGAACTTATGTTATAAACACGTAATTAACTCAATCTGATTCCCAGAAACTGCAGTCTGCAATACTCATCTTAACATGTTCAGTGCATAAGCATTATGCATCTCACATAGTGTTGTGTTTTCTCAAACATCAGCGTTACCCGCCGCTCGCCAAAGTTTCTCATGGTCAGTATCACAGTAGGTCCATCTAGAAGTAAGCATTGCTAATACAGGGAGAGATATTGCTGGATTACAAGACTGCAGCACAAACCATACCTCAGACAAGGAGGACTGTGGCTTACAACTGTACAAAGGCGTACTACGTACGTACACGTACGTACTGGCAGGCAATGCAATGCATTCGTAGAAGTAAGGGGACAGGAGAGCAGGGAGGCAGGGGGCGTCGTTCGTCCATAGTATAATTATTGGACACCGACATACGGTCGAACTGGTGCAACGCAACGCAAGGCAAGGCGGGCTAGGTCGTTATCAACACGACATGCAGCAATATTTCTACTACGAATGCATTCAGCCATGGCAGCTCAGACAGACCAGATAATAGGCTTACAATACAATTTACTGTCTCGTCGCGGGTGCACAATTGTAATGTAATGCAATAATGTAGTATCTTTTATAGTGGCCTAAACGACTACGGCTGCTTCCAGGACCACTAGAGTGTCAAACTTACAAACCAAGGAAAAACAGTTACATGATCAAATTAGAAAACGCAACACTGAACAAAAAAGTTTTAAGTAGACGGTAGAAGGTGGAGAGGGATACAGAAGATACGACGTTGTCCGGGGCGGCAACCGGAAACGCCGTGTTGTCGACCGTGTGTAAATGAACAGAGGGCACCGCCAAGCGGTCAGTGACATCAGAGCGAAGTGCGCGCCAAGCGGGTATGTCAGCAACACAGACCAATGCAGAGGAGAGCCTTGTACGTCAGCATGGTCATCTTGTACTGGTCGCACTCTGGAATTCGCAACCAGTGGAGGCTGATGAGAGCGTCAGTGATGTGGTCACGCAAACCCAGGCGATAAATGAGATAAATGAGCCGTGTAGTCCCATTTAACACCGACTGGAGGCATCGTTGTGTTGCAAATAGGCTGGGAAGCCAACTAGCACCACATTGCCATAGTCGAGCCCGGAACAAGAGCGACTACCAGCGTCTGTAACGCGGCCACTGGGACTGAGCGACGGATTTGACGTTTTGTGTGTCTGTCTGTCTGATCATACTCGGTAATGGGTCAGGCGATTGTCTCCCCAGGGTGCCCCATGGATGGTTTGTAGGCCAAAAAGTTGGGGGTCGTGGGTCAGAAAATTTGCACTTTTGGGGGGATGAGGAGGGTTGACGGGGATGTTGGGAGTGGGGAGATTGGCGGAGTAGGGAGTAGCGGACTGGGAAGTGGGGGGGTGATGGGGTGGGGGTCAAAAATTTACACTTTTGGGGCAAAGAGGAGGGCCGATGTGGGTGCTGGGGGTTGGTAACGGGTGGGCCCGACTGGGTGGGCAGAATGGCTAGTTACCGGTAATACAGCTATTCATAAATGTCCAGTGTCATACTTTGTCCTCTATGTCAGTGTGTGCATATCACAAAGAAAAGCCTGAAACAAGTGGCCAAAGTAATTTGGCGAAGGCCGCATCGAAACCATGGCGGGAAATTGAGACTCCATCTTACGTTTCTTGAGTCCCCTAGAGTTTCCACCCCAGACAGAACCTCAATCTGTTCAGCCATGTTTGCACAGCGTAGCCACGTGACAACAGACTCAATGAGACGCTGGGATCACTGATCACAATAGTCCACATCTCATGCATTTGATGCAGCGTAATAATTCAAAACAGTTGAAGTGCAGTAACTAGTGCAGGTCGCACTAGTGTGGATATTGGGGCCAGCGCAAAGTTGGAGTTAGTAGATAAATTTTGTTATCTAGGTGACATGCTGAGTGCGGATAGAGATGCTGATGCAGCTGTGGAGGCCAGAATTCGAATTGGTTGGAATAAGTTTAGACAGTTGGTACCACTGCTTTCCAATAAGGACGTGTCTCTGATTACGAGAGGAAGGTTGTACAGTAGCTGCGTGCGTACCAGCGCGTTGCATGGAAGTGAAACCTGGCCTGTAAGGAAAGAAAATGTGGCGGCACTTCAACGAGCAGAGACGAGATTGGTCAGGTGGATGTGTGGCGTTAAGCTAAAAGACAGACTCCCAAGTAAGGAGTTGAGGGAGAGACTAGGTGTAGATGACATAGTATTGGTATTGCAGCAAAATAGGCTGCGTTGGTATTGGCATGTACTGCGAAAAGATGATGATGATTGGGTGAAGAAATGTATGGATTATGAAGTTGAGGGCCCTAGACCAAGGGGAAGACCAAAGAGGACCTGGAAAGAGGTTGTCCGAGAGGACTGTAAAACACAT
>Ga0126335_1000449_pt1 | contig 19723 bp, 10 predicted proteins | sample OlaspJWI45metaG_FD_108409 | JGI IMG/M metagenome (GOLD analysis project Ga0126335, IMG submission 108409) | Marine gutless worms symbiont microbial communities from Oahu, Hawaii - Olavius sp. 1 OAHU.JWI-45 metaG | ecosystem: Host-associated > Annelida > Digestive system > Unclassified | place... | reverse complement strand
TATAGCTGAGTTGCCACCAGTTGCGTCTCTGCGCTGCCGCCGGTTGGAACCCTGTTGGTACCCGTTGAGACTTGGGGTAGCGCCAATAGACTGTCTAGTGTTTGGGGCGTAGATGCGTATGCCAAGCGGAATATACGTAAGATACGTCCCTTGCTATCACGGATGAACGAGACGCAGTTGTATATACACGATATATTATTCACAGATACACTACACGGAACGTTCACCTTACGGTCAACTCTCTCTATATCTCTATATAGATACAACAACATTCTCGATTGCGACATATATACTGCGCCGCACGTCTCCTCCGGCGCCGCCCTCGTACCCCTTATCGCCCACACAATCCACTGTCAATCATGCCTACGCGCCGGCCACGTCGTCGACGAGCCGTCGACGGCGTGGCCCCAACTCTGTCTTTTTCGTTGTATTGTATATAGACTTATAACACACGTATTTTGTCATATTCTCAACTTTTTATCACGTGACATGTTGTCGTCACGAACATTTTTCGAGTTTATCTGTCATTTGCGCATGGTCTTTCAAGTAGTCTTGAGTCATAACCGATCTGTTATAGTTGCATCCTGATGTTATGTAAATTTAATCTAGTGTTATCCTTTATGAATGAATGCTGGCCACTTGAAAAATCAAACTTTTTGTTTAGTCGTTGCCACTTTTATGCCAGTAAATTAAATTTTATAAAAAAAAGAATAATGTGTGATTAACGTAGTCTAACCCAGTGAGTAATTCTACAAAAAGTTTTGACGAAACATTAATGCTTCTTTAAGAAATCACAGTTTCCATGGAGAACTATTTTTGGCCCTGTGCTGTAGACAAGTCAGACGCGTCAAACATCGCGTCAGCAGCAGCAACAACCAGTGCGAAATGATCGCATAGAGCGAGAGGATCATACGTCCACACAGCGCGAGTTGTCAGAACTGGGACGCAGACAAGATCAGTCGCATCATCAGTTAACTGCTGAGCGATCATCACATGCTCCAGCCTCATCAGTAGCTGGCTTCTCTTCATCTGCCAGCGCTTTGCTGCAGCAACCGGCTCCACCTCGATCGCATATCAGTCAGACGACAAGCACAGGCATATAATTATATACATGTATATTCTTTCTATGCCAGCGTACTATAATGCAGCACGTAAACTTGTGTACAACTTTCAAGCGCAGTTTGAAAAAAATACTTAAGCACCTCTTATGTTCTTTTGTATGATTTTTATCATTAGTTGTATGTTAATGTTCTAATGCCGGACCGTTTTACGCTGTAGACTGGGCACTGGACTACTCATTACCGTTGCTGCTGAAATCAAACTATCGTGTGTCACTTATGATAACGGTGCAAAATTGAACAGAACCAGCATCAAAATTGTTTCGATATCGATATAAGGTTCATGCTATGGCCGGTAAAGCACGCACTGCAAACTGCTGTTCGTGTAACCTAGACGCATCTGTGTACTGTCAATTGCAGGTATCAGCAGTCTTGTATAAGTTGTAAGTTACTGTAAATTACAGATAGGTCGAACGCGGTAGCAAAGACGTTTGACCTGCAGTCGCTGGACCGTTGTCGAACTGTATTACACGACCTCAACAGTTCCGCTTATCTCACATACACTGGAGTGCATTGGGTCATGCGCGTCCGCAAAGAGGTAGGTCTCTCGCACGAGCACCGACTGAGAAAATTATTCGATCGGTCGATAAATGTAGAATTTTTGTGATGGTCTAAACAGCTACCACGGTAATGCCACCGCAAGGACCATAGTGTCACAGTTAAGCAGATGTCAGTGTAGAACATCAGGATGGACCTCTGGGACAGAAAAAAGCTTGAGTTATCGCTGAAAGGTGGGCTACGATCGGCCTATAGTCCAGTTGATGCCATGTAGGTGGGCTTCGTTCATAGAACTGTTCGTGCACGCTTAATTACTGTATTTGGTGCATTGTACGTTAATTTTCTTATTTACTTACTCGGCGTATTCGCTGTGTCTCAAAAATACTACTTTCCAGTTGGCTCTAACTTTGTCTAACCTTAACCGATTTTCAAAATTCTTTCACCACTGGAAATGGTATGAAATTTTCTACAAAGTCACGAATGTTGATAATATTATTGTCAGGTGTCATATCCCCTGGAGAGGCTGGACGACTCACTCATCGTTGACTTGCTGTACGCTCAGATTGTCAACGATGTTTACAGAGGCTCCATTCGAATCACTTCCCACGACACATCCTCCGTCAGAACTTTACTCGGTGAATTTTTTAAAAAAGTTTATTTTTAGCTGCGGCGCACTAGCCAGTGTCAGACTTATTGCTATGCATTTTTTTCGCTGTCTTTTGTTTCAGCTCTGGGCGTGGCTTAGGCCTAAATCAAATTGAATAAATAGAGAGTGAGAGAGGGAGAGAGAGAGTCGTACTTGCTGGAGCTTTTCCCTTGTCAGATTTAAGTATACAGTTAAGGTTATCCTGTTTTTAAGAATAACACAAATATTTCATTACTATTACTATTTCATCGAAAAAAAATGTTTGTTTAATTGTTTCACAAATTTCTGAGTTAACAGTGATTTGATGCAGGGAGAGGGTGCCGACACAGTTACCTTACATTAGGCTAATCTTCCCTGCAGTGCATAAATTAGTGAACGTGCTAATAAGTCGATTTAAATAGTTTATACTAGTATAAATATGCTCTTTAAAGATATTTTGCTAATGTGCCACAGTCGTATCTAATCAGTGTTGATGGTCGTTTCATTCAGATGGTCAGAATGTTCATCCGTCGAGAATTCTAACAGATCAAGTCGCGGACTCGTTCAAGAAGATGATCGTCAACACGGCTCGCAGCTGGCCCGTCTATTTCAGCCGATTGTTCTCAGTTTCCGTACGTTTTTTTTTCACTTTGCAACTGTGTATATACTGCATGCGAAGGTTTGATTTTATGCAGATCTGTAGGCTGAAATCTAAAATTTCGAACTCTCCAGCTCCAACTCCTAGAATAACTGCCACTTTTTTAAACAAATAAGTAAGGCCAGGCTATCACGATGCCAGCCCGTAGAACCTACATATTTCTTAGTCTTTGAGCCCTAAGCTAAGCCGACAAAACGACATAACAATAAATAATACCGGGCGCAGCACTGTCAACACTGCGGCCATACAGTAAGATCGCGCGCTTGCGCGCGTACTATTTGTATTGTATGTGGTCAGCTTACTAGTCTGCAGTTTTTGACTGTCACGAAAATCTGACTGTGACGAAGTACTGAGTGACCCTAACGAAAGTCTAGCTGTCACGAAGTACTATGTCACGAAGTCGAGTGACCCGACCCTTTATACATGCACACCTTACATAACGATGAACCTTTCCGTGTCGCCATCTGGCGACTGTCGGTAAACGTTTTGTTGAATTGCAACGCATACGGCTCAGTTCAACGTTGTCGTAGAAACAAACACAAATCGCCTTATAGAAGCAACGAGAAACATGACGCCAAAGTAATTTTGCAGTAGACGCATCGAATACGAGCTGCAATGACGCGCTTCTAATGAGCTTCGCTCTCCGGGCTGCGCCCGGAGTTTAGGTTTCCTAATGGGTTATATTGATATACCCAGTGGGTCAAAAAAGTAATTCCCTAAAGAAATATTGCGATTTACTTTGTCAAATCTTAACCGATTTTCATTTTTTTCACTGTTGGAAAAAGTACTTTTTTGTAATGGTTCTCATCTTAAATATGTTACTGCACTACCTTGAAAAGTGAAAATGGTTCAAATTTGCTGCAAATTTGGAAGACAATGCAAACAAAATGCATCAATTTTACAGGCACCCATTTCAACGGATCTTGTTTACTAACTTATTACTTGCTTACTTCTTATGTTAGTTTATGGTTCTTGTTAATTTTCTTTTAAATAACAGACTGTTTTATGTAGACAGGCCTAAGTGTTGACAGCGACCATGCTCATTTGGCACGCAAAGCTGTACAAGTTCACTTTTTACTTCCCAAGTAGTGCAGCAACATAACTAAGGTGCGGTTGGAATATTACATGACCTTTGTTGTAAACTTCATACTCTTTCCAGAAGTGAAAGAATTTTGATAATCGGTTATGTTTTGACAAAGCTTCGTTACAGTCAGTACATTCGCTCACAAAATGGTTCTGCAGCATCTGATCTGACGAGCATGTCCAGCTAGCTGGGCACTTCGCGTATAAACAACTAAAAGACTTTGAAAAATAGTTTTTACTGAGATTTAAGCATATTGGGCTTAGGCTTCTGGCTATGGCGCTCGTGCGTTTAGCTGTCGCAGAACAATGACGAAAGAACTGCTACGGGCTGTGTGAAATGTTGAATATAGGGTGGACGGCAGCATCCTGATGTCAGCCTGCTGTCTGTTGGCCACTCTGGTGTACGACTGATAAGACAGCAGCAGCAGCAACAACAACAACAACAACAGCGTAACGATGGTCTTCAAGTTGTACAACACGTCAAGTTAGTTATCACAGTTTTTATTGGACAGTTTATTCACAACACACAAAATAGTAGATACACGTGAACAGGTAAATATATCAACATAATTGCATAATGGTAAGTCAAACAGTTACATTGGGCTTACATTGAACAACAATTTAGTGAAAATTATATCGAAAATGGAGATCCATATGGCGAATGACGGCCGAGAGAGATGATGATGCTGATGATAATATCGAAAAATGCCAAAAAATCGTGAATAAATGAATTGCATTATTTTGTTCTGTCTGCGATGTTCGTTTTAACCGATTAGATTGCTACATAAGTTTTAACAACAGTTTCTATGAATGCCGTTAAGAATAAATTTGGCATATTTTAAAAGTAACGTACAATTTACTCATTAGTGAACGGTACGGTACTTCCGATGACTGCATGCACCGCTATATGATGTCGGTTGTGCTCAAGTTAGTCAAGTATGATGTACTGCGTCAGGTTTGAGGAGCTACTCGATGTCAGCGTTCCAAAGCTGCAGACGCTACAGATCCACACTTCAGCGAGCTACATCATCTTTCGCACACGCAGAGTGCGTCATCTTCGTTGCATTTATTCAAATATTTTTATAATAATGACGTCTTTCAATGACAATTTTGCATGAATTTTAGGCAATATGATTTTGTCAACGTGGATCCAGTGGAGTGGTCAGGAATTGAACCGAATGACACAACTCCTTTTCTTGCATCAAGACTTTCATAATTTCATAATTTTTTTATAATTACCAATTATTTTGCAAAAGGAGTAAGTGGAACGCTCTGAACTTTCAGTGGTCTTACTAAGAACGAACGCCCGGCCCGTGCTAGGAAAACAGTAAGATTTCAACGGTAATTTTTAGCTATTTGTATATGATTTAAATATTAATCTAAAAAGGTGAGAGGTAAAGGTAATGGTCATACATTTGATATAGCGCCTATTAGGAAGGAACTTCACTGCAGAAGGCTCAGGTAGGCACGCGTTGTCGAGAGATTTTACAGTTTCTAAAATTTAGTTTCTAAAATTTAACACTCTGGTTTTATCAACTTTTTGGTTTTCTAAAGATATAATGCTTTGAAAGTTCTAGACATATCCGCTAACCTGGTAGCAAACGCTACCGCCGATTTATTATTATTCCAAAAGTTTAGAATTTTTATTTATGTTTAAAAACATTTCATTGTAAATGATTAAATTTTAATTTTAATTGGTGATAAATGCTTGAGCCAGTGTCTTGTTCGTATAACGTTATTGCACGCTCTGTCTAAAATAATTTTATTTCTGGCGTGATTTATCTGTTTCAGGCAGAACAGATTAGAAATCTGATCGAAGCTTTATTTATGGAAAGTGACGAGGTTACTGTATTGTTGTGCAATTCTTGTATCTTTATGATTACCGGGTATAACTACATATTTGATATAGACATAGTCAAGATTGTATTTCAGCAGCAGTTTTTAGTGAATGCATGTGGCGATATAGGTTCATGTAGAAGTTTGCCAGTACACATTCAGAACTTGAGACTGCATCCTAAACTCACAGATAACCTTTCGACGAGAGCTGAAGACATTTACAAAATATCGACTTTGGCCGATAATTGAATCGAGTCAGCTCTCTGTAACATGAACATCTTTGACGCGTTTCCCATCCTGGTTGCGAATCTGTAGCATCTTGCTTCTTTTCGCGATAAACGTCAATTTTTAAGCCGTTTCATGTATTATTATTTTTCTTCTTTCAGATCTTCCTGATGTATTATTAGGCCGCATTGAATGCACCGCATGCATCATGCGGCCTATTGAGACCGTTGATCTCGTAGCATGGTGTGTCAGTCTATCTGTCTGTCGCGCGGCTGCGCTGTACAAAAAACGGCTGAATAGATCGATGTGCTGATCAGGTTGGAGACTCTTGGAGACTCAAGGACATTGTATTAGATGGGAGACCCGATCCCCCTGCGGCGAAGAAGGTTCGATGCGGCCTTCGCCAAATTACTCTGACCTTTTGTTAATTGTAAGGTCCGTCAACATGGATCGGTGAGCCATCTTAAGTGTGTCACTCCAGTTATCTTGTCGTGAGAAACCGTATTTCCGGCTTAATTACTTTTAGTGGTGTATTTTTATCACTGTAGAATGCACCTCGCGTCAAAGCTATTCGACACCATACGGCGCAAGATGCGACACAACTGGGCTTCAGCAAAGGCGACATCATCACTTTGACCAGCAAAGATGCTAACCTTCAGCGAGGTCAAATAGCAGTAGTCTTCGTTTAAATAACTTCAACTCAATTGAATTGAATTTGAATTGAATTGCCAGAGGCACAATTAAGCCAAAATTAGAAGTGATATATCTTGTATAAAAATAAATTTAGTATTATAGTTGTATGAAATTATATAAATATTATTACTGTGTAGGATTTCTTCGCGGTGCTGCACACGGTAATATCGGGATGTTTCCATCAGAAGCCGTAGTTTCAGTCCAAAGAGCTCGAATCTCAGCACAAAACAGATCTTCTCACTCTACCCCCACGTCCGTAAGTATGATTTTCGTTTATATAATCATAACGTTTCTGTTATTTACTTGCCTTTTGTCTTCGCTCCGAGACATACCACTTGTCTCCACCCAGTTTTTTCTTAACTTTTAACAGACGCCTTCGTCTTTCGCCGGCTGTACCCTTATGTATTTCTTATTACACTTTAGTTTTTGGTTTCGTACAGGTGCTGACTGTAGTGCTTTTTTGGCAATGCACCGTTCATTGTTTTTATGAGCTAGTTTTTTTCACCCCTCTGCCTCCGTGGCCTCATCTGATTAGTGATGATGGTCTGGAGTAAAGAGGAAATATTAATACAGCTGCTGTAGTTTCTATAGTACTGTGCAACACTCTTGTTGCACGATGTTCTAGGCAGCGTATAGGTCCAGCAAATTGGGTTTTTGTCACACTGGGACCCTTACGCTGTGCTTAGCTTAGAGGCAGTTGCCTACAGTTCATGTTGTAACACCGCGGAGTGGTTCTGGTGAAATTTCAGCTTCTCTCAGTGGCGAATTGGCTTCCTCCAGTGCTTGACGCTGTTGGTTGGGTCATCTGGTCTGTAAAAATCGTCCCTGAAATGACCTATAATGTGTTGAGTGGAACGTCAAACCTCTACACACACTCACGCTAGTTTTTTCATTTTGCTGGCCAGTGATAAAACTGAGAGAAGTGATGAGGATGACGCTGTTGTTATGGCGACAGGAATTAATCAGTGATTCGGCAACAGAAAAAGGCAGTCTTGGCGACGCTAAGAAAAAATACACGATGCTCGAGTTTGCTGTGCTCCATTTTAGAAACTCGCCTTACAGGTACAGGTGACTAACGTCTGGTTGAGTGACACAGTATTACTGGCAGTAACCTACGTCGGTACGCCAGCAGTATAGGTGATTACTTCGTGCGTTCGTCCGTCCGTCTGTCCGCCAGCACTTTCTTTACGTTTACAGCCAGCACGCTTGTGGGCCACCCAGTGCGCACCCAACCGCTGTTCCGTCTCAATGATCACTCAATCGCTGCCGCGCTGCAGTGATTGGTCTCGCATGCTGTAACACCACGTAGTGAATGCAGTTAAAACTTAGTACCAGCCTATGCTGTAGCTGTCCTTAAATCGTCATCGTAATTACTAGTGGTGTTAAAGTGGCATGTCTGTACATCCCAAGCCAGACTGAGCAATGCACTTAATACGTCTGCAGTTAAGCCCGGCGAGTCACATCGCAGCACAGCAGGGACTCACCGACACACAGCGCATCGCGCAGTTAGGCCTGTTTGCTTCTAGAGACAATGAAAATTACAAATTAACGATCAAAATTTTTATGTGTAATAAAAATGTTAATTGCAGAATTATAGAAACATCAAATGCATGTATGCCGTGTGAACAAAAATGTTATGAAGGGGTACATTTTTGTTAGTGTAATGCTGAGGCCAGATACAAAATATGTGATCAATGCATAGGTGAATTATCGTAGTTGAAGAGGAGTCTAAGTTATCTTTTCATGCATTGTCATTGTTGCTTTCTGACTCTTGACTAGCTGATGCTGCTTTGACATTATTGGTTGGGTCATCTAGCTGACCTGTAAAAATCGTCCCCCTAAATGACCTATAATGTGTCGAGTGGGACGTTAAGCCTCTATGCACTCACTAGCTGATGCTATTTCTTTTATTTCTAATCGGTAAGCTGCTGTGGAAGGTTGAAAGGTTCGCGTGCAAACAATTCGTCGTTGACGCAGCGGGCAGTCGAACAGATCGCCAGTACACGATTACGCAACGGTATCGTCGAGCGATTTCTCTTGCGAGTTAGGCTAATCGTAAGCCTACATTGAATTGCGTATAATAATTATATCTTTGATGCTGTTAAGCGTTAAGCTATCGTCGTCGTCAGATGTTAACTTGTTTCCTTGGCATTGCTTTGGTGGCAATTGCACATATCTGAACAAAACCATTCGGTGCTGTTCTTACGCTTTTTTGGTTTTGGAAAGTTTACAGTGTTTGGATTTACTGACTGACTTACTTCTTTACTTATTACGGTCATAACTTTTGGTATAGATTTTGAACTGCTGACAGTGTCATGTAGCCTGTTGCTTTATTATGTCCAGGCAGAGACGAAGACGGGTGGACATGGCAAGACCAAGTAGAGTTGGTGAAGTGGTCACGAGTAAGTGTCCTATCCACCATCCTATCCTATCCTATCCTATCCAGTATCCTGTCTTTAGCATGCTTCTTTGGTATTAAACTCTAAAATTAACTGTAGGCTAGCTGTCAAAATTTTACACTTGTTGCAATTGCAGTATTTATTATTTTCAATACGTACAGCTGTCACAAATGCTATTAGTTTTTTTAGAAGACTGCTATTTTGTAATGCACTTGCAAATGTGTTTAAGGAGAACTGTGATGCACGGATTGCAATAATGTTTGTGGGTTGAATTGCGTTGTATAGTCACCAATACAAGCTTCACTGCTGAAACTGGATACATCACTCAACAAGACGGCTGTCGAATGTTTTGTCTGTAAGTGGCAATATGTTGTGCTGAATTTATGCATAGGCCTAAGCAGATGAATGACTCATGTCTCACCAAAATTAGAAGATATTTACTAATGCTATTATCCATGTTATCGTCATTATCGTCATGTTATCAGTTTTATCACTGTGAAATTGCTTTGTGCCATCATCTAGCTTAGTTTTCATGAGCCCATAGTAAAAGTGAAATTTTAAAATTAAATTAAACTGGTTCAACGTTGTCGTTGGGTTGGTTTGATTGCTTATACTGACGCTGATCAAAGTAGTTTTGCGGTCGTTAGTACTAAGTTGTATACAGGGTGGTTCAAAATAAACTGCACATTTCCATTTGCTTCACGTTAAATTGATAGAGCTTTGTGAAATCTCAACCGAATTTTATAATTTTTTTGGCTGAAAGGAAGACGTATTAAACATTGCTTGTAAGCTGACCAGTACAATTTTGTGTCATTGACACTATTTAGTTGTTTGTCAACATAATTCATGAGCAAATTTCATCTTGAGACAGCACAGAAAACGGACAGTATTTCTACAAGGTAGTGTAGAAACGCGCAATAGGTGCTGTGGACAGTATATGCATTGTTTTGTTGGGAATCTATTCAGGTGACAGTCTGCCAAAAATTATAAAATTCGGTTAAAATTCCACAAAGCTATATCAATTTAACGTCAAAAAATGGAAATGTGCTGGTTTTTTTGGGCCACCTTGTAGGTCGATATAGGGCAGACAGGCAGGTGAGACAGGTGCTTGTCTGTCTGTATAGACGTAATGCGATACATGGGCGACCTGGACCCGTCGCAGGCGCGGTCAGACAACGACATGGTCGACAGCGTCTGGAAGATCATAACAGCCGGATGTGAACACCCGAGCCTTGCTGACGAAGTCTACTGCCAGATCATCAAACAACTTACCAACAACCGCAGTCAGCGATCGTACGTATTACCCGTGTCCCTCTGCATGGGCGAAACTGAGAAATCGTGAAGTAAGAAAGTAAGTAAATATAAGCCAAAGAAACTTTTAAACGACGTCAAATTACAAAGTAGGTGCAAAGCGATGCAGGAATGGCATTGTTTTATGTGAAAAAGGCAGAGACTTAACGGTATGTACGTAGTTCTCTATGTTAAACTTACTATCATGTTACTAATAGTAATAATTATATTGAAATTTGGCAGCCAGTTGGCTGGATTACATAGAAAAATTTACGCAGTTTCAGTCGTGATATATACATGGGCAGATGGGCTGATAATAGGCTTACATGAAAAGTTGTGCACAACGGTAACCACTCGCAATGTGGGGAAACATGAAAATGCAAGTACTCATTTGCATATCTGCAGAGGTCGGAAAATGCAAGTAAAATGCTAAGAATTGTGGAGTAGCCTATTTATTCTCTAAAAATCATGAAAAAGTTTAGCATAATATTATTAATATCTGCCACACATGCTCATAAAATTACGCCAACAAAACACAAAAAATGTCGTAAAACTCGGCATGAGGAATGTCGCGTTCTGCCCCCCTGCGTTCTTCATGTCGGCCTAGCTCATTAGGGTCTGGGGCTGGTGCGACTGGTCCACGGGTCTCCGTTGTCCTCAGACTCCATGGATCATCATAGGGTCCGCCAGTCACAGGAGCATTTAACAGTGTAGCTAGTGGCGTCAAATCAAAAGCCGCTGGTGGGTTTATAGATTCCATTGTAACAACGACAGCAGAAGTATAGTGAAAGAGTATTATTAATTTCTATTCAGCGACACGAGAGACCTTACTGTGTATACAGATCGATATTGATATATTACAGACGACGATTTAACACGGGTTGTGGTGTGGCGACACAGACACAGTCTTAAGAAAAAAAACAAAATTCTAAGAACTCGCTCTGACTACTCACCACGACGACGGCTCATACAGCACTGCCCGTTGCAACTAATGCATAGGTCTAACATGCAGGCCAGCAACTATACCGACTGGCATGGGGCCCTCAGCCCGTCCTACAGGAGGCATCCAGGGCGTCAACTAACCATATCAGCAAAATAATAATTCATAACAGGCCTACAGTATTAAGTTTATCTTGTCATAAGAATACAGTACAAAATTGCAAGTTCAATGTCAAGTATTCTTCATTCATCAAAAAAGTCAGTGCAAACCCCTCCATGATTTTAAAAGTGAACACACATAAAACTACGCCTATAACACGTAAAATATCGCAAAACTCATCAAAATACAAAACAAAATTCTAAGTTTAACGTCAAATTTAAAAAAAGATTAAAAATGACAATTATTTGGAATTCATCAAAAACACCTTGCGAAACCTATCACAAAGTTGACAGTTAATGCACATCACATATGCAAATGATTACTTGCATTTTTCTTTTGCAGTTTTCATTACTTTCATTTTCATCGCCCCTGCAAAAGGCTGCAATGTGCACGATTTGTGTAAGCTGAGTGTTATTACCTGTAGTGTGTATTTGCTGATGGCATAGTAAGTTTAGATTTACGGAAAAAATTGCTGCAGTTCAGAATGAGGGAGATCCGAAAGCGACATACCGTCGAAGTGACAGTACAAATGTGTATTTCCCGTGATATAACACTGTGCGAGTGCAAGTGCGAGTACAAGTGCTTGTGTGTGTAGTGACAGTTGTCAGTTGGGTTGGCGTTTACTGACCCTGGTGACATCCTACTGTGGGTGCTCTGACGACCTAGGACCCTACTTCACAAAGTTCCTCGAACAGACCTCCAACGACGAACGACGAGCCAACTACAGTCAGTAGAACAAGAGGCCAAAGTAATTTGCTGAAGGCCGCATCGAATACGAGAAATGTTCTTATATCTTACTTTATAAGGAGCAAAAACGGAGATCGAGACCTCATCTAATAAAATGTGCCCAAATATCACAACCCCGAACAGGACTTCAGTCTCTGTTCAAACGTTTTTGCACAGCGCAGCCGTGTGACATATATACAGACTGGCTGACACACTACGCTATGGGATCATCAGTCGCAATAGACCGCATTTATAGGCCTATGCATTCGATGCGGCCTAACAATAATGCCTCAGCTTTTGTACTCGTAGGCCTATACCATAGTTGCCTGAGAACTCAATTGTGTTACGAACCACAGCTTTTTCTGCCAAATAGGTTTCATCGATACGTGAGAGGTATCGTAGGTAGCTGGAGTCTCAAGCTTTTACTAGCACCACTTGAATTAACTGTGCTTCTGCCTTCATGTTTCCATTCTGCGGAGTGGCAATGTCGCCCCTCACTGCTCCCTACATGTGAAAACCCCACTGCGATATCCTCTGGCTTCAGTCTGGTTGTTGTTTATCTATACGTGGTACTGATTACACATAGGAACGTGCCTTTCTGAAAGCCTTAAGTTTTAGAAAAATAGGCTACCGGTACTAAACAGTATAAGTCTATGTTGACTGTTGCAGTGCTGGCGGCGGCGTGCATTCGTAACCTGCGTCAGACATTCCGGTATGGCGGCCGGCAGACTCTGCCTTCCAAGGCTGAGATCATTGCTGCCTCGGTCTGGAACTATTTCTCTCTTTTGAGTTTTCTAATCTCTAAAGTTGAAGTAAATGACGTAAATAAATAGTGCATGGTCGCCGAGAATCAGGGGCGAGGGAGCTGTAGCTCCTTCTTAGCGCCTATATGATTGGAAATGCCATTGAAATCGGCTAAAACTTTTGCAGTGAAACTACCGGAAGGTACGGTTTGATGTATTATCAAAACGCAATACATTCCATTTTCAGAATTTTATCCATAGGGGAACAATGACTGTGCTTGAGCATATCGAGTGGTTTTAATGGAAAGTAGGCTAAGTAAAAGCAAAATTCCTAGATTCAAATTTGTCTACATGCAGATGCACATTTTGGTTTTTAAACCTTTTCTATCGTAAGGTTTACTTTTACTGGTGTTATCATTTGTAGCAAGGAAAGAGCGCGAGTCAGATGGTTATCAGTCTTCCCGGCGGCGTGCCAGTTCGCACGACAGTCTTCACCAGCACGGTAACGTGCGATATGTTTTTCGCTCTGAAAAATCAAATCAATATAAACAACTTGGCCTCTCAACTTATAACGATATCAATACCATGACCAGTGCAGATATGCCATTCTCTATGATAAGGGCCATAAACTTTCGTGTTGAAAAGACGCAGGAAATTTGAACTTTGTACAAAGTCTCTCTCTACGCTTGACCGTCGAGCGCCGCAGACTCAACTCGTGGATAACGAGTGAGTTCTAGCGAGTGAGTGCGAGTTCGAGCAAGTGCGAACGAATTTGATCGAGTTCTAGTGCGTGTAAGCGAATTCGAGCGAGTTCGAGACAGTACGAGAGCGTTTGAGAAACTGCGAGCGAGTGGGAGAGATTGCGAGAGAGTACGATCGAGTTCTAGCGAATGCGAGAGTGCGAGCGAGTTCGTTGCGTCGTATCTCGCAACGTTTCGAGATATCGAGGTGTGTTGCCTCTTTCTAATGCACTCGTTTGGGGCCAACCCAGCGAATATCGCCATGCACTATATATTGTCAAAAACTAGAGTATTTGGGCTACATCTTTGTCGCAGACATTATGGGACTGACTTCAGACAGTTTGGCATGGTAGGCTCCGAAACCTACCGTTTTCGGCGAAAAACCACGAAGAACGGTCATAAGGGGCTTAACGCCGTTCAAGGTCATTCAAGGTCACCGATGCTGGTACCAATGGAAAGCCCATATACGACTTCCTAATAGTGAACCATGCAGAATTGTATCGCATCTTGTACCGTTTTCAAGATATCGCAGGTTATTGGCAAAATTTTTGCTGCTGATAGGCTGGGCACGCCTGTTTGGCACATTTCTTGGGGGGGGGGACCCCTAAACCTACGGCCACAAAATTTGGCGTGAAGAATCCTCAAACAGTTTCGTCGCGTATGGTGCAAACCCCATTTCGATATCTTAGACCGTTTTAGTGTGGCTCACTGGTGTGACGGACAGACAGACAGACGGAATTGCGATGGTAATAGCGTGCGTGCGCGCTAAAATGTTGCACCACAAAATCAGGTAGAGACATGTCTCCTGTGTCTCTTTGTCTCCAAAGTTTATGGCCCTTATCATAGGAAAGGGCATGTCTGCGCTGATAAACACAACGGCTGCAATAAAACAGTACCCTGCGGAACTCTACTATAGAATTTGCCTTGCAAGTTGCAATGCATGACAGCAAATGGTTGGTATAGGCTATCCTTGACAGTTCACTTTAGCGTCAGAACTATTGTGATTTCACTTCAGCAGCACGCTTACAACATACACTCTGTGTATGGACACCACGCAGGACATGCATGGTGCGTGTGAAACTGTGTAGGTGGTGAAGGATGTCGTCGATCAGATATGCGACGTGCTGGAAGTGCAAGACCCCAGTGAAAGAGAAGAGTACACTCTCTACGTCATCACTAGTTCAGGTGTGCCAACCTTTGTTCAGACTAACGCACTGTGCATGTGCAGGCATTTAACATAGCACTAGTTGATATAGGACATTACTGAGATGCAGCGGGAGATCCCGTATCGGGCACTGATTGGCAAAATCGTTGATCGGTTTCGGTTTCGTAACTAATTCGAACTCCAGTACTACTACCTAGGACCCTAACCTTTAACCTAACCCCAATCTTATAGGTAGTGTTGAAATTCGAAGTGGTTAGGAAATCGAAACCGAAACCGATTAGCGATTCTGCCCATCAATAACCCCCGGCTCCGTTTCAGTATATTCACTACTCACCAGTCACCATTATTCAAAATACGAGCTAAATAATTACGCTACTTAGCTTTCAGTTAAATCTTAAACTTCTATAACTTTTTCGAATATTATAACTATCACTGTTGTAGTAATTTTTATTTCATAATTCCTTATCTGTTGTAGCATAACTGGCTTGAAAACTGAAAGAACACGGTTCTATATAAAATGTTGGTTTTCGCCGCTCACATTGTGATCACAAAAATCAGCTAACTGAAAGTTCCCAAACAAAAAGTATACGAATGAAGAGTTTGGGAGCAGGATATAATACTAACCATTTTTTCTCAACAAATTTTGCAATTAAAGCAAGTCTTCTGTAAAGAAAGCATTTACATGCATTTGTTGATGTCTGACTGTCGTGTTGGATCATTTTCAGTGTCTGTGGAACACTTCCCAGAACACCCGACTGCGTACTTGTTTGATGTGATCAAAGACACACTGTCTCGAACGAAAGACTTCTACCTGTTGGTTCAACGCACAGGCTGGTTCTATCCGCTACACCTCGACTCTGGCAACCAGACTTTCATCAACATGATGTATCAGCAGATTCGACCGGACTATCTTGATGGAAACATGCTTGTCATTGCCAATAAAACTATCTCAAAGGATCTCAAGGTCTGTTTTATCTCATGTATCTGCCATTTTGAACAGTGCAGTTGTATGTTTACGTCACAGGCAGTTTTACACGTTTACATTTACAAGTACGATTAATATAGGCCAGTGCAGTGCGGCAGGAAAGTATAAATATCAGTTTATGCTGCATTTTTGTAGACAGTAATTTGCCTTTGATGTTTTAGGCTGCATCGAATGCATGAGATGCTGACTATTCTTACTGATGTTCGCGGTGTCTGTCTGTCTGTCACGCGGCTTGAATAGGCGGCGGCGCGTGCAGTGTACGCCGCGTGCTGTGTGTGCTGGGTCATTCGGTGAAGCCTTCGCCAAATGCTTTTGGCTTTATGTTTTGCGGTCTCTACACCCTCTGCGTCACGTCCGCAACTGCCAAGCCACGAAGCCATAAATATGGCACTTAATAATTCTATGGTATATAGGTTAAGGTGTGTATACCCCTTGTGTAGGCTACTTCTGCTGTTTCGTTGTTTTTCGTTCGTTTGCGCTTCTGACGCATTATCGTTGTGTCTTTAGGAAGAATTGTCGCATCTGGCCGCTCTGCAAATGCGGGTTTCAGACTTACAGAAGGCTGAGTTAGTGTACTACCTTATTTTTTATTTCGTCTATTTTTTTCTGTTTAAAAATACGAACAGGGAAATTTCACTTCTACATAGACGGGGCCTGTGGATTTACCTTTGAGCGTCAAAGGTTTTTACTTCAGTAATCGGTACATTGGCAATGCTAATTTTAATAGCTAGAAATGAAACTTATATGGCCAGTCAAAAATATTGGGCTGTGATGTTACAAGTTTGCAGAACAGAACGCAATTTCGCCACTTGGTATTTTCTTAGTAATGCAATATGAATGAATAACTATTAATCGAATTTAAGTGATCATTTTTTTCTTTAGCCGTTAATTTTCTTTTTTCTTTATACATTTCAAACTGCCCAAAGGAACTGCTGAGGTGTTCAAATACTGAAGTTAGAACGTTTGCCTGCTGTTGACTGCGTGCAGCGAGAACGTGGACATGTTCATTTCGAGGAACGCTCTGCAGTGCCGTGACGTCAAGAAATCCAGCTGGTCACAGAAGATTTCCGCAAAACTGGAAGCGTGTCGACACTTGTCACCGTTCGAATGTCAAGTCCAGTTCCTTGGTAAAATTGCAGCGTGTACATATGTACAGATTATAAAACAGATTAAAGAACAGATTTCAAAGTGCACATCAATGATATGGTACATGACCTACTTTTTGTGCGAATGTCGCTATGTCAGATAATGAGAAAACACTCCCAGTTAAATAACCTCGCCACAAAAATTAGTCCTAGTTTGTCAGTTCATTTTTAGGCCGCATCGAATGCGTGAGATGCGGACTACACTATTGCGATAGAGTTCCTGTACCGTGTACGTTTATCAGCCTGTTTGCTTCGCTGTGCAAACATGGCTTCGAACGGATCGAGGTCCTGTTTGTGGTGGAGACTCTTGGATACCCAAGGAACGTAAGACTGGGGTCCCGATTTCACCCACGGATTCGACGCGGCCTTCGCCAAATTACTCTGGCCACTTGTTCAACGAACTTCTTGAAAATTTAAAAAGAAATACATTATTTTAATGCAGTAATAGTAATTATTAATGCAATGCAACTTATTAAGCTTTTTTGTCAGTATTTAAAGTACAAAAATTAACAGTTAACCAGCTAAATCGCAGTATAGCTGATTTTGTTAATTTATCACCAGTATCAAACGATTCTGCTGCACAGTAGCCAACCAATTTGTAAAACTCTGTAATTTAGTGACAACTACCAGCTGTAAATGTAATCTGCTTTCCAAGACATTAAAATTCAAAATCATTTTTATAAATTCTTTTCTTCTTTAACATTTAATCGTCTTTCTCTTGTTTGTCAACTGTTACAGCTGTCGTTTACATCAGGCTAATGATGTGCTTCTTGTGTTTTAGAAATACTTAGCAAATGGCCACTCGGGTGGTCCATCTACTATGTCATTAAAGTAAGTCCCACATGTCTGTTAACTAATATTTTGCTACTTGGCTTTCTTTTCTAGTTTTTTAAAATAAACCTTTACACGTGTTGTTTTTGAACGTGCTGAAATACTGTTTTATGTAATTATTTATAAAATCAACGTTTTGCACGTTTGTTTGGACTTTTATTTTAGGTCGGCTTGTGGCATCATGCATTTACTGCACAAAATGTTGTTGTTTTATAGAGAATAATAAAAAAAAGAAAAATATCGTCAATTAAATTCCAGTAGTTTGTGCAAACTGTGATAGTTTACTTTACACCATAGCATGAATTTTGCACTTTGGAATTGGAAGTATACATCAAACTGGATGTTTGATTACAGAAAGTATCTGGATTACCTAAGGGAGTGCTTAGCAATGGAGAGTGTATGCTGGCAGTGAACAGAAACGGTCTTATTATTTGCACTCCAGAGTTTCACGTAAGAGATTAATTTTTGTTTCCAGCATACAGCATCGTAACTTGTTAAATGCTGGGTTATTCTATACACACGCAATCCAGCTTTTTGCCATTTTGCAGCTTACGTTCTCGGCTATTGAATATTTTTTTCTGAAGGTGCATGCACAATGCACACCATCAGAATGATCTCATGCATTTGATATAAAGATTAAATTACAGCTTTAAAAATTTGCATTTATAAATCGTCAGCAGCAATTAGTAAATAGTAATTGTTGAAATATAAATTATTCTGGTAACAAAGCATGTGTGGTTGGCTTCAATTGCACGGAATTTGCACCAGAATTCATTCTGTCTGCAGGAGATAGTAGCATCAGTTCCGTTACATGAGTTGACCTCAGTGAAGTGCGTCGAACAGCGTGGATCAGACATCCTCGAGGTAAAGCGAGCCAATGTCGGTGGTCAGAACACAACCTTACAGCTGCTTACTAATGAGGTAGGCTATCAATAGACTCATCAGTAGGCAGTTCAATATTTTTTACGCGTTGCCTGTTATAGGCCTACTATGTCGCCGTAACCATTTTGACTTTACATTAATTACTCCAACGTAATGAGTCCATCGACTTTTACACTCTGTAGCTATAATGACATCAGGTTTTTTTTATTTCTAGTGTTAGGCTAAGGAATTTATGTATTTCTTGATTATGCTCAAAACTAGAAAATTTTTGGTTGTAGTCAATGTTGCGTGAACAGTGAAGCCTATTATAGGATTTATTTGGGAAAAAGCAAAAGGAACTATACTATGTACACTGTACATAGTATAGTTCCTTTGTACAGTGTGTAGGGAAACCATAATCACAGTTAGGCCTACACATCCCACGATAGACTGACAACCTGCGACATTGACATTCAAGTTGAGCAGTTTTGTGTAAGAGGCGTTGTATGTGTTTTGATGACAGGCTGAGCACATCGAAGCAATCGTCTCGTTGTACATGACACTAATGAAGACCACCACTATGTACTAGCAACAACAGCTGACACTGCAGAACTGTGACTGAAATACTGAATATAAGCCTATATTTTATAGGCTACGCCTACACGTTGACTGTTCGTGTACATTTTAACGTTTAACTTACTTAAAACGGAAACTCGGCGACGCCTTTTGTTAGCATTTTTTTATCCAACACCATGTGTCGGTTAAGTATATTGAGAATGCCGACTGATCTTCGTGCAAATGTTATAAGCTGTAGGCTACTGTACTGCCGTCGAATACTGTGTAGCCTAAACAGTGTATGTGACTGTGTCGCGTCATAGGCCGCACTATTTCACAGAAATGTGAAAATGATAAAGTTTTATACCAGAAATAATATAGGCTTACATATTGTTGATATTTCAATAGTTTTATAAATCGTTTCCTTTTGTTCCATGCAACGTAACAG